>ODAK010008418.1_pt1 | contig 10314 bp, 11 predicted proteins | sample 1539591 | NCBI WGS metagenome assembly ODAK01 (sample SAMEA3539303, study PRJEB22396) | soil metagenome | biome: tundra; feature: field; material: soil | place: USA | collected 2010-05 | depth 0.15 m | reverse complement strand
TATATCATTATTTATATGGTTAATGATTATGTTGTTAGTTATATGCTCTTGTAAAATTGCAAGTAAATCTGATAGTGATTCTAGAAGAAGTGCTGAAGGTTATAGAAAAGATTTAAATGAGTGATCAAGACAAAATAGCTAAGAATTTAAAGAGATTTAGAGATTCTATTAACGAGCATAATCGTTGGAACATCGATCATTCTCCTGCATATGGTATAGCGGTATCAAAATTTGATTTAGATAGATTGGGGTTTGATGAGGGTGAGACACTATGGTCTGGAGTAACAATTCATTCAGATGATAAGTGTTCGGGTAACTTCCGTATACTTTGTGACGGTCAGCATACTAATGACGGTGAGATTTCTGCCGAAGAGAATGTAACTCATGCTGTAGGTTCTTATGCCTGATCTCGATAGTCAAGAGCGCAAGGCGTTGGACGCTGTACGAGGCATACCCGGTGTAACCCGTATTAACGCACAGTATGCAGAGTCAATCTGGCTTGCTGCACGCGACTATTACACGGCTGCCCTCGCTGCCTGTGAGAAGCTTTAAAAGACTCGCGCCCCCAGGCCGGGGAGGGGGCCAAAGGGGCGCGAGGAGGGGAGAGGAGCTGCATATATATTTTAGCAGCTATCCTCCGCAGGCGGGTACCGTTTCCGGCCAATCCTGCGCATTTGCGTGAGCGTTAAAAATGCGCGTCTGGTCTTCTGGACTGGCATCGTAGGCGTGCTCGGCGTATTTGCCGCCTCCCATTGCTAGCCAGGTTGAGTTAACCCAGTTATATGCGCCCTCATATCCTTCTGCGTTATAACTCCAGTCAATAGTATTGAATCTAGAGTTTGCAGGAGTTGCTACAGTTCCTGTGCCACTCTCATGATTTGCAACGCAGAGATCAAATGGAGTAATAATTTGATCCTTTTTGGGCGCATGCTTTTTCGCCCATATAATACCTACTCTCTTATAACAGGATTTAGTATTACATCCTGTATGATGCTTTATATGTTTGCTATCTTTATAATTCTTGTTTGATACTGGTACTACGTTACTAATATTAAACGCTGATAGCGCTAAGCTTACAATCAGCAGTCTGATATAGACAGCCTCCTGTGGAGTTTTGGCTGTGCGTTTGTCACAGCCTTGAACAGAACAAGGCCCCTAAAAAGGAGCCTTATATCTCTTAGGATCTACTTATTGATCCTGTATGTACACCTACATCTTAGCAACTAGCTATTGCTGAGTCAACCCCTTGCGCGAGTTCTTGCCTATAGATTCTTTTATAGACAGAAATTATACATGAAAAAGTAGTGGCAGGAAATTGCGCGATAAGGGATAATTTATTTCTAGAATGAGCACAATCGCTACCGAGGCTAAGCGCGGCGCGAGGCGTCCGCTGTTTGAAGCGGGAAAATTGCGGTGCCCTCATGATAAACAACTTCACGATTTATTGTCTTATAAGAGATTTGATCTACCTAGAGAGTTTGAAACTCAGTTGAATACAGTTTTGAGATGCATGTTCTGTAGTCATGTGTTCAGTCCTCATCTTGAAGATAGTGAGATGAAAATGATTCAAGAGGCATTTGATGATAACTGACCTGGAGTTGGCGTCTGAGAAAAGGCACGAGGAAATTTTAGAAAGTGATATTAACAATAGGTTAGATTTGCTTTTGTCAAATTACCAAAAGGTCACAGCAGACCCGCGCAAAATGGGATATTTGAGATTTCTACTTCGGCATTATGCGAAAAGTCCAACTCCGTGGCGCGACTGTTACAAAGATAATTTGAAGCGTTTTGGACCTGAGAAAACAAAAGGTCTTTGCGGCGTTTTGAAGGACGCAATTCGCCAGACAACTTATTGGAGAGGCAAAAAAGGACATTCTAAAGTTCCAGATGTGGGAGCGCCGGGAGTTGCAATTGCGTATGGAGACAAATCGGCCGCAAATCCCCCCTGGCATGGCGGTTCTGATCATTTGTCAGAGAGCAATTTAGATTTTGGAGAAATGGCAGTTCCAGACGATATATGTCTGATTATTGAAGATTTAGGAAAGCAATGCGATCCATACCGGGTCTTAATAGGTCTCGATGAGCCTCCTAGACCAAGTAATGAATTAGAAATGTTATTAGTATGAAAAATAAACCAACATCTTCAATGAAAGCTGCCAGTAAAAAAGGTCTAGAACTATTTACTGCTGGAAACTTTCCTGTTACGCCAAAGAGTGTTGAAATTGGCAAAAAGATAGCTTCCGGACAGGAATTAGAGGATAGCCATGTAAATGATATGGCTCATTTTCATGCTTCTCATGATCAATGTCCAAAAGATTGTGAGGATCTTCTTTGGGGTGGGCCTGCCGGAGAGACTTGGGCGCGGGGAAAGATAGTACAGGCTATGAATACTGGTTTTGCTGAGGAAAATATAGACTTCAGTAAATTGATTACTGATAAAGATTTGAATCTAAGTCTAGAGATATATTCAGATAACTTAGATGAGCCGAAAATAGAGACTGATGATGGACTGATTTGGGCACCAATCGCGCGGAGTGGAATGCTAGCTACTCGTCCCGGTCCTAATGGAGAGAAGCTAGACCAACCGCTCGTGTTTATCCCCGGACATTCAACAAATCAGCGCAAAGAAATTGGGCTGCAAGATATTCACGATGCGTTTAGAGACAAGGCAATCGAGCATGTAACTCTGCCTATAGATACTGTTATGAATGGTGAGGAAGTTCCTGCTCACAGTAATAAGACTTTTCAGAATACTGGACTAATAAAAAATACAAAAATAGTAGATTCTGTAAAGATTCCTGGTGAGAAAGTTTTGATGGGCGCTCATGACTTTACTGAGCCAGATATAAAAGGTAAAGTTGAAAGAGGAACAATTCCTTCTAGATCTTGTGGGTTGTTATATGATTATAAAAATACTACTACTGGGAAAGTTTATCCAATTGCTTTAGATCATGTGGCATTAACACATAAACCTTGGATGGGCGGAATGTCGCCGTATGGTAGTCAAGAGTTCTCAGATTCAACAATAGTTCCAATGATGTTATCTGAGAGACCTTTTTCGGCGGAGATTCCGCCGGAGGAGAAAGTTACTCCAACAAAACTTGCGCAAGAAATTGTCACACCTCCACAAAAACCTAAAAATAAAGAGGTTGAGGGCGAGTTTCTTGCAGATATACAGTGGGGAGATGAAGCATCATACGGAGGTATTGAAAGACAAATAAATAATATTTTGGATGGATTCGGAAGTGATTTTGATTCATATCCAAACTATTACTTAATTGATTGTACTGCTAATAAAGCATTGATAAAGGTTGATTACGGTATAGGGAATGATCAAGATGCTTGGGTTGCTCCTTATGAGTGTAAAGATGGAACAGTACAATTATCTCCATTTACTGATTGGATAGATGTAAGTAAGAAATGGGTCAGTGATACTGTTGATCCGAAACAAGATAAAGAACAATTGGATAAATTAAAAATGGGGCTATCTGAGGAAGAGAGAACTCAGTTAGCTGTATTAACTTCAAAAGCTAGAAAAGATCTTCCTGGTTCTGCTTTTGTTTATCCATCTGAAGAAAAATATCCTATTCACGATATTGCTCACGGTAGGAATGCTCTTGCGAGGGTTGCACAGAATGGAACTCCAGAAGAACAGTCAAAAGTAAGAGCAGCAGTATATAAAAGGTATCCAGAGCTTAAGAAAAGTTCTTCAACAAAAATGTCTGATCCCTTAAAAGAGGCATCAGCTAAGAGACTCGGTTTATCTGAGTCAAATAATTACCAGCCCATAGGAGGCCGAATGACACTCCTTGCAATGTCAGAGGAAAAAATGGAGCTGCTTGGCCTTTCTGATGAGGCCAAAGAGTTTCAGCGTAAACAGAATAATGAGATTGAAAAACTCAATATTCAGTTAGCAGAGTCTACTAAAAAAGAGAAGGAGACTCGTGTAACAAATCGAATCTCTGAGTTGAAAGCAGAAGGGCTTGATGCATTTCCAGCTATTTTGACTGCATATGAGTCAACTGCTCTTAGCGATGATGGAGATATTGCAGTAAAACTTCAGCTTTCAGAGCACGGTCATGAAGTATCTGTTCCTGAGACTGCTACTGAGTTAGCTGAGAGATTTATTAAAGCTCTTCCGCGTAAAGATGGAAAAGTTGATCTGGGTGAGCACGCGAATAAACTTGAAACTCCTGAGATCGATCGTCCTACTCTTAAACCAGATGATCCGAATGCAAAGAAAGCTCCTAAAACTGGCGCAGATCTCGCTGAGGAATGGTTGAAAGCAGATCCTACATTAGCAAACGAGCCGCTTATTCTTTCGCTGAGTGAGAACGGGAAAGGAAAATAAATTATGCCCTTTAATCAATTTCGTAATAGAGAAATTCAGCGTAAGACGTGCCTGCGTGGGTTTGCTGGAAGGGATTCAATTAAGTCTTGCTGGTTTGCAGCAGAGACTTTGAAAGAAGCAAAATTAGGTTATGAAGCTGGTCGATGGACTGTTCCAGTTGGTTCTTTCTTGACTTATTTCGTTTCTAAATATGAATCGATTGAACCTGATCCAACTAAGGTGAAGATCTTTGAAAAGTTGGGAACTAACGCGAATGCTAAACAGACTCTAACTCAGACTGGCGCACCTGAAGGTGGTACTTTCACTGTTTCTTATGGTGGGCAGACTTCTAAAGCGATTAAATATAATGCCACTATTGCAGAAATTGCAACTGCTTTAGTTGAATCGAGCACGTTTGCTACTTCGGAAAATGTTGCAGTTACTTCAGCAGAATCAAAACCGATCAACGAAAAAGCAGCTATTGTTGAATTCAAGGGTGAGCTTGGTAATCAGGCGCAGCCTCTTGTGACAGTGAATAGCACTGGTCTAACTGGAGGTACTGCTCCGAAAGTTACTCCTACTACTACTACGCCGGGAACTGCTGCTGAGAAGATTATGGGTGTTTATGATGGTCCTGAACAAGATTTTTGGGGCAATGAAGCTGGAAACGAAAATCTTAATGAGCCAATTCCTGTTTACTTCCACTCATGTTCTTTCAATATTGCAATGTTGCCTGAATACAGAAAGTATGGCTTGCTAGCGGAAGAATCCCTTAAGAACTGTACGTTCTACTAGGCCATAGTCAAGATAAGAAAGGATAGATAAAATCATGGCTAAGGCCAATACACAAAAAGCTAGATTAGAAAAGTTTTGGGAGGATGAAGGTATTGAGCTTTCTGAGTTCGGGCTTCCTCCTCTCGCTGGCGCTGAAGAAGGGCTAAAACTCGCGGGGGTAACAGCAGATGTTTCTTACCCCGGAGCAGGAGAGCTAGGACAAGATGTATTTGATCTATATCCACAAGCAGCACTAACGGATATTACTCTTCGCTCGCTGGAGACTGCCTGGGAGACTATTCCTCACATTGGGGCGGAAATCGCGCCGCTGAAACCAGTATATGATCGTAAAATTCGTAGGGATATTGCAGAAGTTGCACCGTTCGGTATTGGACAGTTTCGTGCTCCAGATGCAACTCCTAGTATCTATAATCCTAATATCAATTATGTCGAGGAAGTTCAGGAGCTTTTGCTTCTAGATGAGATGACAGAGATTAAGGAAGATCTCTGGATCAGGATGACTTCTGATGTTCCTTCTATTCGCGCTCGCGCAGGTGTTGATCTTGCGACGTTAGGAAAGATTCTTCAGTTGCGCCATGAGCGCCTTACTGAAGTTATGCGTTGGCAAGTATTCAAGGGCCAGCCTATTGTTGTGAATTTCTCTGGTGGGCAGAAACAAGAAATTAAACCATCATATCTGGAAACTCATAAACCATCTGCTGCTGTTCCGTGGACTGATCGTATTAACTCTACTCCAATTGATGATATGCGTGGTTGGCAGAAAATCATTGGTAATGATGCTGGAGTTTATGGTTCGCGATTCCACATGAATTCGCAGACCTATGAAAAACTTCAGAGATCAAACCAGGCTCGTGGGTACCTTACTCAGACAGACAGAAATACTTTCTTGCCTACTGTTGAGGATATTTGTACGTTGCTTTGGGGCTCGACTCCTTCAGATGCACAGGGTGGAGTTGCGGCCGAGGCTCCAATGATTATTGTGACTGATTCTGGATATCGCGCAGAAACAGGTGCAGTCGCAGGAGAAGGTCTTACTGGGTATAACCGTGGTCAGTCTTCAATTACTAACTTTTTGCAGAATGGTGAAATTCTGCTTACTACAAGTTATGTATTTGAGGGTGAGAACATTGCGGATGTTCCAGATGGTCCGGTTCTTGTTTCTGATACTTGGAACTCACTGAAGAAGATGATTGGCGCGCAGTCTGAGCTAATTGTAAATAGAAATAACTATAATACATTCATGCGCCAGGGTTGCTCAAGGTTTGTACGTATGCGTCGTCCGCAAAGCTTCCTTCTAGGAAAAGCGTTTTAATAACATAAAGTATCAAAAATCAATAGTAATAATAATTAGGAGAAAAGAACCTAAATGGCTGTCAGTTATCTTGTGAAGCGTCAAATCACTGTTACAAATACAGATAATGAGGGTAAAACTCATTATGCTGGAGATGTGATTTCTGATTGGGAGCTTCCTAAGCATATAAAAGATAAAATAACCGAGGGAGTTGGTTGGTATACGCAGAATTTTGAAGCTCTGACTGATAAAGAGGCAGAGCTTTATAGAAGGAAGGCAACTTCCGTTGAAGGTAAACGCACTGCTCCAGATGGGCAGATTTGTGATCCTCCCTGGGATGATTATATTGGCCTACATCCAAAAGATGTTGTTGGAAGAATGAAGGATCTTAGTGCTGATGATTCAGAGAAAGTTCGTCAGTACGAGAGAGCAGGATTGAATAGAGATTCAATTATTGAATATGTTGCACCTTCAGAGCGTGAGCCCTGGTATGAATATGACAATTGGGGTCCGAGAGATATTCTAGAGAAGCTAGAAATTCTCGATCCTCAAACTGTTCAAGATGCAATTGTGTATGAGATGCAGCATAAAAAAAGGCCCGCAATTCTCACCTTTGAGCCGGAGCCTGATGACCCAGAGGTGATTATTTCGGCCAATTCTGCGCTGGAGAATAATGGTCCTGAGCTAGTTGCGGCAGGAGTCGGCGCGGATGAAGGCAAAGAGCAGTAAATAGGAATTAGTATGCCCACCACTGTAGATTCTTCAATAAAAAATCCAATTATATTGCCTCTGGGGGTTGCAACTCCATTCACTGATCTAATTACCAAAAATGGTAATGAATCAGTGAAAATAGAATCAGTAAAATTCTATATGAGATCTTTCTTTTCTCGTACTCCGTTTATTGAAGGAATAACTGGAAAAGTAATAGATAATGCTGCTGGAGAAAATGTAGAAGTTAGTTTAACTGCTGAAGATTTAGCTACAGAGGGAGAATGTTTCGCGTGGTGGGGATTTAAAACAGAAAAAATTGAATATCAGACTCCTGAGTTTCCTGTAGTAATTTCAGATCATGGGCCTGGAACTGGAGTGCAGACTGGAGCGATAGTAGATGGCGTAGGAGATCATATGCCTATTACTGCTGAAGCTCTAAAGAAGTCGCCGTCTTTCGGCGAAAGAAGAATGCAGAAGATTGCAACTCTTATTCAACTAAGAGTATTAAAAGAAGCAGTTGCTCCAGATCAAGAGATAATTTCATATGAACTTCCTCTATTAGATTATTTCTCTAAGAGAGTAGCTTTGGAGTTATGCACTCCTGGAATTGATTACTGGGCAAGGCAACATAGAACAGCTACTACTCAAGGTCCTACTGAAATTACTTCATATCCAGATATGATTGTAGCTTTAGAAAAACTTAGAGATAGACTAGTTATTGAATTAGAAGAAAATTGGAGAGAACTAGAGTTTTTTGTTCCTGGAATAAAACAAAGAAAAGCTGTTCCAATGCCTGGATCTTCTCTTGAATTTCATGAGTATCCAGAATCTAATGGAACTTTGAGAAGAAGAGAATTTCCACTTGGTTTTGTAACTAAGAATCCGAACGATATGCAAAAACTTGAGACTGGGTTTTATGGAAACTACGATACATTCACTCTAGGATTCTGGCCTTTTCCATAAATAATGAGTACATTTTTTGCACAAGCTGATTCGATATTAACAGGTAATTATAGTCAGCCATTTGGACTTGGATTTGAGTGCGAGTTAATTCAAAGAGCAGCTAAAGCTCAAATAATAAAATATCTTCCAAATCTTACTGAACAATTACAAAATATATGGGATTCAAGAGATGAGGAATTTGAAGAATTTATGGGAGAAGCTAGAAAGAAACTTGTAATCCCTAAAGTTGAAAAGGAAAATATAAGGGCCGGAGTAGAGAATATGTCATTGATTGAAGCTCCTCTTGAAAGATGGCCCAGCGTATTGATCTATGTTAGAAATGGAAATGCTTATCAATATCAAGAGGATCAATATGACACCGAGTCTTTTTCTTTGAATATAGAGGTTTTATGTAGTGAAGGCCCAGTAAATGAGAAAGAAGTTCATAATAAAGAAGGATTAGAATTGATGGAGATTTTGGACAGTAAAATTCAAAGATTAACGGATGCTGTTTATTTATGCATTCAAAAAGATAAGACTTTGAGTGGATCTATCGGACAGATAGAAAAACCTCCAAAAGTGAATACTTCTTTGCCCTGGGCCAGAAAAGAAAGCGCTACTGCTACTGGCGAAACTTATATTTTTCAAGGTAAACAACTAGATTTCAATGTACAGAAGATAACGGTATGACAATAATTAAAATATCAGAGAGGATCGACCATGCCTGACACTACTAGCACGGTAACAGTCGATGGCGTCGAGCCTTCGATTTTAGTAAAGCTTCTTAATACAAAAGAGAATCCGGCCAGAGTTAAAATTTACACTGATGATAATGGTGGAGATAGATATCTTGAGAAGGCGAATGAAACTCCGTTTTTGGTTACGCAGGCTGATCTATCAGTATTGGGTGGAGTAGAGATTGAGATTGTTAGTGACACTCCGGCCGATTCTGCCCCTGAGTCTCCTGTTGTTTCGGCACCAAGTTCGGCCGAGATAGTAAATAAACTTTCCCCGGTAAACCCAAGTCCCGGACAGTCGGGTCAGTAACAGAAATAAAGAAAGGAATACCTGATGTCCAAAGGTGGATTTGAGAGAGTAAACCCGCTGGGGCCTGGCTTTACGCGCGGCCCGGCACGAATCTTAATTGCTCCGTATACATATTCTTTCCCTACAACTATTGGTTCAGTTATTAATCTTGAACCTGAAGCTGAATGGAAAAATGAGAAACAAAAAATTGTAATGCTTCCTCTTACTGCAACTGTGGGAAGCTTTTATCTAGGATTTGGTTCATATCCTACAGTCAAAATTGAATATAATGCAACTCTTGAAACTATAGGAAAAGCGCTTGAAGCTTTGCCTACTATTGGTACTGGTGGAATCAAAGTAACTTCTGCTGAACCTACTAAAAAATTGCTTGAATCTCCGTTTGAATATGAATTTGCTGGAGAACTTAAAAATCATGCTCAGCCGTTAGTACAAGTTCTTAGAAATACTGTCAAAAAAACAGCAGAACCAGTTGCTATTACTTGTACTAGAGTTCAGGCAGGATTCGGCGAATATGATCCAGTAGGAGAATGGACTGATTTGGGTGCTACTAAAGGTGGCATTAAAATCATGCGCAATAACACTGAGTCTTTGCAGGATATTGATCAGATTCAGGCCGCTATCGCTGCTCTTCCTGATCAGTGGGAGATGTCAGTAGAGGCTCCTCTTGCAGAAACAAATGAGGAAAATTTGCGCGTTGCATGGGAAGCTTCAGAACCTACTGTTATTGCGACTTCAACTCCTATTGAAAATGAAATTGGTCTTGGAAATCCTTTGAGTTATGTGGAACGGCGTCTTGCTGTTGTTCATAAGATTACTATGGGGTCTAACGTTAATAAATTGAAATTGTTTGCATTCCGTAGAGTTACTCGTTCTGCAACTTCAAGTTCAATTGATTTCCAGAAGACTGGAAATATGGCAACAGTTGCTACTACATTCCGTTGCTTTGCAGATACTACTATTGCGAATCCATTGTATTCAATGGGCTCAATGATAGAACAAAACTACTTCTGATATTTTTATACATACTAATTGAGATATAAATTATGCCTGGTTCTTATCCATATGCCGTCCCTTCTAGCTCTGGTTTAGTAGAAGGGACGGCTGTTGAATCTGTGAGTACAATTTCTAAATATATAGGTGGATCTTTGTTTGGATGGAATTTATATGGTAAAGAAAAATCTAAGATTAAAATATATGA
>ODAK010008416.1_pt1 | contig 10315 bp, 10 predicted proteins | sample 1539591 | NCBI WGS metagenome assembly ODAK01 (sample SAMEA3539303, study PRJEB22396) | soil metagenome | biome: tundra; feature: field; material: soil | place: USA | collected 2010-05 | depth 0.15 m | reverse complement strand
GTTGCTTCCGTCGGCACCCGAAGAGAGCAACGGCATGGAAGATGCGCGCTTCGTACGATTCACGTGGGACGACGGGGCGGTCGAGTATCGCGCCACCTACACCGCGTTCGATGGTCGCAAGATCGCGCCACGGTTGCTCATCAGCCCGGACCTGCGAACATTCCAGGCCCACCGTCTTGCCGGGCCGGCCGCGCGCAACAAGGGCATGGCACTGTTCCCGCGCACGGTGCATGGCCGTTACCGATCGCTGTGCCGATCCGACGGCGAGAGCACCAGCCTTGCGACGTCCGTCGATGGATTTGTCTGGGGTACACCCGAAGTCATTCAGGTGCCCGAGGCGGCCTGGGAGGTTCTGCAGGTCGGCAACTGTGGACCACCGATCGAAACCGATCGAGGGTGGTTGGTGTTGACCCATGGTGTCGGGCCGATGCGCATGTACTCGATCGGCGCGATCCTGCTCGACCTCGATGATCCGGCGCAGGTCGTGGGGCGGCTTGATCGCCCGTTCCTGCAGCCAACGGTCGAAGAGCGCAACGGGTACGTGCCGAACGTCGTCTACTCCTGCGGTGGTTTGATTCACGACGGGCTGCTGTGGTTGCCATACGGAATTGGTGACTCGCGGATCGGCGTGGCCTGGGCTTCGGTCGACGAATTGCTTAGCGAGATGACCCCGACCCGTTCTTGAGGATCTTCTCGTAGCCCCGCAGGTAGTCGTCGACCATCCGATCAGCTCCAAACCGTGATGCGGCACGGGCACTTATCCTGCTGCGATCGAGACTGATCGCCTTCTCGACGGCCGCCACCGCGCTGTCGACGTCATGTACCAGGAAGCCCGTCACGCCCTCGTCGACGACCTCTGGCATCGACCCTCGCCGGTAGGCGATGACCGGAGTGCCGCACGCCATCGCCTCGATGACCGAGAGTCCAAATGGCTCGTCGAATGCGATCGGATGAAGCAGCGCCGCGGCAGACCCCAACACCTGCGCCCGCTGCTGCGGACCGATCGATCCGAGATAGCGGATCTGGTCGCCGTCCAGCTGGGGCTCGACCTGCTCGGTGAAATACCGCTCGTCCTGCACGATGCCGCAGATCACCAGTCGGCGGCCGGCTCGCTTCGCGATCGTGATCGCCTCGGCGGTGCCCTTGTCGGGATGGATGCGGCCGAACACCACCAGGTTGTCGCCCGGCGCGGTGTTCAGCGGCAACTGCGTGAGGTCGACGCCGTGATAAATCGTCGCGAGGTAGTCGAGATCGGGGGAGCGATCGGCGTCCGAAATCGCGACATAGTGCGAGCGGGCCCGCTTGTACGCGGGCAGGATGCCCGCACCGGAGAATCCGTGGATCGTGGTGATCATCGGCGCCGCGCAATGGGCCGCAAATGCGAGCGGCAGCCAGTCGAGTTGGTTGTGCACGAGGTCGAAGTTCTTCGATTCGCTTAGCACGCTGGCGACATGCATCGCCTCCCAGATCCGGCCGTCCATCGACGGATCCTCGGCGTATCCGTGCGGGCTGACGCCCCGCAGCTGCGCGCTCGTCTGCGAATCCAGCGTCGCGAACAGCGTCACGTCGACGCTCCGGGCCACCAGGCCCTCAGTGAGCAGGCTCGTCACGAGCTCCCACGGGCCGTAGTGGACGGGCGGCGTCCGCCAGGCGATCGGCGCGAGCATCGCCACCTTCACGCGGTGCTGTCCGGCCGCGGGCTCATGACCGCATTCTTGCGGATCGCGCCGCGCCCTGGGCCGATGGGGGGAAATCGGGCGGAAGTCACCTAATCCGGGATGTCGGAGGCCTAGGCTCGTGGGCGTGCAATCGAGAGTGTCTCGAGCCACGGTCGTGGTGGCCGTCGTTGTTGCAGTGACCGGGATGCCCGCGGGTGTGGTCACGTCTGCAGCCGCGGCTACCGCTGGTCCGGCGCTCACCGTCGACGCCGCAGCCGGCCGGCACGCGATCAGTAGCGACATCTACGGCATGAACTTCAGCAACGCGGCCCTTGCGACAGAGCTCGGTCTCACCGCGGACAGGTGGGGCGGCAACAGCACGAGCCGCTACAACTACACGAACAACACCCACAACACCGGCAGTGACTACTACTTCGAGAACATCGTCGACTCGACCCCACTCGACTCGTTCGTGGCAGCCGACCTCGCGCACGGTGACAACCCAGTGGTCACCGTTCCGGCAATTGGATGGGTGTCGAAGAACTCGCCCTCGTCGCATCCGTTCGACTGCGGCTTCAAGGTCTCGGTATACGGAGCGCAGCAGTCGACCGATCCGTATGACGCGAACTGCGGGAACGGCAAGCACACCAACGGCACCGCGATCACCGGCAACTCGCCGTCCGACACGTCTGTGTCTGAGGACGGCACGTTCGATCAGGCGATGGTGGCGCACCTCGTGTCGAAGTTCGGTACCGCGGCGCAGGGCGGTGTGCGCAGTTACGAGATCGACAATGAGCCGTCGCTTTGGAGCAGCACCCACATCGATGTGCATCCCGCGCCGCTGAGCTACAGCGAGTTGTGGACCAAGTCCCTTGCTGCCGCGCAGGGGATCAAGGCCGCAGATCCGACTGCGACCGTCGATGGACCAGGTGACTGGGGCTGGTGCGCGTACTTCTACGCGCCGGACGATCCGGGCGGATGCGGGCCTGGCCCCGATAAGCAGGCACACGGCAACCTGCCATTGGCTGCGTGGTACCTGCAGCAGTTCGCCGCTTACGACCAGGCACACGGCCAACGGCTGCTCGACTATTTCGACGAGCACTTCTATCCGCAGGAGACCGGTGTGTCGTTGTCGACGGCCGGCAGCGCCGCGACGCAGGCCCTGCGGTTGCGGTCGACCCGTGCGCTGTGGGATCCGACCTACACCGACGAATCGTGGACCGCTGATCTCGGCCTTGGGCCGGTCCAGCTGATCCCGCGGATGAAGCAGTGGGTCGCGCAGTACTACCCGGGGACGAAGATCGCGATCAGCGAATACAACTGGGGTGGACTCGAGTCGATGAACGGTGCCCTTGCGGAAGCCGACGTGCTAGGGATTTTCGGTACCCAGGGCGTCGACCGCGCACAGTTGTGGAGCCCGCCCGCGTCGTCCAGCCCTGGCGCTTTTGCGTTTCGCATGTACCGCAACTACGACGGCCACGGTTCGCGATTCGGCGACGAAGGGGTCACCGCGTCGAGTATCGACCAGGGCCAGCTTTCGGTGTACGCCGCGCAGCGTTCGACCGATGGAGCGCTGACCGTGCAGGTCATCAACAAGACTGGCGGTGACCTGACGAGCACGCTTTCGGTGCACAACGCATCGACATCCGCAGCCCAGGTATTCACTTACAGCGCAGCAAATCTGAGCGCCATCGTGCAAGGTCCTGACGCCGTATTCTCGTCGGGTTCTGTGTCGCACACCTACCCAGCGAACAGCATCACACTGCTCGTCATCCCGACCGACATCGCGGTGTCGCGAGTCGGAGGAGCAAATCGCGACGCGACCGCAGCGGCAGTTGCACTCGCTGCATTCCCGACAGCGGGATCGGCGAAGGCCGTCGTGCTGGCGCGCGACGATGTCTATGCCGACGGGCTGACCGGTTCGCCGCTGGCCAGTGCACTCGGTGGTCCGCTGCTGCTGACCGACCCAGTGACCCTCTCCGCTGATGCGCGGTCGGCGATCACCCACTCGCTGCCTGCCGGTGGCACGATTGACCTGCTCGGCGGACCCAGTGCCATTAGCGTGTCGACAGCCGCGACGTTGACTGGGCTCGGCTACCACGTCGTGCGCATCGGGGGAGCAGATCGGTACGCGACCGCCGGTCTCATCGCTGATCAGATCGCGGCCACCCACAGCGTTAGTCACGTCTACCTGGCCACCGGTCTGAACTTCCCGGACGCCGAGTCGGCCGCCGACGCCGCTGCGGTGACCAATGGCGTAGTGCTCCTCACAGACGGGACGGCGGTGGCGTCGGAGACGGCGCAATGGGAGGGTGCGCACCCGGGCATGACCATCGTGGCGATCGGGGGATCGGCGGCCGCCGCGGATCCGGCCGCCACGGCGGTGGTCGGTGCGGATCGCTACGCCACGGCCGCGAAGGTCGCCGCCAACGTCTTGCCCGCCCCCGCAGGTGTCGTCATCGCGACCGGCGCCAATTTCCCCGATGGGCTCGCCGGTGCCGCCTACGCCGCGCATTTCGGCTGGGCGATGATGCTCGTCGCGCCGGGCTCGACGACGCTGGACGCCGACCAGGTCAGCTATCTGCACGCGGCCGCGAACACGGTGAAGACGCTGGTCACGGTCGGCCAGACGGTCGCTGTGCCGCCAGCCACGGTAAGTGCGGTGCTGTCAGGGCTCGGCTGAATCTCTGCGAGCTGACCTGCCCTGGCAGGATCATGCGTGTGACTGAGCTGCCAACCGCGAGCATGCAGCGGCTCTCCGTTGTCGGTGTGGTCGACGTCGGTCTACGGATGCGCCGCATCACCGTCACCGGCCCGGCATTGGGGGAATTCATTGCGCTGCCTGGGCAAGACGTCGTGGTGCACCTCAGTGACGGCCACGGTGGTGGAGTCAGTCGTCGCTACACAATCCGCAACCTTGATACCGATGCGCACCGGCTTGACCTCGACGTCGTGATGCATGGTCATGGGCCTGGTGCCGCGTGGGCAGCGTCGGTCGCAATTGGCGACGATGTCGAGGTGTTCGGCCCGCGCGGCAAGGTGCTCCTCGCTGACGCGCGCTGGCAGCTGTTCGTCGGTGACGAGTCCGCGATCCCGGCGATCGCCGAGATGATCGACGCGCTGCCAGCCGGGACGGCGGCGGTTGCGGTCATCGAAGTCACCGACGCCGATGACGAGCAGCCGATCCCCGCGACAGGGCCGGTCGACGTCCGGTGGCTGCATCGGCTTCCGACCCCGGCAGGCGGGTCGGAGCTGCTCCACGCGGCGGTTGCATCGGTCGAGATTCCGGACGCCGACCGCCACGCGTATGTGTTCGGCGAGAGCCGGGTGGTGCGACGGCTTCGCGACGACCTGGGTGACCGCGGCCTGCAGCCGTACGAGATTTCCGCGAAGGGCTACTGGAATCTCGGCCGGGTCAGCCAGTCCAGATAGGCCTAGTCTCCATCACTCCTCGAGTAGCGAACGGGTGCGCGGCGGCGACCTCGATCGCTTGCGCCATGTCGCGGCATTCGAGCAGGTCGAAGCCGCCGAGAATCTCCTTCGTCTCCAGGAAGGGACCGTCCGTGACCAGGACCTTGCCACCGCGCACGCGTACGGCGGCTGCCAGGCGTTCTGGCGCGAGCCGGTCGCCGGCCAACCGCAGCCCGCGCGCCCCCATCGTCGAGACCCACTCTTCGACATCCCCCTCGGGTCCGGGCGGCGGCGTGACCGGCGCCGTGTCCTGGCATACCAACATCAGGAATTGCATGACGTGTACTCCTTTGCAGATTGCCTCATGGTCTCCCGACGAGCCCGGCCGGCCGAATTCGACGTTTCGACCGAGCATTGTGGTCAACGTTTGGCCTGCAGCGCTCGGGGCTCTACGTTCGGCGGGTGAGCTTCGATGTCGGCGCGGAGGAATACGGCCGGTTCATGGGTCGCTACTCGCAACCCCTGGCTGCGGCGTTCGTGCAGCTGACCGGGTTGGCGCCGGGCGCTTGTGCATTGGATGTTGGGTGTGGCGCTGGAGCCCTCACTGCGGAGCTCGTGACGCGTCTGGGGGCTGGGGCAGTGTCAGCGGTCGACCCCTCGGAGTCATTTGTCGCCGCGGTGCGCTCGCGGCTTCCCGGTGTTGATGTTCGGCAATCGCGCGCCGAGCAACTGCCATTTCCCGCCGGCGGTTTCGACGCTGCGCTGGCTTCGTTGGTCGTTCATTTCATGACGGATCCGGTCGCTGGCCTCGCGGACATGGCGAGGGTCACGCGCTCTGGTGGCCTGGTTGCGGCGACCGTGTGGGACCACGCCGGGAAGGCCGGCCCGCTGGACACGTTTTGGGGAGCAGTCCTCGAACTCGACCCGGACGCTCATGACGAGTCAGGACTTGCCGGTGTCAAAGACGGTCACTTGGCGCAGCTGTTCGACACCGCCGGACTGCGTCACCTGGAGTCATCGACCTTGACCGTTCGGGTGCCGTTCGCTGACTTCAGCGATTGGTGGGAGCCCTTCACGCTCGGAGTCGGTCCGGCCGGTGACTATGTCGCCCGTCTCGACGAGCCCGGGCGCGAGCGGTTGAAGGCTCGGTGCGCAGAGTTGCTGCCGCTGGGCGGCCCGTTCGAGATCGCCGCCTCTGCCTGGACCGTGCTCGGTCGCGCCTAGAACCACACCGCCGACGTTGCGGACGACGGCACCGCGACGCAGAATGCAGGCATGTCACTTGAGCGCGGCACGCCACCGGATCCTTTCGACGTCCTGCCCGCGAAGCCGTGGTTTCGCCTGGACAGTGACGACATCGCCGACGGTGCGCCGCTGGCGCTGACCTTCGTGCACGACAGCGCCGGAGGTGAGAACCTCAGCCCGCAGTTGCGCTGGTCCGGGTTTCCGGCAGAGACCCGGTCGTTCGCGGTGACGTGCTATGACCCGGACGCGCCGACGCAGAGCGGTTTCTGGCACTGGGTGCTCGTCAACCTGCCGGCGGACGTCACTGAGTTGGCGCGCGGCGCCGGCACCCCGGCCGGACTTCCAGCGGGCGCCTTTCACGTAGCTGGAGACATGGGCACGAAGGCCTATGCGGGGGCCGCACCGCCGTCCGGGGATCGACCCCACCGTTACGTGTTCGCCGTGCACGCGCTGGACGTCGACAAGCTCGATGTGGACGACTCGGTGCGGCCGGCGATCGTCGGCTTCAACCTCGCGTTCCACACACTCGCGCGCGGAGCACTGCGCCCGACCTATCAGACCTAACGTTCACCCCGCCGGAACCCGAGGCGTCGCGGCGGTCGACCGGTGTGGAGAGATCCGGCGTGTTCGGCGTCGCGGCGTAGCCGGCCCTTGCTCCGCGGCAACAGCAAGGCGATGCGCTTCTCGGCGATCGCCTGCGTCTGCATGCTGAGCCACCAGCACAGCGCCGCCAGTGGCAACTCGATCGCGATCGCGATCGCGATCGAGACCGGGAGCTGGTGACGGCGCGCCGTCAGCACGTCGAACCACGCGTCGACGATCAGCAGCGTGCCAGCAGAAGTCGCGGCGACGGACAGGTTGCGCGACCGGCGCAGCGCGAAATAGGCGGTTGCGGCGAGCGCTATGAGCAACATGCCGTCGAACCCAGCCCACGCGAAGTCGTAGTGCCGTGACAGTTGCCGGGACGGGAGCACGGTCGCGAGGAATGCGATCCACGGAACGAGTAGGAGCGACAGCACCGCGAACAGTGGGCCTGCGATCCGAATCAGCCAGTGGTCGTCGATGAGTACTTCGTTGCCGAGTTCGGGCGCCGGGGGCACCAACTCATCGACCCGCTCGGCCGCCTTCATCCACCGGCGAAACATCATGCGATCTGGTTACCCTGCGGCTGGTTGTTCACTCACGGTGCCGGCCTTCGGCCAAGAGTCGCTCCTTGATCTCCAGCATTTTCGCGCGTGTCTGGGGATCCACCTTCGGGTACTTCGGATCGATGTCCATCAGGGCGTCGAGGATGATCCATGACGCCGCGAGTCTGGCAAACCACTTGTGGTCGGCGGGTACGACGTGCCACGGCGCGTACTTGGTGCTCGTGGCGCTCAGCACTTCCTCGTACGCGTGCTGGTAGTCATCCCAACGCTCGCGCTCCAACGCATCTGCGACATTGAACTTCCAGTTCTTATCTGGTTCGTCGATCCGGTCGAGGAACCGGCGTCGCTGTTCCTGCTTGGAGAGGTTCAAGAACAGCTTGACGATCCGCACACCGTTGTCGGCGAGGTACCTTTCCCAGTCGTTGATCTCGCGGAAGCGCCGCTTCCAAATGTCGGTCTGGGCTCCTGGCAGGTGCTCGTTGCCGAGTAGCTCCGGATGGACTCGGACGACCAGCACTTCCTCATAGTGCGAGCGGTTGAAGATGCCGATCGAGCCCCGCTCCGGCAGTTGCAACTGATAGCGCCACAGGTAGTCGTGTTGGAGCTCGATTAGCGAGGGCACCTTGAACGGGTGGACGGTCACGCCCTGCGGATTGACACCACTGAGCACGTGCTTGATAGTGCCGTCCTTGCCGGCGGCATCCATCGCCTGAAGGATCACCAACACCGCGTAGGTGCTCTGCGCGGCCAGCCGAGCCTGGTACTCACCGAGCTGTCGCACACCCTCGGCCAGTGCCAGCCCGGCGTCCGCCCTGGTGACGAACTGGTCGCGGTAACCCGGGTCGAAGTCCTTGGAATCGTCGCCAAGCCGCACAACCGCACGAGGTTTGACCCGAAACGGCGCGATGCGCTTGCGTAGGTCGGCGTGACTGACAGGGGTGGACGCGGTGTTCTCCATCTGCGCATCATGCCGTAGGGCAACCGAGGAAGGATCAGGCGCTTGAGCACGAGGGTGGAGAACGTCGACGCCGCCCGCGCCCGGGCGCTGCAGCCCGTCCTTGTGCGGCAGCCTGGTGCCACGGCAGTGCGCGCGGTGGCGTTGGTGCTCCACGGGGGTCGAGAGGTCAGCGTGGCGCCCGTCACGGCTCTTCAGCTCGCTGTGTTGCGGATGGTGCCAATCGCACGGCACCTCGCATCGGTTGGGTCGGCGGCTGGGCTCGGAGTGTGGCGGCTGCGCTTCCGGTACCGCGGCTGGAATAGCGACGCCCATCCGGTCGCCGACGTTCGCTGGGCCGTACAGCAGCTACGCGAGCAACACGGCGACGTGCCGATCGTGCTCGTCGGGCATTCGATGGGCGGTCGTGCGGCGCTGTGGGCGGCCGATGAGCCAGGTGTCGTCGGCCTCGTCGGCCTCGCACCCTGGGTGACGCCGGGCGAACCGTACAAACAAGTGGTCGGACGCCGCCTGCTGGTCGTCCATGGAACGCGTGACCGTACGACGTCGGCGACGAACTCCAAGGCACTCGTCGACGCCGTTCGTGCTGACTCCGCTGTGGACGCGACATTCGTGCACCTGCGACGAGGCGGTCACGCGATGCTTCGCCGTGCCGGAGTATGGAACGACCTGACTGCGGACTTCGTCATGCGCGGCGGGCTCGGCGTACTGCCCGGCGCCCGTCTCGCACAGGCCATCGAGGCCGGCGACTCGCTGGTCTAGTCAGCGTTCGAGGACGAGTTGGTGCACGTTCAGGTAGCCGCTGGCGAAACCGGCTTCGCAGTAGGCGAGGTAGAACCTCCACATCCGGGTGAACCGCTCATCGAATCCGAGCGCGTGGACCGCCGCGGTGTTCGCGTGGAATCGCTCCAGCCACGAATGCAGCGTGCGCGCGTAGTCATGGCCGTAGGCGGTGGCAGAGCTCACCCGCAGCAGCGTGTGGTGTGCGACGACGTCGCGCACGGCGTGCAGCGACGGGATAATGCCACCAGGGAACACGTACTTGTGGCCCACCCCATCGTCGTCCAGGCCCAACCCTCCGTCCCTAAAGTGGCGCTCATGCCCGACTGTTCGTTCGGTTGGCCAGCCACTGGATTGGGTTCGGCGCAAATGACCAAGTGGCTATCGAGCGCCCCGTCAGGGCTTGTCAGGCAAGCGTGAGGATTTCGGCCCCGGTGTCGGTGACCAGGATCGTGTGCTCGAACTGGGCGCTGCGGGCGCGGTCCTTGGTGACGACGGTCCAGCCGTCCGGCCACACGTCGTACTCGACCGTGCCGAGCGTCAGCATCGGCTCGATGGTGAACGTCATGCCCACCATCATCGGCAGGTCGTATTCGGGTAGGTCGTAGTGCGGAACGATGAGGCCCGAATGGAACAGCGTGCCGATGCCGTGGCCGGTGAAGTCGCGGACGACGCCGTACCCGAAACGCTTCGCGTAGCTCTCGATGACCCGGCCGATGACGTTGAAGGATCGGCCGGGCGACACCGCGCGGATGGCGCGGTCGAGTGCTTCCTGGGTGCGCTCGACGAGCAGCCGGGATTCATCGTCGACATCGCCAACCAGGAACGTCGCGTTCGTATCGCCGTGGACCCCGCCGATGAACGCGGTGATGTCGATGTTGAGGATGTCGCCCTCGGCGGCAACCGTCGAATCGGGGATGCCGTGACAGATAACCTCGTTCAGCGAGGTACACAGCGACTTGGGATAGCCGCGGTACCCCAGTGTCGACGGGTACGCGCCGTGGTCACAGAGGAACTCGTGACCGACGCTGTCGAGAACGTCTGTGGTCACGCCAGGGACGATGTGGCGGCCGACTTCGGCGAGGGCGAGTGCTGCGAGCCGGCCGGCGATCCGCATG
>ODAK010008415.1_pt1 | contig 10316 bp, 7 predicted proteins | sample 1539591 | NCBI WGS metagenome assembly ODAK01 (sample SAMEA3539303, study PRJEB22396) | soil metagenome | biome: tundra; feature: field; material: soil | place: USA | collected 2010-05 | depth 0.15 m | reverse complement strand
TGATCAGTTTTACGAAATCGTTGACGCTCAAGCCTCCGCGTACGCGCGCCATGCCCCCCGTGGGCAGCGTGTGATTCGGTCCGGAGATGTAGTCACCCATCGGCTGCGCAGACCAGCGTCCAACGAAGACAGAGCCTGCATTCTCAACCCATTCAAGATCGCGCACAGTGTCGACGGTAAGGTGCTCCGGTGCAATGCGATTGGTGATCCGACGCGCTTCATCGACGTTGGCGGCTACGAGGACAATACCGTTGTGGCTGAGAGACTCGCGCGCTACGGAGTTATTTTTGCTGCGCAGTTTTGTTTCAGCGATGACCTCGCGGGCTAGATCGACGCGCGTGGTGATGAAGATGGCCAAAGCTTCAGGATCATGTTCAGCCTGCGCAACTAGATCGTAGGCGATGTCGACGGAGTTAGCGCTTTCGCTGGTTACCACGATTTCGGTTGGCCCTGCGAGCATATCGATCGCACAGTCGAAGGCCACCATTCGCTTAGCAGCGGTGACGTAGAGATTGCCAGGGCCAACGATTTTATCGACGCGCGGCAAGTTTGCGGTTCCGTATGCCAGCGCGGCAACTGCTTGCGCACCACCGACGCGGTAGAACTCATCGATATCTAAAAGGTGAGCGGCAGCGAGAGTTTCGACCGCGGGGGCTGCTGAGACAACGACAATGCGGCGAACGCCCGCAACCTGCGCGGGGATTGCGGTCATGAGTAGCGTGGAGGGTAACGGATGACGGCCGCTAGGCACGTAGCAACCAACCGATTCAAGAGGGCGAACGAGTTGGCCGGTAGTGAGCCCAGGTACCGAGGATTGGTTCCACGATGCGGGCATTTGCTGTTGAGCAAAAACACGAATTTGGCGGACCGCCGTCGTGAGCGCATCGCGCAACGCGGGTGCAGTTGCCTCCCACGCTGCGGACATTTCTTCTTTCGTTATGCGAAGACCAGCGACGCCGGATAGTCCATCGAAGCGCGCAGCGTAACGCAGCAGCGCTCGGTCACCTTGGCGACGCACATCGCGTACGATGCGATTGACGGCGGGCAGCACGTTGTCGAGCGCTGCACCACCGCGAGCCTCGAGCGCGGCAACTACCTCCGCAGCTTGCTGCCCTCCGCGCCCTTTAGTTCGGATCAGCTTCATCGCGCCTCCGAGTTAGAGTACGACCTTGTTGAGCGGGTATTCCACGATGCCGGTTGCCTTGGCCGCTTTGAGTCGCGGAATTACATCCCGCGCATTACGTTCCTCGAGTATGGTGTTTACTGCAACCCACTCGTCGTCGCTGAGGTGCGATATCGTCGGCGAGTTGAGCGCGGGCAACACTGCAAGTACTGCCGAGAGATCAGCCTTGCGAACGTTGAGCATCAATCCAACCTGCGATTGTGCATCGATTGCGCCGCGAAGCATCAGGGCAAGGGACTCGATCTTTCCGCGCTTCCACTCGTCTGCCAGAGCTGCCTTGCTTGCGATGAGACGAGTTTCGCTCTCCATGACAGTATCGATAATCTTGAGATGGTTAGCCTTGAGAGAACTTCCCGTTTCAGTAACTTCGACAATGGCGTCGGCTAACATGGGAGGTTTAACTTCAGTCGCACCCCAGCTGAATTCCACTTTTACATTTACGTTCTTCTCGGCAAAATAGCGCTTGGTGACCTCGACTAATTCAGTGGCGATGATCTTGCCTTCGAGGTCTTCCGCCTTTTCAAATCCACTGGATTCAGGCACAGCCAGCACCCAGCGCACTTTGCGGCGACTTTGTTTGGCATAGGTCAGCGAAGTAACGCTGGCCACATCAAGTCCGCTCTCAACAACCCAGTCGATGCCGGTAAGACCAGCGTCGAGTACGCCGTGATCGACATAGCGCGCCATCTCCTGCGCACGGATCAGCATGCATTCAACTTCAGAGTCGTCGATGGACGGAAAGTAGGAACGGCCATCGGCGTAGATATTCCATCCGGCGCGCTTGAAGAGAGCGATGGTCGCATCCTGCAGACTACCTTTCGGAATCCCGAGCCTAAGCTTGTTTGCCACGAAGGGCCTCCGTCTTCATTGCGTCCATCTCGATAAGCCGAGTGAAGCAACTCACTGTGCCTTCATGGCAAACTAGACCGTCTCCTTCAACCTCCACGCGAAACAGCAGCGTATCGTTGTCGCAGTCGGTGGAGGCTGAAACAATGCGCAGTCGGTTACCGCTGGTCTCGCCTTTCATCCAGAGTTTCTGGCGGGTACGGCTCCAGAAGGTGACAAAGCCGGTTTCAAGCGTTTTGGCATAGCTGATGGCATTGAGAAAACCCAGCATCAGCACCTCGCCGGTGCGCGCGTCCTGCACAATGCCGGGCGCCAAGCCATCCATTTTTTTAAAATCAATCGTCGGAGTTACGTTGCTCATTTTCTCGATCCTGATTTGAATTTTGCGTAAGTCTTTGGAACAGAAATTAAAAAGCCCGCTGGCGGATTCGCCGGCGGGCTTAGGTATTTCCTTGATCTCTCTGGCCTTTAAGTCAGGCCATAACAGTCCGCCGGCGCATGGGTCCCGTAATGGTGGTGATGGTAACCGTGATGGCGGCTGCTCTGCATCTGTTTCAAACCCTAAGCGGAAATACCTGTGAATGTCAAATTCAAATATTTCCTTACGTTGCAGAAGCGGCCTCGATCGTCGAATACGAGTCCTTCCTCGCCGGAGGGCCGGACGTCCGATGAAAGAGCGGTTTTTGAAGTTGCCGAGCCCGCGCCGCGGTTCCGCTTCTCCCTTCCTGTTCGGCGATACGCAAGTTCTCCGTCGTCTCTTCCTGCAGTTCGCCTAGCATTCGCCAAAGTCGTTTGGGCTTCCAGGCAGAAGAGAGCGAAGTCGCCGCAGGGCGCGTTAGCAAACGGCTATGCACGAGGCTGCTTGCGATTGCGATGGATCAAGCGGAGAATGACGCTATGCGAAAGAGCGCTCGGATCGCGACGTTGATGATGGCGGCGCTGTGTTTCACGTTGTCCGTTAATCCGCAACGCGCTCCGGCTCATCAAGCGCCACCGCCGGAAGTGCGGGTAGACATCAACCATGCAAGCACAGAGCAACTGCTGAAGATCCCAGGCATGACGCAGACCTGGGCCGCCCGTATCGTGCGTTTCAGACCCTATCGGAGTAAGAACGAATTGCTGGAGCACGGGGTGGTGACGGGCGATGTTTACGTACGAATCAAAGAGTACGTCATCGCCCACCGCGACTGACTTCATTCGCTTTCACGACTCAGAAGTAAGAATCTAGGCGTGCGCCAGGGATTCTTTTTTCCGTCCGCCCGAGCGGGTGAGAAGCGCACTGAGAATTACGTAGAGCGTGGGAATGAAGAACAGGTTGAGCACTGTGGAAAGCAACATACCTCCGACGACGGTGGTTCCCACAGAACGGCGGCCGAGGGCACCGGCACCGGTGGCGAAAACCAGTGGCAGAACGCCGAGAATAAACGCGAACGAGGTCATAAGAATCGGCCGCAATCGCAGTTCCGCGGCCTCGATGGCTGCTTCGGCGATGGATCGACCTTTTGTGCGCAATTGTTCAGCGAACTCGACAATCAGAATTGAGTTTTTGGCGGAAAGACCAATGAGCATCACGAGGCCGATCTGACAGTAAACGTCGTTGGAAAGTCCGCGCCACCACACCAGGCCCAGCGCACCCAGCACCGCCATCGGTACTGCAAGCAAGATGATGAAGGGAAGTGCAAAACTTTCATACTGAGCAGAGAGGGTGAGATAGACGACGAGAATTCCAAGACCGAAAATGATTACAGCCTTGCCGCTGGATTCGATTTCGTCGAGGGTCAGGCCTGTCCATTGATACGTCATGCCGGGCATCATGACTTGCTTGGCCAAGTCCTCCATGCCGGCAATTCCCTGACCTGAGCTGTAGCCGGGAGCGGGGGAGCCATCGATCTCGACCGCACGGAAAAGATTGTAGTGCGTGATGACAGGTGGTCCGGCGCTCTCTACCACGGTAACAAGATTGTCGAGCGGAACCATCTGCCCAGCATCGGAGCGAACATAGTAGTTGTGCAGATCGCGCGCGGTCATGCGGAAGGGCTGGTCGGCCTGCACATACACGCGATAGGTGCGATTGTTGTAGTCAAAGTCGTTGACATACTGCGATCCCATGAACACGCCGAGGGTGGTCGTGATCTGAGACAGTGGAATATTCATGGCCTTGGCCTTTTGGCGATCGATGGTCACCAGTTCCTGCGGGTCGTTCGCCGAAAAAGTCGTGATCAGTCCAGTCATGTCTTTGCGAGCGCGGGCGGCACCGACAATCTGGTGAGCGACGCGATCAAGGTCGGCGAGTGTGTTCCTGCCCTGGTCCTGCAACATGAATTGGAAACCGCCATAGCTGCCTACGCCCTGCACAGCTGGTGGCTGGATCATGGCGACGAGTCCACCGTTGGGCGCGAACATCAGCATCTGCAATTTCGGCGAGAGGCGGGCGACGATGTCTGCCGCCGAATGTCCTTTGTCGCGGCGTTGATCGGATGGCTTGGTCGACACGAACATCATGCCGGCATTCGATGCGCCGCCGTTGAAGCCAAATCCCATGACAGAAAAGGCGCCCGCGATGTCAGAATCCTGTCCGATGATGGCTTCGGCGCGATCAGCCAGCGACGTGGTGTAGGCTAACGACGAGCCCGGCGGCGCTTGAACAATCACCATCAGGAAGGATTGATCTTCTTGAGGGATAAACCCCGTGGGTACGCGCTGATATATCCAAAGCGTGGCGCCTAATCCGACAAAGAACAAAAGCAGCAGAACATAGCGAAGCTGAAGCGCGACATGAATTGTCTTGGCGTAGGTGCGCGACAACCAGCTCACACTCGCGTCCGCGCCATGGATAAATGCGGCAAATGCGCGAGACACAGGACGGAAGTGAAGGAAATCAAGTTGATGGGGACGCTGTTCTTCGCCGCGCAGAAACATGGCAGACAGCGCTGGGGAAAGAGTCAGCGCATTAAATGCTGAGATGGCAATGGCGAACGCAATTGTGAGCGAAAATTGGCGGTAGAGAATTCCAGTCGTGCCCGGAAAGAATGACACCGGCACGAACACAGCGATAAGCACCAGCGAAGTGGCGATGACGGCGCTGGTGACCTCGCCCATGGCCCGAGAAGTGGCTTCGTGAGGGTCGGAGTGCTCCATCGCAATGTGGCGCTGCACATTTTCGATGACCACGATGGCATCATCCACCACAAGTCCTGTGGCCAGCGTGATGCCGAACAGCGTTAGTGAATTGATTGAGAAGCCAAAGAGCTTGATGAAAGCAAAGGTTCCGATGAGAGAAACGGGAATGGTGACAGCCGGAATAATGGTCGCCCGCCAGTCCAGCAGAAAGAGGAAGATGACTACGATGACAATGACGATGGCCTCGGCGAGGGTAACCATCACTTCACGAATGGAGTCGCCGACCACGGTGGTTCCATCGAAAGCGACTGCGTATTTCAGCCCTGGGGGAAAGCTCTTCGAGAGTTCCTGCAGCACTGCTTTGGCCTGGCGATCAACCTCAAGTGCGTTGGCATTTGAAAGCTGCTGGACGCCGATGCCCATAGCGGTCCGGCCGCTGAACTTGAGAGATGAGCTATAGTCCTCGGCGCCCACTTCGGCGTGGCCCACATCCTTTAAGAGCACGAGACCGTTGGTGGAATTCTTGACGATGATGTTGTCAAATTCGGCGGGGCTGGCGAGACGACCCACAACGCGGACCGGCACCTGGAAGGCTTGCGACTGATTGGATGGGGGCTGACCCAATTGGCCAGCAGGAATCTCGACGTTCTGCTCCGTGAGTGCAGAAACGACGTCGGTCGCTGTAAGCCCACGGGCTGCGAGGCGCACCGGATCGAGCCACACGCGCATGGCGTACTTGCGCTCGCCAAAAATCATGACATCGCCGACGCCTGGCACACGCTTGAGCGCGTCCTTTACGTAGACATCGAGATAATTCGAAATGAACTCAGAAGAATAGCGTCCGTCGAGCGTATAAAATCCCGCGCCGAAGACGAAGTTGCTGTTTGACTTGGTAATGCTGATGCCGGTTGAATTCACAGCCGCTGGCAGACGTCCCTGCACACTCGCCACGCGATTCTGTACATCAACAGCGGCGATAGAGAGATCGTAACCGGTCTTGAAGGTCGCTGTGATGGAACTGGTTCCACTGTTGGTGCTCGAGGAACTGATGTAACGCATGCCCTCGACACCGTTTATTGATTCTTCCAGGGGAATAGTGACTGCCTTTTCAACCGTATCGGCGTTAGCGCCCACGTAGTTGCTGCTAACCATCACTTGCGGAGGGGCCAGCGTCGGATACATCGCGATGGGGAGATTGGGGATGCATACGGCGCCACCCAGAATGATCAGAAGTGCGCAGACCGTGGCAAACACCGGCCGGTGAATAAAGAAATTAACAAACAAAGTATGCCTTCCTTCCCTGTCGCCCGCATCGATCGCTACTCAGCGGGCGCCCGAGTGAGCCGGTCTGCCCACGCGCCTGTAACGTTTGAGCCGCGGTCAGGCGCCGAGTGGCATCACGGGCATGTTGTTGACCAGGAACTGCGTGCTGGACACGATCACCTTATCCCCGGAATTCAATCCGGACGTGATGGAGTAGGTGTTACCCACCGTATCGCCTAGCGTGACGGGTGTCTGGGCAGCAACAAAATGTCCGCCCTCCTGCTTCGCCACGAACACGAAACTTTGGCCACCCTGTCGCGTGACTGCCAAGACAGGTATGACCGCCATGGGCTTGGTGCTCCAGACGACTCTCGCTTTCACTAACTGCGCGTTCCGCAACATCTCCGGACTGAGATGAACCGGAGCTTTAGCCAGAATCCCCTGTAGCGAGCTGTCCACCTGCGCCGACAGAAAGTCGATTTTCGTTTTTTCCAGCAGCTTGCCGCTGGTGTCCATCAAGTCGACTTCAAGACCCTGCTTGACCTCACCTGCGCGTTCAGTGGGTATGTAAATGTAAGCCTCAAGATCCTTGTTTTCATCCACCGTCGTGAGCATGGTCGTCGAGGACACATAATCGCCGACGTGCACAGGGATGTCGCCCACGATGCCGTCAAATGGCGCGCGGATCGTGTAATAGGCCAGTTGTTCTTCCTGACTCTTGCGTGAAGCCAAAGCCGACTCATAGTCTGCTTTGGAATTGTCGTAAGCCTGTTGCGCCTGTTCAAAGACATCGCGGCTGATGATCCCTGCTTCGAAGAGCTTTTTCTGCCGCTCGATCTGGAGCGAGTTGTAGTCGAAAACAGCTTTCTTCTGCCGCTCCGTGGCTTGTTGGGCGTCGACTGAAGCCTGCTGATGAAGTGGATCAATCGCCATCATCAACTGGCCAGCTTTCACATGATCGCCGGATCGGACGGTGATTTGGGTCAGCCGGCCATCCACCTGCGGTTGCAGGGTAGCTGAACGCCTTGACTTGATGGTCGCCACGTATTCGCTGCTCTGAGGCACGGGGGCAAGACTGACAGCCACCGTTTGTACGGGCATTGCCTGCATTCCGGCGCCAGCGGCAGGCGGCGCAGCTTTTTTCTCACAGCCCGTAACTGCCAGCGCCAACACAACACAACAACTCATCCCAACCATGCGTTTCAAGGGGGTTATCCTCACTTGCTTGTTATCAGCCCTGGGCGGCTCGGGCTATTCGTTCCGTTCGCGCCAGGTTCGTCCTGCTGTTAGATCGAGACACTCATCTTACAGCGCAGCCCGGGTCTCCGCCTGTGAGCCAGAACCCAGGTCCAGCCCGGCGAGAGAGAGGAATTTTCTGATGGATTCCTCTTTATTCGACGATCGAGCCCGAACCATTGTCGCAAATATTTCGCCTAATCGACTAGCGATGTTACCGGCCGGTCTAATCGACGCTCACGCGCTTTCCCGTTGTAGCGCAAAGGGATTGAAGTTGGTTCGGTTATCGAACGCATCCACTCCCTCGGCGCGCTTGAGTCGGCTGACCACCAGGTAGGTCAGCGGGGTGGCAACCACCTCCACGCCTACCTTAATCAGGTAGGACGATAGAACCATACGCAAAATCATGCCTGTTGGTTGCGTCCCAGCGAAAGCGACTACGATCACCACGATCGTATCCACAGCCTGCCCCGTTACGGTCGATCCCACCGTACGCGTCCACAACCAGCGGCCGCCGGTAAGCAGTTTAAGCTTAGCCAAGGTGTAGCTGTTCGTGAACTCCCCTGCCCAATAAGCGACGAGGCTGGCGACGGCGAAACGCGGCACCAGGCCGAAGACAGTGGCATAGGCATCCTGCCCATGCCACTCGGGGGCCGGGGGCAGCGCGACCGCCATCTGACCCATACCCGCCAAGAGGGCCATCGCAAAGAAACCAAGCCAGATAGCGCGGCGTGACGCGCCATAGCCGTAGACTTCCGTAAAGACGTCGCCGCAGATATAAGTCAGGGGAAACAAAAACTCCGCCGCGCTAGGCCGAAGCCAACCGATCTGGCAAATCTTCGGGCCGACGAGATTTGAGATCATCAGCACGACCACAAATCCTAGGGTCAGCAAATCGAGATAGCGGGAGCGGCTCTTCACTGTTCGAGGATACCGCAAGGATGGTATGGAGACCGGAAGGCGGGTATGAGCTGTCATTTAGGAGCGAATCGTGCCGGAAGCCGGGCTCGCGGCTGTACGTCATCCTCCCAGAGATTTCCTGGATCTCTTACGTCGTCTTAAGGCAAGAGGGCCATCGCAGTTGTACTTTGACACGTCCGGCTCGAGTTGGTAGCCTTCAAACAGGGCGAATCCGGCCATCTGGCCCGCTCCTACGGCAAATCTGGGGAAGTTTGTCAGCCGTCCCAGCGTCCCCGTCGTCTAGCCCGGCCTAGGACACCGCCCTTTCACGGCGATAACACGGGTTCAAATCCCGTCGGGGACGCCAAATAGAATCTGCAATTTGCGGTGATTTTCGCCTGACATTCGAGGGTGCAAAAAGCCACAATTCTGTGTCCCTTTCGCACCCTCAAGCTCACACTGCTACGCCGTTCCAATGATGACGTCATCGTCTTCCGAGCAAGTCGTCGGGAAGAACAAAGCCAACACAGCTGCTTGCGCGGCATGCTTGGCTGGCGCAACTGCCTGCGTGTAGACGTCCATTGTTGTCCTTAAGGTGGAATGCCTCATTAATTCCTGCATCACTTTGAACTCCGCTCCGACACTCCGGAGCAACGTCGAGTAGGTGTGTCGGAAAGTATGCCAGCCGATGCGCTTCTGGATATTGAGGGATTCGGCAACCGGCCGAACGTATTTACGGAGAATAGATGCACCCCAATACGGCCTCCGTCCTTTGTGCAAGCGACTTGCGAAGATCCAATCGTCAAAACCGGTAAACCTGCACGTCTTTTGCCAGTTCAATAGGGCATCTCCGAGTTGAGGATGGAGGGGAACAGGCTTCTGTGAGGACTCCGTCTTGCAGCGACCGACAACGCCGAAGACGATCGAACGCGTGACATTGAGTTCTCCACGCTCGAAATCAACGTCACACCACTTGAGACCGAACAACTCGCTCTGCCTCAAGCCGGTCGATGCAGCCAGAAGAACGAGCGTGCGTTCGCGAAGCGCGAGATGGTCGACGAGAGCTCTGATTTCCGCAGCGGTCAGCACATCGGGAGCACTCCGCCGCTTTGCGCCTTGGCGGACAAATCGCATCGGGTTGTGGTCAAACAACTCGTAACGGCACGCATGGTTGAACAAGATGGATAGGACATTTCGAATCTTCGCGCGTGATGATCGAGCGATTGGGAGCCGACGCAACCATGCTTCGACGTCCACTGCCTTGACCTCATCCAGGTAGAGAGATCCCCATCGCGGCTTGATCCATTTGCGGATGTAGCCGCGATATGTTTTCACGGTGGCGAAGCTCCGGAAGGAGTCTCCGGATCGCAATTCCTTCTGTTCAAAATGTTCGCAAATCTGCTCAACGGTGGTCTTACATCCTCTGTTGTGGTTGAAATCTGCATTGAGTTGAGTCGGCAGCGCGGCTGCTGCCACGCGCGCTGCTTCCCCGTTGGGGTATTGCTCAATAGTTCCAATCACTCTCTTCCGATACACTCGCCGTCCATTCCTACTCTTCTCGGACCAGCGGAACAACCAGACGTTCGGACCTTGTTTCCGGGCTGCTTGGATTATGCTTCCTTGTTGCATTGCTGCCTCCTTTTTTGTACAGATGAAGGCGGTTTTCTCCTTTTGGGTGTCAAGCGCGATCAGAATTCTGTCCCCAGCGCCTAACCCAACTTCCACGGCTCGCTGAGCAAGATCCTTTGTTTGCGTGGGGTTAGAATTT
>ODAK010008413.1_pt1 | contig 10318 bp, 10 predicted proteins | sample 1539591 | NCBI WGS metagenome assembly ODAK01 (sample SAMEA3539303, study PRJEB22396) | soil metagenome | biome: tundra; feature: field; material: soil | place: USA | collected 2010-05 | depth 0.15 m | reverse complement strand
TCCTTGGTCTTGCGGCCCTTTTGTTGGCCCAACAGCAAAACAGGTATTCCTTCGAAGAATCCCAAACCGCCAATCATGGCGCCGTCGTCCGCAAAGCGGCGGTCCCCGTGCAGCTCGCGAAAATCGGTGATGATGCGCGACACGTAGTCGAGGGTGTACGGCCGTGCCGGATGGCGCGCCAGCTGGACCTTCTGCCAGGGCGTGATTTCCGAGAAGACGCGCTTCTGCAACTCCTCGGCGCGGTCTTCCAAGAGGCGGAGCTCGCGGCTGATGTCCGCGGTGCCTTTGCTGCGCAGCTTGAGCACGGCAATCTTGCGCTGAAGCTCGACCACCGGGCGTTCGAAATCGAGAACCGGAATCTCCGGCGCTTTGTCTTTCTTGGTTGGCATAGAGAGCCGTGTATCCTCTTTCGGCAGGCGGCAAAGGTCAAGCAAAGCTCGGCAACCGTACTCCCGCGGCAAGCGTAGAAGGGTGGGCGTAGACGTAGGTCGTGGCCGGGGCGCCGACGACTTCGTCGCACCCAAAGCCAAGCACCACCGCTGGATAGGTCCGTATGTCGTCAATGGCGCACACGGGGTGAGGTGCGAAGTGTCCGACTCTCGGCGGATTGGCCTACCTATTCTGAACGTGGGTTCATGCTAGCCGCCAGTCCTCCGATGAGTACTTCCACGCTGCCCAGACAACTTAGGGCGTGGAGGTACCGCATGACCATTCGATCTGATTTGCTCCTCCTCGCTGTTGGCATTGCCGTCGCCAGTTCCTGCAGCACAACCGCCGTCGAGCACATGGGGACCGGAATCGATTCGGCACAGGTGGTCCCTGATGACGCCGACACCGCGAGCGCTGCCGACACCGCGAGCGCTGCCGACCTCGCGATAGCCGTCAACGAGGCTGGAGCCGGCAGCGGCGGCACGAGCGGTTCTCTCGACGCGCGGGCGAGCAACGACGCCGGCAGGGGCATCGATGCAGGCTCTACCGGAGGCAGCGGCGGCACGACTGGCCCTTGTGCCCAAGCCACGTGCGCCAGTCTTGGGGCAACCTGCGGCGACTATAGCGACAACTGCGGAGGCTCCCTTCACTGTGGCCTCTGTGCGACTGGGCAGATCTGCAGCCCGCAGTCCAAGACCTGCGTTGCGCAGGGTGATCTATGCAGCAACGCCGAGGCATGCGGATTTATCCCAGACACCTGCGGAAACAGCTTCGCCTGCGGCAAGACCTGCAGCATCGGTACCCGCTGCATGAACAACCGGTGCACCTCATGTGCGCCCGTTGCGTGCACCGGCCGCTGCGGGAAGGTTCCCGATGGCTGCGGCTTGGCTCAGGACTGTGGCACCTGTCCTTCCGGTCAGGTCTGCGACGCCTTGACCTTCAAATGTGGCGTTTGCCAGAAACTCAAATGCACCGACTATCCCGCTGGTCAGTGTGGCACGCTTTCGGATGGATGCGGTGGCGTGCTCGCGTGCGCGTGTCCCACCACGCCGCCGACGCCGCCCTTGGCGTGTCTTTTCGCCGATGCGACTTGCGGCAATTTGTCCGATAGTTGCGTGGTTGGGATGACCCATGATTGCGGCCTTTGTGAGGCCGGCAAGGTTTGCAACAACAACAAGTGTGTATCGTGCACCCCATTGACCTGTACCTTGGCGGGCAAGAATTGCGGCAGCATCGACAATGGTTGCGGCGGCAAGCTCGATTGTGGCACCTGCAAAACCAACGAAATCTGCACGTCCAACGTGTGCACCGCTTGCACACCCAAAACCTGCGCTTCCGCGGGAAAGAATTGCGGCAGCATCGACAACGGCTGCGGCGGCAAGCTCGATTGCGGAACCTGCAAGACCAACGAAATATGCACATCCAACGTGTGTGCCTCATGCACGCCCAAGACCTGTGCCTCCGCAGCAAAGGATTGCGGCACGCTGGACGACGGCTGCGGCAACAAGCTCACGTGTGGTACATGCAAGACCAACGAGATCTGCGGCTCGAACGTCTGCACGGTCTGTACACCCAAGACCTGCGCTTCCGCCGGAAAGAACTGCGGCACGCTGGACGACGGCTGCGGCAACAACCTCACGTGCGGGACGTGCAAGACCAACGAGATCTGCAGCTCGAACGTGTGCGCCGTGTGCACGCCGAAGACCTGCGCGAGTCTGGAACGTTCGTGCGGCAAGATCGACGACGGCTGTGGCCACACAGTTACTTGCCCTGGGTGCGCCGCGGATCAAGTCTGTTTGGCGAACGGCAGTTGCTGCCAGCCGCTTACCTGTGCAGACGTGTCGGGCGTCGTCCCAGACGGCTGCGGCGGCACCGCCAACTGCGCGCGATTCTAGGAGTGCCATGACAACCTTCAACTCCTCGACAGGCTGTTTGTGGTTCCTCGGCGCCACTCTTCTGGCGTGTTCGTCGTCATCGCAAGTGGGCGGTCCGTCGGGAATGTCGGGCGCGGGCGGCACGCCCCTAACCTTCGCGCTTGACGGTGCGGCCGGGACGCCAGTCAATGGGTACGACAGTGGGCCTCCTACGGAAGATGCGAACTGCGGCAGTAGCGCACGCACAATGACTCAGGTCCCAGCCGATCTGCTCTTGGTGCTGGATCGTTCCGGCTCGATGACGAGCGACATCGCCACCGACAACCTTTGCGACGTCACGACCGGAACCTGCCAAGAGCGCTGGGCCACGATGATTGCAGCCATGAAGACCGTCCTGGCGAAGGCACCGAGCAGCATTCACTGGGGTTTGAAGTTCTTCTCTACCCCCAGCGTGACGACCGCAATCGGAAACACGCCGATGGGATGCGTGGTCCTCCCGCCGGCAGAGGTTCCTATCGACACTGGCAATGCGAATGACATCGTCGGCAAGATCGCGTCGACTCCGCCCGACTACAACACGCCGACTCGCGCGGCGATCGAAGCGGCTGCCACCTATCTGTCATCGCTGCAAGACGGGCGACAGAAATACATTCTCCTGGCGACCGACGGTCAACCGAACTGCGCGGAGGGCGGCGAATACCCAACCTCGCCCGACCTGGCAGCGACGCTGCAGGCGATTGCGACCGCGTACGCGGCAGGCATCAAGGTCCACGTCATCGGCGTCGGACCATCCGCCGGGAATCTGGACGCGATGGCGGAACGCGGTGGAACGGAAAAATCCTACCCTGCCTTGAGCCCCGACACGCTCAGCTCGGCGCTCGACACCATCGTCGGCGCCGTCGCGAGCTGCGTCTACACCATGGCCGCAACACCGCCCGATCCGAACAATCTTGGCGTCTATCTGGATAAACAATTGGTTCCCCAGAGCGCCTCGGACGGCTGGACCTTGGGCAGCAACAATTCCGTGGTCTTCAACGGCCCCACCTGCGACGGCATCAAGGCCGGCCACTACACCAACGTGCAAGTCCTATTCGGCTGTCTGGGCTGGAGCGTGCCCCCAGTCATCCCCTAGCCGCGGGGACATCGTGTAGAATCGTCGTGCTCGCTCGGCGCATCGTCGCTGCTGACGGCGCTAACGATGTCCTCCTCAGTAGAATTCCCTGTGTCGCGCGCGGCCCTTGCGGCGGTGGTGATGGGCCTAGCCGCGTTCTATGCGGTGGTCCTGCTCTGCGAATGGTGGCCCATCGTTGTCGCCCGAGACACGGTCCATGTCGCGACCTACCACTTCGGTTACGCGTCGACACTGGGTCATGGCGGCTGGAAGTATGCAAACCCAGAGGTCTACGCATGGACGGCCTTCGCAGAAGCCTTCGCCGCCATGGCGACCATGCCCATGCTCTGGCTCACGATCGTACGCCGATCCCGCAAGGCAGCCTTCGCTTTGGTGATTGTTTGCGCGGTCTACGCTGGCGTCTCGGTCATCCTCGGGCAGATTCCTTGGTCGCCGAGGGAAACCTTGCTTAGAGGGTGGATTCACTCGTTTACCTTCTAGGACCAATCATCAAGGGACCGCGCAAAATAGGGAGAGAACGCCCTGGCTGATGCTGCAAATGCATTGTTGTCCGCGAACCGCACAGTACGAACCGTTGGGGACCGCGGTGCTGCAGACACATGCACAAGAACGATCGTTGAGACAGGCCTCGGGAAAAGGTTCGCAGGCAAAGGAGACCCCGCTATCCCTCGGCCCTCCAGCGAAGGCCATGCAACAATCGCCGCCGGTACAGGTGAGGGATTGCGAGACACCAGGGAAACGGCACTCGACCGTGCCCCCGCCCTCTGAGCCACCATCTACGGAGGAAGAATCCAAGCCAGAGAGCAGTGCCTCGCTGGCGCCGATATCGTTGGCGGCGTCCATGACGGCCGACGAGCCACCTCGTCCAGAAGCGGTGGCACAGGCGCCGTGCTCACAGATCGCATGAAGCAAAGGACAAGGCGGAGTCTTCGCGGGGCAACCCGCACCGAAGTACCCGTCGCAAACGTCGGCAGCGGCAGCTGTGACGGTAGAGACATCGGCTGTTCTTACGATCCGTCCGCACGGAGCGACGCAGTTTAGCGATTGAAGATCCAAGTCAGAACAGTCTGAATCCGCCTGGCAGGAGAGCGAACCCGAGCCCGGCAGGTAGGACTCAAACTGGGCTTGCGCCGCCGATGCGAGCTCGTCGCAGACGGCCGCCTTGGGGATCTCCGCGACAGGCGCGTCCGCGATGGGCAAATCGGGAACGACCTTCATGTCCACAGAAGACGGAACATCCCGCGCGCCAACATCGACGTCGCCTATTCCATTCGGGTCCGTGCCGCCAAGATTCCTGTGGTTGCTACAAGCGACGCTGCCCGCAACAGAAGAGGCAAGTAGGATGACAAGTGTCTTGAAATGCATCGCTCGATCCTCCTTGAGGTCTCGGTTGGGCGCAAGTGTCGACGATCACTTCACAGCACGTCCTTCCTGCACCGGCCCATTCGGCAGCAGGGACGCCGCCGAGCCGCCAGCTCGATTCCACAGGATGTCCGCCGCGCCTAGCGCGATTTCTCTCGGAGAATCCGGTCGATGTACTCCAAATGAAAGCCGACGTGCCTGGCGTAGACCTCAAGACCCTCTCTCATCGTGATAGGTCGGGTCTCGCCCATGTAGGTCCTCAGAAAGAAGTTTTGATTCGACCCAATTTCATCAGAAACCAGCTCGACGACGAGCTCTCGAACAAGCCGAAATAGCTGCAGGTATTTCCGGACGTCTTCCCGCTTGTGCGCGATATTGCTCGTCCACGCCATCTCATCGATGACGAAGCCGACTGATCCAGGCTGCGCGATGATCGACTTGAGGCGGATAAAGTTGTTGATCTCGGAATCTGCCAGGTGAATGACGTGTTCCCTGATTGTCCATGCCTCTGGATAGTGCGGACGAGATTCCAGTACGTTCGCTGGTATGCCAACGACTCGTGCCTCCAAGACGGATGGCCCTCGAGTATAAAGCTCCAGTAGTTCGCGGTCGGTCATTCCTTGGCACCTGCTGTGATTGACGAGGACGATGTTGATATGACCGTCTGTCTAGCTAACGATCGCGATGGTATCACTTTCGGGGGCCGTTCCTTTCGGAATGGACGACCTCCGACCGCGGTGCGGGTCCCCATTGCTGGCCCCATCGATTAGGCGTCGACGACTCGGGCAAGGTCGAAATATTGGTTCGATCGGTCCGGGACACGCTCCAAGGCATTCTCCAGCATGGTGATCCGACTGGGAGAGCTCCCCGAAGCGTTGCTATCCACGTCGACGATTGGCCGAGGGTTCAACCGGGGCTCGCAATGAACGTAAACACTTCGGCGAGGGCTCCCAAGGGCACGGGTGATCGCGTGATTGGTGTCACAGCTTCACCAACGCTTCGAGCACAGCGAAAGCCGCAAGCGCTCGCGCGATCTGATGGCCGACGCCAACGGCCGCAAACCGATCGGTCACCCGCTGGGCGGCGATCACGGCGGCCATGTTCCAAACAATTCGTTCGGCCGCGTCGGCGCAGCGCCCCATACCGAGCCAAAGGAAGTTGAAGCGCAGAAGTTCGCGCGCACGCTCGCCGAGAGGCTTCGTCGCGGCGTGGCCGATCATGAATTCGATAGGGTCGTTATCGTAGCGCCTCCGCATTTTCTCGGTCTGGTAAAGAGTCAATTGGACGACGAAGTCGAAAGGCACGTGGCTGGCTTTCTCAACAAGGATCTGACGACCTTCCCACAGGCCGAATTGCGGGCCGCGCTCAATAACCAAGTAGCGCCGCTCTTTGGAGAGCCGTGAGCAGGCCTGCGCTGTCGCCGGGGCTGCTGCGAGGAAGAGGCCCTGCCGAGATTTCACTCGACGGCGCCAGCCTGAGCGCCCGGCGCGGCACGATCGCCTGGAATTTTGATCTCAGGGCGCCGGGGACGGAAGTCGGCTTTCATCACTGGGGACTGAGTCGGGGGACGCTTCTGCGCGTCTCCGCTGGCAACAATAGTCTGTTTGTCGGCGGCGAAGCTTTCTGTCCAGCGACCTTCGTTATGAAGTTCCCATCGCACAAAGACCGAACCTGACCTTGTCGAGACAGCATTTCGACGAGCTGGTCGCGCAATTGCCCAAGCAGATCTTTTCTGCCAGTCACGCCGACCGTAGCTACTGGCAAGCCGGCAATCGTGCGCGATGCCCTGCGGATGCGCGCTGCCGCGCGGGCCATGGGCGCCCTGCATGCTGTCGAGCCGCAACCCGGGCAAACCAATATCGTTACGTCGGCCGCGACTCAGCAATGACCGCGCCGAATGGGAATCTTGCGGCTAAGCGGCGTTAGAGCGCCGTCAGCGTCCGCCGACGCTTCGTCGGATGCCTTGTCCGAGGCTTCGCTGCCGAAGCCCGTGCAGAGCAGCCCTCCATCCGCAAGCAGCTCGCTAATCGCGCCGGCGACGCGTTTTCGGGCCGAGGCAACCAACGGCACGAGGCCTTCGTGGCAGAAGATGGCTTCGAGCGGCCCGCTCATCGGATACGGCAAGCGCGCCAGGTTAAGGCGACGGAAGTACACCATGTCCTTGACGTCCTCATCGAGGGCAACGCCGCCGTCCACGGCGTGAAAGTAGCGATCCCGCATGAACGGAGGAACGTCGCGCAGTTGCGACTCGTCGAACACGCCCTGCTTTCCGCGATCGAGCATCGGCGTCGAAATGTCCGTGGCGAGGATCTTGATGTCGACGTTGCCCAAGCCGACTTCGGACGCCTGCACCGCGCTCAGCGCCGTGAGAGCCATGCCGTAGGCTTCTTCGCCAGTCCCGCAGCCGGCGGACCACAAGCGAATGCGCAGCTTGCCACTCGTGATCCCACGCACGAGCCGGCGGTGCAACGTCGTATGGTCGTCGAGTCGGGCGAAAAAGCGCGGCGGTCGCGGACGCAGAAAGTCCAGGAAGCCGACGACTTCGCTGCAATCCTGATCCTCGTCAAGTCGACTGATATACTCATCAAGAGCGATCCGCAACAGCTGCAGGCGCTTGGCAAGGCGCCCGGCAACCAAAGCCTCGTGATTTGCGCTAATGCCGACGCCGAGACGGTTCGTGGCAATATCGCAGAAGTGCCGCACAACTTCTACGGACACACCTTCGTGAAACATCACTTGCCCTCGCCCTTATTAGTGCACGGCGAATGCGATCTCAAGGGCAGAATGATGAGCTTTGAAAGGATTTACCTCACCAGTCGCATTTCCTATACGCAGGCGAAACCATTGTCGGATTTCCGACAGGAACAGGCTGATTTCCGGCCCGAGCACGAGTCCGCAGGCTAACGCCGTCCGCGGCCACCGGACGAGGGCGCGGCGCGACCGCCACCAAAACTGCCGTGGCCGCCCCCTCCGAAAGATGGGGCAGAGGGCGCGGCTCGGCCGCCGAATCCCCCAACTGACGGAGCAGGTCGGCCGCCACCTCCTGCGCCACGATACCCGCCGACGCCTGGAGCTGGTGTGCCGCTGTGGTAGATGTTGCCGCGCGGCCCGACCCCTGTGCCGCCCCAACCTCGTGCCCCGCCGCCAAAGCGCGGTCCTCCGCCGTAGGCGCCACCCCGGTAACCGCCCCAGCCCCAACCGCTGCGATGGAGCCCGTTATACCAGCCGTACTGCCATGGCCCATAAGAGCCGAAATACGGATACGGTCCCCAGCCCCACAACCATGGCGACGCCAACCAAGCCCAACCGTAGGTTGGATAGTAGACGTAGGCGTACGGATTTTCGTCGCTGGCCGTTCCCTCGTAAACGTACTGATTGCCGTATGGCATATAGACCCAGCCGTATTGGGTCGTGTACACCCACTGGCCCCCCGAAGGCTGCGCTTGCGGTGCGGGTGCGGGCGCCTGGGCCTGCGACGCCGCCGGCGGAGGCGGAGGCTGCGGCGGTGGTGCCGGCGGGTTCTCATTGGGCGGCGGCGCCGGCGGTTGAGCCGCTTCCACCTGCTCTTGTTCCTGCTGAGGCTCCACGTCCTGCGCAACAGTTTCCTGTGCGCGCGCTATGCTTCCAAGGCAGAGCGGACTCAACGAAAGACCAACAATGGCGATCGACAAGGCATTCTTCACAAGCCACCTCCGGCTCATGATTGGACGAATCGAGGACACAAGTCATTCTACGACTTGCAACAGGATCTTCCACCTCCTTCCACGTGCGACCGCGACAGCCTGCGCGCTATAAGTGTCCACCGTCATGGAAGAGCTGGTGACTGCAGCACGCCCGCACCTCGCCCGCGAAGTACGCATTCTCTTTGCGACGCGCATCGTTCGTCTCTTCGCCTATGGCTTGTTCTCCGTAGTTCTCGTGTTGCACCTGGCAGCTGCGGGCTTGTCGGAAAGCGAAATCGGCTTACTGCTTACGCTGACGTTGCTTGGCGACGCCGTTATTTCCTTATGGATCACAACGCGAGCTGACCGCATCGGCAGAAAGCGCATGCTGTTATTGGGCGCGCTGTTGATGGTGGGCGCCGGGGTTCTCTTCGCGTCCACCCGGTCGTTCGCTCTCCTACTTTTTGCTGCCACCGTCGGCGTCATCAGCCCCAGCGGCAACGAGGTGGGTCCTTTTCTCGCAGTCGAACAGGCCGCTTTGGCCCAAACCATTCCTGCCGAACGACGGACTGCCGTTTTCGCCTGGTACAACCTCGTCGGCTCGTTCGCCACCGCGATGGGCAGCTTGTGCGGCGGACTCGTCGCGGACGCGCTTCAGCACCACGGCTCGACCCAACTCGGCAGCTACCGCTTCTTGGCAGCGGGGTACGCCGTGCTTGGCATCGCGATGGCCGTGCTTTTCGGTCGGCTGTCGGCTGACTCAGAGGCGCCGCAAGAAAAGCGACAAGCCCGGCCTCGAGCTGCCTTCCTTCTTGGGCTCGAAACGTCGCGCTCGAAGGTCCTCACCTTGGCGGGTTTGTTTTCCATCGACTCGTTCGCCGGTGGCTTCGTCGTACAGGCCTTCGTGGCGTACTGGTTCCAGCAGCGCTTCGGCGTCTCGCCCAGCGTGCTGGGAGCCATCTTCTTCGGCGCGAACGTCCTAGCAGGACTGTCGGCGCTGACCGCATCGTGGGTTGCGCGACGGATCGGGCTGCTCGCCACCATGGTCGTCACCCATTTGCCCTCCAACGTGCTTCTATTCTTGGTACCGCTCATGCCGAGCCTGCCGCTCGCCATCGCCGTCTTGCTCCTGCGTTTCAGCATTTCCCAAATGGACGTGCCCACGCGCCAGGCATACACGATGGCGCTGGTGCCACCCGCGGAACGCTCGGCCGCCGCCGGTGTGACCGGCATCGCACGCACCCTTGGCGCCTCGCTGTCGCCGCTCGTGGCCGGACCGCTCTACGCATCGGTGGCACTGGCGAGCATCCCGTTCATGGTCGGCGGTGGGCTCAAGATCATCTACGACTTTCTGGTCTGGAAAACCTTCCGGCACGTTCGCCTTGACGAAGAAAAGTAGCCGCCGAGCTGCCTAGACGCCGCGTGGGGAGCCGCCGAGCTTTGCTCGGCGCGGACCATCGCGCGCGGCCTCGCGAAGCGTGTGGAGCCTGCCGGCTCTGCCGGCAGCGTAGCTTCGCGGGAAGGTTTGGGAACCCGCCCAGGGTTTCCATCACAGCCGCGTGCGGAGCCTGCCGGCTCTGCCGGCAGCGTAGCTTCGCGGGAGGGTTTGGGAACCCGCCCAGGGTTTCCATCACAGCCGCGTGCGGAGCCTGCCGGCTCTGCCGGCAGCGTAGCTTCGCGGGAGGGTTTGGGAACCCGCCCAGGGTTTCCATCACAGCCGCGTGCGGAGCCTGCCGGCTCTGCCGGCAGCGTAGCTTCGCGGGAGGGTTTGGGAACCCGCCCAGGGTTTCCATCACAGCCGCGTGCGGAGCCTGCCGGCTCTGCCGGCAGCGTAGCTTCGCGGGAAGGTTTGGAAACCC
>ODAK010008412.1_pt1 | contig 10318 bp, 7 predicted proteins | sample 1539591 | NCBI WGS metagenome assembly ODAK01 (sample SAMEA3539303, study PRJEB22396) | soil metagenome | biome: tundra; feature: field; material: soil | place: USA | collected 2010-05 | depth 0.15 m | reverse complement strand
CCGGCTCGGGACAGATTTGGAAGGCGCGCGCGGACGGCCGCGAGCCAATCCAACTTACGGCAGGCGGCGGTTATCAGGCCTTGGAATCGCCGGATGGCAAGCTGTTGTTCTACGCCAAGGAGCGCGGCCGCCCCGGAATCTGGAGTGTGCCGGTTGGCGGAGGACCGGAGGTTCCCGTGCTCGAAGCCGCCCGGCATAACGCGTGGGCGGTGGCCGAAAACGGCATCTACTACATCGACTACGACCATGCGGACGCTTCGACAGTTCCCGTGAACCGATTCGACCTGGCGACAGGCAAGACGGTGAACGTCGCGAAGTTGCCGGCGCCTGTCGCCCGCAACGTGCCGGCGTTGGCCGTACGACGAGATGGCCGGTGGCTCGCTTGGGTCGCCTCGGTCGACCGGGGCTCCGGCCTGATGCTGGTCCGGGACTTCCGGTGGTAACCGCTACAGCGCTCCCTTGAGCTGCCGCCGATACTGCTCGAAGGCTTTGCGGCCGGCCGCCGTGAGACCGAGCAACGTCTGCGGCACCTTGCCGCGATAGGTCTTCTCCACCTCCACATAGCCAGCTTCCTCCAGGCGCGACAGATGGCTGGAAAGCGTGCCCTTGTTCATGCCGGTTTCATGCTGCAGATAGAGGAAGTCGGACCGGTCGACGGCGAATAAGAGGGCCACCAGCATGAGCCGCCCCGGTTCGTGGATCACGCGGTCGAGGTCCGCAATGGTCCGGATTTGCGGGTTCATGGCGCCTCCGGCGCTGGAGCTTCGGTGTGGCGAAGGTAGAGCCAGAAGCTGATGCCGCCCGAAACCAATGACACGGCGCCGTATAGCATCATGGTGAGCAGGAATGCGCCCCTCCATAAGGGTTTTGCCACTGCTCCAACTGAGTCCGCCGGAAGGAAGGCAATCACCAGCGAGCCGAGCGCCACCACCCAGACTGCGGCCCACTTCCAGCGAGCCATCCGCATCCTGGCGATACCGTAGGCATAGCTTGCCGCGAACAGGAGGCCAATGAGGGAGACGGGCGTCGTCAGATTCCAGTGTCTCCGGAGGCCGACCATCAAGCCAGCGGACAGTGCCGCCGAAACCGCAGCCCCCAGAATCATCGGACGCCAAAGCGTGTCACGCTTTGGATATTCGACGAACCCGGTGCGCGGATAGGTAATGCGCTTCTTGATCGCCTTGGGCCCGTAGTGCAGGATCAGGCACATCAGCCCGAAATAGATAATGAACGCGGGCATCCCATGCCAGACGGAATCCTTGGGCGCGTGCGCCTGCAACCACATGAGCAGCGCGTAGGCCAGGCACATAAAGCCCATGGCCAACTCGCCCACGCCGTCAATGTTGTAATAAGCCTTAGGCCGATTCAAAAGGCTTTCAATTCGTTCCATACACCAACTAGTTTGCACTACCAACCAGTTGGTGTCAATATAGTAAAATTCGACAGTGGCGCAGCCTCTCAGGCTGCGCCACGACCCCTTGACATTCTAGGTGAATGGGCGTATCCTTCACCTAGAATGTCTACTGAGCGCATCGAGTTTTTGCAGGGTACCCTCGACATGCTGGTCCTTCGGACGCTGCTCCTGGGACCGGCGCACGGGCACGCCATCGCCCACGCCATCGAGCGAAACTCCGACGACGTTCTTCAGGTTGAGCAAGGGTCGTTGTACCCCGCCCTGCACCGCTTGATCCGGCGCGGCTGGATTCAGGCGGAAGAGGGTTTGTCGGAGAACAACCGCCGGGCCAAGTTCTACCGCCTCACGGCCAAGGGAAGGAAGCAGCTCGCCATCGAGAACAGCCGGTGGGAGAAATTCGCCGGCGCCATCGCGCGCATCATGCGCCCCGTGGAACCGGAGGCCGATGTATGAAATGGCGCCGCTCTATGGAGGAGGAACTGGAGCGAGACATTGCCGACCATATCGCCATGGAGACGGAGGAAAACATGGCGCGCGGCATGTCTCCGGCGGAGGCGCGCTATGCCGCCTTGCGGAAGTTCGGCAATGTCACGCGAGTGAAAGAGGACACCCGAAGCGTGTGGGGCTGGACCGCGCTTGACACGTGGTACGCCGACGTGAGGCACGCATGGCGGAGAATCCGGCGGTCGCCAGGCACCGCGGCGCTGGCGGTGCTCTCGCTGGCACTCGCTTTCGCTCCCAGCGTGACGGTGTTCTCCGTGATGGACCGGTTGTTCCTGACACCGCTTCCCGTCAAGGCTCCCGCCGAGATCCTCGAGATCCAGTTTCGGGATACGCGCCCCAACGCGAACCACCCATACGTGCAAGCGTCGTATCCCGACTTTCAGGATTTCCGGCACTCGTTGAAGTCTTTTTCGGGCCTGACGTACCAAATTGGTAAAGGGGCCATGGTCGCTCTGAATGGCCGCCGCATGATCGTCACAGTGCACGTGGTGAGCGAAGACTATTTCAGCGTGCTGGGCGTGCCCATGCAGTCCGGGCCCGGCTTCCTGAAGAACCGTCCGAGCCTCATCATCAGTCACAGCTTTTGGGTGCGCGAACTCGAAGGCCGCCCCGATGTCATCGGCCGGACCTTGCTGGTCAATGGCCAGACTTTCAGCGTCGACGGCGTGGCGACCGCCGAATTTCGCGGTACCGACCGCGTCTTCGCCCCCGACCTATGGATTCCGATTGAGACGTGGCTTCAGTCCCAGGGTGAGCGTGCTTTTAGGGAGCGGCGCGACATCCACGACGGGACTCTCTGGGCGCGGTTGCGGCCCGGTGTCTCGCCGGCCCAGGCGGCAGCCGAGGTGGAAAGTGTGGGCCGCGAATTGGCGGAACGGTGGCCGGCAACCAACCGGTACCTGGCCGGCTATACCTGGGCTCCCTTGGCCGAGCGCGAAAGAGGCGGCATTGCTTTAACCTCCATTGCCGTGATCCTGCTCGGCATTCTGCTGGCCGTGGCTTGCGCGAATGTGGCCGGCATTCTGCTGGCCCGCGCCGAAGAACGCCGCCACGAGACAGCCATTCGACAGGCGCTGGGCGCTTCACGCGCGCGCCTGATTCGCGAATGGATGGTGGAAAGCGCCTTACTATCCTCGCTGGCAGCCGCCCTCGGCCTGGCGGGGGCCAAGGTACTGGTGAATTTTCTCCCCGGCTGGCTGCCCTCCATGGTGCTGCCGATCCATTTCGAATTTTCGTTTGGCCCTCGGGTTTGGCTGTATGCGGCTTCGCTGGTGTGTGTTTCGGCGGTCTCTTTTGGACTGGTCCCCGCCTGGCGAGGCTCTCGCCCGGACCTGCTTTCCGGTCTTCGGCGGGATTCCGGCGTCAGCATCCTGCACGTCCACATCCCCATCCGCAGCCTGCTGATCGTGGCGCAGGTCGCGGCCGCGGAAGTCCTCTTGTTTAGCGCCGGCCTGGTGCTGGATATGGTCTCGACCGTGCAGCGGATCGATGTAGGGTTCGATCCCCACCGTCCCGTTGCCATGGCGATGCTGGTGCCGGCCGGAGAAGACGGAAGCCCGCGCCCGATCGATTGCGACGCGGTTTGCGACCGCCTGGCGCGAATCCCGGGTGTCCGCCGGGTCGCTTACAGCCGCAGCGTTCCACTCTCGGGAAGCGGGGGCGGGAATACGTTTCGGCTTGATGTGCCCGGGCAGGAACCGCGCGAGGTGATGGGAGGCCGGGTCGGGCCGGCATTCTTCTCCACACTCGGTGTGGGGATGCTCGCCGGACGCGACTTGCAGGCTGCCGATCAACACGCTGTTTTGGTAAACGCGACCATGGCCCGCCTGCTCGACCCGGCCGGCAATGCCGTGGGACGGGAGGTTCGGCTGGATGGCGCCATCCGGCAAGTCGTGGGCGTGTTTCAGGATATAGTCTGGAACACGGTCTACGATTCGCCCCGGCCGCGCGCCTTCGTTCTCGCTTCCGCGCGCTCCGGAGGAGATACTACGTTCGCGGTGGAAGTGGCCGGCAATCCAAGCGCCTATGTGGCGGCGTTGCGCAACGAGCTTGCCGCGGCCCAACCGGGAGTGGCCGTGTTGTCCTCCAAGACCCTGTGGCAGCACTATCAGGATTCCCTGTTCCTGGAACGTTCGGCCACACGGTTGTTTTATGTGCTTGGCCTGCTGGCGCTGCTGCTAACCGTCTCGGGATTGCATGGAATCACAAGCGCGCTGTTCGCCCGGCGATCCAGGGAATTCGCCATACGGCTGGCGCTCGGCGCGGCTCCCCGGCAGATGATGGGGACGGTGTTGGCGAGCGGCGTCAAACTGGCCGCCGGCGGGTTAGTTCTGGGCTTGGCGATCGCATTTCCGATTGCGCTGTATGTCGCGTCGAAGCAGCCCGGGTTCTCACCCTGGTCCCTGCCGGCGCTGGGGCTCAGTTCCGCAATTGTGTTGGTGGCTTCGATAGCCGCAGCCGCGCAGCCGGCCCGCCGCGTGCTTCGTATTCAGCCAGGCGACATCGTGCGGGCGGAGTGAGGTAGCGCACCCCAACGTGGCGCACGGCGCGAAAAGGCCGCCTAAAAGGCGGCTGCGGGCAAGATTGCCCGCCCCACAAAACCGCCGGAGGCCACCAAGTCACCGCAGTGAGGCCGGTTTCAGGCGCTCGGCCTCGGAAAATTCGCGGGCGGCTTCGTCAGCGTGGCCCAGGGCGGCCAGAATCCGTCCCAGGTTGATGTGCGCATTGACGTAATCGGGCCTCAGCCGCACCGCCGCGGCGAATTCATCGCGAGCCTCTTCCAGCCGATTTCGGGCCGCCAGCGCGGTTCCCAGGTTGAAATGGGCTTCGGGGTTGCCAGGCTGAAGACGGACGGCTTCGGCGAACTGCACAATGGCTTCATCCGCGCGCCCCATGATGCCGAGCAGCGTCCCCAGGTTGTAGCGCAGGTCGGGATCGCCGGGATTGCTCCCGACCGCCTCCACCAATTGTGGAAGCGCCTCCCGCAGGTGTGGGAGCGCTTCCTGAAGCCGGCCCTGTTGCGCCAGCACTCCGCCCAGGCCGTAGTGCGCCTCCACGCTCGCCGGTCGAAGTTGAAGCGCCGCGCGATATTGCGCCTCGGCCTGGGCGGCGCGGCCGCTCCGGATCAGGGCGGAGGCCAAATCGATGCGCGCCTTGGCGAAGCCGGGCTGGAGCCGAATGGCTTCCTCGAGGTGCGGAATGGCCTCGTCCACCCGCCCCACCGCCATCAGGGCCTCGCCCAGATTATCCCGGGCTTGCGCGTCCTGGGGCCGGATTCTCACGACGCTTTCGAAACTGGAGACGGCCTCGTCGAATTCTCCGGCCTGTCTCAGCGCGACCGCGAGATTGTTGTAGGCCACATAGTTGTCAGTCGTCACGTCGATGGCGTGCCGGAACAGACTGATACTGTTCCGCCAGTGTTCGACATTGAACCAGGCCACTACCGCCCAGGCCGAACATACGGCGACCATCGCGGCCGCCAGCGCCCGGCGGCCCCAGCGCCATCGCCCAACCGCTTCGGCGGCGCCCCATGCCAGCACGATCGAAATCCCCACCATGGGTATGTAGGTGTAGCGGTCCGCCCGGGATTGCGAGCCGGCTTGCACCAGGCCGATGACCGGCACCAGCGTGCCCAAATACCAGAGCCAACCGACGGCTGCATAAGGATACCGGCCCCTGACGCGCAGAACCAGGACGGTGACCGCGGCCAGCGCGAAACCGGCGGTCATCCACTCCCAGACCGGCGGAATCGAATACGGATAGAACACCGCCAGCCTGGCGGGCCAGACGAAGTTCCCCAGGTACGCCACGTAGGAGACCAGCGCATTCTGGAGGCGCGCGACCAAGGGAACCTGGTCGATGGATGAGACAGCGCCGGCGTGTTCTTGAACCAGGTACGTCAGCACAGAGGCGCCCGCAACCAGCGCGAACAGCGACAACTTCTCGAGAATCAAACCGGCCGCGGCCTTGCGGCGAAGCGGCCAGAAGTCCAGGAGCAGCGCAATAAAAGGCAGGGTGACCACCATCGGCTTGGCCATCAGCCCACAGCAGAAAATCAGTGCCACCAGCAGGTATCTGCCGCGGGACGGCCGCGCGGTGTAATCCACGTAGGCCCACAGCGTCAGGAAGAAGAACGCCGCGCTGAGAACGTCTTTCCGCTCCGCCACCCACGCCACCGATTCGACGTGCAGCGGATGCAGGGCGAAAGCCAGGGCCACGAACGCGCTCCGCCAGCGCGCACCAGTCATGCGCCGGAGAAGCCCGAAAAGAAGCAGGGCGCTCAACATGTGGAGCGCGACATTCGTGAAGTGGTGGGCGCCGCTTTCCAGTCCGAACAGTTGGCAATCCAGCATATGGGAAAGCCAGGTGAGCGGAATCCAGTTTGAGTCGTGCGCGGACGTGAAGGCCCAAACCAGGCCATGCCACGTTAATCCGCCGCGCACCTGTGGGTTCTGGGTGACGTACCGGGGATCGTCGTAGTTCACGAAATCATGGCTTCGGACCTGGCCGTATACCGCCAGGATCGCGAGCAGCAGCAGGACGCAGATGCAGAAATCGAGGCTCTGGGGACTGGCTCGAATTTCGCCGCCTTTGCGAAATTCGCTGCCTGTCCCCGAATTACTCTTTTTGCGAGGCACTGCTAACGGCGCGCGGCGCCGCTGAGCGTGCGGTAGGGCTTGCCGACTTCCTGCGCGTCTACCACGGCCACGGCGGCCACGTGCACGATGTCGTTGACTTCCGACCCGCGCTGCAATACGTGCACGGGTTTCAAGAGGCCGGTGAGCAGCGGCCCGATGCACTCGGCGCCGCCGATGCGTTGCAGCAGCTTGTAAGCGATGTTGCCGGCCTCGAGGTTGGGGAAGATCAGCACGTTGGCGCCGCCCTTGAGCGTGCTGAACGGGTAGGTCTCCTCCAGAATCTGCGGGACCACCGCGGTATCGGCCTGCATTTCGCCATCGATCATGAGGCCGGGGGCGCGCTGCCGCACCAGGTTCACGGCGCGGCGGACCTTGTCGGCCAGCGGATGCCGTGTGCTGCCGAAATTCGAGAAGGACAACATGGCCACGCGCGGCTCCTGGTTGAAGCGGAGCGCCTTTTCCGCGGTCTGGATGGCGATTTCGGCCAGGTCTTCCGGAGTCGGCTCGATGTTGACCGTGGCATCGGCCAGGAAGTAGATGTCTCCCTTGGGCGTGATGAGCACGTAGACGCCGGCCACGATCCGCATCTCAGGCCGCACCTCGATTACCTGGAGCGCGGGCCGGATGGTATCGGGATAGTGGGTGGTGAGGCCGCCGATGAGGGCATCGGCGTCGTTGAGCCGCACCATGACGCTGCCGAAGGTGACGGGGTTGAGGATGAGCTGGCTGGCCTCGGTGCGGGTGACGCCTTTACGCTGACGCAGGCTGAAAAACTCTTCGATGTATTCATCCAGCCGCGCGAACTTCGCCGGCTCGACGATTAGCGCGCCCTCCAGGTGCAGATGCAGTTCTTCCACCTTGGCGCGGATGGTTTCTTCGCGGCCCAGCAGGATGGGGACGGCGATCTTTTCATCCAGCAGAATCTGGCAGGCGCGCAGGATTTTGCCCTCCTCGCCTTCGGTGAAGACGATGCGCTTGGGCTGCCTCTGCGCCTTGTTGATCATGTTGCGCAGCACTCCGTAAGCCTTGCCGAGACGGCGCTCCAGCGCTTCGCGGTACTTGCCGATCTCGACGGGCACTTGCGCCACGCCGGTATCCATGGCGGCCTGCGCCACCGCGGAGGCTTCCCAAATGAGCACGCGCGGATCGAAGGGTTTGGGGATGATGTACTGGCGCCCGAATTCGAGCCGCTCCACGTCGTAGGCGCGGAGCACGGAATCGGGCACGTCTTCCTTGGCCAGCGAGGCCAGGGCGCGGGTGGCGGCCAGCTTCATTTCATCGTTGATGGTGGTGGCGCGCACGTCCAGCGCGCCGCGGAAAATGAACGGGAACCCCAGCACGTTGTTCACCTGGTTGGGGTAGTCCGACCGGCCGGTGGCCACGATGGCATCGGGGCGCGCGGCCACCGCCGCATCGTAAGAGATTTCGGGATCGGGGTTGGCCAGCGCGAAGATGATCGGGTTGGGAGCCATACGGAGGATCATTCCCGGGGAGACGATGTTGCCGGCGGAGAGTCCAAAAAAGACATCCGCGCCAACCAGGGCCTCGGCCAGGGTGCGCGCCTCGGTCTTGGCGGCGAAACGCGCCATGTAAGGGTTCATGCCCTCGGTTCGGCCCTCGTAGACCACGCCCTTGATGTCGCACATGACGATGTTCTCGTGCCGCACGCCCAGCTTGACGTGGTGCGTGGCGCAGGCGATGGCGGCGGCGCCGGCCCCACTGAACACCACTTTCACGTCGCCGATTTTCTTGCCTACGATCTCCAGCGCGTTGAGCAGCCCGGCGCCCGAAATGATGGCAGTGCCGTGCTGATCGTCGTGGAAGACCGGGATCTTCATGGTCTTCCGCAACTCCTCTTCGATATAAAAGCACTCCGGCGCCTTGATGTCCTCCAGGTTGATGGCGCCGAAGGTGGGCTCGATCGTCTGGCACGTGCGTATGACTTCCTTGGGATCCTCGGTGCCCAGCTCGATATCGAAGACATCGATATCGGCGAAGCGTTTGAACAGCACTCCCTTCCCTTCCATTACGGGCTTGCCGGCGAGGGCGCCGATGTTGCCCAAGCCCAGCACCGCCGTGCCGTTGCTCACCACCGCAACCAGATTACCTTTGGCGGTGTACTTGTAGGCGAGGCTTGGATCGCGCTCGATTTCCAGGCACGGAACCGCCACGCCGGGCGTATAGGCCAAGCTCAGATCGCGCTGAGTTTGGCAGGGTTTGGTCGGGGTAACCGACACCTTCCCCGCCGGAGATGCGGAATGGTATTCGAGGGCATCTTCAGGACGAATCTTCATAAGGCGTTTCCTTTCAAAACACTTAGAACCGGGAGTCCGATCGGTTCCAGACGCCCTTCCTTTGTATCACGTGGACCACCCCGCCGGCTGCGGACGGCAAGCCTCGGAAAACACTGCGCCGCGTCGCCACATTGAACCGTTGGCGCACTGGTGCCATGATTAATGAACGGGGCGCGCATGGACTTCTACCAGAAATACGAATTACTGGATCTGATAAAGGATGAGGGCGTCAAGGTGTTCAACGCCCGCGAGACGGCCACGGGGCGGCGAATCACCGTGTTTCTGTTCGTGGGCGAGCAGGCCCGGCTGCATGCGGACCTTCTGGCGCAACTGCACGCGTCGCAGCGGCCCGGCCACGCCGACCTGCTCGAAGTTGGAGATAACCAGGGGACTCCGTTCGTGGCCACCGAGCCGCTCGGCGGATTGGCGGACCTGAAACGGAAGGTTATGGTTCCGCAAGCGCCGCCAGCCGCGCCCAAGGCGGAAAGGCCGCCGGACGCGTTCACACGGGTAGGCGTATGGCACATACCGGCGCCAACCCTATCCGGTGCGCAAGGGACCACGCCCGTGACGCCACCGCCACCCGCCGCGACTGCGCCGGGGCCACCGCCGCAAGCCGCGGCCGGCGAGTTCACGCGAATGTTCCAGGCAAACCCGGCGCCTCAGCCTATCGGTGAGGTTGCTCCGCCGGCGGCAAGACCCGCAGCGGGCGTTCCGCCACCGGCGCCACCGGCGCAGTCGGCGCCCGGAGAGTTCACGCGAATGTTCCGGGCAGACGCGGCGCCTCAGCCTATCGGCGAGGTTGCTCCACCGGCGGCAAGACCCGCAGCGGGCGTTCCGCCACCGGCGCCACCGGCGCAGTCGGCGCCCGGAGAGTTCACGCGAATGTTCCGGGCAGACGCGGCGCCTCAGCCTATCGGCGAGGTTGCTCCACCGGCGGCGGCAAGACCCGCGGCGGGCGTTCCGCCACCGGCGCCACCGGCGCAAGGCGGGGCCGGCGAGTTCACACGGTTCTTTCAGTCTCCGCTCTCGCGGACGCCAGCGCCCGGTTCGGAGCCGGCCGCCCCGCCGCCGGCATCCTCCGGACCGGGCGAGTTCACACGGATCTTCGGAAGGGGGGACTTGCCGGCTGCTCAAGCGGGGCCTGTGCGGCCCGAATCCCCACCCCCGGCCACGCCGGCGCCCTCCTCCGGACCGGGCGAATATACGCGGATGTTCTCGGCCCAGCCGGTGCCGCAACCGCAGCCGCCGGCGCCGGCTCTGGCTCCGCCTCAAGCGACCGCGCCTACGACAGGCAAGAAAGTCCCCTGGGTCACACTGGCGCTCATCGCGGCGGTGGTCGTGCTGCTGGCGATGGTGGCGATCATGGCCTTCGCTTTGAGGAAGTGAGATGCAAATCGACGGCTTGGGACGAAGCGGGAAGTTCGAGGAATTGCGGGAGTTTCTGCGGTCCGCGGGGTACACCGAGG
>ODAK010008411.1_pt1 | contig 10319 bp, 10 predicted proteins | sample 1539591 | NCBI WGS metagenome assembly ODAK01 (sample SAMEA3539303, study PRJEB22396) | soil metagenome | biome: tundra; feature: field; material: soil | place: USA | collected 2010-05 | depth 0.15 m | reverse complement strand
GAGCGCTCCCCTCACACGGGAGAGGTCCAAGGTTCAAGTCCTTGGTCGCCCACCACTTTCGTTCCACGCCGCCAGCCCAAGGGGACGCGAAACTTATTCTAACGAATTCCTGCCATGTCAACCGCGCTACGAACAATTGAGTTTCTATGTTTGGGGGTATGGCTGGGCGGCGTCTGCCTGCTGAGTTTTGTGGTCGCGCCGGGCGCGTTTGGAATTCTTGCCAGCCGTGATATGGCCGGCTCGATGGTTGCGTACACGCTGGGCCGCGCTCATCTAATTGGAATCGGCGCGGGAGTAATTTATCTTGTCGCGCATTTTTTGCATCCGAGCACTTTGCCGACAATCGCGCGGCTCGCCGCCGTCGCCGTCATCTTGATGTTGCTGCTTACCGTATTCTCGCAATTCTACGTAATGGCGCATCTTGCGGATTTGCGAACGCAAATGGGATCAGTGGATCGCACACCTGCAACTGATCCGCTGCGCGCTTCTTTCGATAAGCTGCATCAATGGTCAGTTTGGATAGAAAGCGCCGTGCTGCTTCTCGGAATCGCCGCGGTTTATCTAACTGTTCGCGCTTCTTAATTTCCCGTCACAACTCCAACGTCATTTCTTCGGCATGTCTTTCAAATGTGTGGCGATGTACCACTCGTTGCCGAACGGATCCGTCACGCCGCCCATGCGATCGCCGTAAGGCATATCCGCAACCGGATAGAGGGAAGTAGCGCCGGCGCGCAAGACGCGTTCGTAAACTTCGTCCGCATTCTCGACGTACATGTAAACTCCCGCCGGCATCGGCTGATATCGGCCATGAGGTTCGCTCACCATCACGATCGAATCTCCGATTCTGACTCTTGCGTGGCCAACAGTGCCGTTCGGCGTATCGTGCCGGAAAATGGTATCCGCTCCGAAAGCGGCGGTCAGGAAATCGATGAACCGAGCGGCGCCGTTCGGCATGAAGCCCAGAAGAATATCGCCGTGCCCGGCGGGCGCGTACTCGGAAACTCGCCGTGTGGTGATATACCAATTATTCCCGGCGGTGTCCGTAACGCTCCCTTCGCGATCGCCATAAGGTTGCGTCACGGGTTCGTGAATTGAAATTGCGCCTGCTTCCATCGCGCGGCGATAGAATTCATCCGCGTCGTCCACATATATCAACATGCCTGCGGGACGTGCCGGGCCCTGCCATGTTCCGCCGCCACCGATCATCAACATGGCGTCGCCAACTCTTATTTCCGTGTGGATGCCACCGGCGCCGCCGCGGCTGCGGAACAATTCTTCGCCGCCAAACGCCTTCTTCACAAAAGTGATTACTTCTTCCACCGGCATCACTTGCAGATACGGCGTGATAGTGCGGAAGCCTTTGCGAACTCCATTCACGGTTGTGGTGGACACGTTTGGAGTAGTCATCGTTGCTTCTCCTGGTAATTCAGATTTCCTTAGTAGTTCAGATTTATTTAGTAGTTCGGATTTCAGCCGCGCTTTGAAATGTTCAGTCGGCAAATCTCGCAACGCGACCGCAACTCGCACCAGCGTCGCTTGCCGTGCGCCAACTTTCGGCGCTGTATTGGGCGGACCGGCGAGAAGAGCGTCTATCGCCAGGTCAAGTTCTTCAATTGGAGTACGCTTATTCATGAGCGCCACTCATTCGATCCCGCAGATTCTGCAACGCGCGGAACTGAAGCTGTTTTATGGCTCCTTCGGTTTTTCGCAATGTCTGCGCAATGTCTCGAATACTTTTTTCTTCCGCAAATCTCATTTGGATCACGCGCCGCTGGTCGGCTGGAAGAGTTCGCACGGATTGAAATAATTGGGCGCGATGTTCAGCCGCATCCATGTCCGGCTTGCCGGCGTCCATTTCTTCCGGAGCGCGAGTTCCGGAGGAAGTTCCGGATTCTTTCGCGGCGTGTTTCCATTTGTCCGCGATGGCGTTCGCCGCGATACGGAATAGCCACGCGCTGAATAGAATTCCGCGCGATTCGTACTTGCCGATATTCGCCAGCGCCTGATGAAAAACATCCGCGGTTATATCCTGCGCCGCATCGCGATTCCCCACACGGCGCGCGATAAACGCGTAGACGCGATCGAAGTGGCGCTCATAGAGATCGCCGAAGCGCGCGGGATCGCGTTGCGCAGCTGCAACTAGAAGCTGCTCGTCGTTGTCGGAATCGGCGTCGATTTTGGGAGCCTTCAACTCGTTCTCCGCGGTACGCGCTTTCCATAACATAAACTGCGGCCGCGCGGAAAGGTTACGGTGAAATTTTATGCGGTGCGAACTACTTGCGCAGAGGAAGACAACTCTCGGCTACTAATTTAGAGGCTCTTGGCGGGAATTGGATGCTCGTTATTGAGGGGTGGTCGGTTTGAGGGGAACAGTTTTTGTCTCGCCGGATTTCACGTTGACGCGCTCAGCGTCGCGCTGATTCCGATCCGCAAAATCGATATCGAAGTACGCTCCATTGTCGTCCGGCGGCACAGCAAACAGAAGATAGTCACCTGGAATCAAGCCTGAGAGTTGATACTCCCCGTTCACGTTTGTTTTTCCCGTGACCGTAAAGCGATCGAGATGTCGAAGCGAATGGTCCGTAGGAATCGCAATGACGGTCAGGCCGGACGCCGGCTTCTCGTCGTTAAGAACTTGGCCTTTCACCTCGCCCACGTCTGTTCCCAGCGTCACCAAGCAGTCCACGCTGGTGCCGGGTTCAATGTTCACCGGCAGCAACGTGTAATCCTTGCCGTTGCAGATAACTTTTTTCAAATAGATTCCGGCAGCGTCAAATGTTCCGAAATCGTAGCCGCCCGACGGCACATATGGAATCTTGAAAGCGCCATTCCGGTCGATTTCGCTGTGGATCCAATTCGAGCCCGTGCCCAAAATCGGAAGTTGTGGCCAAAGCGCGATCAAGATGCCGGAAATGGATTGCCCTTTTGAGTTTTCAAGTGAAACTCTTCCACTGACCTCGGCCTGCGGGTTCACTTGAATGTTCACTTGTGTGTCGCCGTCTCCAACGTGTGCGATAGCGAAGCCGGACACTTCGCGCGGCCGTCCATTCAATTGTGAGTCGGGTCCCAACAACGTAGAAGCGGCCATTAAAAGATAATCGTCCGGCGTCATTGCATGAAGCGCGAATGCCCCACCTGCGCTTGGCGTTGAGGGCCCCGCGCTTTCACCCGTGTTCAAGCGCTGTATCGTGACGTCATACTTTCTCTGTCCGGCGGAGCCGGTCACGTCGACAATATTTCCTGTGATCGAATAGGCTGCAGTCAGCCCAACCGAAAAACGAATTCCGTTAATTTCGTTGCCGCCGACAACCTTGAAAGATTGCGCGTTCTCAATAGAGGTTGTATTCGGGTAATAGGCGAGGAGCGAAACTTGCTTTCCTGTTACCAGATTCACAGTCGACGTCTGGATTCGCACAAAATAGTTTCCTGGCGGAAGATTGGACAGACGGAATTCGCCGAGGTCGTTTGTCATGACGATCGAGCGCGGTGCTTCCAATCGCCGGCCCCCCGGCATGTAACGAATTCGTACCGCCTCAACCTGCACGGTCATTAGTGGCTGATTGTCGTCGTCGAAAACCGTCCCTGAAATTACGCCGGCGGAGACGAGGCGAATATCAATTCTTCCGAGTCTCTCTTCAGAACTGATGGCGATTATTCGAGCGTCCACCGGGCTTGCTACATCGTCGAAATATCGCGCAATGAAGCCGTTGCGACTTGCACCAACTGTGTATGTCCCCGGGGCAACCTGAGTGAACGAATAAAAGCCATCAATGTCGGCGAGAGTGTAGCGCCGCTCTCCGGTTATGTTCATGCTAGTCCCAGTTACTGGAATCAGCGTCACTTGGGTCTTGGGGAGCGGCGCGCCGGTATCAGCGCGATAGACGTGGCCTGAAATTTGCGCTGACGCAGCTGCAGTTTTTTGTGCACTGATATTTGCTTGCGCAGGAGCGTCGTGCTCAGCCATCGATACACTCGTAAGCACGAGCAAAAATAAAATCAGGAAGGGAACCACTGCGGCAATTCTCAGCGCCGGGAACCGGCGTCGCGTGATCCGCGTCACATCAGATAGCCTCACGCGTATACTTTACAATACTGTTACTGCAATGTTGCGGGTTTCAGCGTGACAGTTTTCGTATCTCCCGATTTCACGCTGACGCGTTCAGCGTCGCGCTGATTGCGATCCGCAAAATCAATTTGAAAATAACTTTGCTCGTCATCTTTTGGCACGGCGAATAGCAGGTAATCGCCAGGAATCATTCCTGAAATTTGAAACTCGCCATTCACATTTGTATTTCCTGTCACGGTGTACCTTGCAAGCCTGCGCAGCGCGATTGACTGAGGTATCGCGACAATCACTAGATCCGGCACTGGCTTACCGCTGTCGTATACCTGTCCCTTTATGTTGCAGGTGTCCGTCGCCATTGTCAGCACGCAGTCGCTGATAGTAACTCCGGAATCTATCGTCAACGGCTGGAGCGTGTAGTCTCTTCCGTTGCACACGACTTGCTTCAAATAGATATCCGTTCTGCCGCCTAGGGAAAAAATGTAGCTGCCTGATTGCACGTTTTGAATTTTGAATGCGCCGTTCTGATCCGTGCTGGCGTTGGAGTTGCCGCCGCCAATTCCCGGTGACAGTGATTGAAGTAAAAGTCGAATTCCCGAAACTGATTGGCCAGTCGAGTTTTCGACGACAACTTTGCCGTCCACTTCCGCGCTCGAGCTGATTTGAACATTTGCGCGCGCGTCAGCATCTGCAACTCTAACTATCGCGGTGCCAAGGTACTGACGCTGCGCAATTGTCACGCTGCCGCTCACTCCGGCAGTTTGTACGGGTGGCCCGGCTTGCATCGAACGCGCCATCACCATGTAATCACCTGAAGGGACTCCGCGGAGCGTGAACGTTCCATCCGGGTTGGACTGGCCACCCATGGCAAAACTTGATCCTTCGGTCAGGTGAACCGCGGACACGGCATATCGTCTTGGACCGGGGGAATCGGTCGTGTCAATCACGCTTCCCGTAATTGTGTACGTGTTTTGCGCTGCTACAGCGAAGCGAACGCCGCTGGTTTCCGAACCGGCTGTTGCTTTCAGTTTCTGCGCGCTTTCGATCGTCGGAGTGCCGGGATAATATGCGGACCGGAAGCCGGCTTCTCCGTTCGGCATATTCCTGTTTTCCACCCGCACGAAATAGTTTCCTTCCGCCAGCCCGTACAATCGGAAATTGCCAAGGTCGTCGCTGGTTACCTGTTGCACGGGCAGTTCCTGCTGTTGGCCGCCCTTTTGGTAACGCAGGCGAACCGCCGACACCTGTGCGCCTTCCAGCGGTTGATTATCTTCATCGAACACCGTTCCGGAAATTACCGCCGCCACCGGAAGCCTGATGTCGATCTTGCTTATGGTTTCGCCGGCGGAAACAATAATCGTTTCGGGCCCCAGGCCAATCAACGCGCGCTGAAATACTTCGTTGATAAATCCCGTGTGTCTCGCAACGAGATTGTAATTTCCCGGAGTCACTGTAGAGAACGTGAACACTCCGTTCGTGTCTGTGCGCGTGGACTGCGGAACCGCAGTTACTGTGATGCCGCGGCCGCCCATAGGATTGAGCGAAACAATGGCTTTGGAAATCGGCTCATTATTGTCCGCGCGATAGACGTGACCGGTAATTTGTCCGGGCTGCTGGGGCGTTGCAGATGAGTTGCTTTGTGCCGAGCTGCGTTGCGCGCCCAATGTGGCGCACAGCGCAAAACAAACTGCCACAATTCTGACGGACATAATTATCCGGTAATCACAATTAGTGCGCACAGCGCGATTCTATCCTTCCAAGTTCGGCGTATCCAGGCCGCCCAGCTATAAGACGCAGGGACTGGCGATTCGGTTCTGTCGCGGGGCCCGTGCTAGACTTTCCCCTCAATGCAAACGGGAATTATTGGACTTCCACAAGTCGGCAAGACCACGCTGTTTAAGATTCTGACCAAAGCGAATCTTGATACGCGCATCGGTCAGGCCGCGACGCACGTCGGCATCGCGCGCGTGCCGGAACCTCGCTTGGTAAAACTGGCGGAAATTTTTAAGCCGAAGAAAATCACTTACGCCACAATTGAATACGTGGACGTCGGCGGATTGGCGAAGGAAAAAGCACGTGAATCGGCATCGCTGGCTCAGCTTCGCGAGGTGGATGCGCTGGCGCACGTGGTACGCGCGTTTGAAAATCCTGTTGTGCCGCATCCGGCGGGAACTGTGGACCCGTTACGCGATGCGGAAGATCTCAATCTCGAATTGATGCTTGCAGATCTCGATCAGATTACCCGTCGCCTGGAGCGTTTAGAAAAGGATTTGAAAAAGAAAAAGGAAGCGACGCTTGAAAATGAGCAAACACTTTTGTTGCGCTGTAAGAAAGCGTTGGAGTCCACGCAGGCGCTGCGTGAATTGGAATTTACGAACGACGAACGCAAAATGCTTTTTGGATTTAAGTTCCTTTCGCAGCGGCCCATGCTTTATGTTTTGAATGTTGGTGATGACGAAGTAGGCGAGCTGGACGCCGCTGTAGAAAAACACAAATTGGGCGCACTCGCGAACAAACTCAACACCGCGGTAGTTGCGATTTGCGGGCGAATCGAAGCTGAGCTGGCTGAACTGGACGATGTCGCCGCTGTAGAATTGCTTTCCGCTTACGGACTGAAATCACCCGGACTCGATCGCGTGATTGAAGCAAGCTACAAATTACTTGGGCTCACGTCATTTTTCACCGCGGGTGAACCGGAAGTGCGCGCGTGGACCATCAAGCAGGGAATGAACGCGCAAAAAGCTGCGGGCACAATTCATTCGGATATTGAACGCGGATTTATCAAAGCGGAAGTTGTGCGCTGGGATCAATTGATCGAGGCCGGAAGTTGGGCTGGCGCTCGTGAGCGCGCCTGGCTTCGTTTGGAAGGGAAGGAATATATCGTGCAGGAAGGCGACGTAATTCTTTTCCGTCACAGCGGTTAAGGCAGGCGCCGCGGCGAACTCCATTAACTCCATTATATGAACGCCACTCGCATCGCACTCGCTCTCGGATTAGGGCTGACCGCCGCGCTCGCCAATGTGCTCGGCGGACTTTTTGTTGTGCGGCGTGACTGGTCGCGCCAATTTCTGAAATACTTTCTCGCGCTCGGCTCCGGATTTATGCTGGGTGTAGTTTTTCTGGATATTGTTCCGGAATCGGCGAATTTGGTAGGAATTGAATCCGCGATGCTTTGTCTTCTCGCCGGTTATTTTTTGATTCATCTTTTCGAGCACACGCTGGTGCCGCATTTTCATTTCGGCGAGGAAATTCACACGCACGAATTGGCGCCGGAAAGCGGACTTGCGCCGCATCACGCGGGAATGTCCGCACTCTTTGGGCTGATCATCCACACTTTTTTTGACGGCGTGGCAATCGCTTCCGGATTCCTGGTTTCCGTTTCATTGGGCGGGGTAATTTTTCTGGCGATATTTCTGCACAAGCTTCCCGAAGGTTTTGCAATTTCATCGCTCATGCTGGCGACGGGACAAAGCAAGCGCACTTCGCTTTGGGCAGCGGTAATTTTGGGTGCGGCCACGATCATCGGTGTGTTTTTGATGGGCGCGATGCGCAACGAAGTTCAATATGCGTTACCTGTCTCGGGTGGCGTCACGTTGTATGTGGCGGCATCCGACCTGATCCCCGAAGTGAATCGAGAGCGGGGCGTACGTATGGCAATTCTTGTTTTTTTTGGTTTAGCAATGGTGTTCCTCGTCAACCGCCTGTTTCATATCTGAGGCTCGGAAAGCGGACGCGCCTAGAGGCAAGGCTCCCGTAAGTCTTTTATTAGCCACACTTACACACCAGATCGCTGTAAGTCCTTTATTAGCATACACATCACTAACGACCCCCGGGGGTGGGGGTCACACTCTAGTTGATTTGTGTCCGTAAGTCCTCTGGAAATAGCCGCTTGCAGGAAATAGGCGAATAATAAACGAAAACACTAATGCGGCTGCTGAGTGATTGCAGCAGATCATTCCGAGCCTGCCTGCGGGTGGCGGAAAACCGATACTTGTGTGCGGCCGGATCCCAGCGTAAATTAGCGTAGCTTCGTTCTAGTGGGGTTCAAATGGGGTTCAAATGGGAGGAATCCGCATCCGGTGAAGCCCTCGCAACTTTTTGATACTGCAAGGGTTCTACCTAATGTGGAGGTCATGGCCAGGTCGGACGTTCAATTGATGCTGGCGGTGAAAGAGGGGGACGAACTGTCCTTCGAGCTCTTGCTGCGGCGCTATCGGACTCCCTTGGTCAACTTCCTGAACCGAATGGTGCGTGACACCGGACTTGCGGAGGATCTCGCGCAGGAAGTTTTCATGCGCGTGTATCGAGCGCGCAAGGAATACGAACCGAACGCGAAGTTCACCACCTGGCTTTTTCGGATCGCAACGAACTTGGCGCTGAACGCGTTGCGCGACGGCCGTCACCGTCAAATGGAGATTTCCATCGATCAGAGACTGGATGACGGCGAACAACAACAAGTCCGATTGGATGTGGCCGATAAGAGCCCGAACGTAGAACATCGGCTGCTTCAGCAAGATCGAGCTGCGGTGATTCGCAACGCGGTGGAATCATTGCCGGAAAAACAGCGGGCGGCGGTTTTACTGCACAAATATGTCGAGCTGGATTATGGAGAAATTGCGCGCACGCTGGATTGTTCGGAAAGCGCATTGAAATCGCTATTGTTCCGCGCTTATGAAACGCTGCGCGTGCAATTGGCGCCGCTGGTGCAAGGTGAAACAATTGGTGAAGCTGGTGCGTCCTGAGAGAGCGCAACAGTGATGGTATGGGGATGGTTTGGAATTGGTTCTGCGAAGAGCGTTAGGACATCTTGGGTTGAGAGGGCAATATGAGCTGCAATCGAATCGAAGGAAAACTGGTAGCTTTCATGGACGGCCGCGCGAATGATGCGGACCGTCGCGTCGTTGAATCTCACCTGGCGGAATGCGCGGGCTGCCGTGCGCGCGTCGAAGGGTTCAAGGAGGTGTGGGCAATGCTCGGCGAAGTTCCGGCCGCGGAGCCGTCTTCCGCATTTGAGGCGCGCTTACGCGCTCGTATGGCTGCGGAACCGCAACGTCCTTCCTTCTGGGCGGGACTTGCGGCGATGTTGCCTTCACCGCGTCTGGCGCTGGCCAGCACGCTGCTGGTGGTCTTTTCATTCTGGCAGGCTTCGCGTCCTCCAACGGTTGTGAACAATCCGGCGATACCAGCGTCGAGCGACGCCGAATTCCGTATGATTCAGGATTTGCCGGTGCTTGAAAATTATGACGTGCTGATGAGCCTGGATTCGTTCTCGCAGCCTGTCGCGCCAACGAAATCCGTGCCGGAAAAGAATTAGGCATTGCAGATTTGATTGAACTATTTTGGCTGAAATATTTTATTGGAAATACGTTCGATTGAGTGTTGGTTTAAGTGTTGGGTCTGAGGCGCGATTTAGTTTCTTGAAATGAAATATTTCCGCCAATTCGTGTGTGCAGCGGCCTCTTTACTGGTCGTGTGCTCTTTCTCTGGCTCAGCTATGGCGCAGAAAGGTGCAAAGGGCGCGCCTGCGCCACCGCCTCCTGCTCCGCAAAACAAACCGAATGACCAAAATAACAAAAACAATCAAGGAAGCAATCCGCGCAATCAACCGAATAACCAGAACAATCGGCCTGCGAATCCGCGGCAGATGGAAGCTCTTCCGCCGAAGTTTGTCGAAAATCTTCAGAACATGTCGCCAGAACAACAGCAGCGGTTCATGCAGAACAACGAGCGCTTCAAGAATATGAGCCCAGAGCGTCAAGCGCAGATCAAACAGAGCTTAGAACACTGGAACAGCATGACTCCGCAACAGCGTATTCAATGGCGCCAGCGCGAACAGATTATCGAGAGTATGACGCCTTCCGAGCAACGCTTTGTGCGGCAGCAACTTTATCCGCAATGGCGAACCATGGCTCCGGCTCGGCGGCAAATCATGCTGCAGCATCTGCATCAGCTTGACGGTCTGACTGAATCCGAGCGTCAGGCGAAGTTGAATGATCCCGCATTTATGCAGGGTTTAAGCCCCGAAGAGCGCGAAATGTTGCCGTATCTTAGCCGGCTGAAGGTTGGGAGTGCGCCGGAACCGCCCCCTGGGCTGCCTGAATACTAAGCGTCATTTGAACGTCCGAGTTTGAATTCCCCGATCTGTGGCCGCGTGAGCTTCACCGCATTTGATCAACGCGCTAGACAATTGCCCACCAGAATTCAAAGACCCAACTTGCTGCGCAAGGATGGGCCACCCTCTATGATGGCGTCGGCT
>ODAK010008410.1_pt1 | contig 10321 bp, 9 predicted proteins | sample 1539591 | NCBI WGS metagenome assembly ODAK01 (sample SAMEA3539303, study PRJEB22396) | soil metagenome | biome: tundra; feature: field; material: soil | place: USA | collected 2010-05 | depth 0.15 m | reverse complement strand
CGAGCAGCGATCTCGACTGGTTGGGATCGCTCGTTCGGATCTCCGGGACGCCAGTACAGCGTCGAACCTGGAATTTGTCGGCGATCTGGTCAGTGCCGACCGCCGACGGCGAGGTCTGGTTGAAGTGCCTCCCACCATTTCTTGGACACGAGGGCCAGGTCCTCGAGGCCCTCTCGGATCTTGCCGTGCCACGCCTGCTTGGTCGTGACGAGCACCGATTGCTGCTTTGGCCACTGCCCGGTCGCGACGGCTATGAAGCGACCGTCGACGAGCGAAAGAAACTGATCGACGCGTTGGTCGCCATCCAGCGCACGACCGTGCATCGCACCGGCGAGCTCCTCGCAGCCGGCGTCCCCGATCGACGGTGGCCGGCGCTGCTCGCCCTCGCCCGCGCCGTGGTCGACGCGCGAATGCCCGACGACGAGCGACTCCAGGCGCTCGTCGATGACTCCGACGCGAGGGTGGACGCAATCACCGCGTGCGGGCTGGACGACGTCCTCGTGCACACCGATGCCCACGGCGGCAACGCCAGGATCCTCGAGGGAGCGGCAACGCCGATTTGGTACGACTGGGGCGATTCTGCTGTCGGGCACCCAGTCCTCGACGTGTCGGTACTCGAGCGACCTGAGACGCCGTCTCGCGACGTGTTGATCTCGTACTGGCTCGATACGTGGAAGCACGCCTGCCCAGGGAGTGACCCGCGTCGGGCGTGGCAGTTGATGCGCCCCTTTGCGGCGCTCCTCGGCGCCGTCGTCTACCAAAGGTTTCTCGACGGCATCGAGCGCAGTGAGCACGTGTACCACGAGGGCGACGTCTTGCCGTGTCTCGCGCGTGCCTCAGCGCTGGTCACTCCAGCTGGATGAGGGGTGCGGTCGCAGATATCTAACTTGACAGTTATATACCGATGTGTTCATATATCGGGGTGGCCGCCAGCTCGACCCTTCAGGCACTCGCCGAGCCGCGCCGCATCGCGATCCTTGATGTACTCCGCGAGGGCGAGACCCCGGTCGGCGCGCTGGCCGTCCGGCTGGGGCAGAGCCAGCCAGGCGTCTCCAAGCATCTGCGCGTGCTTCGAGACGCGGGGCTCGTCGCGGTGCGAGCCGATGGGCAGCGACGCCTGTACCGGGTACAGCCCGAGCCGCTCGAGGAGCTGGACGCATGGATCGCCACGTACCGGTCGCTGTGGTCCGATCGGCTCGATCGGCTCCAGGAGTCGTTGGAGAGAAAAGGTGAGCGCAAGTGACCGAGCCCGTTCTCAATGCCGACGGACCGCGCCCCGTGATCCGTCTCGAGCGCCGACTGGCAGATCCGCCGCACGTCGTGTGGGAAGCCCTGACCGTGCCCGAGATGCTCGCGACGTGGTTCCCGTGTCGGATCGTCGTCCAAGGCGAGACGTGGCGTGTCGGCGCGGCGCTCACGTTCCCGTTCGCGCCCGAGGTGATCGACATGACCCTGGCAGGTGAGGTGCTCGAGCTCGATGTTCCCCACGTCCTCGCCTACACGTGGGGGCCTGAGACCCTTCGCTTCGAGCTCTTCGAGGACGAGGGCGGGACGAGGGTCGTTCTCACTGACGTGCTCGACGCCCCCTTGGCGGCGAGGAATGCGGCAGGTTGGGACGACTGCCTCGATCGCTTGTCGGGCGCGACGCCCGACAAGGGGGCGTGGCGAACCCGTTTCCAGCGATACGCGTCGCGATTTGAGCCGATCGTCGGCCACCAAGACGGGCCCCCGGAGGGCTACAAGGGCGACTGAGGCCGGAGTCGACACCTGTCCGTGCAAGCATGCAGACATAGATGACGACACTGCGAGCGCTCGAGCGGCCAGCAACCACTGGACCGAGTGGCACCGTGCCTATGACGATCCGAGCTCGTCGCTCAGCCGGCGCCTCGCCACCGTCCAAGCCCAGCTCAGCGACTGCCTCGACACCGCACCGCGGGGCGAGATCCGCGTGCTCAGCCTGTGCGCCGGCGACGGCCGAGACCTCATTGGGGTTCTCGAGCGACACCCGCGACGCCAGGACGCGCATGCGCGTCTGATCGAGCTCGATCCCGATCTTGTCGCCGCAGGCAATCGTCGGATCGACCAGCTCGGACTGCAAGGCGTGTCCTTCCTCCACGCGGACGCGGGGAGGACGGCGACCTACGACTCCTGCAGGGATCTCCACCTCGTGCTCGCGTGCGGCATCTTCGGCAATGTCAGCGACGAGGACATCAGAACGACGATCCTCGGACTCTCGGTACTCCTCGCGGCCGGCGGCTCGGCGATCTGGACACGGCACCGGCTGGCCCCCGACCTCACGCACTCGATCAGGGAGTGGTTCGCAACGACGGGCTTCGACGAGACGGCGTTCGTAGAAGTCCCCGACTCCTCGGCATCCGTTGGCGTGAACCGGCTCGTCGAGAAGGACCCCGCGGGATCGCTCCCGGCGCGACTCTTCGCATTTGTGGGCGATGGCGCGGGGGGAATGAGCTGAGGTCCAAGCCGTGGCGTGGACGTGGATCGGTGACGGTTCGTGACGATCCCAATCCCTGCAACGGCGCGACCGGCAAGCCTCCGGAGGTCGCGTACGGGCGGACATAGACTTGCCAGTCCTCCGTCCCCGGTTCCTGGAGTGTGATCCCTCGAATGCGCACCCTCGCCACCTGGTGCTTCCGACATCGTCGCCTCGTCCTTGGCCTCTGGGTCCTCGCGCTGCTCTTCGCGATCTTCGGATCGAGAGGGATCGGCACGAATTTCTCAAATAGCTTCAGCCTCCCGAACACCCCCTCGACGGACGCGATCGCCATCCTGCAACGGGTGTCGCCGCAGAACTCCGGGGACATCGAGCGAATCGTGTTCGAGACGTCCAATGGGCTGTCCGTCACCTCACCTGCGGTCGAGCACCGCATCGACGGGATGCTCGCGTCCGTGTCGGCGCTGGCGCACGTCACGCACGTCCAGTCGCCGTTCACGCCACTCGGTGCGACGCAAGTCGCCAAGGGCGGGACGATCGCCTTTGCCAACGTGACCTTCAACCAGCTGGCCGCGAGCATCTCGACGTCCGCGGCGGAGCGATTCGTGAGCGCGGCGAGGTCCGCGGCCATGCCGGGGCTCGAGGTCGCCGTCTCGGGACAGGTCGCCGCGAAGGCGATTCCTCCGTCACTCGGCGGCTCGCTGCCCGGCATCATCCTCGCAAGCGTCGTGCTGATGCTGGTGTTCGGCTCACTCGCCGCCATGTTCCTGCCGCTCATCTCGGCGCTCCTCTCGCTCGGCACCGCGGTCGGGATCATCGGGCTGCTGAGCAACGTGATGCAGATGCCGGAGTTCTCGACGCAGCTCGTCCTGCTCATCGGCCTGGGCGTGGGGATCGACTACGCGCTGTTCATCGTGACTCGACATCGCCAGGGCCTGCTCTCAGGGCTCGATGTCGAGTCGTCGGTGGTCAAGGCCGTCGACACCTCAGGCCGGGCAGTCCTGTTCGCGGGGATGATCGTCTGCATTGCCCTGTTCGGGATGTTCGCCCTCGGCGTCTCGTTCCTCTATGGCGTCGCGATCTCTGCCTCGATCGGTGTCGCCTTCACGATGCTGGCCTCACTCACCCTGCTGCCGGCGATGCTCGGCTTCTGCGGCCCGATCGTCCTCAGCGGTCGGCAGCGGCGTCGGCTCAGGAAAGAAGGGCCGCGTGTCGTCGGCTCGGGCAAGGGCTTCTGGCCGCGATGGTCGGACTTCGAGTCGCGCCGACCGCTCCTCGCTGCTGGCGCTGCGCTCATCGTCGTCGTGATCGTCGCACTCCCGTTCTTCTCCTTGCGGCTCGGCTCCGCAGACCAGGGCAACGACCCCGCGGGCACGACCACGAGGATCGCCTACGACATGCTCGCGAAGGGATTCGGCTCGGGCTATAACGGCCCGCTGATGGTGGTGGTCGTGAGCCACGACGGCACCAAGTCGTCGACGCTCGCACGATTGCGTGACGCCCTTGTGACGCACAGCGACGTCGCGTCGGTGAGCCCGGCCCTCACCCTGCCACCGAAGGACGGCACGACGGTCACCCTGTTCAACGTCGTGCCAGCGTCCGCGCCGCAGGATGCGGCAACGACGAATCTGATCGACGCGCTTCGCACGACGACCGTCCCCGCGCTGGTGCACGGCACCGGGCTCACGGTGCTGGTGGGGGGCTCGACGGCGATCTTCGTCGACTTCACGAGGGTCCTCTCCAAGAAGCTGCCGCTGTTCATCGCGCTCGTCGTGGCGCTGTCGTTCCTGCTGCTAATGATCGTGTTCCGGAGCATCGTCATCCCCCTCACGGCTGCCGCCATGAACATCCTGTCCATCGGCGCGGCGTTCGGCATCCTCGTGGCGGTCTTCCAGCACGGGACCCTGGGAGGACTCTTTGGGGTGAATCGTCCCGGTCCCGTGGAGGCATTCCTGCCTGTGATGCTCTTCGCCATCCTGTTCGGGCTCTCGATGGACTACGAGGTCTTTCTCCTTGCGAGGATTCACGAGGAGTGGCTGCGGTCCGGCGACAACCGCACGGCGGTGCGAAACGGGCTCGCCTCGACGGGAAAGACGATCACCGCGGCGGCGTTGATCATGATCCTCATCTTCGGATCCTTCATTCTCGGCGGCGACCGAATCATCAAGGAGTTCGGGCTCGGGCTCGCCGCAGGGATCTTCGTGGATGCCGTGCTGATCCGGATGGCGATCGTCCCCGCGGTCATGTTCGTGCTGGGTCGGTCGAACTGGTGGTTCCCGGGGTGGCTCGGCAAGCGGATCCCGAACGTGGGCATCGATCAGATGTCGGTGGGTGACGAGGGCATCGACGTCATCCTCGAGAAGGATGCCGAGGCAGCTCGCGTCTGATCAGGTGGCACCGATTCGAGACGCGGCCTGGCTGAACCGGACGCAGTAGGGTCCGACCGAGCGGCTCCCAGGGTGCTGTCGCCACGAGGAGGCCCGATGGCTGACGCCCAGGACACACCTGTTGCAGCGCCGCAGTTCCCGATCACGACGGCACTGACGTTCCCCGAGTGGCCCATCCAACGGAGCCTCGGGATGGTGTTCGGCGTGATCGTGCGCTCCATGGGCATGGCCAAGGGGATCACCGCGGGCTTCAAGGCGCTCGCGGGCGGCGAGGTCAAGCAGTACACGCGTCTCGTCGAGGACAGCCGGCGACACGCGCTCGACCGGATGATCGAGAATGCACGGGTACTCGGGGCCAACGGGATCGTCTCGATGCGATTCGACTCCTCAGAGATGGGGCAGAGCCTGACAGAGATCGTCGCGTACGGCACCGCGGTGATGCTCGGGTCCTCGAGCTCGTCGTAGCCGCCATGAGCGCGGCCATCATCGCGGCGCTCGGCGGCCTCGTCGTGATCGGGCTGCTCGTGGCGAGTTTCTTCGTCCGTCGGTACCGAGAATCGGATCGGCCGCAGCCAGGCTGGCGTGCGACTGACGAGCTCTTCGCTGATCCCTCGACCAACCGGCTCATGCGGGTATGGCTCGACCAGAGGGGCGAACGGCACTACGTCGCAGAGGCCAAGCGCACCTGACCACGCCTCGCGTCGACTGCGAACAGCCCGAGTGCCGCCTACAGTCGGACGATCGCCGGGATGAAGGACCTCGACGTGCTGGCCAAGTCGATGCCGGGCACGACTTGCACGACGACCGGGGATGGGCGGCCGTCGTACCACGTCGGCGGCAAGCTCTACTGCTGCCAGCGCAACCGTCGTCGAGACGCACTTGACGACGCCGGCGAGATGCTCGACGACGTGCTGATGTTCCGCGTGGCCGACCTCGACACGAAAGAGGCGCTGCTCGACACATCGTCGTCGTTCTTCACCACGCCGCATTTCAACGGGTATGCAGCGATCCTGCTTCGGATCGCAGACCTACCGACGATGGGCCGGGACGAGCTGTTCGAACTCGTTGCGGACGCGTGGCTGACGAGGGCGCCGAAGCGCGCTGCTGGCACCTGGCTCGCGAGCATCGACGCCGAGGGTCATCACTCGCGCTGATCCTGCACTGCGAAGTTTGTCATGCAATCGGTTCGTCAAAGCCCTTGATACGACGGTTCATTCTGAGAGAATGGTCACGGAGCTTTTCGTAGGAGGCACCGAGTGTCGGACGACAAAGATGCACGCGAGTCGTCGTCGACTGCCGGCCGGACCAGAGGTGCGACGCTCACCTCGGCGACGAGCACGTCTCAGTTGCAGAGCCCCGAGGCGAAGCGCGAGCGGCTCGAGCGCGCACTTGCCGACATGCTCGCGCTCGATCGTGCGCGCGCTACGGAGCCATCGAGGAGAAGGCGGCTCGTCGGCGTCGCGAGCGTCATCTCGATCGTTCTCGTACTCGTCATCATCGGGAGCATGCTTGCCCTTGGCCATCTCTCGCCCAAGGTCGTGAACGGGGTCTCCCCGTCGACCACCGCCTCCAGTCTGCCGACTACGACCGATTCGCCCGTACCGACGACGATGCCGCCCTCCACCCAAAGCAGCGCCGTCTCGGTCCTCACCACGGCCAGCCGTGACCCGCTACTGACGGCAGCCGTCGGCCAGGGCGGGCAGTCGATACCGCTCATGCGGACGACGGAGTCGACCTTCATCACGAGTCCGTCGGCGACCCCCGTCGTCGAGTACCTGTGGAGCGCGGGCCCGAGATGCGCCGCGTGCGGCGTGGAGAATCTCGTCGTCGCGAGCTCGCTGATCGAGCTCGGTGGCACGTTCAGGGGACTGACGCCGCTTTCGTTCGGGCCGACGCTTAGTTCCATTGGCTTCGCAGGGACGTATCAAGGTCCGGTCATCTTCGAGGCGGTCGAGACGACCGCGCCACTCGGCGGTCGCGCGGCGACGCTGACGCCGCAAGAGATGGGCCAGTACGCGCGGTACGACACGGCCCCCTTCGCCACGGCGCGGGGAACGCTGCCGTTCCTCGACGTTGCGAGCCACTACGTCTCGGTGGGCAGCGCCGTCCCGGCCGGTCTCGTCGCCGGCATGACCTTGCGCCAGATCGCGCTGGCGCTCCGCTCCTCGAAGGGCCAGATCGCCCGAGCGATCCTCGGCAGCGCCAACATCCTCACCGCCAGCATCTGCTCGACGCTGTCCGCGCTGAGCCGTCCGCTTCCCGCGGTCTGCCTCACCGGCGTGATCCAGCAGCTGGAGACCTCGCTGCCCACGTCGCCACCACGCTGAGCCGTCCGCTTCCCGCGGTCTGCCTCACCGGCGTGATCCAGCAGCTGGAGACCTCGCTGCCCACGTCGCCACCACGCTGAGCCATGCAGGCACTCGCGTCCTAGCTGGCTGTGCTCTCGTGCTCGACCAGTCGCCACATGGCGGCGACCTCTGCGTCGCTCATGTTCACGTCCTAGACTTTCCACGCGACGACGTCGCGGAGCGCGACGGCAAGGGCACGCCGATCGAAGCACGACACGAACGCTCGGACCAGCAGTCCCCTTGCGGCCCGGATCAGCACCGCTTCGAGTCCGCGAGTCGGGACCGTTCCAGTCGCCATCAACACCCACGCGATGACGACGTCGACCACCGGATCGCCGCGTGCCGCTCCGGTCCAGTCGATGACGACGGGTCCGTGCGGCCCGATGAGCACGTTGAGCGGATGGAGGTCCAAGTGGACGAGCGAGGTGCCGGTGCCGACGGGCGCGGCTCCGAGGAAGTCCGGGGGCTCGATCGAGTGGAGCTGGCGGTGCAGCGCCGCGAGCTCTCGAGCTCGTCGCCGCAGCGTCCACGGCGCCCTCGCGATCGCGTCCACCATCGTCGCGCCGTCGACGCGCTCCATCACGAGGTCACGTCCCGTCGCGTCGATCTCGATGACCTCGGGCACGGGATAGCCCTGCGACCGCAGGTACTCCATCGTCCTTGCCTCGGTGAGCTGGGAGCGGTCCTGGCGCGAGCGGCGGAGCACGTGACGCGGTCCGTACTCGAAGACGTCCGAGTCACGTCCGGACGCAAGGAGGGCTCCGGGCGCTCGCACGTTCGGAACCTATCGAGTTGCGGGGACACTGCCAAGATGGCGGGAGTGACGGTCCAGTCTGGTCGAGATCGCAGCGCCGCGAGGTGGGCATGCTCGAGATGAAGCGCGCGTGCGAGCGGTGCTCAGCGGCACTCGACGATGCAAGTGCCGCGGTCATCTGCAGCTTCGAGTGCACCTTCTGCGAGTCGTGCGACGCAGCCTTGGGCAGTGTGTGTCCGAACTGTGGCGGCGAGCTCGTCGCACATCCTGGACGGGCGGGCTCCTGAGCCGCAACCCCGCGCCCACTCCACGACGCGCACCTCGCTCGATCCCCGCCCGACCCGCACACGTGTGCGTCGCCAGCGCAGATCGTGGGACTTCGGTTCCAGCAGCCGCGAGCAGACCCGACCGATGAGCACGCACGTGTGGCTTCCCATCCAGAGGATCGCATGACCGAAGCGACTGGTGCGGCGACGATCGTCGATCTCATCGAGCGAGCATGCAAGTCACACCGCGACCGCGTCGCCGTCACTGGCGTTGGCGACACGCTGACCTACGGCGAGCTCTGGGAACGAGCGCAGGAACTTGCGACTCGGCTGGCGTCAATGGGGGTCGCCGACGAGGACCTCGTTGGGCTGCTGAGCCTGTCGAGCAGCGACCTCGTCGTCGGCATCGTGGGGATCCTGTGCGCGGGGGCCGCGTGGGTGCCGCTCGACCCCTCGGCACCGAGGCCCCGCCTCGAGTCCGTTGTGCGGGATGCAGGGCTCACGACCGTCGTGGCGCCCGAGCACCTCCACGAGCTCGCGACGGACCTCGGCGTTGCCGCGGTCGCCCCGACGCACACCGCGCACCGTGCCGACGGTCACCCTGCGCGACGGCCCGCACCCACGTCCGCCGCGTACGTGATCTACACCTCGGGCTCCACGGGGACTCCAAAGGGTGTGGTCGTCGAGCACCGGACCGTCGTCGAGATGCTGCTGTGGATGGTGCGCGCCTTGGAGGCCCACCCAGGAGATCGCTACATGGGCACGGCGTCACCGTCCTTCGACGCGTCGGTCCCGATCACGCTCTTCCCGCTCCTCACCGGTGGGACCCTTGTCACACTCAGCGCTGATGTCGGACGCGACCCGTTCGTGCTCACCGACGAGCTCGAGAGGTTCCGACCCCGAGTCCTTCAGACCGCCCCCGCCACGTTGCGAATGCTCACCGAGATGGGATGGGCAGGCGACGACGCCCTTGACGTCTGGACCGGCGGCGAGCGGACCGCACCCGGCGTGATTGACCACGTCGCCCCGCGGGTGCGCACGCTCTGCAACTGGTACGGGCCGACCGAGGCGACCGTGCAGGTCTCGATGGCACGGCTTCGCCGCGGGGACCACGAGTCACCGGTCGGCGTGCCCTTCGAGTACTCGCCGTGCATCCTGCTCGACGAGGATGGCCGGGCGACCGAGCCTGGCGAACTGGGAGAGATCTTCATCACGGGCAGGTCTCTCGCCCGTGGCTACCTCAACGATCCGATCAGGACCGCGGAGCGGTTCGTCTCGATCGAGGGTCCGCTCGGCGAGCGGGTGCGTGCGTATCGGACCGGTGACCTCGCGCGGGCACGTCCCGACGGCTCGCTCGTCATCGTCGGGCGCGCCGATGACCAACTCAACGTCCAGGGCTATCGCGTGGAGCCGAGCGAGATCGAGACGCGCCTGCTCCAGCACCCAGCGGTCCTCGAGGCCATCGTGGTCGCGAGGCAAGTCGATCTGTCGAGCGACCTCCAGCTGGCCGCCTTCGTCCGCACGAGCGACGACGTGTCGCCGCGCTCGTTGCGGGACTTCGCGGCCGAGGCCCTGCCGAGGCACATGATCCCCGCGATCATCGAGATCGTCGAGACCTACCCCGTCAATGCCACGGACAAGGTCGATCGCCAGCGCCTCGCGGCGATGGCGCTCTCCACGTCGCCGGGCGCCCCACCTGTGAACGAGGGAGCGACCGAGCTCGAGCGTGCGATCCTCGACATCTTCTCGTCGGTGCTCGAAGCAGGAGAGGTCAGCCTCGACGACGACTTCTACGACCTGGGCGGCTCGTCGCTGCGAAGCCTCCGGCTCTTCATGCAGATCGACGATCGACTTGACGTGCGACTGCCGCTGTCGTGCATCGCCATCGCCTCGACGCCACGACAGCTCGCCGCGCTTGTCGCAGAGGCTCGCCTCCGCGGTGCCGCCTCGGGTCCGGAACGTGGGGAGGAGCCGCACCACGAGTGGGAGCGACTCTTGAATGGGATCTGGACAGAGGCGCTCGGGCTGCACCACATCTCGAGGACCGACTCGTTCTTCGACCTCGGAGGCTCGCGATCCGACGCCCATCTGATGCTCGACGAGCTCCGGGAGCT
>ODAK010008409.1_pt1 | contig 10321 bp, 7 predicted proteins | sample 1539591 | NCBI WGS metagenome assembly ODAK01 (sample SAMEA3539303, study PRJEB22396) | soil metagenome | biome: tundra; feature: field; material: soil | place: USA | collected 2010-05 | depth 0.15 m | reverse complement strand
TGATAGCGAACGCGGAACCCCGGGCGCAGCGCCGCACCCTGGAATTGCAGGCGGCCGCACGGCCGGCGGTGGTTGCCGACGTGCTCGCCCAGATGCAGGAGCGTGACGCCCGGGACAGCCAGCGTGTCGTCGCGCCTTTGCGCCCTGCAGCTGATGCCGTTGAGGTCGACTCGTCGAACGCATCGCCCGAAGAAGTTCTCGAGCGAATGCTCAGCGTCGTCCGTCAGCGGGGCGGCTAGCTCGCTCCACGCTGCGCAGAGGCATTAATTCCCGTTTGCCCCTTCCTTCGTTGACATGCGGGGACTGCAGCGGTAGTTTTCGCCGCCCTTCGCTAATTTCGATGGTCGGGATTGGCGATGCAATAACCGTTGCCGGGTCGCACGAGGGGCGCGTCGCGAACCGGACCAGCCGGCTTTTGGGCCGCGTTGTTAGTCCGCAAAGGATACTCATGGTAGCTGTGCCGTCGTCTTCCGATACCACCTCGAATAGTGATGATAGTTTTGCTGCCCTCTTCGAAGAGTCGCTCAAGCACGACGAGGTGAAGGAAGGCGAAATCGTCAAAGGCAAAGTCATTGCCATCGCCAAGGACAATGTCGTTGTCGACATTGGCTACAAGTCTGAAGGCACCATCGCTGCCTCGGAATTCATCGTCGACGGACAGATGACCATCAAGGTTGGAGACATCATCGATGTCTTCTTGGAGAGCCGCGAAGACGAAAACGGTCTTTGCATTGTCTCCAAAGAGAAGGCGGATCGCCTCAAGGTTTGGGACGAGATTTCGGCCGCGTGCGAGCGCGACGAGCTTATCGAAGGCGTCATCAGCACGCGCGTGAAGGGCGGCCTCTCGGTCACCATTCGTGGCGGCGTGAAGGCCTTCTTGCCCGGTTCGCAAGTCGATTTGCGCCCGGTACGCAACCTCGACAATTTGCTCGGCAAGAGCCACCGCTTCAAGGTCATCAAGTTCAACAAGAAGCGCGGCAACATCGTGCTGTCCCGTCGCGTACTCCTGGAGAAGGAGCGCGCCGAACTCAAGGGGCAGACGCTCGAGAAGCTCAAGGAAGGCCAGGTGGTCGAGGGTATCGTCAAGAACCTCACCGAGTACGGCGCCTTCATCGACCTGGGTGGCATCGACGGCCTACTGCACATCACGGATATGTCGTGGGGCCGCGTGACCCACCCGTCCGAGCTATTCCAGGTTGGCGACCATGTCCGGGTCAAGGTGCTGAAGTTCAACACCGAGACCGAGCGCGTGTCGCTTGGCCTCAAGCAGATGATGGAAGATCCGTGGACCCACGCCCAGGCAAAGTACCCGCCTGGAACCGTAGTGCGCGGCAAGGTCGTGTCGCTCAAGGACTACGGCGCCTTCATCGAGATCGAGCAGGGCATCGAGGGCCTCATCCACATCTCCGAGATGTCGTGGACCCGCCGGGTGAAGCACCCGTCGAAGATGCTGGCCATCGGCGACACCGTCGAAGCCGTGGTGCTGGACATCGATCCGACGCAGAACCGGATCAGCTTGGGCATGAAGCAGCTCGAGCCGAATCCGTTCGCGTCTCTCAAGGAGAAGTATCCGCCCGGAACGGTCGTCAAGGGCATCGTCCGCAACATCGCGGACTTCGGTATCTTCGTGGAAATCGAAGAGGGCATCGACGGCCTGGTGCACGTGTCCGACCTCTCGTGGACTCAGCGGGTGAAGCATCCGTCCGAGCTCTACCAGAAGGGCGACGAGGTCGAGGCGGTCGTTCTCAACATCGAGTTCGACGGCGAAAAGCCCAAGGTGTCTCTCGGAATTAAGCAGCTGGTTCCCGATCCATGGGATCGCATTCCGTACGATTACCCGGCTGGCAAGATCGTCGAGTGCAAGGTCCTCAAGGTGCTCGACTTCGGCGCCTTCGTCGAGATCGAACGCGGTATCGAGGGCCTTATCCACGTCAGCGAGTTCTCCGACGAGCGCGTGGAAGACCCTAAGCAATTCGTCAAGATCGGCGACGTGCTGAAGGCCGAGATCATCTCGGTCGATGGGGCCGAGCGCAAGATCGGCCTCTCGTTCCGCGGCGCCGCTCGCGCCGAGGAAGTTGCCGATGCGCAGGGCTTCAGCGCTGGCGGTCCGACGGCAACGCTCGGCGACGTCATGCGCGAAAAGCTCGCGGGTCTGACCCCGAAGAAGTAAAGCAGGGACTGATAGCTAGAGGCGGCCTGATCGGCGAAATTCGATCAGGCCGTTTGTTTTTCTGGGATAGGAGACAGCAGCCACCTACGGATATCCGTCACGACGGTCTCCGCTTCGGGTTCGAGGTACAGCTCATGGAAGAGACCCTCGTAGCGTCGGACTTCCACGATGGCGCCCGCGTTTCGCGCAAACGTCTCGCTGGCCTCGTTGGCGACGATTCGGTCGTCACCCGGGAGCAGCATGAGCGTCGGCACCTTCAACTCGGCTGCATGCGTACGAAGATGAGCTTGGGCTCGAAGGGTTGTCATGAACCAGCCTGCGCTGGCCACATGGTGCACCAGGGGATCGCTGTCGAATCCGGCGAGCACTTCGGGATTGCGAGAGAGGTTCTCGGCCAATAGGCCGTTTCCCATCGACAGCGTTGGGTACACCTTCGCGACGACATTGGCAGCCAGTCGCTTTGGGGCAGGCACCTTCATCTTCAGTTTGAGCCAGGGCGCTGCCAGCACAAGCCGGCTCGGCTTCTCCACGCGCTTTTCGTCGAGCACGTATGCCGCCACGATGGCGCCGCCCAAGCTGTGCCCGACCAACGCCCATGGCAATGTGGAATTCTTCCGGCGCGCCCATTCGATGACCATGGATAGGTCGTCGAGGTAGTCGCCGAATTCGTCCACATGACCGCGGCGGCCACCCGACTTGCCGTGTCCGCGGGCGTCGAATTGCGTGACGGCAATCTCGTGGTCTGCGAGCGCGGCGGCGACGTGCGAGTAGAGTCCTACGTGCCCCGAAAACCCGTGCATCAGAACGGCATTCAGCCGGGCTTCGCCGTGGGCCGCGTGATGGACGACGTGAAAGTCGAGGCCTGAACGTTGAAGTACAACTTGAAGATCTGCTTCGCGACGCTCCAACATCGTTTGGAAATACCATGGACGCCGCGCCCAGCGCGAATCATAGTCGCGTGCTTACGACCATGCGCATTTCCGAGATCTACGCCAGCATTCACGGCGAATCCCAGTACGCCGGCCTTCCCTGTACCCTGGTCCGCACGACCGGCTGCGATTTGCGCTGCAGCTACTGCGATACCACGTATGCCTTTCACGGCGGCCGCGACATGACCCTCGACGAAATCGTCGCCGAGGTCGAGCTCCTAGGGCAGCCGTTCGTTCTGCTCACCGGGGGCGAGCCCATGCTTCAGCCCGACATTGCCGTACTTGCCAAGCGCCTCGTCGACGGCGGCCGGCGCGTCGCTATCGAAACATCCGGCGCTCACACCGTGGACCAATTGCCCGACGAGGTTTGCCGAATTTTGGATGCCAAGACCCCGTCGTCGGGCGAGAGCCAGCGCATGAACTGGAAGGCCTTCGAAGGCCTTCGCCCGTGCGATGCCGTGAAGTTCGTCATTGCTGACGAGGTCGATTACAAGTGGTCCGTCGAGAAGATTGCCGCGCTAGGGCTCGCAGGCAGCACCGAAGTGCTATTTTCTCCGGTTCACGGCAAGCTCGACGCCACGACCCTAATCGCCTGGGTCGTGCGTGACCGACTTGCGGTCCGCCTGAATCTACAACTGCACAAGTACATCTGGGGTGCAGACGCAAAAGGGGTCTAGCAACCAGGTGGGCGATGGTGTCACAATGGCATCTTCTCGTCGTTGCCGACCCTGCCTTTCTATATGCGCCGAGTCGACAAACCTATCCCAGCTTACTGCCCACTTTCGAATTGACTTGCCGGCTTTACTCCTGCTAGCGTCCGGCCGCGTCTCGTGGGCTAACCTATCGAGAATGCTTGGAAAAGGCGAAGAAACAATCAACGGCTTGAAAGGACTTCTGCTCACTATGGGTACTTGCATCGCGGTGCTGACAGCTCCCGGGTGCGCTACGCGTGCCAAGCGGGATCCCGATCAGTCGCAGGTGCGATACCAACTTGCCGTCGGGTATTTCCAGAATCATCGTGAGGAGGCGGCCATCGAAGAGTTGCAGAAGGCCTGGGAAGCCGATTCGCAGAACGCCGAGGCTCACAACATGCTGGGCCTGATCGCGCTCAAGCAGGCCTACGACTACGGCGCTCAAGCCGAGACGGTTTCTTGTCTCAAAGGAGCCGACGAACAGTCGGTACGAGGCGAGCAGGACCAGAAGTTGCGAGACGCCCGCGCCGATTTCCACAAAGCCGTCGAGCTGCGGCCGAATTTTGCGGACGCTTGGAATAGCCTTTCGGCCGCTGCTCTTCTTCTGCGCGAGTGGGACGAAGCGATCGCCGCCGCTGAAAACGCGCTCAAGGATCCGACCTATGATTCACCGGTGTATGCCCGCGCGAACCTGGGCTGGGCCTATTTCCACAAAAGGGATCTGCAGAACGCCTGGAAGGAACTTTACGAGTCCGTGGCGCGCGCACCGTCATTTTGCGTGGGGCGCTATCGATTGGCCAAGGTACACGTCGAGCGTGGCGAGTTCGATCAGGCCGCCGACGTTCTCGCCCCGCTGGTGGCCGATAGCAAGCGTTGCCCGATCCAAGAGGCGTTTCTCCTGGATGGCCTAGTGCAAGAGCGACGCAAAGATACGCAGAAAGCGCGCGAGATGTTCCGCGCTTGCGCAGATATGTCCCCTCGAAGCTGCGTAGCCGAAGAATGCAAGCGCTACGCACAGATGATCCAGTGAGGAAGGCTCTTGCGAATGGAAACAACGAACTTCGGCACATTCCTCAAGACAGAGCGCGAGAAGCGCCAAATGACTCTCGCGGAACTTTCCCAGTCCACCAAGTTGTCCGTGTCGTCGCTGAAGGTGATGGAGACTGGCAACCTCGATGATTTGCCACCTGACGTGTTCGTGCGTGGCTTCATCCGTTGTTACGCCAAGACGATTGGCATCTCCAGCAACGAGCCGCTCGGACTGCTCGACCAAGTCCTTTCCGAGCGCCGTCGTGCCGCTGAGCCGCCCGTGATGCCAGCGATGGTAGTGAGCCGACCGCTGCCCGCGCCACCGAGGCGCGTCCCCGCCGCTCTGCCCGTCGAGGACGAATCTCAGTCGCCTCGCCATGGCATCGGCTTGGCGGTCTTCGTCATCATCGTCCTGCTCATTGCGACGATTACGCTCTCGCTGTTCTTGCGCCAGCAGCCGCAATCGGGTGAGGGCCTAAGCTTGAAGCAAGACGCGCCTTCAACGCTGCTGGCATCGAGTCGCAATACCTGCAATACCCGCAATACCTGCAATACCTGCAATACCTGCAATACCTGCAATACCTGCAATACCTGATAGAGTAGATGCCTCGTCCGTGAGGCAGATTATTGTTACCCCTGCGATCGTCCTGCGTCGCGTGCCTTACGCGGAAGCGGACTTGGTGGTTACGTTTTTGTCCAGCGAGTGCGGACGAGTCTCGGCCTTGGCCCGCAGCGCACGGAAAAGCTCGCGCCGTTTTTCGGGAGGACTCGGCATGGCTGCCACTGGCGAGGCGCGCTTGCGCGAGCGCTCGGGCGCCGATCTGATGGTCTTGGAGTCGTTCGAGGCGGCCGACGACCGCAGTGCGCTCGGGCTGGACGTCGCGAAGGCCGCCCACGCCGCCTACGCCATCGAGCTTTGCGACCGATTGTGTCCGGCCCGCGAGCCGGAGAAAGCCGTCTTTACCTGGCTCGACGAGTTTCTGACTCGGCTTGGTGCCGGAGTTGCCACGGCCGAACGTGTGCGGGTCTTCGAGCTTGGGCTGCTTCGCAGGCTCGGAATCGGACCCTCGGTCGACCGCTGCGTTGTCTGCGGGCGTAGCGACCTCGGCAGCGAGGACGTTCGCTGGTACCCCTCTCGCGGCGGCACCGTCTGCCGCACCTGCGGGCCAACAGGCGATCTTATCAGTGGGCAGGTGCGCGGCGAGCTCGAACGCCTTACGCGAACATCCCTGGCCGACGCCGACACGATCGTGCTCGAGCGCGACCTCGGCGCGAATTGCCGTCGGGCAATCCTGGCTCTGATCCGCGAGTACGTGCACGGGCCGCTGCGCTCGCTCGACTTCATCGAAAAGATGTCGGGCGCGATGTCGAATTCCCGCTGACCGTCCACGCGACCCCAAGGCGGGCACTGCCTGCCCGTTGGTCCTGCATCGTCGGAGACGTAGACGTGAAGAATATTGCGGGCTAGATTGCCGCCTCATCATGCCAGCCAGCTCTCTCGATACCATCGTCAGTTTGTGCAAGCGTCGTGGATTCGTTTTCCCATCGTCGTCGGTATACGGCGGCCTTAGCAGCACGTGGGACTACGGTCCGCTAGGCGTCGAGCTGAAAAATAACGTCAAGCGCGCGTGGTGGAAGAAAGTCGTGCACGAGCGCGAGGACATGGAAGGCCTCGACGCCGCCATCCTGATGAATCGCCTGGTGTGGAAATACTCCGGCCACGAGGCGACGTTCTCGGATCCCATGATGGACTGCCGCGCGTGCAAGACGCGGCCGCGGGCGGATCACGTATTTGCGGCACAGAAGGGCCGCGATCCGAAGGGCATCGTTGAAATCAATGCCGCCATCGACGCCAAAGAGCTGAGCTGTCCCAAGTGTGGATCCAAGGATCTCACGCAGGCCCGACCGTTCAACCTGATGTTCAAGACCAGCGTCGGTCCCGTCGACCTGGGCGACGACTCGGGCCTGGTCTACATGCGGCCCGAGACCGCCCAGGGCATCTTCGTCAACTTCGGCAACGTGCTCGATACCATGCGCAGGAAACTTCCGTTCGGCATCGCCCAAATCGGCAAGGCGTTCCGCAATGAAATCACGCCCGGCAACTTCACCTTCCGAACGCGCGAATTCGAGCAAATGGAAATCGAATACTTCGTCCGACCGGGTGAGGACGAGGCAGCGCACGAGATGTGGATCGCCGAGCGCAAGAACTGGTACTTGGGGCTCGGGATGAATCCGGACAACTTGCGGGTGCGCGAGCAGGAGAAGCACGAGCTCGCCCACTACGCCAAGCGTTGCGTGGATCTCGAGTATCGCTTCCCCATGGGGTGGAGCGAGCTTGAAGGGATCGCCAACCGCACCGACTTCGATCTGCGCTCGCACAGTCGGTCCCCCGAGAATCCCGACGCTGTGGGCGAGCTAAAGTACTTCGATCAGGAGCAGAAGAAGCACCTCGTTCCGTACGTCATCGAACCGTCCGCGGGCGCCGATCGCGCGACCTTGGCGTTTCTGTGCGATGCCTACGAGGACGCACTGGTCAAGGAGCCACCGGCCGAGGAAACCGCCAAGTTGCGGGAATTGGTCGAAAGCTTTGCCCGCTCGGTTGGCCGCCGCGAAGGCATGGCGGCCGATGTGAAGCAGCGCCTGGTCTCGGCTGCTGAAAGCGTCGCGGCGGGGCTACCGGGCACCTTGCCTCAGCTCATCGGGCTTATGGAGGATTCGGAGGCGGCGAGCATCGAGGTGATGAAGAAGGTGCGCGGAGTAGGGGAGAAGATCGCCGAGGAGCACACCCGCACGGTTCTGCATCTGCACCCACGGCTCGCGCCCGTGACCGTCGCCGTGTTTCCGCTCAAGCGCAACGACGCCCGCCTGGTCGAGATGGCTCGCGGCCTCAAGCGCGAGCTGCAGAAGAGCGGTATTCGCGCCGTCTACGACGACACCGGCGCCATCGGCAAGCTCTACCGTCGCCAGGACGAGATTGGGACCCCCTGGTGCATTACCGTCGATTTTCAGAGCCTGGACGACCAGACGGTCACCGTGCGGGATCGCGACAGTATGGCCCAGGACCGTGTGAACGCGACAGAGCTTGGAAACACCTTCGCAACACGTCTGGCCTAAGACGAAAACAACAAAACCAAATGAATGCAGAGAGTCTTCGGGGCTTTCAATCCCCGGCTCTCCCTGCTAGAAACGCCCACCGATGCCGATGCCAACCAAGAAGAAGAGTGGAAGCAAAGCCATGAAACCGACCAAAGCGCGAGCCTCGAAGGTAGTCAAGGCCAAGGCCAAGCCCCAAGCCCAAGCCAAAGCTAAACCGCAAGCAGCCGGAAAACGCATAAAGCGCGTTTATTTCTTCGGCGGTGGTAAGGCTGAGGGAAACAAGGACATGAAGAACCTGCTCGGCGGCAAGGGTGCAAACCTCGCCGAGATGACCAACATCGGCGTGCCGGTGCCTCCCGGGTTCACCATCACCACCGAGGTCTGCACTGAGTTCAACAAGGCCGGCAAGAAGTTGCCGAAGGATCTCGATGCGGAAGTCACGACCGCCGTCGCCAAGATGGAGAAACTGCTCGGCAAGAAGTTCGGCGATCCATCGAACCCGCTGCTGGTTTCGGTCCGTTCTGGCGCGCGAGCGTCGATGCCGGGCATGATGGACACGATCTTGAACCTCGGCCTCAATGACGAGACTGCCGCCGGTCTTGCCGCAGCCTCGGGCAACGAGCGCTTCGCCTTCGACTCGTACCGCCGCTTTGTGGCCATGTACGGCGACGTCGTGCTGGAAATGAAGCCCGAGCGCAAGGAAGACCACGACCCATTCGAGGTCCTTCTCTCGGCCAAGAAGAAGGCGGTCGGCGTGAAGGTCGACTCGGAATTGCCTGCTTCGGCGCTAAAGGAACTCGTCGCCGAGTTCAAGGCCGCCATCAAGCAGCACAAGGGCGTCGACTTCCCGACCAACCCGCTCGACCAGCTCACCGGCGCCATCAAGGCCGTGTTCCGCAGCTGGGAAAATGACCGCGCAAATGTCTACCGCAAGCTGAACAACATTCCTTCGGACTGGGGCACCGCGGTCAACGTGCAGGCCATGGTCTTCGGTAACAAGGGCAACGACTCGGCCACGGGCGTGTGCTTCACGCGCAACCCATCCACGGGTGAAAACCTCTTCTACGGTGAGTTCCTCGTCAACGCCCAGGGCGAAGACGTGGTCGCTGGCACGCGCACGCCGCAGAAGATCGCCGCTCTCGAGAAGGACTTTCCGGTCGCCTACAAGCAGCTCTACGAAATTCGCAAGAAGCTCGAGAAGCACTACAAGGACATGCAGGACATCGAGTTCACCGTCGAAGACAAGAAGCTGTTCATGCTTCAGTGCCGCAACGGCAAACGCACCGGCTTCGCTGGCGTGCGCATCGCGGTCGAGATGGTGGACGAGAAGTTGATCGACAAGGACGAGGCCCTTCGTCGCGTCGAGCCCGAAGCTCTCAACCAACTTCTTCGTCCCGTCTTCGACGGCGCGGCCAAGTCCGCGGCGGTCAAGGAAGGCCGTCTGCTCGCCAAGGGCTTGCCGGCCGGTCCCGGTGCCGCGACTGGGCAGATCGTGTTCTTCGCTGACGATGCCGAGACCTGGGCCGCCCAGGGCAAGACCGTCATCCTGTGTCGCCACGAGACTTCGCCGGAGGACATCCGCGGCATGAACGCGTCGCTGGGCTTCATCACCGCCTTCGGCGGCATGACCTCGCACGCCGCGCTCGTCGCCCGTCAGATGGGCAAGGTGTGCATCGTCGGTTGCGACGTTATCTCGTTCGACTACCACGCTCGCACCATGACCGTGAACTCGGCCAAGGGCGCGACGGTTCTCAAGGAAGGCGACTGGGTGTCTCTCGACGGTTTTACCGGCGAGTTCATCAACGGCCGCATCGACACCACGCCGTCGGAAGTCATCCGCGTGCTCATCGAAAAGAACCTGGATCCCAAGGACGCCCCCGTCTATCAGCAGTACGCCAAGCTGATGAAGTGGGCGGACTCCGTGCGCCAGCTCAAGGTGCGCGCCAACGCCGATCAACCCGATCAGGCCGAGGCCGCCGTGTCGTTCGGCGCCGAGGGCATCGGCCTTTGCCGTACCGAGCATATGTTCTTCGGCGAGGGCAAGATCGGTCCCATGCGCGAGATGATCGTCGCGGAGAACGAGAAGGATCGCCGAGCAGCCTTGGAGAAGCTGCTGCCGCTGCAGCGGGACGACTTCGCGGGAATCTTCCGCGCCATGGGCAGCCGCCCAGTGACCATCCGGACCCTGGATCCCCCGCTGCACGAGTTCTTGCCCCACGATGAGGCAGGCGTGCGTGAGTTGGCCCAGGCCACCGGCCGAAGCGTGGAGGCCATCAAGGCGCGTATCGCCGACTTGCACGAGTCGAACCCGATGCTCGGCCACCGTGGTTGCCGCCTCGGCGTCACCTACCCGGAGATCACCGAGATGCAGGCGCGTGCCATCATCGAGGCCGCCGTCATCGTCA
>ODAK010008407.1_pt1 | contig 10323 bp, 5 predicted proteins | sample 1539591 | NCBI WGS metagenome assembly ODAK01 (sample SAMEA3539303, study PRJEB22396) | soil metagenome | biome: tundra; feature: field; material: soil | place: USA | collected 2010-05 | depth 0.15 m | reverse complement strand
TTCAGCGGATTGGGTCCGTTCGGGTGTGTCATGGGGCCACAGATGGGACCGTATCGGCGCCCACTTCCGGTTCTTGGCACGCCAGTGGGCGGCGAGGCCCGGCCCCGATGAGCGGAGACTTCGTAACATCCGCCGACACTGTCGTGGACCTTGCGGCCTTCATTGAGCCGGCATACAGCCAGCGCCTGGTCCTTTTCTCCACGGGGGTATCAGATGGCGTTCCTATGTGCATTTGTGGCGTGGTTGACGGATTGATCCTCGTTGACGCGCAGTGTTTAGAATCACGCCATCTCAGGGACCACGTCAATTGGACGGAAACCGCGCTAACCGCGGCAGTGTGCCCGACCAAGCCCCCGCGATTGTGGCTGTGCAAGTGGGCTTCTCTCCATTGGGTCCCGACCGGGGATCAGCCGGCCCAGCCTACGGCGCGGAGGTTTTGGTGCCCTCGGGCCGTTCCCTGGCGCCGCGTCGATCGCTGCGCCCGGCCCACCGAGGAACCCAGGGACCCTCATCGCGCAAGCAATCCGTGTGATTCGCGGTCTTACGATTGTCTCCTTATGGATTGCGCGGCTCTCCCTTGCGAATGACGGAGAGGTCCAGGTTGCCTTGTGGATCCACGATCAGCTTACGTATCCGGGGAAGAATCCGCTCCATCGCTTCGATATACAGCCGGCTGCCCGTCACCTCCGGCGCCTTGGCATACTCGGCGGCGACCGACGTGAAACGCGCGGCCTCACCGGTAGATTCGTCGATGCGGGTGGCGCGGAATGCGCCGGCCGACTCGATCATCTGGCGGGCTTCTCCCCGCGCACGAGGCAGCAGATCGTTGGCGTAGCTCTGCGCCTCGCTCACGATGCGCGCCGTATCGGCGCGGGCACTCGCCACGTCGCCGAATGCATCCGCCGCTTCCGGCGGAGCCGTCACGGTCTCGATATTGACGGTGGAGAGGCGGACGCCGGCGTGGTAGTCGTCCAAGCGGCGCTGCGCGGCGGCCAGCACGGCATCCTGGATGGCGAGCTTTTCCGTGGTGAGCACTGCATCCACCTCGCTGCGCGCAATCCGCCGCGCCAGTTCCGCTTCCACTGCCGCGCCGGCCGTCTGGGCCACATCGACGGTGCGGAACAGGTAGTCCGCCGGCACGCTTACCGAATACTGCACCACCACCCGCATCTGGATGATGTTCTGGTCGCCGGTGAGGAACTGGGATGCCAGCGGCCCCGTGGTGCCCAGCACGAGGTCCGCCGGCTCGCCTCCGATCACCAGGCGCTGCTGCTGGTTGACCTTCAGGCGGGTCACGCGGTCCACCGGCCACGGCAGCGCGTAGTGCACGCCGGGGAGAAGGCGGGGCTCCACCACGGCACCGAATCGCGTCACCACCGCCTGCTGGTCCGTCGGCACCAGGACCACGCCGGAGAGCATCCACAACGCGAAGGCGGCCCAGGGCAGACGGAAGTCGCGCCACCAGGGCGCCGGGGACGCCGGCGGCTCCGGAAATGCCGTGCCGGATTGGACCGGAACCAGGCTCACTTGGCTCCTGCTTCGCCGCGGGTCAGCACTTTCAACAGCTCCGAATCCGAACTGATGATGGCTGTGGTCTTATCGTCGAGCACCTTTTTGTATGCCTCTAGCGTCCGCAGAAACTTGTAGAATCGCGGATTCTTCGAGTACGCCTGCCCGTAAATGCGGGTGGACTCGGCGTCGCCCTGCCCGCGCGTCTTCTCGGCCTCGCGGTACGCCGCGGAGAGGATCTCGGCCTTTTGCCGGTCCGCGCCGGCGCGGATGCTCAATGCCTGCTCTTCGCCTTCCGCGCGGTACTGCCGGGCGATCCGCTCGCGTTCGGCACGCATGCGCGCGTACACGCTCTGTTTGTTCTGTTCCGGCAGATTCAAGCGCTTGATGCGCACATCCACCACGTTAATGCCGTATTGCCGGAGCGCGGCGCGGTCGGTGAGTTCCCCGAGCCGGTCCATCAGGCCGGAACTCTCCCCCTTGCCGGCGGCGGCGACTAGCGAATCCAGATCGTGGCTGCCCAGCACCGCGGAGAGTCCCGACCACACGATGTCGTGCAACCGCATCTCGGCGGCCAGAGGATCGCCGACGGTCTGCAGAAACCGGTCGGGGTCCTGGATCTTCCACGCGACGTAGCTATCCACCACGATGTTTTTCTTGTCACGCGTAAGGAACTCAGAGGGGCGCGGGTTGTAGACGCGCAGCCGCCGGTCGAAGTAAGTCTCGCTCTGGAATGCCCATTTGACATGCAGGCCGGCGCCGCCCACTGTGTACAGCGGGCGGCCGAACTGAGTCACCAGCGCGAACTGGGTTTCGGCGACGGTGAAGAAGGTGCGGTATCCCAGAGTCAGCGCCGCGAAGGCAAGCAGCGGGTAACGATATTTGTTTTCCAGGTGCATGATCAGTCCTCCGGTTTGCGCGGCGATGCCGGCGAGAGCACGGGGTTGAGCGCCGGTCCGCCGATCTCCACTCCGTCTTCGATCAGGACCAGTTGCCTGCGCGCCTTGCTCGAATCGGTAATGAACTTCTTCTTGCCGGGGAGCACGAGTTCGATGGTCTCCCAGTAGAGCCGGGTTTCGGTAGGCCCGGGCGCCAGGCGCCAGGCGGCCTCATGCTGCACAAAGCGGTCGGCATCGCCCTGCGCGCGGCCGATGCGGTCGAGCGAATAGGCGGCGGCTTTCTGCAGTCCGGCGCGCCCGTTGCCCCGCGCCAGCGCCAGTTGCTCGTTGCGATAACCTTCGGCCTCGTTCACCATCCGGTTCTTCTCCTCGAAAGCGCCGGAAACTTCGCGGAACGCATCCACCACTTCGAGCGACGGGTGCACGTCCTCCAGGCGGACGCCGAGCACACGGATGCCGCTCGCGTAGCGGTCGAGGCGTGCCTGCAGTTCGAGCCTGACCCGGGCCTCGATTCCCAGGCGCCCGGTGGTGAGCACGTCGTCGAGAGCGGCGTTGGTCACCACCGATTGGATGGCCGATTCGGCCGCGGCGCGCACCGTCGCGTCGCCATCCAGCTGGCCGAAGATAAACTGGTCGGGGCGCACCAGGTCGTAGTGCACGGTGGCGTTGAGTTCCACCATGTTCTGGTCGCCGGTCAGCATCAGCGATTCCTCCGGCTTGCGCTGGAAGCGGCCGGAGCGGTGCTGCACGTTCCATTCGTAGGCCGCGGGCTCGGCCCCCGCCGAAGCCACGTCGGAGCGGAATCCGATTTCCACCACGCGAACGCGCCGCGCCTGCACCCGCGTGAGGACCTCGACCGGCCACGGCAGTTTGTAGTGCAGGCCGGGCTGCCCGTAGGGCTGCAGCTTTCTCCCGAACCGCTGCACGATCCCCACTTCCTGCGGCGGAATCACATAGAATCCGTTGAGCAGCACCAGCGCGCCGGCCGCGATCAGGGCCGGCTTGCGCAGTTCGCGCCGGCGGCTCCACACCGAGCCCACCGGGTCCAGTTCCGCGACGCGGCCGCGAATCCGCGCCGCAAGGGGCTCCCAGCGCCGCCGCCATGCGCCTTCGACGCGCAGCAGCCGCAGCGAGTTCATCATCACGAAGAACGAGGAGAGCTGATGCGTCAGCGCCGCGCCGATCGGCCCCAGCGTGCCGCGCGCCGCCAGAAGGACGGCCGCCAGGTTCACCAGCCCGGCGAACAGGAACATGTTCTGCCAGGCGGTGGCCACCGCCCGCCGGCTGACGGTGAACAGTTGCGGCAGGTTCTCCAGCGAGTGCGGCAGGTAGACGATGTCGGCGGCCTCCGCGGCGATGTCGCTCGCGCCCGAAACCGCGATTCCGACGGTGGCCGCCGCCAGCGCGGGCGCGTCGTTGATCCCGTCGCCCGCCATGCCGACCGCGCGCCCTTCCGCCATGAGCTGCCGGATGCGGTCGAGTTTCTGCTCGGGCAGCAGTGCCGCCTCCACTTCGGCGATGCCGGCTTCGCGCGCCATCGCCTCCGCCGCACTCCGCCGGTCGCCGGTGAGCATCAGGAGCCGGCCGATTCCGATTTCGCCGAGGCCTCGCACGCAGGCCTGCGCGCCTTCGCGGATGGTGTCGCGCAGCAGGATGCCTCCCGCCAGACGTCCGTCCTCGGCGATCCAGATGGCCGTGGCCCCCATCGCGTCGCACTGCCCGATCAGTGGCGAGGGGACTTCGGCGCCACCCTCCGCAACGAACTCCGCGCTTCCGGCACGCACCTTGCGACCCGCCACAGCGGCTTCCACGCCGCGGCCCGGAATCGCGACGGCATCCACGGCACCGGGCGCCGCCACGCCGCGGCGCGACGCTTCCCGCACCACGACCTGCGCCAGCGGATGGTCGGAAGCCCGTTCCACCGCCGCCGCAAGCGCGAGCAGTTCGTCTTCGGTCCGGCCCAGCGCCACCAACCGCACGATCTCGAATTTCCCTTCGGTGACGGTGCCGGTCTTATCGAAGACCACGGTATCGACCTTGGCCGCCAGCTGCAGCACACTCGCGCCGCGCACCAGGATGCCGCGGCGCGCCAGGCCGCCGATGGCCGCCACCATCGCGGTGGGCGTCGCCAGGATCAATGCGCACGGGCAGGCCACAATCAGCACCGCGACAGTGCGCATCCAGTCCCGCGTGAAATACAGCGTCAGGGCCGCGGCCAGCAGCAGGGCGGGCAGAAAATACCGCGCCCAGCGGTCCGCCAGCCGCTCGACGGGCGCGCGCCTCTCCTGTGCCTCCCGCACCAGTTTCACCACCCGCGCGAGCGTGGTCTCCTCGCCCGCGCGCGTCACGCGGACCCGCAGCAGCCCACCGCCGTTGAGCGAGCCCGAGAAGACTTCATCGCCCGCCGACTTTTCGCTGGGCAGCGCTTCTCCGGTGACGGAACTCTCGTCGATCGCCGAACTGCCGTCCGCGATCACGCCATCGGCGGGCAGACGTTCGCCGGCGCGCACCACAATGAAATCGCCTTCCGACAGCGTGGCGGCGTCCACATCTTCTTCCACGCCGTCGCGCAACCGGCGGGCGCGGCGCGGCATCTGCTCCACGAAACGCCCGATGGCGGCGGCGGTGCGGCCGGCGGCATACGACTCCAAGCCTTCGCCCACCAGCACGATGAACATCGCCTCGGCCGCGGCCAGGTTCTGGCCCACCGAGAGCGCCGCGATCACCGCGATACACAAGGCGATATCCGCCGAGATGCGCCGCTCCAGGAGCGCCGAGATCGAATTGTAGAAGGTCTTATAGCCGGCCAGCAGCGTGATGACGATGGCCGTGTCCAGACCGAAGATGGTGCGGAAGATCCCCAGCCAGTTGGCCAGCAGCAGCACGCCGACAAGTGCGGCAAAACCGTAATATCGGATTCGTTCCCGGCGCTCGTCGTCCATTGAGTTATGGTTGGGGATCGTGCGCGGCCCGAATGCTGCCCGCCGCCTGCGTGCCCGCAGACACCGCGACACCTGACAGAAGCCACCACCGGAAACCGCGCATGCTTACCCTCTCTTGTCCGCTCACGGCAGAATATCACACCCCATTGCGAGCGGGACTACCGCACCGGCGTACCGTAGGGAATGAGCGTCTTCACGCGCTCGCTCCCATCGACGCGCGCGATCTTCCAATCCCCGCCGGTCTTCTGCAGGTACATGGTCTGCGCCTCATTTCGGTCCTGGTAAACGTACTCCACCCGTACCCTGGTTTCGCCCTGGCCGACAGGCTGCGGTTCGGTCACCGCGACGCCTTTGATCGCCGCGCTGGATTCCTTCAGGTATCGGCTGAAGCGGTCTTCCCCGCTTTCGCGGACCGATTGTTCCAGCGAAGCCCGCATTTCCCCCGCGTAGTTCTCCAGGTAGGCCCGCACGTTTCCGCTCCTCGAGGCCGCCAGCATCGCATAAATCGAGTCCTGTGCGGACGGCTGGGATGTGGCCGTCCCGGAGGAGGTAGATGCCCCCTTGCGCCCGATGGCGACCGCCAGCGCCAGGGCCAGCGCCGCCAGCGTGAGGATTTGTGCCTTCCGTGCGTGGGTCATCGCCAACACCCCTGCGTCACCCACGGATAGCATGATTTCCGGACGGCCCGCCCCCCGGCGGGCGCATGCGGCGTGCTTGCGCCATAGCTCGAATTCCTCGACATTGCCTCTTCCCTGGATAAGTATACTGTCATATACTAATGCCACGGCCCGTAACGGAAACGACGGCTCGGGCTGACTTACTTCACGTGACTGGAGGGGCTCGTGAATCGGCGATTGCGTTACCTGTCCGTCATTCTTCTGGCGCTTGCCGCAGTCGGCGGCCGGCGATTGCTTTTCCCCCAGGCTGCCGCTCCGCTGGCGCCCATCAACGCCCCGGCGGCTCAATCGTACCTGCTAATTCTGGGTATCGGCGAGAAGACCAGTACCGTCTGGGACGGTTCGATCACAGCTACCGGAGCCACCATTGTCAGCCTCACCGGCTGGCGCTTCACCGCGGCCGATTCCATTACCGGCACCGCGAGTTGGAAACTGGCCGCCAGGGGAAGTCCCCCCGCCGCCGCGGGACCGATGCAGGAGAACGGCATCGTCGTCACCATCGGGGCGCCTGCCGGCGCGGTCACCTTCGACGTTAAGACCACCCAGGGCAATTTCAGTTTCTCTTCGCAGGATGTACCGTTCGGCGTCTCCAAGACATTTCTGGGCGGCAGAGCGCTGGCCGCGCAGACCGCGGCGCCCCTGCAGGTGACGTCGTCCATCGAGGAAGAGGATTTCCCGGCGATGGCCCAGTCGGGCGACGATGTCTACCTCGCCTACACGCAGTTCGTCCACGGCGACCGCACGCAGGCGCACGGCATCTCCACCAAAGAGACCATCACCGATTTCACGCCGTTCGCCCGCCCGGCAGGCGGCGACCAGGTCTTTCTGATGCACTATTCGAAAGCCCAACGCGTCTGGACCGGTCCGTTCCCCGTGACCGACGCGGGCGAGGACGCGATGCGCGCCGCCGTGGCCGTGGATGGCCAGGGACGCGCCTGGATCTTCTACTCCACGCAACGCTCCGGCAATTTCGATATCTACGCGCGTAACTCCCGCGCCGACGGCGCGATGTCGTCGGAAATCCGCCTGACCACCGATCCGGGAACCGATCTCTTTCCCGTCGCCGCCACGGATTCATCGGGGCGCGTGTGGCTGGCCTGGCAGGGATTCCGCAACAACAACCTGGAAGTGCTCGCGGCGGTCCAGACCGGCGACACGTTCACGCCCGAATCCACGGTCTCCGTCTCCCCCGCGAGCGATTGGGACCCGGCGATCGCCACCGCCGCCAACGGCGACGTCGCCATTTCCTGGGATACCTACGATAAGGGCGATTACGATGTCTACGTCCGCCGTGCCCATTTCGCCGGCCAGATGAGCTTTGACGCCCCGATTCCGGTGGCCGCCACGCTGAATTTCGAGGTCCGCAGCACGCTCGCCTACGACGCCCAGAACCGCCTCTGGATCGCCTACGAGGTCTCCGGGCCGAAGTGGGGCAAGGACTGGGGGCTCTACGACACCACCGGCATCGGACTCTACCAGGATCACACCATCCAGGTGCGCTGCCTGGCCGGCAACGATCTCTACGCCACCACCGACGACGTCGCGCGGGTCCTGCCGGGAGCGCCCGGCGCCCAGCTTTTCGAGCCTTCCACGCCAGGGCCGTTTGCCGCCCAACCCGACCCGACCATCGCCCAGAAGCGCCAGGCAGGCAACGAGGTGTCGCCCGCCGCCGCACCCAAGAACAGCTTTCCGCACCTCGCCACCGATTCCGACGGGACCGTGTACCTCCTCTTCCGCGAACCCGCCGGCAACGGACTCTCCACCAGCGCTGTCACCGGGCAGGAGGTCGGCTCTATCTGGACGTCCGCAGTGGTCTATTTCGATGGCAGCCAGTGGCACGGACCGGGCGTGCTGGCCTCGACCGATGCGGTCAGCGACAATCGCCCGGCAATGCTGCCGCTGGGCTCCGGGCATCTGCTGATCGCGCACTCCATGGACCACCGGCTCTCGCCGTTGCCCAACGGAACGGTAGCCGCGGACTCCGCCAACTCGGACATTTACGCCCTCGACCTCGCGGTGAGCCGCACGCAGGTCACGCCGCTGTTGCAGAAAATCGGCCAGGTGACGCCCGCCGCTCCCGATGCCTCCGTGGCAGCCGAGGCGGCGTCGGATTCGCTCAATCGCAGCTACCGGCCCACCGTGAACGGGCAGCCCTACCAGTTGCTCCGCGGCGATTTTCACCGCCACACCGAGCTTTCTTTCGATGGTTCGCGCGACGGGCCGCTGATCGACAGTTACCGCTACTTCATCGATGCCGCGGGGCTCGACTGGGTGGGCTGCTGCGATCACGATGACGGCAGCGCCCGCGAGTACTCCTGGTGGTTGATTCAGAAATTCACCGATGCCTACACGCTCGGCGGCAAGTTCGTGCCCATGTACTACTACGAGCGCAGCGTCGGCTACCCCGAAGGCCACCGCAACGTCATTTTCGTCCAGCGCGGCGTTCGCCCGCTGCCCCGCCTCCCGGTCACGGCGCCAAACTCCCCGCGCGTGCCGGCGCCCGACACCACCATGCTCTACGCGTACCTCCACTTCTTCAACGGACTCTCCGCCCCGCATACCAGCGCCACCGACCAGGGCACGGACTGGCGCAATAACGACCCCGTGGTGGAACCCTTTGTCGAAATCTACCAAGGCGCGCGCCAGAACTATGAAATGCCCGGCGCTCCGAGGGCTAACACGGCTGCCGATTCCATCTCCGGTTTCGATGCGCCCGGTTACATCTCCAACGCCCTCGGCCTCGGCTACCAACTGGGCTTCGAAGCCTCCAGCGACCATGTTTCCACCCACATCTCCTTCACCAACCTGTGGGTGACCGCGCCCACCCGCGCCGGCATCATGGACGCCATGCGCAAGCGCCGCATGTACGGATCCACGGACAACATTCTGGCCGATTTCCGCAGCGGCACGCATTTCATGGGCGAGAGCTTCACCACCAGCGGCGCGCCGGTGTTCAAGGTGCGCCTCTTTGGCACGGCGCCCTTTCAGAACGTGGTGCTGGTGAAGGACGGCAACGTGGTTTACACCACCAGCGGAGACCGCGTGCTGGCATTCAGCTATCAGGACGCCGCGGCGGTCAAGGGGAAGACCAGCTACTATTACGTGCGCGGCCTGCAGACCGACGGACAGATTGTCTGGGCGAGCCCCATGTGGGTAACTCTGCAATGAGAGCCGGACTCCTGTGTCTATTGGCCGTACCGCTGCTGGGCCAGACGTTCCGCCCCCTGCACGTCACCGCCTCCGGCATCGTGGCCGACGATTCGGGCAAGCCCGCCCTGCTTCGCGGCCTGAACCGCAGCGCGACCGGTAGCGGCAATGCCGACGCCACCGCCACCGAGGCCGATTACGCCGCGCAGAACCAGTTGCTCTCCATGAACCTGGTGCGGATCTTCGTCAACGCCGCCTGGTGGAACGCCAACCTGACGGTGCCCATCGCCGGCCAGCCCTACCAGAGCTACATCGACACGCTGATTCAGCGGGCCAAGAAGTACGGCAATTATGTAGTGGTACTCAAAGCCGGCCAGTTTCCCGATCCGCCGTGCGGCGCCGATGGCAAGAGCTGTCCCGCCCCCGACCAGGGCGACCTGAACTGCCAGGCCGACGCCTCCCTTTGCCTGGCACAGGACACCACCGGCAACTCCATCGACGCGGCATTCACCTTTTGGGCCGCGTTCGCCAAGAAGTACGCCGCCGATCCGGCCGTGCTCTACGACACCTGGGAGGACATGCACGGCATCGATGCCGGCACCTGGAGCGACAACCAGAACCAGCTGATCGCCGCTATCCGCACCTGGGCTCCGCAATCGCTCGTCTTCGTGGAGGACACCGGCACGGCGTTCGAATCCATCGTTTCGGGAGCGCTTGCCGATTTTGCCTGGAGCAACCTGGTGTGGAATTTCCACCTCTACAACGCATCCGTCTCCGGTTGCACCGAGCCGGCATCGCCGCGCACCGCCAACTGGCCGCAGGCCATCGACCCACTGGTGAATTACGCCCAGGCCCACGGGCATGCCGCCGCCATCATGGAGTGGGGCGGCTGCAACGACGGCGAACCGTACCACACCAACATCACCTCCTACGCCAGGAACCGCCAGGTGGCGCTGGCCTACTTCGATAGCTCAAGTCTGCTCGCGCAGTCCGGCGGCGCCTATCAGTTGACGGCCACCGGCGCCAAGGTGGCGCAGGCCTATACGGCGATTGCCGCCGCCGGATCCGGCCCCGCCCCGGCAATCACCCTGGTGGCCAATGCCGAAGGCGCGAGTCCGGCGATCGCGCCGAATACGTGGGTAGAGATCA
>ODAK010008406.1_pt1 | contig 10324 bp, 7 predicted proteins | sample 1539591 | NCBI WGS metagenome assembly ODAK01 (sample SAMEA3539303, study PRJEB22396) | soil metagenome | biome: tundra; feature: field; material: soil | place: USA | collected 2010-05 | depth 0.15 m | reverse complement strand
TACAACTACTGGACCAATGAGCGTTTGAAAGGAGGCCAGACCATCACGGCCGATGCGCCCATCGATACCATCCCGGTGTTCGTCCGCGCAGGTTCGGTTGTCCCTGTCGGAACTCCAATTGAGAACACGCGCCAGTTGCAGGGAATTGCCAAGCTGCGCGTCTACCCCGGGGCCGATGGGGACTTTACGCTGTTCTCCGATGATGGCACCACCTACGCCTATGAGAAGGGCGCAGGCTCAGTGACGCACCTGCATTGGGACGACGCTCAGAAGAAGCTCACGCACGAGGGGGCGCAAGCCTGGACAGGACCCGACAGTGCCATCGTCGATGTCGTCGGCCGCTGAATTCCCCGTTCGAATTCAGTTACGCCAGGCTGCCCTCGAACCACGACCACGGTTACCCCACCCCTTTTTGCAGTCTCGTAGCGAAAGGGGTGGGGATCCGCAAAACCGATTCCATTCCGCGATTCTGTGCTTCGACGGTCGGCTACCCAGGATCAGTGGTCCAAATTGGCCCGAACCACTTCGAAGCTCGTCAATAACCACGCCTTGGTTTTCACTTCCACACCGAACCGGTTCTCCTACGTCCAAACGTAAGCGCTGTTCTCAGAAAATCTGGGCTGACGTGCGGTCGCGGTCGAAGAGGTCGAGCCGTCTTGGTCTCCCGGTGCTCTGATTTACAATCACGAAGTAAGCAGGAACGAACTGAATGAGTCTTTTTTCCATGTCTTTAGGCCAGGCGCGCGTGCGGTTGGTTCAGGCGGGCGCGGTCCTTGGGACTGCCATCGTGATTGCCGGTTGTGGCGCCGGATACAGACCCGTGGTGACGCCGATCAACCCCAGCGGTCCGGCTGCCCAGCCTAACTCGCTGGTGGCGGTGGTTTCCGCGCCCTCACCCACGTCCGCAGGCATCGCCACCATCATCGATTATTCCGGCGATACCATCGTGGCCCAGGCCGCCATTGGTCCCGGCCCTACGAATTTCACTTTGGATGAATCCGGCACGTCTGGTTACACGGCAAACAGCGATGGGACCCTGACCAACTTCCCAGTCGCCAGCACTCTACAGGCCAAGAACGTTACGTTCACCACCCTGCCGACTGCAGCCCAACCAGTGGCATTATTTTCGCCTTCCGCGGGACTTTGGGCGTCTGACCTCAACGGCAACGTCGCCGATGTGTTGACCGGCTCACCGCAGACCTTCAAGCTTTCTGTGCCGGTCGCGCCTACGCCCATCACCATCGTGGGGCCCTCGCTTATCGGTGAACGCAACTACGCCATCACGCAGGGCAGCGTCGCGACCGGGGTCGACTGCAATATCTCGCCGACTACCGGCCCTCTTGGTGAAGCGGACGCGATTGAAACCACCAGCTACACAGTTTCTGCACGAATCCCCTTGGGCCACTGCCCTGTTTTTGCGGTGCAATCTCCGGATGCTCGCCGCCTCTTCGTCATGAATCGCGGCGACGACACCATCACCGTTATCAATAGCCAGAACAACACTCTCGACGCCTGTACTCCGTTTCTGAATCAGAACGGTCAGACAGTGACATGCCATCCGACTCTGCCGCTCTCGACCACGGCTGTTACGGCCACGGGCGTTACGCCGATCAACGGCACTACCGGCATGGCCGCCACTGCGGGCCCGGTCTACGCTGAATTCAATGTCGCGACCAGCCAGTTAATCGTGGCCGATTATGATGGCGGAACCATCAGTGTCATCGATGTTTCGCTCGACGAGTTCGGCAACGACAGCCAGACCTTCGGCACCACCTTTACGATCCCTGTAGGCGCCAATCCGGCAGGCGTGACAGCGCTCTACGACGGCAGCCGCGCCTATACCGCCAATCAAAACGACAGCACCGTGACCATAGTCAACCTGACCAGCCATTCGGTTGAAAAGACGTTGCCCATCATCGGGCATCCGCGCACCATTCTGTCCACGCAGAACTCGCTCTACGGCAAGGTCTACGTGGCATCGCCGGATAGTCCGTATCTCACTATCCTGCGCACCGATCAGGACATCGTGGATACCACTGTCCTTGTCGAGGGAAACATCGTCGACGCCCGCGTAAGCACACAGAACGCCGTCAGCGGCAATGCCAATAACGTCAGTCGCCAGCCAGGTTATGGTCAACCGTGCTACCTTCCGCCTGCACTCATGACGACGACCTATGGTGCTGGGTATACACTGGCCAACTGCCGCACATTGCCGTAAGCCGAGTCCATGTACGGAATTTGCGAAGGGGGTCATTTCTCATTGCAGAAATGACCCCTTATCTCTTGGCGACAGCTAAGAACCCCACCCGGTCAGCATTTAACGCCAAAGCACCATGCCACGATAATTTTTCGATTCCGCAGGAAGATCCGACCAAGATGACGGCCCTCGACAAGACGCGCATCGACATCCTTCTCGTCGAGCGCGGCCTTGTCGCCAGTCGTGAGCGCGCCAGGGCTCTCATCCTCGCGGGCCGCGTGCTGGTCAAGGAACAAAAGATCGACAAACCAGGTGCGACGGTCCCCTCCGATGCGCCAATTCGTCTTCTCGGTGAAGATCTGCCCTTCGTCAGTCGCGGCGGTCTCAAACTCGCCGGTGCCCTCGACCATTGGAAGATCGAAGTGTCTGGACGTGCCTGCCTCGACGTTGGTGCGTCCACTGGCGGATTTACCGACTGCCTCTTGCAAGCTGGCGCTGCTCACGTAACCGCCGTCGACACCGGTTTTGGCCAAATCGCCATGAAGCTTCGCATCGATCCGCGGGTACGCTTGCTCGAGCGAACCAATGCTCGCTTCCTGGCGCCGCTGGCATTAGCTGCCGAAGCGGATTTTCCTGACCTGACTCTGCTCGTCATGGATGTCTCTTTCATATCCGCCACCTTGCTCATCGGCCCGGTTCTCTCCGCCGCTCCCGCCCTCACAGAAACCGTGGTGCTCATCAAACCGCAATTTGAAGCAGGGCGAGGAAACGTCGGCAAGGGCGGCATCGTTCGCGATCCTGAAGCTCATCAACTCGCGATCGACAAGGTGAGCGATTGCGTTCGCTCCCTCGGCTGGACAGTCGTCGAGGTGATCTCTTCGCCCATCACCGGCGCAGAGGGGAATCGCGAATTTCTGCTCTATGCGAAAGCTCCGGTCCCCTCAGTTGAAGCCTGATCTTTCAGATCAATTCATCTCCACATACACAAATCTCGATCGTGAGATTTCGACACCGTCCCGATCCTGCCGGTGTCTTTGAACCGGTGAACGACATTCATCCGTTACACTGAGACCGCATGGTTCGAGTCGCCATCGTTTGCAAGCCGCAGAAAGAAGAGCTCACAAAGCTTGTACCGGAGCTGATTGGGTGGCTGCGTGACCGTGGCTACGAGCCCCTTCTCGATCGCGAAGGCGCTATCTACACGGCGGCGGCTGAGGCCGTGGATCGAACCGACATGCCGCTCTATTCTCCCGAGCTGATCATCGTGCTCGGGGGCGATGGCACCCTGCTCTCCGTAGGCCGCATATTTGCGGAGAAGGGAACACCCATCCTCAGCGTCAACCTCGGCTACCTTGGCTTTCTCACCGAGGTCCGCCTCGGCGATCTTTACGCCACACTCGATGGCTGGTGCCACGACTGCCATCTGCTCGATCCCCGAGCCATGCTGCATGCGGAACTGTGGCGCCAGGGTGCCCTCCACTCCAGCTTCGAGGCCCTGAACGACATCGTCGTCACCAAGGGCGACATCGCGCGCATGGGGGACTTTGAGGTCGAACTCGATGGGAAGACGGTAGCTCGTTTTCGAGCCGACGGCGTCATCGTTTCGACCCCCACTGGGTCCACCGCCTACAACCTGGCCGCCAATGGCCCTATCCTGACGCCGGATGTTGACGCTATGGTGGTCACGCCCATTTGTCCCCACCTCCTCACCCTGCGCCCTATTGTTGTGCGCGGCGATGCATCGCTCACCGTTCGTGTCGCGGGTATACCTAACCTCGCTTTGCTCACCGTCGATGGCCAGAGGGCCGTTGAATTGAATGTGGGAGACGAGATTCGCTGCCAGCGCTCCAAGCACACCGTGAACCTGGTCCGGCTCACCGAAGGCGGCTTCTTTGAGGCCCTGAGAAATAAATTGAGCTGGGGCGAGCGCTAAACGGAATTGCAGGGCTGTCGATCAGCCATAGGCTGTCTCTATCCTGTTGGCCGCTTTACTGATTCAATTCGTCCAGCAGAACCTTGGCCTTGATTGTCAGGGTATGCGCCCCATCTACATCGCCTGAAGCTAGCGCTGTCCTCGCCTGTTTTAAAAACTCGCGAATCTGCGCTGAAGTCTTCTGTTCCTGATCGCTAAGCTTGCGCGTGATCCCGTTCACTCCATGCTCTATATCGGCAATGGCGTCGCCCGTCTGTTTGTGTTGATCCGGAGCGTCCTCTGAAGACAAATGGCCGGCGGCACTTTCCTCAGGTGCGGCATTTGATGCCTGCTGCGTCGCAGGTGGCGGGGCAGGTGCCGCTGCCTGTGTCGTCTTATTGTTTGATTTCTTATGTTTAGGAGACGGCGGGGGGGGCGGCGGCGTGTTAGTCACCGTCGGCGAAGGAGTCGGTGGGATGATAACGATCGGCGCCGGCAGATTCGCTGGGGCGTTGTCAGGTTTTTGCGGCGGTGCGTCCTCGATTGGAGGCGACAGGACCTGCGGCTGTGTCTGCTGTTGGGGAACCTTGTGGGCGCAGGACGTCAGCAGCAATGGCAATAGCCACGCGATCCTCCTCGCAGACAACTTCATCCCACTAACCCTTTCTTTTCTTCAACATTCACCGGCAGAGGATACCGGCGTCCCCAATCAGTTGCGGCCAGCGGAATGAGCAGCCTGAATTCTGTTCCACGGTCTAACCTCGATTGTACTTCCACTCCACCATGATGCAACTGAAGTATTCGATATGTCATCGCCAAACCGATGCCGCTGCCCTCGCTTTTGGTCGTGAAATAGAGGTCGAAAATCTTTTCCCGGATTTCCTCGGGTATCCCCGTGCCCTCATCCGCGATGCGCACCACGGCAGTTTTGCGCTCCACATCGATCGAGACATCTAGCGTTCCACCGTCCGGCATAGCCTGCGCGCCATTTTGAATCACATTCAGCATTGCTTGCTTTAGCAGATCCGCGTCCACGTTTGCCATGAGCGGTTTGGCCGGCAAGTTACTGACCATTCGAACGTTACGCGTCGACAGCTCTTCGGTAGCCAAGGCCAGCACATCGCCGATCACCAGCCTTAGGTCTTGCTCCCGAAGCTGAAGCTCAACTGGTCGCGAGAAGTCCACCAGTGTCTGGACCACCCTGTCCAGCCGGTGTATCTCAGCGTCGATCACCTCGAGGTGCCGAACCGCGGAGGCGCTTGCGCTTCCCAATTTAGTCTTTAGTAACTCTAGGTGGACCACGATGGCATTGATTGGGTTTTTGACCTCATGAGCCACGCCAGAAGTCAGCCTGCCGATGGCCGCCATGCGCCGCGAAAGCTCAAGTTCCGACTCGATCTCCTCCATCGATTCCAAATCGCGCAGCGTGACCAAAGCACCTAACCCCTGCCGGGTCGTGTCATCGTGGATAAAATCGACTGACGCCTGGATTCTTCTCCCCGCTTCAGTGCGAATCTCCTGCTTGTGCAGCGACACGCGGCCCTCGAATGCCTCACGCAACGTGCTGCCCAACACAGTCGATGCGTCGAATATCTCTCCGGCCTGCAAGCCGAGAACGCGATTCCTCTCAACCTGTAATAACCGGCGCGCCGCCTCTGATACCAATACCGCTCGACCGTCCTTGGTAAACAGCAAAATTCCGTCTTGCAGGTTTCCCAGAATGTGGTCCAGATTGTCCTTCAATGCGGAAAAAACTTCTTCCACATTGCGCATGCGCTGACCTATCTGTTCGATCTTCGTTGAAACCCGCGCCGCCGTATCTTGGCGAGGCTGCCGCTCGTCCTCGCCTGCGGTAAGATCGGCCGCAGTCCAGTAGTCTAACTGCATGCTGATCTCTTCCAGAGGTCTCAATGCCAGGTTGCTCAGCAGCAGTGCCACCACCAGCGCCGTTCCCAGCGCGAAACCCATCAGGGTGATCGCTTCCCCGATCCATGGGGCATAGACCGCGCGCAGAAGAGTTGTGCGCACGCCAACATGCACGGTGGCAAAGGGCTCGCCGTTGCGCTCCAGTGGTACCACCACGTCAAACACTTTAGGGGGGCCAAAAACCTTCGACATCAGTTCGATGGGATTTGCCGTCAGCAGCTGGTGATAGTCCGAGCGGATAGGAAGCGGCTTTTCCTGGTTATCCGGATTGGTGCTCAGCAGAACTCTCGACGCAGTGTCACCGATATTGACGTCGTAAACGGTCAGCGAATAGCGATTGACTGACTCGACCACGGCCTGGAGCGCCTTGTTGGTGCGCACGACTTCGGCTTGCAAATCCCGCAATTGCTCCGGATGATTGGGATCGACTTTACGGTCCTTAAGCCCGGCTTCCAAGGCATTCTGCAAGGCGAATTTCACTTCGTTCGCCACCATGCGATTGGTGTCATAGGACTGCTGCACGGCAGCATGCAGCAGCTGCCCCACATATACGAGCGACAGCAATCCCGAAATCGCAAGAACCAGGACCGTGATGGCCACCACAAGTTTTGTCTTTAGCAGCATGGCTCACGCCTTCAGACGGATTGCTGTTCTCTCATCTGACCATATTCTTTAAGTTTGTTGTGCAAGGTCTTCAGGCTTACCCCCAGAATCTCCGCAGCCCGCGTCTTGTTCTGTCCTGTCGCTTCAAGAGTGCGCACAATCAGCATTCGTTCCGCTTCGTCCACCGTCGTTCCTACCCGTACCGGCACTACGCTTGAATCATTGGTGTGAGAAGTCGGCGTCGTTGTTTTCCCGAAGCCCGGAGGTAGGTGTCCTGCATCGAGGGGTGCGCCATCAGGGCACAGAATCACCGCGCGTTCAATCGTGTTTCGCAACTCACGAGCATTGCCCGGCCAGTGAAACGCCATCATCCGGTCGAGAATTGAAGGAGCAACGCCAGAAACGCGGCGGCCGTGCTTGGTATTCATCTCCGTGAGCATCGCCTCGGCCATTGCCGGCAGATCTTCAATATGCGTGCGCAGCGGCGGCATGTGAATGTGAAACACATTCAGTCGATACAGTAAGTCGGTGCGCAAGCTGCCCTGTGCAATCGCATCTTCCGGATCGCGATTAGTTGCCGCCAGCACACGCACATCGACTTCCACTTCAGTGCGCGCACCGAGCCTTCGCAGTTTGTGCTCTTCAAGCACTCGCAATAGCTTGGCCTGCGTGCCGACGGGCATTTCGGCCAATTCGTCCAGCAGCAGCGTGCCGCCCGTTGCAAGTTCGAAACACCCGATGCGCCGGTCCACCGCACCCGTAAATGCGCCTCGTTCGTGTCCAAAAATCTCACTCTCAATCAGAGTCTCTGGAATCGCCGCACAGTTCACGGCAACAAAAGGTCGCGGCTTGCGAGGGCTCAGATCATGCAGGGTGCGCGCGACAAGTTCTTTGCCCGTTCCACTTTCGCCGGTAATCAAGACGGATACATTAGAAGGCGCAATCTGCTCAATGAGACCAAAGATTTCGCGCATGGCTTTTGAATTGCCCACCATCGCTCCGAGCACGCCGGTCTCGCGCAGCCGGCGCCGCGCTACCTCAAGTTCAATATTGGTTTCGCGTTGTCGAGTCGCGTTGCCAAGAATGGTGCGCAGCCGCGTTGCATCCACCGGCTTGAGAAGGAAGTCGTAGGCGCCCAGCTTCATGGCGTCCACGGCCGTTTGAATCGAACCCTGTGCCGTCAGCACCACGACCGCGATGTTTGAGCTGAACGATGCACCCTCTTCAGCGAGCTTCGCAAGAAGGCCGATGCCATCCAGCCGCGGCATCTTCAAGTCGGTTACGACAATCGCCGGGTCCCACGACAAAATCTTTTCCCAGCCCTCGACACCGTCTCGCGCAGTTTCAGTGCGATATCCCCAGCCGGAAATCAGCTCGGCCAATCCCATAAGCGCATGGGGCTCGTCTTCTACGATCAGTACTTTCACTGCATTTTGCATGGATTAGTCGGCGCGGCAGTGGCCGCTCTTTCTATTCTCTCGTGTCGCGGCCACTTAGTCGAAATATTCATCGCGTATCACGCGAGAAACCACTATCCGGCCTTTTCTGTTAACTCTGCCCATCGTGCGTACAGGGCATCATTCTCATGCTGCGCTTCGTCCAGCTCCGCCAGCGCTTGCTGCAATGCAGTTGCATCGATGACTACTTGAGAGTCTTCGATCTTCCCGCGAGCCGCAGCCAGTCGCGCATCCGAGACTTCTACCCGCTGCTCGATGACCGCAAACTCCCGAGCCTCTAAGTAGGACAGTTTTTTCTTCGTACTCGATACAGACGTTATCCGTGCCTCGGACGCTCCATTTTTAGCGGAATTTGCCGTATTTTCCTTGTTCTGAGCCGCTTCTTCCTGCTCCTCCATCCACGTTTCCCATTGCCCGAAATCTGCAAACTGACCAATCGCGCCGCGCCCATCCAGTCCCAACACGATCGATGCCACGCGATTCAGGAGGTAACGATCATGAGTAACCAGTACCAATGCTCCGGGAAAGTCAAGTAGGTTCTCTTCCAATATCTCGAGCGTCGGAATATCAAGATCATTAGTCGGCTCATCCAGCAGGAGCACATCTGCAGGCTCCAGCATCAGGCGCGCAATCAGCACTCGCGCTCGCTCGCCTCCGCTCAAATTGCGCACCGGCTGGTTCAACTGCTCCCCTGTAAACAGAAAGCGCGCGGCCCAACTCGCCACATGCACAGTGCGGCCTTGATGAATCACGGCGTCCCCCTCCGGAGCAAGCGCACGCCGCAAGGTGAGGCTCTCGTCCAGTTCGCGCATCTGGCTGAAATACACCAGCCGCAGAGCCTCGGCACGTCGGATCGTTCCCTCCGCAGTTTCCACCTCGCCTCGCAACAAACGCAGCAGGGTTGTCTTGCCGCTACCGTTCGGGCCCACCAGGCCTACCTTCATTCCCGCCGTCAAAATGAAATTGAGGTTATTGAAAAGTCGCTTGCCGCCGATGTCGCAGGCCACTCCGTCGAACTCAACCAGCCGCTTGGTCTTACGCTGGCTGGCCTCGAAATCAATGCCCGCCGAACTTGTTGCCGTGCGCGCATCCATTTGCTGTAACTGGCCAATCATGGCATTCGCTGTATCAATGCGTGCCTTCGATTTCGTGGTGCGCGCCTTGGGCCCTCTCCGCAGCCATTCAATTTCGGTGCGAACGCGATTGCGCAAGCTTTCCTGTTGACGGCTCTGCGATTCGAGATAAGCCTGCTTCTCCTCCAGAAACCGGCTGAAATTCCCCTTGACTCGCAAAAGGCCATCCGCATAAATGCGGTTCAACTCTACAATTTGGCTCGATGTCGATTCGAGAAAATATCGGTCGTGACTTACGGTCACCGCAGCAAACGACGACGAGGTCAACAGGCCTTCCAGCCACTCAATTCCTGCCAGGTCGAGGTGATTGGTGGGCTCGTCCAGCAACATCACTTCGGGTTCGCCCACCAGCGCCTCGGCAATTGCCAACCGCTTGCGCCAGCCGCCCGAAAGCGATGCCGCTTCCGCATCAAGGTCTGAAAATCCAGTGCGTCCGGCCAACTCGCGAAGGCGTCCTTCGCGCTCCGCCTCATTTACATGCACTGCAGCCATCGCCTGTTCCAGCACCTGGCGAATCGAGAGTCCAGGTGCGAAGCGCGAATCCTGCGGAACATAGGCCGCTCGTGCTCGCTTACGCACCGCCAGCTCGCCCGAATCGGGCTCGACCTGCCCCGCCAGAACGGCCAGCAAGGTCGATTTGCCGGCTCCATTGGGACCGATCAGGCCGATCCGGTCGCCGTCTTCGACAGTTAGTGAAATATTGCGAAATAAAGGGTTGGCCCCAAACTGCTTGGTCACGGATTGAGCATTGAGAATCGGCGGCATCTCTTCCAGACTACCGGAGTGCGCAAGTGCGCGACTTGGTTCAGGTGCTTGCGCTTTGATCGGCCTTGTTGTTTCAACAATCCAGCTATTTACTTGACGCCACCAACCCCAATCGGTTGTGGTTTCACCAGTTTCGCGAACGGAACTGGCTCAGTCTGAATGGCTTGTTGCGCCAATCGATAGAACAGTTTGCCGCGTGACGCCGAGGTGCGGCGGTTGAAGCGGAATGTGAACTCGTTGAGATAATCGTCCAGGTGCTCGGCAGACACTGCGCCCTGGTGTGTTCCCATCAACCAGCGTTTCAGTAGTCCAATGACGCGATGCACACGAG
>ODAK010008405.1_pt1 | contig 10324 bp, 9 predicted proteins | sample 1539591 | NCBI WGS metagenome assembly ODAK01 (sample SAMEA3539303, study PRJEB22396) | soil metagenome | biome: tundra; feature: field; material: soil | place: USA | collected 2010-05 | depth 0.15 m | reverse complement strand
TGCCTCGCCGCCTGCATCGTCATCAACCACCACCTCGGCCGACCGAGCCGCGCACTCGTCGAATCCGTCGCCTAAACGCGCGGAATCAACCATCTAGTGCCCTCCCTGCCCGATGGGGCGCTGTCCACCAAGGGCCGCCGGCGCGCGCTTGATGCCCTGGGCTCCGGGGAACTGGACCTGATCGTGATCGGCGGCGGGATCACCGGCGCGGGCGCCGCGCTCGACGCCGCCGCGAGAGGGTTGAACGTCGGTCTCGTTGAGGCGCGGGATCTCGCGTCGGGGACCTCCAGCGCCTCCAGCAAGCTCATCCACGGCGGCCTGCGGTACCTCGAGATGGGCGACATCGGCCTCGTGCGCGAGGCGCTGCGCGAGCGCGAGCTGCTGCTCACCCGGCTCGCCCCCCACCTCGTCGCGCCGGTGCCGTTTCTGTGGCCGCTCCGGAGGCGCGGTTGGGAACGCGCCTATATCGGGGCGGGCCTCGTCCTCTACGACACGATCGGCGGCGCCCGCTCGGTTCCTCGCCACCGGCACCTGAGCCGGCGCGGCGCCCTGGCCGTCGCCCCGGCTCTGCGTCACGACGCGCTGTGCGGCGCCCTGCAGTTCCACGACGCGGCGGAGGATGACGCGCGCATGGTCGCGATCGTCGCCCGGACGGCGGCAGCCCGCGGGGCCTACATCGCCACCCGAACGCGGGTCGCCGGCTTTCGCCGCACTGAGGGCCGCGTGACCGGCGTCAACGCCGTCGACGAGGAGACCGGCGAGGAGCTCGTGCTGCGCGCCCGCCACGTTGCGACCGCCGCCGGCGTCTGGACTGACGAGCTCCGCGCGCTCGCCGGAGGCGCCTCGTCGTGGCGAGTCGTGCCCTCCAAGGGCATCCACATCTTCGTGGCCGCCGACCGGATCCCGATGGAGACGGGAGTGCTCGCACGGACCGAGAAGAGCGTCCTGTTCATCATCCCCTGGGGTGGTGGCTGGCTGATCGGGGACACGGATACGCAGTGGTCGTCGGCCCCCGACGAGCCGGTCGCGACCCGGGCGGACATCGACTACGTGCTGGCCAAGGCCAATGCTCTGCTCGCCGCACCGCTGTCGCGCGAGGACATCCACGGCGTGACGGTGGGACTGCGTCCGCTGCTGGCCGGAGGCGCGGCCAGCGACACCACGCGGATCAGCCGCAGAGACGTGGTCGAGTCGCCCGCGCCCGGGTTGACCACGATCGCCGGCGGTAAGTACACGACCTATCGGGTGATGGCCGCCCGGCTCGTGGACGCGGCGGCACGCGCGCTCGGCGCCTCCAACCCCTCCGTGACGGAGGATGTGCCGCTGCTCGGCGCCGCCGGCCTGCTCGCCGCCCGCCGCGGGCGTGACGCGTTCGCCGCGCGCGCCGGTGTCAGCGCGGCAGCGATCGACGCCCTGATCGATCGTTACGGCGACCGAGTGCAGGAGCTCGTGGCCCTGCTCGAGGCGCGCCCCGAGCTCGCCGAGCCGCTCGATGGCGCGAGGCAGCACCTGCGCGCTGAAGTGGTCTACGCCTGCACGCACGAGGGCGCGCTCCGGCTCGAGGACGTACTCGCGCGTCGCACCCGCCTGGCCCTCACCGCCCCCGACCGCGGTCTTGCTGCCGCGGATCAGACCGCGGCGCTGATGGCCGAGACATTGGGCTGGAGCGCAGCTCGCACCCAGGCCGAGGTCGAGACCTGGGGCGCCATGATCGCGGCCCAGCGCGCCGGCGAAGCCGAGCCGGATGACGCCGCCGCGCTGGCCGCCTTCGGCGCCACGCTCGCGGATCGGCGTCAGGCGGAGGGCGGCCTGGCGTCGGCGGAGAAGCGGGGCACGAGGCTCTCGTAGAGGCCGGCATAGCGATCGTAGGCCGCGTCGTACGCCGGGGCGGCCGACGCGTCGGGCCGATAGACGCGATCGTCATGCACGAGCCGCAGCACAGCGTCCTGCGCGTCGGCGAACAGTCCTGACCCGATCCCGGCCAATGCCGCCGCGCCGACGCAGCCTGCCTGGGAGATGCGCAGCGTGCGGAGCGGGCGATGGGTGAGGTCGCTCTTGATCTGGCACCACAGGGCGCTGCTGGCGCCGCCACCGGTGCAGCGCAGCTCGGCCACCCCTATGCCCATGTCCTCGATCACTTCCAGGTTTCGGCGGATCGCGCAGCTGACCGCCTCCATGATGCTGCGAATGAAGTGCGGCTTTGAATGCCGAAGCGTCACTCCATAGAACACGCCGGTCGCGTCTGGATTGTCCTCCGGGGCCATCGCGCCCTGGAGGTGGGGAAGCATGGTCAACCCCTCGCAACCTGGAGCCACGGTCTCGGCCTGGCGTCCCAGCAGTTCGTAGCCATCGAGCCCCAGGCGCTCAGCGACCGCGATCTCCTCGCGACAGAACGTGTCCCGGAACCAGCGCAGCACCACGCCGCCAGTCGAGAAGGTATGCAGCATGTACTTCCCGGGGACCGCATGCACGTGGAGGGGCATCCGTCGCTCGCCGTCGAACCTCGGAGCGTCAACGGTGGCGCAGATCGCCAGCGCGGCTCCGGTGTTCTCGGAGACGGTTCCCTCCGAGATGTTCCCCGCGCCGAATGCTGCGCACGCCTGATCGAGGGCCCCGACGCAGACGGCGACATCCCGCGACAGTCCGAGCTCGTCCGCGACCGGCCCCAGGAGCGGTGCGAGCAGCTCGCCGCTTTGACGGACCGGCGGGAGCTGCTCGGCAGATATGCCGATGAAGCCAAGCATCTCGTCCCACCATCTCTGCTTCGTGATATCCCAGTAGGCGGTGGAGCAGGTCAGGGATGGCTCGCACGCGAACCTGCCCGTCAACCGGTGAAGGAAGAAGTCCTCCAGCAGGGCGAAGGTCGCGGTTGCCCGAAACACGTCTGCCCGGTGCCGGCGAAGCCAGAGCAGCTTTGCTGCGGGCCACGTGGGGACAAAGCTGACCTGTCCGGTGCGGGCGTAGCACTCCTCGTCGCCGAACTCGTCCCGAAGGCTTCGGGCCTCGTCGGCGGCGCGGTTGTCCAGCCAGACGATCGCGTTCATCAGCGGGGAACCGTCGGCTGCGCAGGGAACGAGCGTCTCACCCTGGACGGAGAGCCCGATTGCCGCAATCTGCGAGGCGTCCTTCGCGAGCCCGGTGGTGCATCGGCGAACCGCGGCCGCGAACGCGCGCCAGTAGGTGTCGAGCGGAAGTTCGACGAAGCTGGGCTCGGGATATTGCAACGCAACCTCCTGGGAGGCCTCGGCGAGCACCACGCCATCGGCTCGGATCACCATGGCCTTGACCGCGGTCGTGCCGAGGTCAGCGGCGAGCAGCAGCTGCATCTGTCAGGCTGGGCTCGGAGCCGCGCTCCAGGTGACCAGCGCGGGCGTCTGCCCGATGTTCGTCAGCTCGTGGGGGACGCCCTCGGGTATGAGCGCGGCATCTCCCTCGTCCAGATCGACGAACGCATCGCTTGAGGGATCACGCAGACGTACGCGACCGCGCTGGACGAAGAACACCTCTTCGGATTGCGGGTGACCAGGATCTACCGCCCCGGTCTCGCCCGGTTCGAGCGCGGACGATCCCACCGTGATCTTTCCCGTGGCGAAGTACTCCCGGCAGGTCTCGAGTCCCTCCTGGAATACCCTCGCCTCCGCCCTTCGTTTGACACCGAAGCCAGACACTCTTCCTCTTTCCGGGTGAGAGCGGTCGGGCACGAGCGAACTCCTGCCCGACCGCGCGGTGGGATCCGGCCGCGTCCCGAGCTTCACCTGAGGCTCAGACCTGATCGAGTCCCTGGTTGATCATGCGGCCGATGGTCTCGTACTTTGCGCGGTTATTGAACTTGAGGTAGAAGGCGTAGGCGAGTCCTCCCAGGAAGATCGCGAGATCACCCCAGCACAGCCACTTGGCGTAGCCGTAGCCGGAGCCGAGGAAGTTCAGGTTGCTGATCGCCAGGTACAGCACGATCGCCTGGCTGATCACCGCCAGGATCGGAGCGGTGATCGTCGTCCACCAATGGTGATCGGCCTTGTGATGCGTGCGGAAGTAGTTGAAGATCGCCAGCGACACCAGTGCCTGGATGGCGAGGATCGACACGACGCCCATCACCGCCATCAGCCCGTAAACCTGCAGGTAGCCGACGGAATCCCCTGCCCCCAGCTTTGAGCTGACCGGCGCGAATAGCGCGAAGGCGAGCAGAATCACCGCCGCGACCACTGACTGCGTCGTGGATGCGATATGCGGACTCAGGTGCTTGCCGTGGGTGCGGCCCAGCCTTCGCGGCAGCACGCCCTCGCGGCCGAGCGCGTACATGTAGCGGGCGGTGGTGTTGTGGAACGCCATCCCGCAGGCGAAAGAGCCGGTGATGATGAACCAGCTCAGGCAGTCCTTCAGGAACAGGCCCCCATAGTGCTGCGCGGGGAGGAAGTAGAAGTTGGCGGAGTTGTTCTGGGCCACGTTGGCCGCCCCACCGATCGAGTGGTAGCCGCTGATGCCGGCCCACGACGTGAGCGTGTAGAAGATGCCGAGACCGATCACCGAGATGTACAGGGCGCGGGGCACGTTCTTCTTGGGATTCGTGGACTCCTCGCCGTAGTTGGGTGCCATCTCGAACCCCACCCATGACCAGAAGGCGAAGAAGATGCCGATCCCGGCGGCTCCGGCGGCGAGCGCGGTCCCGGCGGATTTGCCGGCCGGGAATGCCTTGAAGGCGTTCACAGGATTGATCGCGTTGAAGGAGACGTTTCCGCTGGCAGAAGTGAATATGACGAGGTCGAAGGCCACCAGCGTGACGATCTCGCACAGCAGCGTGATGCCCAGGATGCGCGCGGAGACGCGAACGTCGAAGTACGCGAGCACCGCGATCAGAGCGATCATGGCGAAGCCGAACCAGTACCACTCTATGTGCACGCCGTAACGGGCCGCCTTCAGTTGCGCGAAATAGGCGAACCCCCCGACGAGCGAGACCTCGAACACGCTATAGGCGGCGACCATGGCAAACCCGCTGGCCATCCCGAGCTCACGGTTCAGCCCGTGACTGATGAAGCTGTAGAAACCGCCCGCCGTCGTAACCTTGCGCGCCATGGCGACGTAGCCGACGCTGAAGATCACGAGCACCACGGTCGCGAACAGGAACCCGGCCGGAGCGCCGATACCGTTACCGAAGCCAACCGCGATCGGCGTGTTGAACAGCATCGCCGAGATCGGCGCCGAACCCGTCACCGTCAGGAACAGCACACCGACCAGGCCGACGGCTCCAGGCCGGAGCTTGTGAATGTCCTTGCGGTCGGTGACGTCCACGCTCTCGACCACGGGCAGCATTCCCTCGTGATGCGTCTCGGTGACTCCACCCTCTGTGCTCACGTCAGCTCTCCTCGATTTCGGGCTGGGTTTGTTGAAGCGGAGCTACACGCCCGCGGGCACCCGACGCGTTTCGGTCAGCGGCTCGGCTGACGTCTCGCCGAGGGTCTCTACGAGCAACTGCGCGACCGCGGTGTTCCATTCGGACTGCCTGATGCGCGCCCGGTCAGGCAGAAGCGCGCGCGGCTCGACATCCGCGTAGGTGAATCGCGCCAGCCGATCAAACGACTCGATCGCCCGGATCACGATGCCGTAGTCGTGAGGACCGACGAAGTTGCCGATCCAGTCGCCAGGCCGGCCCGCGTCGGCGAAGATGCCCTCTCGGACCGCCTCCCAGTACGCGTGCTGGAACAGGCAGCCCGCGCTCCCGCGCTTGGTCCAGCAGCCTGCGGTCACGCCCCGCTCGCCGCGCTCGATGCCGCGGAGCCCCAGCTGTAGCAGCCGGCGTCCCTGCGTGGTCGTGGCCAGGGTTGCGAGATCGTCACGTAAGCGGCGCTCGTCAGCGGTCATTGCTCACCTCGTATGTCGTTCCGTTGCGTAATACACCCGGAATTCACGACCTCACCCCGCTCGCGGCGTCCAGGATGTAGCCAAGCTGTCCCTCCAACGGTGCGTCAGACACAAGCTTCCCGTCGAGCGCGGCCGTGCCGATCGTGAACGCCCACACACCCCGGTCGGCCAGGGCTCGGATCCGCGCCGCGGAGTCAACCGAGCCCGCGGCGATCACCGGCAGCGATGTGGCTTTCACCACCGCCTCAACGAGAGCTTCGACGTCTCCGTCGTAGCGGTAGGCGAGAAGGTTGATCCCGTCCACGCCGAGCTCCTCGGCGCGCCGGGCGTCTTGCGCAATCTCCTCGATCGTCCCGCGCAGCAGGCACGGATAATCCACTACCTTCCCGACATAGGGAAAGAAGCGCACCGGCGACCCGGCGATGATCTCCTGCACGGGCTCGATCAGAGTGCCACCGATCAGGTAGTCCGGACCGATCTCGGAGGCCACACGCGCTGATTCAAGCACTGCCTCGTCGGTCTCGGAGACGACCTCGAGGTAGCTCGTGTGCCCGTTGGCCCGGATGTCCTCCATCAGTCCCGCCAGCTCGTCACGCGGGAGGCCGAGATCCTTACAACCCACGTGGCGGATGCCGGTTTGAGCCACCGATCCGTAGACCTCACGCGCATCTGCGATCGTGCGGTCGTCGCGGGTCAACATGAAGATGAACTCAGTCAAAGCCACCCCAAGTTGTCGGACAACTCGGGTATCTTAGCGTCCGCGGGACCGAACGCAACAAAACTTTTTTGGAGTTTTAGAAGGAGGGAGAAAGCATGCGTGCGGCAATCTGGGATGGCCCAGGGGCGATGAGGGTGGGCGAGGTTGAGGACGCGAGTTGCCCGGTGGATGGCGTCCTCCTGCGCGTCACTGCCTGCGGCATTTGCGGCACCGACGTGCGCACCTTCTTCAACGGCGATCGCCGGATCTCGCCGCCCTGGGTGCTCGGCCACGAGATCAGCGGAGAGCTGATCGAGATCGGCTCCGCGGCCGCCGGCGAGATCGCGCTCGCCGGGATCACGGTCGGTGACCACGTGCACTGCATCTCGACCCTGTGGTGCGGGCGCTGCCGGCTGTGCCGAAGCGCAAACGAGCACCTGTGCGTCAAGGGCGGGCTGATGGGGTTCGACTACCAGGGTGCTTATACCGAGCTGGTGGCGATCCCTGAGATCGCGCTCAAGAACCTGTTCTTGATCCCAGACGGGCTGTCCGACGAGGAGGCGACGTTCGCCGATCCGCTGTCAGATGCGATCTGCGGACACAAGGACATCGGGGTCGGTCTCGACGACACCGTCGCGGTGATCGGCGCCGGGCCCGTCGGTACTGCTCATGCGGCGATCTCGCGGCTGGAGGGAGCGGGCCATGTGCTCCTGCTGGAGGCCGCGGCGGACCGGCTCGAGCTCGCCCGCGAGATCCTCGGCGACGAGCGAATGAGCTACGTGGACGTGTCGAACACGGATGGCACCGCCGCCGTGCGCGGGGCCACCGAGCAGATCGGCGCCGACGTGGTGATCGTCGCCTGCTCGAGCGGCGAGGCCCAGGAGCAGGCCATGGAGATGGCGGCTCCGCGCGGGCGCGTACTCTTCTTCGGCGGGCTGCCCAAGGGTACGACCCACATCCGTTTCCCCTCCAACATCCTGCATTACGGGGAGGTCCAGGTGCACGGCTCCTATGCCTCGCGTCACCGAGATCAGGTGCACGCGCTCGACATGCTCGCGGCTGACATCGGCGGCCTGCGGCGCGTCATCTCCGACGTGGTCGACCTCGACGGGGCGCCGGACGCGTTCGCGCGCATCAGAGCCGGTGAGGTGCTGAAGATCGTCGTGAGGCCCTGACCGACCTCTTCTTCGGGCAGCCGCTGTCAGGCCATGGACAGAGAGAACGATCACCTGAGAAGCAGGACCGCTCGCCGGTCTCTTCGCCATCTCATCGCTGAGAACCTGCGTGCGCGAGTGCAGGCGGGAGAGCTCCGAGCCGGCGCCCAGCTCCCCAGCGAGCCCACCTTGGCACGGGATCTCGGCGTGTCGCGAAGTTCGCTGCGGGCGGCGATCGCGTTGCTCGAGGAGGATGGGCTGCTGCGACGGCAACACGGTTCGGGCACATACGTCACCCACAAGCCGCTGCTGCGCAACGACCTCAGTCGCAACTTCAGCGTCTCGGCGATGATCGACGCCACCGGCCACGAGCCGGGCACGCTGTTGGGGCGCTCGGCCGTCGAGCCGGCGCCCTCCGACGTTGCCGAGGCCTTCGGGATCGCGACCGGCTCGCCCGTCAGCGTGCTGCGTCGCGTGCGGACGGCTGGCGAGCGGCCGGTGGTCGATACGACTGATTGGTGCCGCTGCGAGGTGCTCGACCCGGCCACGCTTTTGGAGCTGCCCGGTGGCTCGATCTACGTCGCGCTCGCAGACCGCGGACACTCGATCCATCACGGCGTGGCCTCGATGTACCCCACGGTCGCGGTCGGCGAGATCCGTAAGCGTCTGAACGTTCCCCCGGGCACGCTGTTGCTGACCCTGTTCCAGGTCGACAGCACCGCCGACGGCGTGGTGGCGCTGGTGTCTCGCGAGCATCATCTGGCGAGCGCGTTCGATATCAGCGTGTACCGCCGCGGTCCTGGCGACGCCGGCGTGGATCACGCGTGAGCGACGAACTGGTGGTCGGAGTCGACGTCGGATCGCAGGGTACCTGCGCCCAGGCGATCGCCGCCGACGGCACCAACGTCGCCACGAGTTACGTACCCCACGCCCTGTCCTTTCCCGAGCCTGGTTGGGCCGAGCAGGATCCGGGGGAATGGCTCGGCGCGGTCGCGCGCGCCCTCGACGAGGTGCGCCGGTCAGTGGACGGGCGCCCGCTGCGAGCCGTGGCGTTCGGATCGCAGCTCGACGGGCTCGTGGCGGCCGGTGCCGACGGCTCACCCACCGGGCCCGCGCTGATCTGGATGGACCGGCGAGCAACGGCGGAATGCGACCAGGCCGCGGAGGAGCTCGAGCCCGAGCGGCTGCGCGAGCTCACCGGCTGCAACCTCGATCCCGGCCACGTCGCCGCGAAGATCTCATGGCTCCGCCGGCACCGGTCCCACGAGCACGACGCCGCGCGCTGGTTCCTGCTGCCTGGTTCGTTCGTCGCCTGGCAGGCTGCCGGCGAGCTGGCCGTGGATCCCTCGAACGCGTCCTCATCGATGCTGTTCGACATCCGCACCCGCGGCTGGTCCGAGGAGGTCTGCGCCGCCTTCGGCGTGGAGATGGAAAAACTTCCGCCGATCCGGCCTGCTCACCAGGTCCTTGGGCCGGTGGCGCCGTGGCTGCGCAACGCCGCCGGTCTCGACGGCTCCACGCTGGTGGTGCTCGGCTGCGGCGACGAGATGGCCGCCACCCTCGGAGCGGGAGTGATCGAGCCCGGGACGGTGTGCGACGTGATGGGAACCGCCGAGCCGGTGTGCGCCGTGGTCTCCGAGCCGGCGTTCGATCCCGGCTGCGTCACCGAGGTGCACCCTCACGCGAGCCCGGACGGCTGGCTGCTGGAGAACCCGGGATGGCTTTCCGGCGGCGCATATCGTTGGTTTCGCGACGAGCTCGGATCGGTCGAGGTGGCCCGTGCCACGGCGACCGGGGCGGATGTCTACGAGCTCCTGAACGACGCGGCGGCCACGGTGCCCGCCGGCGCTGGCGGCGTGCTCTGGGTGCCAGCCCTGGCCGGCGCAACCGCGCCCGAATGGAACCCGCACGCGCGCGCCGCGTGGTTTGGCCTGACCGCAGCCCACGGCCGCTCGCATCTGGTCCGCGCGCTGCTGGAGGGCAACGCGTTCGCGCTCCGGGACGTGCTGGACGCGATGAGCACGGCCGGCCTCACTCCGACTGACCTGGTCTGCGTCGGTGGCGGCGCGCGCGGCGATCTGCTGCTCAGCATTCGCGCGGACGTCACGGGGCTGCCGGTGACCAGGCCCGAGGACGTCGAGACCACAGCCCGCGGCGCAGCCATGCTCGCCGCGGTCGGGGCGGGTCTGCACCCAGACGTGCACACCGCCGTCGCCCAGATGGCCGGGCCGCGGCGGGAGCCGGTCCTCCCCGATCCCGATCGCCAGGCGGTCTACGCCGCCGTCCACCAGCGCTACCGCGATCTTTACGCGGCGCTGCGCCCGTTGTTCTGATCGCAGCGCTCCGCGTCCGGCGAGGGGCGCCCGGGTCGGCCAGCGCTTGCGGGGATCTAGCGAGACGTGGCCAGGGCATAACTGTCAGTGAAGGAGGAGCCATATCCACTCATCGCTGAAAACGGACCAGTGTCGAGCCCGCGATCCGGTCCGGACGACACTCTGGTGCGCCGCTACGCGTGGGGTTCGAACCTACCGGGCGGTGTGCGTGGTGTTTGGGCTGCTCGCGCTGTGACTGCGCTCGAGCGAGTACAAGGAGCTTGAGATCCTTGTACTCCGCCATC
>ODAK010008404.1_pt1 | contig 10325 bp, 11 predicted proteins | sample 1539591 | NCBI WGS metagenome assembly ODAK01 (sample SAMEA3539303, study PRJEB22396) | soil metagenome | biome: tundra; feature: field; material: soil | place: USA | collected 2010-05 | depth 0.15 m | reverse complement strand
TTCCCGAGAAGGACGGATACGGCATTGGACATGATGCGGTTAATCAAAGGGCGGGCGCCGACGGCCGCCAGCGTTGTGATGCTGGCGCTCCTTGCGCTCGTCGCGGCGCGGCCGGCGCAGGCGCAACGCGCCGAGCTGGAGAAGACGATCCAGCGCCGCGTGATGCCGAATGGGCTCGAGGTGATCGTCGTCGAGAATCACGGCGTTCCGCTCGTGACCGTCGAGATCACGGTACGCAACGGGTCGTTCACGCAGTTGCCGGAGTACGCCGGCCTGGCGCACATGTTCGAGCACATGTTCTTCAAGGCGAACGACGCGTATCCCAATCCCGACCAGTTCATGGACCGCGGCTCGGAAATGGGCGCGGTGTTCAACGCGACCACGAAGGAAGAGCAGGTGAACTACTACCTGACGCTCTCGGCGGATTCGCTGGAGCCCGGCCTGAAGTTTCTCGTGTCGGCTTTGATAGCCCCGAAATTCCGCCAGGACGAGTTGGAGCGGGAACGTCAGGTGGTGCTCGGCGAATACGACCGCAACGAGTCCGGGCTGGGATTCAAGCTCGAGCAGGAGATGGGGAAGAAACTCTGGGATGGCGAATGGAGCCGGAAGAACGTCATCGGCGACCGAGAGGTGATACAGAGCGTGACGCCGGACAAGATGCGCGCGATCAAGAATCTGTACTACGTGCCGAACAACTCGGTCCTCATCATTTCCGGCGACGTGAACCCCGCCGCGGCGTTCGCGTCGGCGGAGAAGATCTTTGCGCCATGGAAACGCGGCGATGACCCGTTCGTGAAAGCGACGGTGCCGCCGATGCCTCCGCTGACGAAGAACGTCGCGGTCATCGACGAGGAACCGGTGAACGCCGTGACGGTGCTCGTACAGTGGCAGGGGCCGAGCGTGCGAAAGGACGAGAACGCGACGTTCGCCGCCGACGTGTACTCCGACGTCCTGAACAACCCGCAGTCGCGTTTTCAACGGAAGCTGGTCGACAGCGGACTTTGGCAGGACGTCATCGTCAACTACTACACGCTCAACAACGTCGGTCCAATCACGGTGAGTGGACAGACGACTCCGGAAAAATTGCGCCAGGGACTGGCGGCAATGATGGTCGAGCTCGGCGAGTCGGTGAAGCCCGGCTACTTCTCACAGGAAGAACTCGACGACACGAAGGCGAACCGCGCGGTGACGACCGCGTTCGGCACCGAGAAGAGTTCGGACTTCTCGCACACGATCGGATTCTGGTGGGCCGCCTCGGGGCTGGAGTACTACATGAAATACGTGGATGAGATGGCCAAGCGCACGCCGCAGGACCTGCGCAACTATTCCAACAAGTACATCATCGGCAAGCCGCACGTCGTCGGGGTGCTGATGACGCACGAGGATCGCGTGCGCATCAAGTTGACCGAAGACGAACTCACGAAGATCGGAGTCGCGCCGGGAGTCGTACCATGAAACGCCTCGCTTTGGCGGTCGCGCTCGCGGCCGGTTCGGCCCACGCACAGTCCGACACGGCGACGGTGAGCTACGTCGTGAGCGGCGTGCGCGTGATCCAGCGGAAGACGACCGCGTCGATCGTCGTGGCGAACCTCTATCTCCTGGGCGGCGTGCGCCAGTCGACGCCGCGAACGGCGGGGATCGAGAATTTTCTCCTCGCCGTCGGTGACCGGGGCACGCAGAAGTACCCGAAGGAAATCCTGCGCCGGGCGCTCGCGCGCACGGGAAGCGAAATTCCCGTCGCGCCGAACGAGGACTGGACGCTCGTGAGCATTCACACCACGACGAGCGAGCTCGACTCCACGTGGGCGATCTTCGCCGAGAGGATCATGCACCCGACGCTCGATTCGGCTGACGTGGAGTTCGTGCGCGAGCAGATGGTGAGCGGGGTTCGCCAGCGCGCGGACAGCCCGGACCTGACACTGGACTATCTCTCGGACAGCATCGCGTACGCCGGATCACCGTACGCGCTCTCGCCCGTGGGCACGGAGAGTTCGCTGTCGCGAATCACTCGCGCGGAACTGCGCGCGTACGAGCGCGACCAGATGGTGACGTCGCGCATGCTGCTGGTGATCGTGGGAAACGTGTCGCGTGCGAAGGTCGAGGCGCTGGTGGGTTCGACGATCGGAAAGCTCCCGGCCGGCAAGTACGCGTGGACGATGCCCGACACGATGCAAACGCGGCCCGCGGACGTGATCTTCGACCAGCGTCCACTGCCGACGAACTACATTCAAGGGTTTATCAACGGCCCGCCGGCGAACAGCCCCGATGCGCCGGCGCTGCGCGTGGCGGCGGCCGTGCTCTCGGGCCGCATGTTCGCGGAGATCCGTTCACGCCGCAACCTCACCTACGCCGTGAGCGCGAGCTTCCGCGATCGCGGCCTCATCTCGATGGAACTGTACGTCACGACCACGTCTCCGGACACCACGGTGGCGCTGATGTCGGAGCAGGTCCACGACCTGCAGGACGGCGAGATCGAGACCGCACGGCTGCGTCCGCTCGTGCAACAGTTCATCACGGAATACTTCCTCGACAACGAGACGATCACGGCGCAGGCGGATTTTCTCGCTCGCAACCAGCTCTATCGCGGCGACTTCCACGCGGGCGCAAGGTTCGTGGCCGACCTCAAGGCCGTGACCGGAGCTGACGTGCGTCGGGTCGCACGGACCTATTTCAAGAACGTGCGCTGGGCCTACGTCGGAGATCCTTCACGCATCAGGCTCGACCGGTTGCTGCTCTTCTGACCGCCGCAGCGCGCTCGCCATGTCGTCGACCGCTCGACGATCTTTCTGGTGTTCATGTGGAAAACTCCTCCACGAGAACTCGCGGGTCGAGGATCCCGGTGTAGAGTGCCATGCCTACGACGGCGCCCGCGAGTCCCCGGGCCTCGAGCGCACGAAGGTCGTTCAGCGACGAGATTCCCCCCGACGCGAGCACCGGCCATTCACTGGCCTCGGCGACGTCCTCCATGAGGGGAAGGTCGGTCCCGGCCAGCTGGCCCTCGCGGTGCACGGCCGTTACGAAAAGGCCGCCGAGCGGTACGCCGCTGAGTTCGTCGATGAGATCGAGAATGTTTCGTGGAAGCACCCGCGTCCAGGCGTGCGTGACGATGCGGCGTTCTTGTACGTCCGCCGCGAGCACGATCGCCCCGGGATTTGCGTCCGCGATCGACCGGAGCCACTCCGGCTCGTCGATCGCGCGGGTGCCGACCACGACGCGCTCGGCGCCGTCGAAAAGGAGACTCTCGACCTCCTCGGTCGTGCGAATTCCACCGCCGACCTGAACCCGAGTCGAGGCATCTGCGAGCAGGTCCCGTACGGTCGCGCGGTTGTTTCCACGGCCGGCGGCCGCGTCGAGATCCGCTACGTGCAGTCGCCGGAACCCGTAGCCTGCCCAGCGGCGCGCAACATCGCGGGGATCGCCAAGGCGAACCTTCTCCTTGTCAAAGTCACCGCCGAGGAGCTGTACGACGGAGCCTTCGCGAAGGTCTAAGGCCGGGATGGCAAGCATGCTCTATGGGTTGGAGACGAGATTCAGGTGTTCGCGGACGGCAGACGAACCCGTTCGCGAAATGGGCGGTCTCGAGCCGTGCGGCGCCTTCGCGAGCGAGTGCAGATTTCCCGCGCCGTAATCGAACAGCGTGATGCGCATCAGGATGCGTCGCGCAGCGCGGCGAGCGCGCGCTCCATGACCGGCCATGGCGCCGCGGTGATCCGGAATGCATCCCCAATGCCCGGCAAGTCCCGGAATGGGCGGATGGCGATTCCGTGTGTGAGCAGCGACTTCGCCATCGCGAACGCCCTGGGCGTCGGGACGAGCAGGAAATTCGCGACCGACGGAAGCGGCGCGAAGCCGATCGTGCGCAGTTCGCTTGCGAGGCGGTCACGGCTCGTAACCGCCTCGCGCACCTGCGCAGCGACCCAATCGGCATCCGACGTGAGCGCCTCCACGGCGGCATGCTCGGCCATCGTGTTCAGCTTGAACGGCCCTCGTGACCTTTCGATGATCTCGACGATCTTCGCCGAGGCCGCGGCATATCCCACGCGCAGGCCAGCGAGACCATACGCCTTGGAAAGTGTGCGGCAGACGACCACGCGCTCGAGCGCCGGCGCCTCCGCGAGGAAGCCCGGGAGTCCGGTGAATTCCGCGTACGCTTCGTCGAGCAGCACGAGACCGCGCGCGTTGGCGATGATCCGATGGATCGTCTCGGCGCTGGTGGGCGTGCCGGTCGGATTGTTGGGCGAGCAGAGATAGATGATTCGCGCATTAGTGGCGAGGAGCGCGTCGGCATCCATCGAGAAATCGGCGGCGAGCGGAACCGGAACTGGAGTGATGCCGTTGATGCGCGAGAATACCGGGAGCATCACGAACGTCGGGTCGGGATGTGCGACCGTATCTCCCGGCGACGCGAACGCGCGAATCACGCAATCGAGCACGTCGTCCGATCCATTGCCGGTGACCACGCACTCGGGGCCGAAGCCCGCCATCTTCGCGATCGTGCGCTTCAGCGATTCGCCGTACATGTCTGGGTAGCGCGACACGTCGAGCCCCGCGCAAAGCACGGCTGTCGCGGCCGGCGGCGTCCCCCATTGGTTCGTGTTGTCGCCCAGGTCCACTTCGGCGGGCACTCCCCCGGAGTAGCGCGGGATCGAGGCGAAGCCGGGCCGCGGCAGCTGGTCGGGCGCGATGCGGTTGAAGTCCGTCATGGCTTGCTCCACTGATTGGCGGCGGCGGCGTATCCCGGCAGTCCTTCGGCGTCAGCGAACGTCCCCACGTCGACGGCGAGCGAACGGGCGGCCGCTCGCGACGCTGCTTGTCGCTCCAATGAAGATGGTGCCGGTGTTGCGCACGCGCGCCGCCACGGCACCCCCGGCGCGACCGCACACGGGCACGATCCCCATCAGAAGACTGCTTGGGTAAGTCGCGAGCCCGCCAGGCGCGTAAACTCCGACGCGATCGAGCGGCCCGAGATCCACGCCATCGAATTCGAGCGCCATCGCGCGAAAAGCGGTGTCGCCTTCGCGCCGGACGCGCGCGAGAATCGCCGCGGTGCGTTCCCGGATCACGGCATCGGCACTCGTCGAGCGATCGAACAGCGCCCTCCATCCGGTGGTGCCGGGAGCGGGCACACGGCCCCGCACTGCAGGCGTCAGCATGTTCACGCCATCAATCTCTCGATGCGAGTGACGAGGATCCCCTCGCCGCCAAGTTGCTTGGCTGCGGTCAGAGTCTTGTAATTGCTTGACGACGGAGCAACAGCGTGCACCGCGACCATCGTACCGCCATTCATGAGGTCAATGATGGTCGGGTCGGAAATGCCGGGGAGCAGCTTTTTCACTTGGTCGAGCCGGAAGATTGCGTTTCCGTGTGGTTGTGAATAATTTCACATACGTGATCTCTTTCCACGATCGGCAGTTCATCCATTCATTGTGTTCGGTTCAGGAGGCCTCTAGTGATGCGGTTCCTCGGTGTAGCGCTGGTAAGTACTGTCGTTCTCGGAGCGTGCGTTGGTGGTGCGAAGCAGGATGCGGCCCCTGGCGCGGCGACGCCGCCGGCGGCGGCAGCCCCGGCGGCGGTACCCGCGGCGGCTCCGGCCGCGGCAGGCACGGCGCTGCCGATCACCGGAAAGACGTGGGAAGTGAAGATGGTGGGCGAGGGAAACAGCTATAAGTTCGACCCCACTGACCTCACCATCAAAGCCGGCGACGGAATCAAGTTCACCGTCGTCTCGACCCCGCCGCACAATGTGGCATTCGATCCGGCCCTCATTCCCGCGGACGTGAAGGGTCAACTCGACGCGAACATGGGCCCGAACAAGCTCGGTGAACTCTCGAGCGGGTTGCTGCTCAACATCGGCGATGCCGTCACGATCTCCTTTGCCGGCATCAAGCCTGGCAGGTACGAATTCCACTGCACGCCGCACCTTGCGATGAACATGAAGGGGACGGTCACGGTCAAGTAAGCGCTGGTAACTGTTCGATCTGACGGGCGCCCGGTTTACCGGGCGCCCGTTTGCAATTCGGCGCTGTCGAGCCAAGGGCGTTACTTTCGTCATCTCCATGCCTGATTCGCCAGCACCTCCAGTCACCGCGCGCCCTGACTGGCTCGGCGCGCGTGCCACGCTCGCGGTGCGCCGGAGTGCGCGATTCGCCCTCGGCACCGTCGCGACGTTCGGCGTGGTGATGGTGGTGCTCTTCTTTGTGCCGAAGGGCGGCGGCTCGCGCAACACGGTGGCGTCCGCCGGCCACGAGGACACTGCGTCGCTTCTGATGCACGCCGCCAGCCTGCACCTCGCTGCGGCAAGCGCGGACTCGCAGTACGGGGCAGCCGTGCGGGTGTTGAAAGATCTCGCCGGCGGGCCGGGTGGTCTCACACCGTCGCAGCGCACGAAGCACGATTCACTCCAATTCCTCGCGGCGGAACTCGACGGCCTGATTGCACGTGCGGAGAGCGCACCGGTCTCCGCATCGTACCGCGCACTCGTCGCGGCGTTTGCGCTGCACGGAGACACGCGTACCGCGAAACTCATCGACTCGCTCAACGCGCTAGAGAAGCGCATGGCTCGCATGCCGACGAACGCAGCCGATCCGGCGTACGCAGCGCTCGGCGCGCGCATGAACGATGTCGGCATGGCGATTCGCGCCGCCGCCGGGCACCGCCGTGAGTCGCTCGCACGCGCACTGTCGGAGTTCAACGCGGCTCCCGGAAGGAAAGCCGTGTCCACGGATACCGCCGCGACCCGCGCCGCGCGCGACCGTGCTCGTGCCGCGGCAATCACGGGCGATTCCCTGCTGATGGCGGCCCGCGGGCGGAACGAAACGGCGGATCGGAGCGCCCACGCCGCCATCGAACGGGCGAACCGGCGCGTGCCGATCTACGCGCTGCTGTTCGCCGCGATGGTGCTGTTGCTGCTCGCGGGATTCTCGTTCAAACTATTCGCTGAGGTCAGCCGCCCCACGCTTGCTACGCCACGCGAAGCCGAGCGTGTCACCGGCGTGCCGGTCCGCGCGATCGTGCGCGAGGCCGACCGCGAGCCGCACATCGGCGGCATCGATCCATTTCGCATGCTGTATCTGGGCCTCACGGCAACGGGTACCCGTGCCCGGACAGCGGTCGTGACCGGCGACGATCGCGCGGTCGTCGCGACAATCGCCGGGCGGCTCGCGCTCGCGGCAGCCGCAGACGAACGTGCGACGCTCGTGGTGGACGCCGACGCCGAAGGAAGTTCCGTCGCAGGCTATTATGGCCTGCGCCCCGAGCCCGGATTTTCCGATGCGCTTGCCGGCGAGCGACTCTTGCGGGATGTCACGCGGCGGATCGGAGCCGGCGACGGACTGTCGGTCAGCGTAATCCCCGGCGGGGAGATCAGGGTGACAGAACCTGATCTCGCAGCCCGGGAATCCGCGTACGCGGACTTCGTGCGATTCCGGTCGGAGTACGACTTTTGCGTCGTCGTCGCGCCGTCGGAGTCGTCGCTGGCGCTGGCCTGTTCGCTCGTCGAGAAACCGGTGACGCTTCTTTGCGTCCAGCTGGGCCGCACCGAACTCTCTCGGCTGCAGTCCCACGCCGAGCGCATTCGAGGCTCGGCGGCCGTGCTTCACGGACTCGCCGCCTGGGGCGCGGAGTTGCCACATCTATCATCGCGAGGCGAGCTTATGGCCAAGGCCACGGCAACGCTCACGCGTCGCCCGACTTCGGAGGGGCAGTGATGGGCTATTCCGATCGCGTGAATCATGCGTTCGCGTTCGCGGCGAAGCACCACGACCGCCAGGTGCGCAAAGGCACCGCCCTGCCCTACCTCACGCACCCCGCGAACGTCGCCATCATCCTGGCGCGCTACAACCGCGATGACGAAACGGTGATCGCTGGAATTCTTCAGGACGTCATCGAGGACTGCGTGCGCGACGGATGGACGCAGGAGATGCTCGAGGAACGTATCGGAGAGAAGTTCGGCCCCGGTGTGCTCGAGGCCGTGCTCGCGGTGACCCATCGCCGCGTGGATGAACACGGCAACGAACTCGACCGGGACGAACGGAAGACCGACTATCTACGCCGGCTCGAGCAGGCGAACGAGTGTGCGCGCTGGGTGTGCGCGGCCGACAAGGTGCACAACGGCAGCTCGATCCTCGCCGATCTCCGCCGCACGCTGGATCCGGATACGGTGTGGCGCCGTTTCTCCGCGGGGCGCGAAGGAACGATTCGCTGGTATCGTGCGGTGTACGAGCGCCTGCGCGAGGTCGGTTTTGATGCGCCGATACTCGATGAGCTGCGTGAAGTGGCGGAGGCGCTGGAACACTACTCAGCCTGAAGCGGCGCGAACCCCGCGACCGGAACCAGTCCGCGTTGTTATGCGACCGGCGGGTACCTCTTTACGATGTAATCGTTGAGGATGCCTAGAAAATCCGGCACGATGTCCTCGCCCTTGAGCGTGACCCTGAGCGCGCCGTCCACGTACACGGGCGCCCTTGGATCCTCGGCGGTGCCTGGAAGCGAGATGCCGATGTTCGCATGCTTCGATTCTCCGGGGCCGTTCACCACGCATCCCATCACCGCGACTTTCAGTTCCTCCACACCCGGATGTCGATCGCGCCAGAGCGGCATCTGCTCGCGCAGGTAAGCCTGGATGTCTTCCGCCATCTTCTGGAAGAACGTGCTGGTCGTGCGCCCGCAACCGGGACAGGCGGTGACTTGCGGCGTGAAGCTCCGCAGGCCCAACGATTGAAGCACCTGCTGCGCCACGAACACCTCTTGCGTGCGATCACCGCCCGGACTCGGCGTGAGCGACGCACGAATCGTATCGCCGATCCCCTCCTCGAGCACGAGCGACAGCGCCGCCGCCGTCGCGACGACCCCCTTCATGCCGAGCCCTGCCTCGGTCAGTCCGAGGTGCAGCGGGTAGTCACATCGTGCTGCCAGCACGCGATAACACTCCAGCAGATCCTGCACCTGCGAGATCTTCGCCGAGAGGATGATGCGGTCATGACCGAGTCCCGCCTCTTCCGCGAGCGACGCGGACTGCAGGGCGCTCTCGATCATCGCCTCCATATAGACGTCCTTCGCGTCGCGCGGGCTCGCACTTCGCGCGTTCGCGTCCATCATGGACGTTAGAAGATCTTGGTCGAGCGAGCCCCAATTCACACCGATTCGCACGGGCTTGCCGAGATCGATGGCCACCCGAACGATCGTCCGGAAGTTCTCGTCGCGATGCCGGCTGCCGACGTTGCCCGGATTGATCCGGAATTTTGCGAGTGCCGAGGCGCACGCCGGATACTTTGTGAGGAGCAGGTGGCCGTTATAATGAAAATCGCCGATGACCGGAACGGATACGCCAAGATCGGCGAGGCGATGGATGAGCTCCGGCACCGCCGCCGCCGCCGACTCGTTGTTTACGGTCACGCGGACCAACGCGGATCCGGCGCGCGCCAGCGCCGCGACCTGCGCCGCGGTCGACTCCGCGTCCGCCGTGTCCGTGTTGGTCATCGACTGTACTACGATCGGATGCCCAGACCCGACCGGCACCCCACCAACGAGACAGGTTACGGTGTTGCGTCGATCCTTGAATCCCACTTGGTTCCTCTGGTCAGTCGCACCGTGGGATAATAATAGCGCGCTTCCCTGCCCCACCCCCACAAGTCAGGACATCAAAATGACGAACCCCAACCCCGAACCTCAGGTCGCCGCCCCCGCCCACGGGTTCGCCCGCCGGAACTGGGGAAAGCTCGCGCTGCTCGCTCTGGTGGTCGTGCCCGCACTGATCTTCACCATCTGGGCTGGCGTGGCGCTCGGCTATTCATATTCGAGCGGTCTCCGCGTGGGATTTGTCCAGAAGTTCTCGCGCAAGGGGTGGGTCTGCAAGACGTGGGAGGGCGAGCTGGCGATGGTCAATATGCCCGGCGCGCTCTCACAGATATTTACCTTCTCCGTTCGGAACGACTCGATCGCCAGGGCGATCAACGATGCCATGAGCAAGGGCCGGCTCGAGCTGCAGTACGACGAACATCGGGGCGTGCCCACGCGTTGTTTCGGCGAGACCAACTATTTCGTGACCGGAGTCCGGAGCATCGGGAATTAGGGGGTTGGCGTCTCCCCGTTTGGCGGCTATTGCCATTTTTCCCAGGTGTTTGTACCTTCTCGGCATTCCCGGATTTCGACGCGGCTCACCGCCATGCTCTCCGGAACGGTCCAGCGCGGGGGACCTCATCCGACCCGAGCAGAACGGATTGTCAGGGTCGGCGTATTTCCGCTCCCTGCATCAATCACCACACAGGAGTATGGAATGCGCACGACCGGAAAGGTGAAGTGGTTCAACGACGCGAAGGGGTTCGGTT
>ODAK010008402.1_pt1 | contig 10325 bp, 9 predicted proteins | sample 1539591 | NCBI WGS metagenome assembly ODAK01 (sample SAMEA3539303, study PRJEB22396) | soil metagenome | biome: tundra; feature: field; material: soil | place: USA | collected 2010-05 | depth 0.15 m | reverse complement strand
GCCGGCCCGCCGGGCGGCCCGGGCGTCCGTGGTCGCGGGCATGGCCGAGGCATGAAGCGCGCCTCGCTGACCCCATCGGCCTCCCCGGCCGGCGCCCCGGTCAGCGCCAGGAGGCGTTGGCCAGCGCAGTGGCCAGGCCGGTGATCGGGTACTCATCCACGATCAGGATCTGCGACCCCGGGAGATACCAGTCCTGCTGCTCGAAATAGAACGAGGCGGTCATGGAGCCACCCGAGCTGGCCAGCCCGCAGCCGATCTTCCACACGGTGTAGTAGGCCGTCCCGGTGCTGACCCGGGCAAAGCCCTCCCGGTAGGAGTTGCTGGGGCCGAGCCGCTGCCAGCCCGCGCCCGGCTTGCCCGGGCAGCCCAGGACGCCCGAGGACGGATCGTACGGCTTCTCACGGCTGTAAGTCTGAACCCTCGGGACCGGGCCGGTAGCGGCGCTCGCCCCCACGATCATGCTGAACGAAGGGCATCGGGAGCCTCCCATCGAACCAAGCAGGGCGTCGTCGTTACAGCTCCCCGTGCTGACGGCGTAATCGCCCTTCGCATCGCTATAGGTGACCCGCCAGCTGGCCGGTACCCGCATGACCAGGTGGCCGAGCAGGAGCGTGCTAGGTGCGTTGTCGCCACTGCTTTCCCCCGCGGGAGTGCTCTGCGGGCGGGTGGCGGCCTGGCCAGGGCCGGCGTTGCCGCTCGGGCTCACGCCGGGGGCGCCGCTGCCAGCCGGGTGCCCGGCTGACGTGGCCGCACATGCGGAGGCGAGGAATGCCATGGTGGCCAGGATCACGATCCTGACTGGCTTCATCATCAGCTCCCAGCTGTACCAAGGTGTGACATTAGCAAGAGGGCGCTGATGATGATCTGCCAACACAAAACGCGGCAGTTTTGCCGTGCGGCGCTGCCTGGACTCGCTTTGGCCGGCTGGGACAACGGTGGAGCGGGCGGGAAGGGGCGGTGAACCGCCTGCGGCTACGCCCCCCCGCCAGTGGCTTTGCGCAGCGACCAGCCGAGCGCGCCGATGACGCATACCGGCAGCAGCCACCACGCGTTGACCCCGGCCACGTGGACGAGCAGCGCGGTCAGGGCCAGGGCCACGACGACAACCGCCGCACCGCGCCAGTCATCACCGATGACGAAGTCGTACCAGAACGCGCCGAACGAGCGGAGCCGGCGACTCATCGTGCACCATCCTCTGAGGCGACCTGACTAGCCGGACGGGCGGGCACGGCGGCCGGCGCCGCGGCACGGGCCCGGCGCAGCAGGGCGATGGAGCCCAGCGACGCCACCGCGATCACGATGACGAGCACCAGCAGGGCGGCGTCGTTACCGGGCCAGGCCACCCCGGCGCCCTCGGCTCCCCAGAAGGTCCCGAACGATGTCAGCATGACGCCGACCGCCAGTTTCATGGTGTTCTCAGGGACACGCGCCAGCGGCGCCCGCGCGGCCACGCCGACCGCGGCGACCACGAGCACGGCGGCCGCGGCGCCCAGCGCCGCCAGCCCCAGGTTTCCCTGGTTATCACCGAACGTGATCGCGATGAACACGACCTCCAGGCCCTCGAGGAGCACGCCCTTGAAGGAGAGCGTGAACGCATACCAGTCGTTGACGCCGTGCCTGCCGCCGGCGGCGGCCGCCCGCGCGGCTTCGACCTGGCGGGCGTAGATGCTCGTCTCGTCGTGCAGGCCCTTGTATCCGGACGCGCGGAGCGCCGCCTTGCGCAGCCATTGCAGTCCGAACACGGCCAGCAACGCCCCCACGACCAGGCGGAGCGCGCTCAGCGGGAAGAGGGTGAGGGCTGGGCCCACGGCGGCCACTACGACCGCGAGGACGACCAGGGCCACGGCCATGCCCTGGAACGTCGAGCGCCACTCCCTGGTCAGGCCGGCCGCCAGCACAATGGTCAGGGCCTCGACGGCCTCGACCGAGCAGGCCACGAAGACAGTGAGCACAAGGGCAAGGGCGTTCACGCGACCTCCAGTAGCACCATCGACGACGAACAAGCGTGCTGGCGGATCTCTGCCAGAATGGCGGCATGGCCGACGCTGACCAGGGTACCGATGAGGGCTGGCTGCTCCTCGTCTACCGGGTGCCGTCCGAGCCCAGCCGGCTGCGCGCGGCAGTGTGGCGTCGGCTCAAGAGCCTCGGCGCCATATACCTGCAGAACTCCGCGGCCGCCCTCCCCGCCAGCGTCGGCGCGGAACGGGCCCTCCGCAAGCTGCGCAGCCAGATCCTCGAGATGGGCGGAACGGCCGCGCTGCTGTCCTGCGCGGTGCTCGCGGGCGAGCCGGACGTGCGGGCCGCGTTCCAGGCGGCGCGGGACGACGAGTACGAGGAGATCGTCGATAAGTGCGAGGATTTTCTGGCCCAGGTGAAGAAGGAATACGCCGCCGACCACTTCACCTACGCCGAACTGGAGGAGAACGAGGTCGACCTGGTCAAGCTGCGGAACTGGTTCGCGCGGGTCCGTCAGCGGGATGTCTTCGGCGCGGCCGGGCGGCCGCCGGCGGAGAAGGCCCTGGAGACCTGCCAGCAGGCGCTGGACGACTACGCCGCCCGCGTCTACACGGAGGAAGCAGAAGGCGACTAGCGCCCCGGCGCGCCCGGTACTGGCCGCCGTGGATCCGCTAGCCATGAGTTCACCTTCCTCCGGCCCAGCCCTGTCGCTGCGGCCACCTTGTCATCGTAACACCCGTCAATTTTGCCAAGTCACAGCCGTTAGACCTGTGTTGTAGCCCACGCTTCACCGTCCAGTCACTTTTCGGACACCCCGCAGACCACCAACTGAGGCAGTCTGCCGCTCATGAACCGCACTTCTCGGCGCCACAGGGTCTTCCTGCTCACCGGAATAATCAGCGCCTGCGCGCTTGCCGCGGCCGCCTGCTCCTCTTCTTCGTCGCCAACAGCCTCGGCCAGCTCGAAGCCCGCCGTGGTGACACTCGTCGTCTACTCAGCCCAGGGCTACGACAAGGTGATGACCGCCGCCTTCTCCAAGGCCACCGGCATTCCGGTCAAGCTCGACGACAACTCGACCGGCCCGCTGCTTACCCAGATCGAGGCCTCCAAGAACAACCCCAACTGGGGATTGCTCTGGGTGGACGGCGCGACCGCCTTCGCGGGCCTCGACCAGCAGGGCCTGCTGCAGAAGGGCTTCGAGCCCAACGTGACCTGGGACAGCCTGGGCCAGCAGTCGGTGCCCTCAGACAAGAGCTACACGCCGACCGGCGTCACCCTGATGGCCGCCCTGGTCTACGACAAGACCAAGGTGACCAACCCGCCGTCGACCTGGCAACAGCTGCTGCAACCGCAGTGGAAGGGCGCGGTCGGCATGAACGACCCGTCCCAGTCCGGCCCGACGTTCCCGTTCATCGCCGGCATGATGAACTACCTCGGCGGCGTGAGCCAGGGAGAGCACTACTACCAGCAGCTCAAGGCCAACGGCCTGATCATCCACCCGACCAACGGGCCCACGCTGCAGGCGCTCACCAGCGGCCAGATCAAGCTCGCGCTCGTGCAGAGCTCGGCGGGTGTCGGCGCCGCGATCGGCGACAGTAAGTTGACGGTCAAGTACCTCGACCCGGTGACGGTGCTGCCCAGCGCGATCGGCATTGACGCCAAGGCACCGGCCGCGGTGCGCGCCGAGGCCGAGAAGTTCATCGAGTACGTCCTGTCACCCGCGGGCCAGAAGATCATGCAGGCCGGCGACCCGACCGGGGACTCGCTGTACTACCCGGTCCTGCAGAGCGGCACCCCGCTGCCGGCGCTGCCCTCGGTGGCCAACGTGAAGACCCAGACGATCAACCCGTACACCTGGGGCACCCAGGAGGCCACCATCAACACCTGGTTCGACAGCAACATCGTCAGATGAGCCTCCCCGCCAGCCAGCGGGGCGGCTGCCGCCGTGGGCCCAGCGCTCCCCCGTGACATCCACCGCGGCCACCTCCGCTGCCCCGGCCACCGCTGGCACATCCGGCGGTGGCCCGGGGCTGGGCTGGCAGGCCATCCGGCAGGCCGTCTCGCGGGGGCTGTCGGCCCTCGGGCGTCTCGGCAAGCCGGTGTTCTGGCTGGCCATCATCCTGTTCATCCTCATTCCGTGCGCCTGCTCGCTGATCCTCGCGTTCTCCCCCCGGCTGTTCGACCAGGGGTCGCAGTGGTTCACGCTCAGCTACCTCCGCCAGATTCTCACCGGCTCGACCGCGGTGGCCATCACCAACTCGCTCTGGGTGAGTGGCGCGGCAGCCGCGCTCGGGCTGGCCATCGGCTTCCCTATCGCCTGGCTCGCGGGCCGCACATCCCTTCCCGGGCGCCGCCTGGTGGCCGGGACGATGTGGCTGGTGCTGCTGCTGCCGTCGTGGCTGCCCGCGCTCGGCTGGGAGCGGCTGGTCCAGCCCGACGGCGTCATGTACCGGGTCGGCCTGAACTGGCCCTGGATGACGCACGCCATCATGGGGCCGATCGGGGTCGTGCTCCTGCTCGGCCTGCGTTGCGTGCCGTTCACATTCCTGGCCGTGACCGCCTCGCTGGCCGGCCTCGGGCAGGAGTTCGAGGACGCCGCCCGGGTGCACGGCGCCGACCGGGTGCAGACCCTGCGGCTCATCGTGCCGATGCTCGCCCCGGCCATCTGGTCAGCGCTGGCGATCGGCTTCGCCGAGTCGATCAGCGACTTCGGCGTGGCCGCCACCCTGGCCTACAACTCCAATTTCTCGCTCGGCACCTATCAGCTCTACGCGTACATCAACAACTTCCCGCCCAGCTTCCCTGGAGCCTCCGCCATGGGCTGCCTGCTCGTGGCCGCGATAGCCATCCCGCTCGGCCTGCAGGCGCGCGCGCTGCGCGGCCGGTCCTACCAGATGCTGTCCGGGCGGACCCGCCAGGTGGTCCGCCGCCAGCTCAGCCGGACGGGCACGCTGGCGGCAGCGGGCGGGGTCGGCCTGTTCTACTTGGTGGCTCTCGGGGTGCCCGGCTTCGGGGCGGTAAGCGCCTCGCTTCTTGGCGACTACGGCGGCTCATTCACCCTGACCCTGGCGAACTACCGGGCACTGTTCCACCAGGCCGACCTGATCGGCCCGCTTGATCGCTCGCTCGGATACGGCGTGGTGTCCGCAAGCCTCACCGTGGTGGGCGGGTTCATCGCCGCCTGGCTTCTCGCGCAGCGAAAAGCCAGGGGGACGCGGCTCCTGGACTTCCTACTGCTCGCCGCCATCGCGCTGCCCACCGTCGTGTTCGCGGCCGGCTACATCTTCGCCTACAACCTGCCGATCATGTCCCGGCTGGGCATCAACCTCTACCAGACGGTGACGCTGCTGATCATCGCCTACACCGCGTCAAGCCTGCCGACCAATGCACGGGTGCTCGTGGGGGCGGTCTCCCAGCTCCAGCCCTCTCTGAAGGACGCCGCCCGCACGCACGGCGCCGGCGCATTGATTGCCTGGTCCAGGGGAGTGCTGCCGGTGGTCTCCCGGCCGCTGGTGATGGCCTGGCTGCTTGCCTTCAGCGGCGTGTTCCTTGAACTGCCGATCTCCCAGCTGCTCTACGCGCCAAGCTCGCCACCGGCATCGGTCGCCATCAACGACAACCTCAGCAACTACCACTTCGGGATCGGCATGGCGCAGGCGGTCCTGGCGGTCGGGCTCGCGCTCGTGGCGGTCGGGCTGGTGCTCGGCGCCTACCGGCTGATCGCGCCGGCCGGATGGCGCCGGATCGGAGGAGCCATCCGTGGCTGAACGGATCTCCGCCCAGGGACTCACCAAGGTCTACCCGGGCGGCAACCAGGCACTGAGCGACGTCTCGCTCGAGGTGGAGCCAGGCACGTTCCTGGTGCTGCTCGGCCCGTCCGGCTCGGGCAAGACCACGCTGCTGCGCAGCCTGGCCGGCATCGAGCGGATCACCTCGGGCCGGATCACGATCGGCACGGTCACCGTCGCCGACGGGCGCTCGCACCTGCCACCTGAGCGGCGTGACCTGTCCATGGTGTTCCAGGACTACGCCCTGTGGCCGCACCTCGTCGTCCGGGACAACGTGGCGTTCGCCCTGCGCCGCCGCAAGCTTTCCACGGGCGAATCCCGTGCCCGGGCCAATGCCATGCTCGACCGGGTCGGCCTCGGCAAGCTGGCCGAGCGGTACCCGAACGAGCTGTCCGGGGGCGAGCAGCAGCGGGTCGCCCTCGCCCGGGCGCTGGTCGCGGAGACCGGGCTCATCCTCTGCGACGAGCCGCTGTCGAACCTGGACGCAGACCTCCGCGAGCGGATGCGGGTGGAGATCTCCTCGCTGGTCCGAGAGGCTGCCGCCACCACCATCTACATCACCCACGACCAGGCCGAGGCGTTCGCGCTCGCCGACCGGGTCGGCGTGCTGCAGCAGGGCCGGCTCGTCCAGACAGGCACCCCGGAGGAGATCTACACCCAGCCCGCTACCCCCTTCGTGGCGCGGTTCACCGGCCTGTCAGGCGAGCTTCCGGTGCATGTCCGCCAGGCGGCGGGCGACGGCCTCATCGAGGTCGAGCCGGCCGGTGCGGCCCGTGTCCGGCCCTTCCACGCCCGCATGCCGCGTGAGCCGCTCGGCGCCGGCCTCGCCCTGCTGATGATCCGCCCCACCGGAGTCCGCCTGTGCGCCAGCCACACCGGCGAGCACCATCTCGCCGGGACCGTCGCCGACGTCGCGTTCCGCGGACGCGGGTACGAGCACGCGATCGACATCCCCGGAACCGGGCGGCTGACGGGCGTGTTCTCCGATGCGCGCGCGCGCCGGGGCGAGGCGGTGGGCCTGCGGCTGGATCCGGCCGGCTGCCACCTTTTCGCCGCCACGGCCGACCCTGGCCAGGCACCGGCCCTCGCCGACACCGGGGCCCCTGCGCTAGGGGCCGCAGGCACCAGCTGAGCGGACCGCAGGCACCAGCTGAGCGCGCCGCCCGGGCACGTCGGCACATGCCGGGCAGGGCGGTGCAGCCCGGGACAACCCGGCTCGGGAGCCGTCCGGCCTGGGCAGGCACTAGCATCGGACGGGTGACCACGACGTTGAGCATCAGCGACTCGCAACCCTCCCTGGCCGAGGCGGACGCCATCGTCGTCGGGGTGCTGCCTGGTTCTGACGGGCCGGTCCCCGCGCCAGGATCTGCCGAGATCGACGAAGCGCTGGGGGGCAGCCTCGCCGCGACACTGGCCGCCCTGGGCGCTACGGGCAAGCCCGAAGAGGTGACCAAGATAGCCGCCGGCGGCCGGCTGACCGCCCCCCTGATCGTCGCCGTCGGCCTCGGTGGGGAGCCGGAGGAACCGGCCGCCCCCGAAGCTTTGCGCCGCGGCGCCGGCGCGGCGGTGCGGGCGCTGCTCGACGGAGCGCCGGCCACGTCGGGGCTGCGCATCGCGCTGGCCCTGCCCGCCCAGGACGCCGCGCAGGCCGAGGCGGTCGCGCTCGGCGGGCTGCTCGGCAGCTACTCGTTCAGCCGTTACCGGCGCGGTGGCCCCGGCTCCCCGACGCTCACGCTGGTTGGCGCCGGCCCTGAGGCGGCCGGGGGCACTCACCGCGCGGAGGTGCTGGCGGCCGCGATGACGCTCGTCCGCGACCTGGTCAACACCCCGCCTTCCGACCTGGTGCCCATCGCTCTCGCCGCTGAGGCGGAGCGGGTCGCCGCGGCCTGCGGGCTTGACGCCGAGGTACTGGACGAGAAGGCGCTCGCGGAGCAGGGCTACGGCGGAATTCTCGGGGTCGGCCAGGGCTCGGTCCACCCGCCGCGGCTGGTCCGGCTCGAGTACGCGCCGGAGGGGGCGCAGCGGACCGTGGTGTTCGCGGGCAAGGGCATCACCTTCGACTCCGGCGGGCTGTCGCTGAAGCCGTCCAAGTCCATGGAGACGATGAAGTCGGACATGGCCGGCGCGGCCGCCACCCTCGGCGCGCTGCAGGCCATCTCCGAGCTCCGGCCGGCCGTCCGGGTCATCGGCTACCTGCCGCTCGCCGAGAACATGCCCAGCGGAACCGCTCAGCGCCCCTCCGATGTGCTCACCATGTACGGCGGCCGCACAGTGGAAGTGCTCAACACCGACGCGGAGGGCCGCCTCGTCCTGGCGGACGTGCTCGCCAGGTCGGCCGAGGACTCCCCCGACCTGCTCATCGACGTGGCCACCCTGACCGGGGCCCAGCTGGTGGCGCTCGGCCCGCGGATCAGCGGGGTGATGGCCAACGACGACGCGGTGCGGGACGCCATCGTAGACGCGGCCCGGCGGGCGGGTGAGGTCATGTGGCCGATGCCGCTACCGGACGAACTCCGTAAGGGCCTGGACTCGCCAGTCGCCGACCTGGCCAATGTGGCCGCCGACCGTTTCGGCGGGATGCTGGTCGCCGGGCTCTTCCTGCGGGAGTTCGTGCCTAGTGGAGTCCGCTGGGCACATCTGGACATTGCGGGCCCCGCCTTCAATGAGGGCGCAGCGCACGGGTATACCTCAAAGGGCGGCACGGGCACGGCCACCAGAACCCTGGTCCAGATTGCTCTGGACGTGGCGGACGGGCGGCTCTAGGCCGCCCCGGCAGCTGGCGGCCCAGAAAGACGATCGGATCAAGGAGCGTTTTGGTGGCGGAAAGCAGCGGTCCGTACGACATCGTGATCCTCGGTGGCGGCAGCGGCGGCTATGCGTGCGCGCTCCGCGCGGCCGAGCTTGGCCAGCGGGTCGTGCTCATCGAGAAGGACCGGGTCGGCGGCACCTGCCTGCACCGGGGGTGCATCCCGACCAAGGCGCTGCTGCACGCGGCGGAGATCGCCGACCTGGCCAGGGACAGCGAGGCCTTCGGGATCCGGGCGAAGCTGGACGGCGTGGACATGCCCGGCGTCAACGCCTACAAGGACAAGGTCGTCGACCGGCTGTGGAAGGGCCTGCAGAGCACGCTCGCCAGCCGTAAGGTCGAGATCATCTACGGCGACGGGCGCCTCGTCTCCCCGACGCAGGTGCGGGTCGGGGACACCACCTACGAGGGCGCTCACGTGGTGCTCGCTACCGGCTCAGAGCCCCGGAGCCTGCCGGGCCTGAGCATCGACGGGCGCCGGGTCATCACCAGCGACCACGCTCTGCGGCTCGATTACGTGCCCGGGTCGGTGGTGATTCTCGGCGGTGGCGTCATCGGCGTGGAGTTCGCCAGCGTGTGGCGTTCGTTCGGCGCCGAAGTCACGATCGTCGAAATGCTGCCCCACCTGCTGCCTCCCGAGGAGGAGTCGAGCTCGAAGCTCCTGGAGCGCGCGTTCCGCAGGCGAGGCATCGGCTACGAGCTTGGCGCCAGGTTCGAGAGCGTCAAGGAATCCGCCACCGGCGTGACCGTGACCCTGGCGGGCGGGAAGACGCTCGACGCGGACCTTCTCCTCGTCGCCGTGGGCCGCGGGCCGGTCTCGGCCGGTCTCGGCTACGAGGAAGCGGGAGTCACCGTGGAGCGCGGTTTCGTCAAGGTCGACGAGTACTGCCAGACCGGCGTCCCGACGATCTCCGCGGTGGGCGACCTAACCCCCGGCCTGCAACTCGCGCATGTGGGCTTCGCCGAGGGGATCCTGGTGGCGGAGCGCGTCGCCGGGCTCCCGGTCACGCCGATCGACTATGACGGCGTGCCGAGGATCACATACAGCGAGCCGGAGGTCGCCTCGGTCGGCATCACCTCTGCGATGGCGGCGCAGCGCGGCATCAAGACCACCGAGTTCACCTACCCCCTCGGCGGGAACGGTAAGAGCGTGATCCTGCAGACCCAGGGGGCGGCGAAGGTCATCGCTGCCGCCAGCGACGACCCGTCAAGCGGGCCTGGGCGAGTGCTCGGCATCCACCTGGTCGGCGCACGGGTCGGCGAGCTCATCGCCGAAGGCCAGCTCATCTACAACTGGGACGCGCAGCCATCGGACGTGGCCCAGCTCATCCATCCGCATCCAACCCAGTCGGAGGCGATCGGCGAAGCGCACCTCGCGCTGGCCGGCAAGCCCCTGCACGTGCACGCATGACCAGAATCCGGTCCGGCGCGCAAGCCATGCACCACGCCCCGAGCATTTGTGAGCCCTGAACAACGAAGGAGTCACGGGAAGCCATGTCGGTCTCCGTATCCATGCCCCAGCTTGGCGAGAGCGTCACCGAGGGCACTGTCACTCGCTGGCTGAAGAAGGAAGGCGAGCGGGTGGAGGCGGACGAGCCGCTGCTCGAGGTCTCCACGGACAAAGTTGACACCGAGATCCCCTCACCGGTCTCGGGCGTGCTGCGCGGCATCACCGTCGCCGAGGACGAGACGGTCGCGGTGGGTGCCGAACTCGCGGTGATCGACGAGACCGGGGCCGAGGGCGACGCGCCCGCCGCGCCGCAGTACGCCGGCGC
>ODAK010008401.1_pt1 | contig 10326 bp, 10 predicted proteins | sample 1539591 | NCBI WGS metagenome assembly ODAK01 (sample SAMEA3539303, study PRJEB22396) | soil metagenome | biome: tundra; feature: field; material: soil | place: USA | collected 2010-05 | depth 0.15 m | reverse complement strand
CCGCGGTTGCCGACCGCTGGAAAATGCTGGCCACCCTCGTAGCTCTAACCAGAAGACCCACTCAAGCAAAACCGGCTTGAGTGGGGCACCCGCAGATCTGACCCAACCGTTTCACCGCTTCTCGTCGGACGAGGGAGGCTTGGGGGCCTCAGATTCTGGCTCGCGTGGGGCGACCTGCAGCAGTTCTTCGGGGTTCAGGCCGAGGCTGTGGATCAAGTCGAACACGCGCGGCCATTCCTCCTGCAAGAACCTTTCCCGTTCCACTGCCCGCGCCCGATTGCGGGCGCCCGGAAGGACGAACATGCCGCAGCCTCGTCGCGATTCGACAAGCCCCTCGCTCACCAGTAGCTGATAGCTCTTCAGGGCGGTCAGAGGACTTACCCGAAACTCGGCTGCCAGATTCCGTACGGATGGCAAAGCGTCGCCTTCCGGTTGGCTTCCGTCCAGAATCGTGGTTACCAGGAAGTCCCGGAGTTGGCGGTAAATCGGATGCCTGTCGTCCCACTCATTGTCCACGTCAATCATGGCGGCCTCTGTGATTTTTATTTTTGTACTACCTAACTATAACACTAGATCACATATTCAGAATCAGTGAGTTACACCGGTATCGCAAGCACTCCACAACTGTTCTCTACAGCTACAACACTACAACACTGTATCACAGCAGAAAATGATCGAAATCAGAGAGTGAGCAAGAGTGGCGACGGCGAGTTGTCAAAGAACCGTAGGTGAACGCGGCCTGGGCCGCGAGGAGGGCACAGGAATCCCTCGATCCTCGTTGAAGGTATAGAAGAGGCAGCGAGTGGCGTGCAAGGAGATTCGGGTTTGCGACGGAACGAAAGTAACCTGTGGAGTTCCAATAAGGGACATCAATCGGGCGTCGAGATTTACTTTTGGCGGGGTAGGGATTTTTCGTTTCTCGGACGAGAAGCCCCGTCCCAGTTCGATCGCGCCATGTAAAATGGCCGCAAGGAACACCCATGACCGGTATCCAGTTCATCACCGACGCCAAGGGCCGCAAGACGGCGGCGATCATCGACCTCAAGAAGCACAAGGCGCTGTGGGAAGACATCCAGGATGTGCTGGTGTCGCGCTCGCGGCGGCATGAAAAACGCGTCCCGCTGGAAAAGGTGAAAGCTGACCTGATCGCCAGCGGAAAGCTCCGTGCCTAGAGCGTGTTTCAACAATAAAGGCTCATCACACGAGGCCTAAAGGCCATTCAACGAGCCGCATTGTTCGCGGGCCTAAAGGCCAGCGCTTCCACCAGAAACCTTGAAATCCCGGACTGACCTGGTTGCACGAATCGTTTCTCGACTCGAGGGTTTGGCCTCCAGTCCCGGGCTTTCGTTCTCCGAGCGAAAATCGCCACTCAAGGCCAAAAGAGGGTCTTGAATGGGGCACCCGCCGAACCTGAAATGGGTAGACTGAGGGGAGTTGAAGTTGACCCCGAGGAGTTCCATGAGACTTCGCACTCTGTCGCGGTTTAGCATCGCAATGCTGCTCATCGCGATGGCGGTTAGCACCACCTTCTCACAGACAACTGCCACTCCGCCTCCGCAAAAGACGGAACGCCCCTCGCCTCCAACCCGCGACCCCCACAGTGTGGGATATGTTGTCGCCAAAGAGTTGCCCGACGGCGAGGTCCCTGCCGCAAATGCGGACGGCAATTTCATCATCGGGCCTACACACCCGGCTGCTGCTGAATTGTCCGCACAAGACGGCACGCTCCAGGGACGCGTCATCGAGTTCACCATGAACTCCGCCGACAGCAAGATTTATCCCGGCATTGCGCGTGAACCCAATACCTTCGGAACTCCCGATCCCGCAGACCCAGCCAAACTCGTCGTAACCACGAGCCATCCGGCTCCGTACACGCGCCAGGTGTTCGTCTATGTGCCCAAGCAGTACGTGGCCGGCGGCGTCGCGCCGTTCATGGTCGGAGCGGACGGGCCGGACCGCCTGCTGTTTTCGGCGCTCGACAAACTCATTGCCGAGAAAAAGGTGCCGGTGATGGTGGCCATCTCCATTGGCAACGGTGGAGGAGATGCGCAGGGAAGTGAACGCGGCCTTGAGTACGACACCATGTCCGACGCTTATGCCGAGTTCTTCGAGAAGGAAGTATTGCCGCTGGTCGAAGCCAAAGCCAACGTCAAACTCACGAAAGACCCCGACGGTCGCGCGACCATCGGCAACAGCTCAGGAGGCTCCTGCGCGTTGATCATGGCGTGGTATCGCCCCGAGCGATATCACCGCGTGCTGACGTATTCGGGAACCTACGTCAACCAGCAGTGGCCGTACAATCCGAAGTCTCCGCATGGGGCGTGGGAGTTCCACGAGCATTTGATTCCGGAAAGTCCGGCCAAGCCGATACGGATCTGGATGGAAGTTGGCGACCGCGATCTCTTTAATCCAAACATGATGCGCGACAACATGCACGATTGGGTGCTGGCGAATGAGCGCATGGCGAACCTACTGGCCGAAAAGGGATATCACTACCAGTTCGTCTTTGCCCGCAACGCCGGGCACGTCGATCACGCCGTCCGAGAGCAAACGCTGCCCGAAGCGCTGGAGTACGTCTGGATGGGCTACCGACCTCCGAGTGGCGGGCACTGATCGGGCTGCATCTGCAATGGGTTCTTATGATCCGTCGGGGGCCAAATTTGCCTGCAGTTGGGAAATGCGGGAGCGATCCGTGCTCCGTTCTCTTTGACACTAGGATGGTACTGGGCCAATGCCCGGGGTCTGAGATTATGCAGCCCTGACGGACACCCGTCCGGCGCGGGAAGAGCGTGATTTACCTCGGATGACGATATCCACGTCGCAGTTCAACGCCGTGACAAAGCCGATAAGGCGTTCCACGGAAAATCCCTCCAACTTGTAGTTCCGCAGGGCGGAGATTTTCGGCTGATTGACGGACAGCCGCTTGGCCGCTTCGGTTTGCGACAACCCAGCCTGGTCAAGCACTCGATTCAGGGCGACCGCGAGCTGCACCTTCGTCCGCTTCTCCCCCGCGTTTTCGAGCCGAAGGTCTGCAAAGACGTTTCCCGAGCTGGCGCGGATTCTCAGATCTTCTTTTCCTTTAGCCTTCATCGCTGCCTCGCAAATGTTCCCTCGCTTCCAGGTTGACCTGATAATGTTCTCTGGCTGCTTGCAGCCGCCGGTGCACCAGTTCGATATCCGTCCTGGGCGTCTTGACCCCGGTCGGAGACTTCTTCTGGAACGCGTGCAAAACGTAAACAGCTTGCTCGAAGCGAACCGTGTAAATCGCCCGGTAGGTGTCTCCCGCGTGGTCTTCAACCACCTCCAGCACGCCGGGTCCCTCCCCCTTCCAAGGTTTGGCGGAAGGGTGCTTCCCGCCAAATTGAGCCACCCCCAGCGCTGTACCGATGCGGTCCTTGACCCGCTCCGGAAATGCAAGGAGGTCCCGGTAGGAGGACGCGATCCAAAACAGTTCCTTCTCGCCTTGCGCCCGCGGCCGTGCCATTATCCCAATTCTAGGATAATCATTCCGCTTGTCAAGTGAATTCTGGGTCTGTGGAATGCGGCATTTCTCTCGATGGCAAGGAGAGCAGATCCCCCGCGCCTCCGCGGCGGAGGCGCGAGGGATGACAAACAAGTGGAGGGGGGCGGGCTTTGTTCCCACCCTTTCTTAAAACATGGGAAAGGATGGGGCACCCAGTTTCTTGGTTCCACTGTTGCCGACGCAATCGCGGGTTCCCGAATACAATTGAACTCCTATGATCCGAAATATTATTGTTCCGCGAGTGTTGGGGAAGTCGCTCGACGACTTGCAGCCAGCGTTGGAGTTGTTTCGTGCTTTGGGGTCGACTCCCGGGCGCGAGTGGCATGAGGGCGGTGCTCATGGTTTCCAGTTGGAAGCTCCGGGCGGCGCGGTGGAATTGATTGCCGCGGCGAATGCTCCCGACACGGATTTGACCATCGAAGTTTCCGATGCCGATGCGGCGTGGGACATCGCTAAGAAGCGCGGCGTCAAAGTGCTGCGCGAGATTGCTGACACCGCATATGGAGCGCGGCTGTTCGCGGTGGAAGTCAGCGGGCTGCGGGTCGCGGTCCTGACGTACGCAAACAAAAATCAGAAGACCGCAGGCATTGAAGGCTCGCTAGACGCCGAAGGCAAACGCTTTGCCGTGGTGGTGAGCCGCTTCAATTCGTTCATCACCGAGCGATTGCTCGACGGGGCGCTGCTGGCGTTGCGGCAGGCGGGCGCTAGTGAAAACGACATCACGGTGGTGCGAGTGCCGGGAGCGTTTGAGATTCCGTCGGCCTCGCGGCGGTTGGCCGAAAGTGGAAAGTACGACGCGATCGTTTGCATTGGATGCCTGCTGCGCGGTGACACGTTGCACTATGACGTGATTGCCAACGAGGCGACGCGCGGGATCGGGCAGTCGGCACAGGAGACCGGAGTGCCGCATGCGTTCGGCGTGCTGACGTGCGACACGCTGGAGCAGGCCATCGATCGCGCGGGTCTGAAGGCCGGCAACAAGGGTTACGAAGCTGGGTTGGCGGCGGTAGAAATGGCGTCGCTGCATAACAAAATCGCTGAGCCGGCGGGCAGCGTGACTGCGGGGAAGCGATGAGCAAATCCGGCACGCGAAGGAAGTCCCGTGAACTGGCGCTGCAGATGTTGTTTCAGCTCGACATGGGCAAGCAGACGACCGACGAAGTGCGCAAGACGTTCTGGGCCGAGCGGCGCGATCTCGACGAAAAAGTGCGCGGCTTTGCCGACGATTTGTTTCGCGTGGCGTCGGAGCGCGAGGCCGAGATCGATCAACTGATCGAGAAGAGCGCCGAGCACTGGCGCATGGAGCGCATGGCCGCCGTCGATCGCAATGTGCTGCGCGCGGGGATCGCCGAATTTCTGGGATTCCCCGACACGCCGCGGCCAGTGGTGATCAACGAAGCGTTGGAAATCGCGCGAAGGTTTTCGACTCCCGAGTCGGTGCAGTTCATCAATGGAGTGCTCGACAGCGTGGCGCGCGAGTTGGGTGAGACGAAAGCGAAATAGCTGCGGATAGAACTCATCGCACAAGAAAACGCCCTCCAAAAACGGAGGGCGTTTGTAATTGCTGTTTCATTCTCCCTAGTGCGGCAGAACAACGACAAGGTTCGGAGGAACCGTATTCGAGTTAACGTCCTTCAATCCGACGGCGATCTGCGCCGCATCGGCTAACGTACTGGTGTTCAGCGCGTGCACGAGGTTGTCGCTGCCTCCGACATAGAGAAGGTGGCCGTCGTTGGTGATGCCGCCGTTGTAAGCCGTGGCCCCGTTGGCCAGCGCAATCGAGGCCGGAGTAAGGCTGGTCAGATTGAACCCGATGACCGAGGTCAAGTCCGAGACGATCCAGGCGTAAGTTCCGTCGTAGGAGACGATGACCTGCACGGGATTGAAGCTACCGCTACCCAGGTTGTAGGTATTTACCGTGCTTTGCGGAGCGGGCGGGCAACCCGGCCCGATCGATCCGGTCGTAATCACGTCGATCGACGGCGAATCGACGACCACCGCGCCGGTGCCGTTGGGAAGATGGGCCACCAGCGTCGGGTTGTTGGCCGCCATCGTCTGCTGGGAACTCTGGTTGCAGGTGGTGCGGACGTCGATGGCGTGCCCGGCGGCACTCGCAACGTAGGTCAAGCCGCCCTGGGCGCTGACATCCAACCCATTGGGCACGTAAGGCAGGCTGGTAATCGTCGCCGTGGGGAAAGCGGTTATGTAGTAAAGCTGCTGCCCCACAACGAATGAAGCTGACTTGCTGTCCGGCGTAAAGGCGGCTGCGGTTGGTACCACCGCTTCCGACAGCATGACTGCCTTGGCGGTGACGTTGTAGAGATAGACCACGCCGGCGACAGGGTTGGCAATCAGCATGTACAGGTCGTCGGGAGAGATGGCCAGGATGGTTCCGGGCACCGAAGTCGTCGATGCCACCGTGCCGGTTGAAGTCGTCACTGTGATAATGCCGGAGCTCGATCCCAGGTATAAGTTGGTTCCGGCGTGATCGGAAACCATGGAATTGGGAATATAGGGCAGGGTGATCGCCGTTCCAGGCGTATTCGTCGAGCTGGGGATGGGCACCAGCGACAAGGAACTCGTACTGGCAGCATAAACCGTAGTGGAGGAAGCGCCAGAGGTGGTGATGGTAACCACGTTTTGACTGTACTGGGGACCGACGTTCCGGTTGCAATCTGGAGTGCTGCAAGCCGCCGTGATGATGGCAGTTCCCGCGGCGACGGAGGTGACAGTCGAAGTCACTGCGCCGCTGGCTCCCGTGACCGAGGAGCTTCCCGTCGGGTTGGAAGCCCAGGTCAGGATCGGTGCGATGGATACGCCATTGGTATCGAGGATATCGGCGGTAAGAGCCTGTGTCCCCGCGGGCGACAGGGTGAAGGACGTGTTGGAACCGTTGGCATCGTGAATCTTGATGGTGGCAACCGGGCAGACCAGCGCGGCCTGAGGCAAACTGTTGAGGCCGCCAATGGATGCATAAATCGAGGTCGAGCCGGGATTGGTCGCAGTCAGCACGCCGGTGGTGATGTTGTTGGTCATGACCTGCGGGTCGGAACTGAAGTAGGTAATGGTGCCGACCGTGGAAGTGATGTCGCACGGAGTGTAGGTCGAACAACCCGGTGCGGTCGTGTTATAGACGGTCGCGGTGTAAGCGGGTGTGGCTCCCATGCTCACGCATCCCGCGATGGGATCCACGACGATGCGATCAGCTTGCAGGTGGGTGCTGACGGCCAAAGTGGCCGTGACGGCGTTCGCGGTGGTTGCGGTGATCGTCGCCGAGCCGATTCCTGCGGTGCCGGGAACGGCATTGCAGTTAATGAAATTGGCGTCCCATACGCCGGCGCAGACGATGCCGCCGGCCGTAACTGTAACCAACTTGGGGTTGCTGCTGACGTAGGAGACATCGGCGACGACCGTGCCTCCGGTTGAATTCTCCGGCTTGGCGAAGATCGCGGCCGTCTGCCCGTTGTTCAGGGACATCGAAGCGGGGCTGAGAATGAGTTGAGTAACGGCGCTGGTGGCCGCACTGGTACCGCTGCAACCCGGCAGAACGCTTAGGATAAGGACCGCGAACAACGCAGCTAAAATCTGAGCCGCTGAAAACCGACGCATGTACCCTCCCCGCCGGATTGACTCCGACGGATGTATGAAGACCAAAAAGTGATTCCCACCAGAATTTCTCAGTGTAGAAGCTGACTAACGTTTCAGCAAGCCACGCCGCCAGGGCTTGCGCTTTCACGGTATTCTGCGGCAACAGCGCGGCCAGCCGCCGAATTCTCCTAACCCGGATTCGCAACCCGAGTTGTGATTTGCGACCGCAAGAACGAAATGCGACATCGCTGCATTTTTTGCGCCGGATTTGGTTGACGACTGGAAATCGAGTTGCTACACTAAAAAGGTTCTGCGAGTCATACCTAGCCTGCCTGTATTGCTCGGCTGTGCTGCAGTAATTTTAATCCTGTAGAATCATGTGACAGGATTCCTCGCTGAAACGAGCCTGCGCTTCCACTGGAGCTTTCCGGTGGGTATGTGGGCCGAAGCAACGAAACGGAGTGCCCTCGTTTCCGTGTTGCATGCCGGAATGAATTGTCCGGTGTGGGAAACGGCCATGGCGCCACCGTCGTTTGCTTAACCGGATGAACTGAATGCTCCCCGGCGGTTTTGGGGAAGTATGGGCAGATAGGCCTGCGAAGGCCAACAGAATGCTGCCCAGACCCAAAAGCTGGGACGAAATCGCGCTGCGTGGTGTGTGCCTGGTTGGCCACCCGGAGCAGCGTGAGGTTGCGGCAGGGTGCCGCGAAGTTTCTGCCTGTGGCGATAAGCCGCAAGCTGTGCCGGTCGTGACCGGCGAGATGAACGAAGGAGCTGCAAAGAGTGCCTACATTTAATCAACTGGTGCGCAAGGGACGGACGGCGCCGAAGTACAAGACGGCCAGCCCCGCCCTGCAGTCCTGCCCGCAAAAGCGCGGTGTTTGTACCCGCGTGTACACCCAGACGCCGAAGAAGCCGAACTCCGCGCTGCGCAAAGTCGCGCGCGTCAGGCTGACCAATGGCATCGAAGTGACGACCTACATTCCCGGCGTCGGCCACAACCTGCAGGAGCACTCGATCGTGCTCATCCGCGGGGGCCGTGTGAAAGATCTGCCAGGGGTTCGCTATCACGTGGTGCGCGGCACGCTGGATTCCGTCGGCGTCGCCAATCGCAAGCAGGGACGATCGAAGTACGGCGCCAAGCGCCCGAAGGCGTAACGAGGAACCATGCCGAGAAAAGGTTATATCGCGAAGCGTGAGCAACTGGCCGACCCGGTCTATCAGTCCACGCTGGTTAACAAGTTTGTGAACTCCATGATGTGGGACGGGAAGAAGTCGACCGCCCAGTCCATCTTCTATAACGCCATGAAGAAGCTTGAAGAGAAGGGTGGCGACGAGGCCCTCAAGCTGTTCAAGAAGGCCGTGGAGAACGCCAAGCCGGTGCTGGAAGTCAAGACCCGGCGCGTCGGTGGCGCGAACTACCAGGTGCCGGTGGAAGTCAACGCCGATCGCCGCGTGTCCCTGGCCATCCGCTGGATTTTGCAGTACAGCCGCGGGCGTGGCGAAAAAGGCATGGTCGATAAGTTGGCCAACGAGTTGCTCGACGCGGCCAATGGCCGTGGCGCAACCATCAAGAAGAAGGACGACGTGCATCGCATGGCCGAGGCCAACAAGGCCTTCGCGCATTACCGCTGGTAGAGCGGGAAGAAGGATTTCTGGTTGGATAGGGGTCCTTCGACTGCGGCGCGCAAAGACGGCGCGCCTCCGCTCAGGATGACAACGAGAGGTTTTGTAATTGCGGGGGCTGGTGGCCCGCGCTACCAAGGTTGAAAGCGGCCGGAGAGTCGCATAGAGAGAAACGGAAGATACAGTGGCGAGACAAGTTCCATTAGAACGTTGCAGGAATATCGGCATCATGGCGCACATCGATGCCGGTAAGACCACGACCACGGAGCGCATCCTGTTTTATACGGGACGCACGCACCGCATTGGCGAGGTCCATGAAGGAACTGCGACGATGGATTGGATGGCGCAGGAGCAGGAACGCGGCATCACCATCACGTCGGCAGCGACCACCTGCTTCTGGAAAGACGTTCGCATCAACATTATCGATACGCCCGGCCACGTGGATTTCACCGCCGAGGTGGAGCGCTCGTTGCGCGTTCTCGACGGCGCCTGCGCCGTGTTCGATGCCGTTCATGGCGTCGAGCCGCAGTCGGAAACCGTTTGGCGTCAGGCCGACAAGTACGGCGTGCCGCGCATTTGCTTCATTAATAAGATCGACAAGGCGGGCGCGGACTTCGAGCACGCGATTGACACCATCCGCAAGCGCCTTAATGCCAAGCCGGTGGCCATCCAGTTGCCGATTGGGCAGGAAGACAAGTTCCGCGGCGTCATCGACCTGATGGCGATGAAGGCGATCGTCTGGCATGACGAGACCATTGGCTCCGAATATCATGTCGAGGAAATTCCGGAAGAGCTGAAAAAGAAGGCCGCTGCTTACCATCAGATCCTCATCGAGACGGTCGTTGAAAACGATGACCAGGATGAGCTGATGCACAAGTACATCGAAGGCGAAACCATTGGCGAAGCCGAGTTGAAGGCCGCCCTGCGTCGCGCCACCCTGAAAATGAAGATCTTCCCGGTCATCTGTGGAACGGCCTTCAAGAACAAGGGTGTGCAGCCGCTGCTCGATGCGGTCATCGATTATCTGCCTTCGCCGCTGGATGTTCCTCCGGTGATTGGAAAGAACCCGGACACGGGCGCGGAAGTCGAGCGTCACGCGGATGACAAGGCTCCTTTCGCGGCGCTGGCGTTCAAGATCATGACCGATCCGTACGTCGGCCAGCTTACGTTCATCCGCGTGTACTCGGGACACCTGAAGACCGGCGACACCGTGTTCAACAGCGGACGCAAGCGTGGCGAACGCATCGGACGCCTGTTGCAGATGCATGCCAACAAGCGCGAGGAAATCAGCGAAATCTACGCGGGCGATATTTGCGCGTGCGTGGGCATGAAGAACGTCACCACGGGCGATACGATTTGCGATGAAGACGATCCGATCGTGCTGGAGTCCATCGAGTTTCCGGCGCCGGTTATCGCCGTCGCGGTGGAACCGAAGACCAAGACCGACCAGGAAAAGATGGGCGTCGCGCTGGGCAAGCTGGCGCAGGAAGATCCCACGTTCAAGGTTTCGACCGATCCCGACAGTGGCCAGACGATCATCGCCGGCATGGGCGAACTTCACCTGGAAATTCTGGTCGATCGCATGATGC
>ODAK010008399.1_pt1 | contig 10327 bp, 10 predicted proteins | sample 1539591 | NCBI WGS metagenome assembly ODAK01 (sample SAMEA3539303, study PRJEB22396) | soil metagenome | biome: tundra; feature: field; material: soil | place: USA | collected 2010-05 | depth 0.15 m | reverse complement strand
ATCAGAAACCCACTCGATACAGCGTCGGGGCTGAAATCGCGGTCAGCGGAATCGGAGAAGATATCGCCTCCGAATGACAGTGCGTAATTATCGACATTGTAGGCGTGATGTCCGGTGGTCGTGTTCATGAATCGGGCACCGTAGGCCTGCAGATGAACGCTGTCGACCCCCTTCAGCCAGTTCGCCGTACCGATTCGGTATGTTCCGGCCGGAACCATCACAGTATGCATGCCGGGGTGCGAACGGAGCCAGCCACGCAACGCTAGGAACGCCGGTGTATCGTCGCTCTCACCATCGCCTTTGGCACCGAAGGTTCGAACATCAATGGCGCTGCCCGGCGGCGGGGTGAACGAATCTGCACTGGATCGCCCGGCCTGCAGAGCGACATCCAAGCGCAGACGCGCTGCGACGCCGGACCCGCTCAGGGACCACGAGAACAGCGCCATGCATGCTGTTGTGCCTATGATGAGCCTGCGGCAGGAACGCAGCGTACAAAATGTCATAAGTTTCTTTATCTCGTTGGGCGACGCCATCGAGCCACGGCTACGTTTGCGTGAATTACTGCGGTCGGTCCAGCCAGGCGCAACTTAAAGCGTCACCGGCGGTAATCGGCCTAGTGACTACAGCGCCAGGTGGTATAACGGCACAATCACAGATATCGGCCAAAAGCACCGCGCCCGAACCAATCCGGCAGCCGGTTCCGAGATGAACCGTCGTAAAAGTCCCAAGCTGCTGGCGCATCGGCAGATCCGTCCTCGTTCCGTGCTGTCGCTTGCCGCTGGGGATCATCACGCCGTCGCCGATGCTGACATCATCACCCAAGAGAACACTGCCCAGAACGCAACGCGCGCCAATGTCGACTCTGCTGCCGATCGACATCGTCTTCTTGGTGAAGATCGTTCCGTCGCCGATGATGACGTCAGCGGCGGCTACGCGGAGCCACCTCGATAACAGGGCGCGACGGATAAGAACGCCTCGGTCGCCACGATGGCCCGCCGCCGCTTCCGACGCCCATTGGAATGCAGCATCAGCTCCGAACCGCTGTTTGAGGATAATGTACCGGTAGTATAGAACCGCGGCGTATGCCTGCGCGAAGGCACGCCGAAGGAACTTTCGCACCCAGAAGAACGGGCCGATCGCCGGAAGCATCAGACGTACGTCGGTTTCGGACCGGGCATTTCCCTAGCGCGTCTGTCGCCGACGTTGTACCCGGGCACCTCGGCCGTAATCAATTCGAGCAGCGAGATCGTTGGCTCAATCGACTCGAATGACAGGGGGGAGGTGCCGCCATTTCGAATCCAGTCCACATACGCACCAATACATCTGTAGTGGCTGATATTCCGGTGCCTGATATATTCACCGCGCAGAAGCTTACTGGCCACCGACCACGCCGCCCGAATCTCGTCGGCCATGATCGCCATGGGTGTATCGACACCCGACCGCAGACGGAACAAAGGCGGAAACCAGCGCACGAAACAGTCCTGTGCCGACCCGTAAACATCTATTCGCGTCAGCGATGACGAGTGCCGCGTCGTGTCGGCCGCAATCTCCAGGTGGCCGATTGCCCCAGATCGGAAACGGACGCTGATATCCATATCCGTTGTGTGTCCCACCGATTCATGCGCAAAAGCATGCACGTGCATGATGCTTTCGGCGGGACCGAGAAGATGGACGAGCAGGTCAATGAAGTGGATGCCGAATTCCCAAAGCAGATACCGGCTGCGCCCTTCATCCCACAACCACGGAGCGTCTCCGAACACAAAAGATCCGTGATGCGTGATATTTATGCGCGTGATCGTACCGATGTGCCCCGCAGCCGCGGCATTGGAAATCTGCATCACCAGATCGCGGTGACGATAGTTGAACATGGCACCCGCATTTACACCACGCCGGCCAGCGGCATCCACGATCATGCGCAACTCGGCAGTATTCATCACCGGCGGCTTTTCAACCAAAACGTGACATCCGGCGTCAATCGCTTTAAGCGCCTGTTCGCTGTGCAGGAAACCCGGTGTACAAATATCCACGATGTCGATTTTTTCGTGCTCAAGTAGCGCATCGAGCGACGGATAGGGGGCGACTTGGGACCGCGTGTGCGGAAATAGGCGCCGGATGCTGTTCTCGTCCGGGTCGCAGCAGGCTACGATCTCAGCCCAAGGGCTTTCGATCCACGCCGGACAGTGAGCATGCCTAGCCACCGCACCACAACCCACGATAGCGACTCGCAGCTTACTCATGTTGCAAATCCTGCCCGACTGCGAAGCGCATTGCGGAGCACGTACTCCGCCATCTGAAATCGGAATTTGTAATCGTCGTATCGGAAGTTGTCGATATCTGTGGCCATGCTGTATCGAATTGGCCCCAGGCCGGCTTTGTGGCACATGCTTATATGGCGGATGGAAGCCGGACGAAAACCCATAATGCGCGCACCGCACGCGTCCACGGCAACCGGGTTCCGGCCCGCGATCAGAAGATTACAGCGGCGTGGTCTTCCAAAGGCTGGCCCGCCAATACCCTCCATGCCAACAATCCCGTCAATGAGGCAGATGTGCGGACGAATTACCTTATTCATATCCTGCAACACCTGATCAATGCGTCCATGCAGCGTGACCTTCCGTTTCTCCCGAAGCAGGGCGAAGATGTTCTTCAGGCACCCTGTGGTCTTTGTGAGGGCGTTCGTTTTCAGCTTGGCAAAGTTGATGAAAACGTCCGTTGTTTCGATGATTTCTGGGACCTCCAGTTCCTGAAATATCAGGCCCCCAGATACGGGCTTGCGAATCCATCTTTCATGCGCCACATTTCTGAGAACTGCGCCGTGCTCGCGCGCAACCTGGGTGAATCCGAGCAGGCGATACGCTGTATCGATATCGAGTGATGTCGCGTCGTTCTCGAAAATGCTGAGTTCCGCCGACGGCCACAGCCGGCGGGCCTCGGAAAGTAACGCTCCCAGCATTGCCGGATCCGTAATGGCGCCGCTGTTGCTGAGCCGATACTCGCAAATGTTGATCTTGATCGCCACCGAGCGTGCAGTGTCAGAAGCCGGGGCCCCGATCTCCCGAAGCGCGCGTCGGATGGCTCCTTCGGCGTCCGCTTCAGTGGCCCGGCCCACCCAGACGCGAGCGGCCGCCAAATAATCTTTCATGCCGCTGCTCCCTTTCTGGCGAAAAGATGGGAACGGTCGAGCCATTCGATGCCCCTGAAACCATATTCCTGTAATTGTTTGACGATGCGCGCGGGCGCCCCGGGCTTCCCCTGTGCCTCAAGCAGTGCGAAATGCACTTCGCAAACAAGCGTGTGGCAGCGCGGATTCCGGAGTGTGTTCGCCATGCCGGTAATCACCTGCTCCTCGGCGCCCTCGACGTCCACTTTCACGAAATTGGGAACCGGGAGCAATTTCTCGGCCAGAATCTGATCTCCAGGAAACACTTCAATCAGCGTTGCCGCCCTGCGCTGATGTGCAACCGCTGGGGTCGCGAGCGAGTGAGTGCCGGCGGAGGCGTGCTCAGCCACATTGAGAGTGAATTGCCCGCGTTTGCTCCCCAGCGCACAGTCGAAAACCGTCACGTTGGTGAACTTGTTGAAATGAACGTTCTCACGAAGACGGGCATTTGATCTTGGTTCGGGTTCAAACGACACTACTGCGCCGGCGGCGCCTGCTTTACCGGCCATCACCAGGGTATAGATACCTACACTTGCTCCTATATCCCAGCATATGCTGCCCGGCGCGAGGCGTCCGGTAATCGCTCGCAGCAGATGAGCGTCGTCTTCCCACGACAGAGCTCGCGCGTACTCGAAAGCGTCGGACACAAGAATCCGCGGCGAGAGTCCGTCCACAGCAATCGTAACCGTGGCGCGCTGGGTCCGCGTGTATTCTCTACGCCGGCGCGCAACCCTTGCTTCGGACTGCCATCGCGCAAGTTTCAACACGCCTATGCGACGACAGAACGTGCGCAGCCCGACAAGTCTATCAAAGTGCATCGGCTCGTCTTTACACAGGGAAATAACTCAGACCCAACGCTACAGGCGTTGCTCCGCGAACAGCAGCGGTCACACCGGCAGGCCGAGCCTTTTCCGTGAGATTTCGCGTATTTTTAGACATATCATGTACTCGTAAAATGAGACCAGGCAACAGTAATGGAACCCTGGCGCCCCGTCGAGAATACCGAACCGCAGCAGGTACATGTACAGAAAACGCCACAGCGGCCGGAAGGGTACACGGAACGAAAACTCCTTCAGCGCCCGCCTCCGCTGGACCGGGTCGGATGAAAACAGCCCGGTTACGTCCGCGCTGCCCGACGACAGCGATGCCAGCGATTCATATGCCTCTGCCATGCTGTATCTGTTGTGCTTGGCGATCCACTCATCGAGGCCCTTGTTGAAGCTGTAGTGCAGCAGATGGTTTTGCAGCATTCGTTCGGGGCCGTTGATGAGGTACGAGAGATTGATGGCCCTTTCGAAGCGGACCGCTTCTGGGCGGAACAACCGAACGAGCCACGTCGGGTAAAGGCTGCTATGTCGGATCCAGCGGCCCATAAATATGTCCTTCCGCCGCATCCGGAACGCGACCGTGTCATGACCGTGGTTCTTCACCGCCTCAAACATTTCCGCGGTCAATTCGGCCGATACAATTTCGTCTGCGTCGGGATTGAAAACCCAGCGGTGTTTAAAGCCGGACTTCAGCGATGCCGTCCGGTGAGTTCGTTCGTCGTCAAACCGTCTCTGCAGGACACGGGCACCCGAGCCTTTGGCGATCTCGACCGTTCGGTCCGTGCTGAAAGAGTCGAATACAACTATATCGTCGCTCCAGGAGACCGCCCTGAGACACTGTTCGAGGTTCTTTTCTTCATTCATTGTCAGAATAAGAACGCTCACATCATAGCCCATGGCATACCGTCCGTGGACGCTTCCTGATTTCGACTGCCGGATTCCCCCGGACAACAACCCACGGCTCAACATCCCGAAACACGGAGGCAGTGGCACCGACTACTGCTCCTTCACCGATGGTCACGCCGGGTCCCACAAAGGCTCGGGCTGCGACCCAAGCGTGCGCCTGCACCGTGATCGGTTTGCTGACCAGCACAAAATCCGCACTGTCTATGTCGTGACTGGCCGTGCACAAATAGGCGTACTGCGAAATTGAGGCGTTCGCCCCAATATAGATGCATGCGACTGAGTAGCACTCCGCATCATTGGCGATACAACTGTTCACGGCCATATGCAGGTTCCACGGGGCCCATATTCGGCACCGCGGATAGGGGAGTGCTCCAGGTTCGATTCTGGCGCCGAAAAGACGCAGCAGAAATCTTCGCCAGGCATGCAGTGGTGTCGGCGAGGGCCGAAATAGCAGTAGCCATGTCACCTGCCAGAGCCTGCGGCCGAGGCGGTTGGCCATCGGCAGCCGGTTCTTGAAAATGTATTCGGGTCGCGCCGTCTTCGTCTGCGATGCCGCATCACCGGCGACGCTCGTGAGTTCAGGATTCGCGGACATCAATGGCAGACTCCAGAAACATCCGCCGCTGCGTCGTCGGAAACCGTTGTTTCGCGGCGGGGAAAGACCTGGCCCAGCAGTCCGGCCCACTCCCGGGCAGCATTCTCAATCCGGAAACGCGGCGCGCTGAGCCTGTGATCGAGATCCGAAATGCGATGCCGGAACGCATCATCCTGCATAGGGCCGGAGAAGAAGTCGGCCCAAGCCTCGGGGTCGAGGGGAAGCACGACGGTGTCGCGGTGCAGCAAGTCTGCCACGTAAACCTCCGTCGAGAGCGCGACCGGGCATCCCATGAGGATGGCCTCGATGGGCGCAACGCCGAGATTCTCATGGCTCGATGGAAGGACGAACCACGAAGCAGCGCCGAGCAGGTATTGCTTGTCGCGCCCCGCAACAGGTCCGGTAAAGTGAACCGCACTCGCAATGCCCAACTCAGCCGCCAGCCGTTTCAGAGAGGTGAGGTAGCCGGGTTCCACCGGGCCGGCCATCACAATTCTCCACGTAGGCGGCATCGTTGCGAGGGCCCACGCGCGCAGCAGAAGGTCCGGCCCCTTGTTGGGGCGCACACGACCGAGAAACAGGGCAAACCGCGTTCCGGGTTGCTGCGTCAGTTCCGTCCTTTCCGGCCGCACGGCGCGTTCGACCCGAATGTCCGGACAGAACGGGGATATATGGCATGGAATGGCTGGGACCGCAAATGTGGAGCGGGAGCGATCCATCTCACGCTTTGTGGTGAAAAATGCCGCTCGTGCGCCGGAGAATATCCGCCGTTCGCGCCAGTTCCAGTACGCAGTTTTTTTCCAGCGCGTCAGCCGGCCTTGCCCCACGATCGACCAGGGCTCGAGCATACCATGCGCAAAGATAGCGTAAGGAGTGCCGGCGCGCTGACATGCGCGTGATACAGCCCAGTTCTGGTACGTCCACATTCCATGCAGAACAACACCGTCGAAACGATGAAGATTCTTCTGGCACCACTTCCAAACCGCCGGTGAATACCCAAAGCCTCCCGCCGGCCATGCCGGTAGACAATGGAATGCTTCGATCAGAAGCGGATTATCCTCAATATTGATATGGCCCTGGCCGAGAATTTCCGTCTTCAGGCCATGCCGATCGGCCCGGGCGGACATATCCAGAACGCCGCGAAGCGGGCCACCCATGTTCTGGTCGAGCAGCCCCAGTACGTGCAGAATGGCAAAGCTCCGTTGCGCTTTGTTGCCATTGCGCGCCCGCGCGTCTGTCATCGCAGCCTGAATTTCCGCCATGCCTCCAGCACCAGATGTTCGCGTTCCCGGATCACCTGTGCGGCTTCAAACTGCCGCACTTCGCGCTCCGCCGCGTCCACCATCGCAGTACGCTGCGATTCATCGCCGAGCACCTCCTCAAGCGCTGCGCGAAGCGCGTCGAGATCGCCTACCGGGGCCGCCGCAACAGCGCCGGCAGCAGCAAACCGTTCGATCCATCCGGACGACAGAAATGAAACGACGGCCACACGCGTCGCCATGGATTCGAGAACCGTATTCGGAAGTCCTTCATGAAAAGAGGGCGTCACAAAGGCTTCCGCGCAGGCAAGCCATGGCAACGGGTCGTCACACCAACCGGGAAAGACCACGTCGGCCGCAATCCCCAGCGCTTTCGCGCGCTGCCGCAGCGCCGGCGCGAGTGGTCCATCGCCTAGCATCACCAGGCGCAAAGGCTTCGTCCGCGGGCGGAGAGCGGCATACAGGTCGAGCAGGAGATCGAAGCCTTTGCCTTCCACAAAGCGGCCTGAGCCGAGTAAATAGGGCTCGGCCAGAGGAGAGCCTTGCAGCCGAAGTTCTTGTGCACGGCTGGACAGCGCCGCAAGCGGGATTGGGTTCCGTACCAGACAAACGTGCCCGGCCGTGCAACCAAATTCGCGGACCAGCGCAGACGCGCTGTCGGGAGAGTTCGTCAAAATAAGGTCCGCATGTCTGTATAACAACCGCTCGGCGGCACGCCAGAAGCGCAGCGATGGCGACCCGTTCCACTTGACCGATGCTTCCAGGTTTTCGTTGATCCCCAGCGCGATCATGGGCCGCGCGCCGAGCGAATGCGCCGCCGCTATATTCACTACGTTCGGGCAGCGGCTCAATGAATAGACAACATCGGCGCGAGTCTCCCGGATCAGGGCGCGTAGCGCGCCGATCGCGGCGGGGTAATCGCGCGCCGAGCGAAAGCCGAGCGAAACCACTCTGCCATCGCGGGCCTGCTCCTGTATGGAGGTATGGCGAAGGCTTACGATCGATCGATGCGGGCTCGCCTTGAAAAATCCCTCTGCCAGCCGAGCGAAATGGTTCTCCGCTCCGCCGCCGCTGACCGCTCCGCTGATGACGGCTACGCGCGGCAAAGGCTCGCCATCCGGAAGCGGCCGGCTCTGCACGGCAATGCCGGCGGCTTTAGGTATACGCACACAACCTTTCGGGATCGGCGGAAGATTGCTGCCATCCGGCGCGCAACAGAACAACCGCCAGAGCGCTCTCAGTGAAGTCGGGGGGAACGTGCACCCGGCGAAGCGCAAGATGTTCGGTTCCCGCCCGGTTCGTGCCCTGGTCCTGTGTCAATCCGATGCGGTATCCGCACGCTTCGGCGATATGCCGCACGCGCTCGTCATGGTTACCGTTCGGATAAGCAATTGCGCTGCACTGCCGCCCCAATTCAGACTCAATGCGCTGCTTCGAGCGGCTTAGCTCCATCGCGATCACGGTTTCCGAGGCGTCGGTAAGAATGCTGTGGAACACCGTATGCGAACCGAAACAGATTTCGGCATCAGCCATCTTCCGCACTTGGTCCCAAGTCAGAGGGTGGCATCGGCTGGGACCAGCGTCCCAGTCGCGGGCAAGCCTTTCGACGGTTTCAAGGCGTTCCAAAGGCCCCAGTTTCGCCAGCGCTCCCTTGAGCTTTGCGGCCGCCGAGCGACGACCCTCCTGCGAGGATAGATCCAGATCGGGATACGCCGGGTGCATCAGCTTCCGGGTAGTCATGATCACTTCGCGCAACCGGGTCGGCCACGGAGCGCGCTCCCCATCGAGGAAGTCTGTCGCGAGAAAGATCGTAACGGGTACTGCCAGTTCGCGAACGACCGGAAACGCGTACGAGTAATTGTCAGCGAACCCGTCATCGAATGTTACTGCCACAACCGGGCGGCCCTGCGGCCGCGCGGCAGGCCGCATTGCGAGCGCCTGCTCAAGTGGGACCACGTCAAAACGCGCGCACAGGTACTGCATCTGCGCGCGGAACAGATCGACCCGTTGCGATTCGAGGAATCCTGTTGCGCACCCTGGAATGACCGAGTGATAAGTCAGAATGCGGACCCCGGAATCGCGATCGAGCGCGCGGGTCAGTCCGGCTACGTGTGCCAAGCGGCAGGCTGTCTGCTTCCAAAGGTCCATGGTCAAATCGCTGACTGAGGGCGGCGAGAAGAAACCGGGGATGCGGGATTACCGACGGCAACAGACCACGCCGGCAACGGTGTTGTTACGACGCTCCCAGCGCCGACGATGCAGTGCGGTCCAACATTGCTCGCGATTGTCGCAGCCGTGCCAATCCAGCAGTCTTCTCCGATTCTCACCGGACCACTCGCGCCGGCGACGATGGCATCCGCTAACAGGCAGTCGCGGCCGACCTCGGCGTCATCCAGGTGGCAATAAACTCCGATACTCACCTCTTCGGCTATTCTCACCCGGGACGAGAGCACGGACCCATAACCAATGATGACACGCCGGCCACAGACGCCCAGCCACCGTTGATAAAGCGCGCGACGCAGGCCGATTCCCGTCAGTCCTGGAACGCGGCTGGCCGCACGCGCAACACGCGCAAATGCGCACTCCGGACCGAGCGCTACCCGCATAACGCAATATGCGGCGAACCACAGGGCGGCCAGCGCCTGAAAAGGAAGGTCAACCGGCATACAAAGAATGAGCGGCCCGCTCGCCGCGGGCTTTCCAGGCGTGGTCGTACCAGCTATGAAAAACAAGAACATGCCAGAAATCGCGAAACGCGTCTTCGGGCCGCGCCGCAAACCGCTTCCGCAGCGCGGCCACGCAATGCGCGTCGAGCCACTCATTTCTGCGAACGCTCTGATCCGAGAGGATGTCGTTCGACCATTCACGCAGAGGGCCGGCCAGCCACTCACGGATGGGAACGTCGAACCCGCTTTTCGGGCGGGCCGCAAGGTCGGCGGGAACATAGCGCGCCAGCAACTTGCGAAGGAACGACTTTCCAGACCTGCCGTTAAACAGCAGTTTTCGATCTACCCGCCAGGAGAACTCGAAAATGGCAGGGTCCAGGAAGGGCAACCGTGTTTCGATGCTGTTCGCCATCGCCGCCCGGTCCACCTTGGCAAGGTTGTTATCGGGAAGATAGCCGATCTGGTCGTAATACATGAATGCGTCTTCGATGGAGCACAAATGCCGCGGGATTGCCTCGGGGAGGCGTCCGTGCCCATTATGAGTCCCCTGCAGGCGGGGAGAGAGCAGGCGGGATTCGAAGCGATGGCAATAAATTGCATTGTGCAGCCGGGCTGCGGGCCGTGGTCCGACGGCATGGAACAGCAGGTTGAGGCGGTCGTTCCACACGTTCGTAGCGCCTGCCGATCGCGACTGCCCGAAAGGGGTCAGGAGCGCTCTCAGTGGTTTTCGAAGCATGCCGGGCAGCGCCGCCAGAGGCGAAAAGAACATGTGCGCGTTGGCGTAGGTGCGATATCCGCCGAACAGTTCGTCGCTGGCATCTCCGGTAAGAGCCACCTTGATGTCCCGGCTGGCGAACATCGATACCAGGAACGTTGGAATGGCGGAAACGTCGGCGAACGGTTCGTCGTAGATC
>ODAK010008398.1_pt1 | contig 10327 bp, 9 predicted proteins | sample 1539591 | NCBI WGS metagenome assembly ODAK01 (sample SAMEA3539303, study PRJEB22396) | soil metagenome | biome: tundra; feature: field; material: soil | place: USA | collected 2010-05 | depth 0.15 m | reverse complement strand
ACTTCACCGTATTCGGCGACCGGCCGAGCATCCGCAAGTACTCCAGATACTCCTCCACCGCGGCAACCACACGGTGATCGCCGTCGAGCACCGTCCACGTGCGCTCACCACTCGGCAGCACCAGGCGCTGCGTCCGGCACGCACCGGTCATGGGTGTGGTCAAGGGCGTGCCGGTCATCGCGGGCCGGGCATCATGCCGACCCCGCCGGACGTACGCGCCATCCGGAACCGCCGCGGGGGAGTGTGCCCGACGAGCCGCGCCCGCCGGCCACGAATACCAGCTCGCCTACGGCTCGCTGGTCTTCGCGGCCGGCGGCATCCCCATCCACCACCGCTCACCAACCCTCACGGATAACTCGTCCGCAACAGCGCGATACGGGGCGTCAGACGCCTCTTGACCTCCGTTGCGTGCGCCCCTCCGTGACTACCGGATTTCATGATGATCGAACCCCGAGCTTGCAGTGCTACGGCGATGGGACGTGGTGGTGTTTTGGTTGTAGGCGAGGTGGAACCGTGTTCGATTTCGCCGGCGCGCTGTGGAGCCTTCAGACCAAGGGCCGCGAGTTCCTGCTGTTGCGCGAGCGGCTCGCGCAACAGTTCGGGACCCACCAATCGCCGTTGGCGGCGGCGCACGTCCGCGCGCGAACGGCCGGCGGGTCGCGAACCGAGCGGGAGGTGCCAGCGCGGTGAGCGCAGCGCTGAAGGTGCTCGTGGTCGACGCGGACGAGCGTTCGCTGAGCCAGCGGGCCGACCACCTGCTGCTCGAAGGGCACGAGGTGTTGGTCGCGGCCGCCGCGCACGCGGCGCAGATCAAGCTCGCCGGCGAGCAGCCCGATGTCGTGCTCCTCGCGAGCGTCGGGGCACCCGCGCGGACGCTCGCGTTCCTGCGGGAGCTGAGATCGGGTGCGCTGCGCGGCGCCGATCAGCGCGTGCGGGTGCTGAGCGTCGGCGTCGACGACGACGCGGTCGCGACGATCCACCTGACAGCCGGGTCTGACCTCGTGCTCCCATCACGCGCGTCGCCGGCGCTCGTGGCAGCTGCGGTCAGGATGCTTGGCGGCCGGGCACGCGAGCGCGATCTGCCCTCCCGGATGCTGCAGGTCGGGAGCCTGACGCTGGACACCGACGCGCGCACAGCCCGCGTCGCAGAGCGGTGCTTGTCGCTCACGAGGCTCGAGTTCGACCTGATGCGATGCCTCGCCAGCTCGCCGCAGCGGACGTTCACCAAGACGGAGCTCGCCCGCGAGGTGTGGGGCAGCGAGCACGTGGCTCACAACAGCCGCACGCTCGACTCGCACGTGGCGCGGGTGCGCCACAAGCTCGGCGACGTCGGCGCCAGCGAGCAGGTCCAAACCGTCCGCGGCGTCGGCTTTCGCCTATCGCAATGACCGGGTTGTGTGACAGGTTCGTGACAAGTTCGCATCGACTCCGCGAACAAACGGGGCGCCGGGGCGCTGCCGGACGGCGCGACGGCGATCATCTCTCGCATGAACGTGCAGCAGATCATCTACCAGGGTCAGCTCGCGGCTGTCGTTGTCGGGCAGGAGGCGACGATCGAGACGCGCCTGTCGGGCGAGGAGCTGCTCGACGTGCAGGCGATGTGCCTGTTCGCAATCGAGGTCGCCGTGGGCGAGCGCCCCGGCCCCTACAGCCACGAGCGAGCGAGAACGTTCGCCGCACAGGCGCGCGCGCAGCGCGCGATCGCGCTGGCGCTGGCCAGACGCGGCGCGTGAAGGGACCTGCCGGCCGCCGGCCTGGCGGCGAAACGAACAGGAACAGAAGGAGCGGTCATGCACGAGCCCGATGGTGTCGGCGAGGCGTTCGAGGAGCTGTTGCGCAGCGGTCTGGCGGCCGCCGGCGCACTTGCGAGGGCTAGTGCGCACGCGCGCGCCCAGCAGCTGCGGGCCGCGGCGGACGCCAGCGAACACGCCGCCCAGCAGGCGCGTGCCGCGCTGGAGGTCGAGCGCGCGGCCGCCCGGGCGCGGCTGGCGCCCGTGACACAGACGGAGTGGTGGGACCGTGCCACCCCACAGGAGATCGCGCACACCTGGCAGACGGCGCTTGAGTGGCGCGAGAGCGACGTGGACGCAGCGAAGGCCTCGGTGAGGATCCGCGCCGAGCTCGAGGACCGCTACGGCATCGACCCCCACGACTACACCGCCGCGCCGGCGAGCGAGCCGGCGGCCGCGACGAGCGCGGCGGCTGCCGCCGCGGCCGAGGTGTTGCGTGAGGCCCGGGACGGCCGGCGGCTGTCGGCGATCAGCCACGAGGGGAGCGTCGCCGACCTGCTTGTTCGCGGCGGCCCGAGGTCGCCGCCGCGGGCCCGACGCGGCCGTGGCCGTGGTCAACAGCGAGTCGAGCGAGAGCGGGACAGATGACCGCTATCGGGTTTACGGTGAGCGCATGCGAGGTGATCGGATGGGCCGTAGAGTTCGGCGGACGGCATGCCCGGTAGCCGCCGTCCCCGCAAACCACAGGCGCGTGACGGTGGGCAGCTCTCCTTCGAATCCCTGTGGACCGAGCCCGAACGAGCGCGCGATGAACAGGTACGGGGCGCAGGCGATGCGCCATTGGGAGCAGGTCGACCCGGAGCGCTACCAGGCGATCCCGGACAAGGAGACGTTCTTCACCGCGCTGGGGGCGCAAGCCGAGCAAGAAATCCAGACACGAGCGGACGCGTTGGCGGGCCCGGACAAGCCGGAGGAGGAATATCTGGAGAAGGTCGGCCGGTTGAACATGGCGAGGTTCACCGCGGAGAGCGAGGTGCTCCGCGAGCTGGTGCTGATCCCGGACCCGGACGACACCTACGACCAGGAGGAGACCGACGAGCCGGTGCCGGAAGGCTGGAACGTCGTCCAGAAGGCGATCCAAGAGATCATGTTGCAGGAGGATCTCGAGCAGGACTGAGGTTCACGCCGGGCTCGGCGGATCAGGACCTGGCGCCGTCAGGCCCTCACGCGCGAGTGGACGCGAACCTGCAGGCGCTGGCAGTGCTGAAGCGCCTGGAGGCCGAGGAGCGGCCCGCGACCGTCGAGGAGCAGCGGCTGCTTTCGCGGTGGTCGAGCTGGGGTGCGGTGCCCGAGATCTTCGACGAGGCGCGCGAGGAATGGGCGAGGGACCGCGCGCAGCTTCGCGGGCGGCTTGGCGAGCAGGGGTGGGCGGCCGCGCGGCGTACGACGCTCAACGCGCACTACACGCATCCGCAGATCGTGGCGGCTATGTGGGAGCTCACCGTGCAGCTGGGTTTCGAGCACGGTCGGGTGCTCGAGCCTGGATGCGGCGCCGGCGTGTTCATCGGCCTGGCGCCCGTAGGCGCGGAGATGACGGGGGTTGAGCTTGATAACACGACCGCGGCGATCGCACAGAGGCTCTACCCCCACGCCCAGATCCACGCGGGGTCGTTCGCGGCCGGCACGCGGATGGCGGATGGCTCGTTTGATCTGACGATCGGGAACGTGCCGTTCGGGGACGTACGGCTGCACGATCCCCGGCACAACCCCGGGCAGCACTCGATCCACAACCATTTCATCCTCAAGTCGCTGGCGCTGACGCGCCCCAGCGGACTCGTGGTCGTGTTGAGCAGCCACTACACACTCGACGCGGCGAACCCCGCCGCGCGGCGGGAGATGAGCGAGCTCGGGGACCTGCTCGGCGCGCTGCGGCTCCCGACGGGCGCGCATCGCCGCGCCGCAGGCACCGACGCGTTGACTGACCTGCTCGTGTTCCGCCGCCGCCCGGCCGGCACCGAACCGCTCTCGACGAGCTGGCTGAAGACCGCGGATGTGCAGGTTGACGGCGGGAGCGCCCGGATCAACCAGCACTTCATCGAGCATCCCGACCGGGTGCTCGGCGAGCCCTCGCTCGGCCACGGCATGTACCGGGCCGAGACCCTCCGCGTCACGGGCGAGCGGGACGCGACCGCGGTCGCACACGCGATCGCTCACCACGGCCACGAGATCGCCCAATACGCACGCTCGCATCCCGTACAGCAGCCGGCCGACGACCCGGTGAGCTTCGACGTGGCGTCGGCCCGGCAGCTGCAAGCGCCGAAGGGGCTGTGGGACGGGCACCTGCTCGTCCTGTCAAACGGCGCGTTCGCGGAAGTGCGCGGTGATGTTCAGGAGCCGATCGAGGTGCCGCGGAGCATCGGCGGCGAGCTGCGTCATCTGCTGGGGCTCCGCGACGGCGCCCGGGTGCTGCTCGCGCTGGAGGCGCAGACCCTCGAGGACACGCCAGCGATCGATCAGCTTCGCCGCCGGCTGCGTGAGGACTATGAGACCTACCACGCGCGCTACGGGGCGATCAACCGGTTCAGCTTTCGGCGCACCGGCCGGATCGACGCCGATACGGGCGAGGAGCAGCTGGCGCGGATCACCCCGCGCGCGATCCGGCTGCTGCGCTCAGACCCGTTCTCGGCGCTGGTGCAGAGCCTCGAGGTGTTTGACCAGAGCAGCCAGCACGCGACACCCGCGGGGCTGTTAAGCCGGCGGGTGATCGCCCCGCGCGTGCCGGTGCTCGGAGTCGAGACAGCTCAGGACGCGCTCACCGTGTGCCTGGACACCCGCGGACAGGTTGACCTGGAGGAGATCGCCCGGCTGCTCGGGGCGAGCGAGAGCGATGCGCGGGAGCAGCTTGGAGAGCTGGTCTATGAGGATCCGCAGGACGGGCGGCTGGTACCCGCGGCGGAGTACCTGTCGGGGAACGTCCGCGAGAAGCTCGAGCAGGCGCGCGCCGCGGCCGTCGCGAACCCGGAGCTGGCGGTGAACGTCGCCGGGCTTGAGCGGGTGCTGCCACCGGACCTCGGCGCCGACGAGGTGCAGGCGCGGTTGGGGGCAGCGTGGATCGACGTTGACACGCACCGCCAGTTTCTGACGGAGATCCTCGAGGACGACTCGGTCCGGGTGGAGCATCCCGGCGGCGCGGTCTGGGCAGTTCGTGCGAACAACAGCTCGGTCCTTGCCCGCAGCGAGTGGGGCACCAGCCGAATGCCGGCGGCGCAGGTCGCGAAAGCGGTGCTCGAGCAGCGGCCCGTCCAGGTGACCGACGAGACCGACGACGGCAAAAGGGTCGTTAACCCGGTCGAGACCGCGGCCGCGCAGGAGAAGGCGGGGGCGCTGCAGGAGCGGTTCGCGGAGTGGTGCTGGGAGCAGCCCGAGCGCGCCCGGCAGCTGCTTGACGAGTACAACCGGCGGTTTAACTCGACCGCGCTGCGCGACTACAGCAACGAGGGGGAACGACTGACGCTTCCCGGGCTGGCGCGGACGTTCACACCACTGCCGCATCAGCGCGCAGCGGTCGCGCGGATGCTCTCAGAGCCCGCCGTCGGGCTCTTTCACCAGGTCGGGGCGGGCAAGACCGCGGAGATGATCATCGGCACGACCGAGCTGCGACGGCTCGGGATGATCGCAAAGCCCGCGGTCGTGGTCCCCAACCACATGCTTGAGCAGTTCAGCCGCGAGTGGTTGCAGCTCTATCCCCAAGCAAGGGTCCTCGCCGCCTCAAGCGGCGACCTGGCGGGCGAGCACCGGCGGCGGTTCGTCGCCCGCGCGGTCAGCAACGACTGGGACGCCGTCCTGATGACCCGCTCGGCGTTCGAGCGGATCCCGGTCAGCGCCGAGACGCAGAAGCACTACGAGGAGCGGGAGATCGCCGAACTACGAGCAATGCTCGTCAACGCCCGCGGCGGGGACGGGCTGACCGTGAAGCGGCTGGAGCGGATGGTCCTGGCCGCCGAGGAACGGCTCGCCAAGAAGCTCGACGGGGACAAGGACCCGGGGATCTGCTTTGAGGAGACCGGGATCGACTATCTCGTGGTCGACGAAGCGCACGGCTACAAGAACCTACGAACCGTCTCGAACATTCGCGACGCCGCGATCGACGGGTCGATGCGCTCAAGCGACCTGCACATGAAGGCCGAGTATCTCCGCGACCGCCACGGCAAGAGGGTGATCACGATGGCGACAGCCACCCCGATCGCCAACAGCGTCACCGAGGCGCACGTGATGCAGCGCTACCTGCGCCCTGACCTCCTCGCCGCCGCCGGCGTCGAGCACTTCGACACGTGGGCGGCGACATTCGGGCAGACCGTCACTGAGATCGAGATGGCACCCACCGGCGGTGGGAACTACCGGATGAACACCCGCTTCGCCCGATTTCAGAACGTGCCCGAGATGCTGCGCATGTGGCACGTCTTCGCCGACGTCAAAACCGCAGAGGACCTCAACCTGCCAACACCAAAGGTCGCCGCCCGCCCGGATCGGCAACGCGCCGCGCAGACAGTCGTGATCCCGGCCGGTCCAGAGATCCGCGCCTACCTGACCGAGCTTGGACACCGCGCCGAGCAGGTGCGCAGCCGGACGGTCACGCCGGAAGAGGACAACATGCTGAAAATCTCCACCGATGGCCGCAAAGCCGCGCTCGACATGCGCCTGGCGACCGGAGCACCGACCGCCGGCGCCTGCAAGCTCGAGGTCGCAGCCGACAAGATCGCCGAGCTCTGGCACGCGACCCGCGAGCACACCTACACAAACCCTGCCAACGGCGAGCGCTCACCCATCCCGGGCGCGCTGCAGATCGTCTTCTGCGACCTCGGAACCCCGTCGGCGCAATGGAACGCGTACGACGAGCTCCGCGCCCAGCTCACCAACCTTGGCGTTCCGCCGGAGCGGGTGCGCTTCATTCACGAGGCGCGCAACGACAGCGAGAAGGGGCGCCTGTTCGCCGCCGCCCGCTCAGGGCACGTCGCGGTGCTGATCGGCTCGACCGAGAAGATGGGCGTCGGCACCAACATCCAGGCACGCGCGATCGCGTTGCATCACCTCGACTGCCCGTGGCGCCCGGCCGACATCGAACAGCGCGAAGGCCGAATCCTGCGCCAGGGCAACCAGAACCCCGAGATCGGGCTGTACCGCTACGTCGTCGAAGGCAGCTTCGACGCGTACAGCTGGCAGACCGTCGAGCGCAAAGCCAAGTTCATCAGCCAGATCATCCGTGGCCGGCTCGACGTTCGTGCGATCGAGGACATCGGCGACAACGCGTTGTCCTTTGCCGAAGTCAAAGCGCTCGCCTCCGGCGACCCGCTGATTCTCGATCACGCCCAAGCGAACGCCGAGCTGACCCGCCTGCAGCGCCTCGAGCGCGCGTGGCGGCGAAACCAGGACACCCTGCGCCACACCGTCACCTCCGCGATCGAGCGCGAAAAGGCACGCGGCCAGGAGCTCGCCGCGATCGCCAACGCGCTCACCCGGCGGATTGACACGCGCGCGGACAAGTTCGCGATCACGATCAACGGCAACACCGTCACCGAACGCAAAGCCGGCGGCGAGCTGCTCACGACGTGGGCAGCCTGCGCTCAGCCGGGGAAGGTAATGCCCGTCGCGCACCTCGGCGGCCTGCAAGTCGTCGGCGTCGTCCGGGTCGACTACCAGGCCGGCGGTCGTGAAGCAGTGCTCGCGCTCGACGGGCTCGCGGCCGAGCCCGCGCACGCCACCCTCACGCATCTGCGAGAGAACCCGCTTACGCTGATCCGCCAGCTCGAGCACCGCATCGGCGACCTCGAAGGGTTACAGGGACGCCTGGCCGCGAAGCAGCAAGAGGCGTGTCAGGAAGCAAAGAGGGCACGCGAGGCGCTCGCGCGACCGTTCAAGCATTCCCAGGAGCTGACCGCCGCCGCGCAACACCTGCGTGAGGTCACCGAGCAGATGCGCGAGAGACAGGCGCCGCCAGAGCCGCCAGCGGAACCGGCACCGGCGTCGACGCGCGACACGTCACGTGGGCCCGAGCCTCCGCCGCTCTCGCCACCGACACCGTCCCCGCCACCACTCTCACCGCCGCGTCCGCAACCCGAGGACGCGGGCCACGCTCGACACGGCAGCTGGAGCACGCCCGCTGGCCGAGAACGCGATGGTGCGAGCCGCTAAGCATCGGCCAACAAGGCGGTCCCGCGCTCCGGTTTCGAACAAAGCACAAGTCGGCTGAGCATCGCGAGCCCCAACTGACGCGGGATCGGCGCGCCCGCTCGTGGGCGAAAGCGATCACCGCGTTCGGTCGGCGCCCGCGCCTGCTTTCCGTTGAAAGCATAAGCCCGGCCGGAGACGAAAGGAGAAGTGCCGCGCCGAGAGAGCCGGGCGTCTGCCTCCCGTTGAGCGCATGTGTCCGGTCTGGGGCCCGGGAAGGGTGAAAGGAAAAGCGCGGCAGCAGTCCAGTCGGATGGAAGTTCACCCGCGACATTCTCAACACCTGGCTCCAACGGCTCGCCCAACGCCAGACAACCCAACTCACGCTCGCTGCCTGACGCGGACGGGACTTATGACTGGCAGCACTTAGCCGTAGCGCACGCCGGTCAGTGCCCGCAGCTTGGCGCGGTCGTGATTGGCGTTGATCCGCCGCACCGTGCCCGAGCGCGATCGCATCACCAGTGACTCGGTGGTCGCGCCCCGGTCACCTTGGTAGCGGACGCCCTGGAGCACGTCGCCGTCGGTCACGCCCGTGGCGGAGAAGAACACGTCGTCACCGGAGACCAGGTCATCGCAGTTGAGCACCTTGGTCAAGTCATAGCCCGCTGCCTCGGCGGCGGTGCGCTCGCCCTCGTCGCGCGGCCACAGGCGTCCGAGCAACTGGCCGCCGCTGCACTTGATCGCCGCTGCCGAGATCACCCCCTCGGGCGTGCCGCCGATGCCCCACAGCACGTCGACGGAAGAGTTCTCGCTCACGGCGAGCAGCGACGCCGAGACGTCTCCGTCGAGGATCAGCCTGACGCGCGCGCCGGCCTCGCGGACCACGCGCATCGCCTCATGATGGCGCTCGCGGTCGAGCATCACGACCATCACGTCGCGGATGTCACGGTGCTTGCGCTCGGCGATCAGAGCCAGCGTCTCGGGCAGCGGGCGGTCGAGGTCGAGCAGATCGGCGATCTCGGGGCCGCCGGCGATCTTCTCCATGTAGACGCACGGCCCGGGATCGAACATCGAGCCTCGCTCGGCCAGGGCGATGACCGCGAGCGCACTCGGCATCCCGAGCGCCGTCAGCCGGGTCCCCTCCAGCGGATCGACCGCGACATCGACCTGGGGCGGGCTGCCGTCGCCGATCTGCTCGCCGTTGTAGAGCATCGGCGCCTCGTCCTTCTCGCCCTCGCCGATCACCACCACGCCATCCATCGCCACCAAGTCGAGCACGTTGCGCATCGCATCGACGGCGGCCTGGTCCGCGCCCTCCTTGTCACCGCGCCCGACCATCCGCGCCGCGGCCAGGGCCGCCGCCTCCGTGACCCGGACCAGCTCGAGCGCGAGGTTGCGATCAGGCCGGGCGTTCGTCGGCGTTGTGCTCACAGGATCCCCGGCGGTTTGCGCCGAACCCCGCTCTCCTGCGAGCGCCAGATCGATCCGCTCAGGATCAGCAGGTCCCCGATCAGCGCCGCCCACCAACCGACGCTGAGCGATATCTCTCCGGGCGGTGTGCCGGGCTTATCGAGCAGACCCACGAACAGCGTCACGGTCAGGGCCAGCAGCGCGGTGACAGCGGTCAGCTCTCCCCGCGGCCAGGAGAGCGCATGGCCGCGGACGATGATGTAGGCCAGGATCGCCGGAGCAACCGCGGCGATCAGCAGCAGGAACTTGATCACCGGAAGCGACCCCCAGCCCGTGCAGCCGGAGTTAGGACCCCTGCAGCCGTCGAGCACCGCATTGCCATTAGCCAGCGAGAACCAGCTCAGAAACAGCGATACGCCCAGCAAGACCCCGCCCACCGTCGCCACGAGCTCCCCGCGGTCGAGTGCTCTGAAGTCCATCGCGCCGCAGCCTAACCGGTCTTGCCGGCCAATGTGACCCGGGGCCGGGCCGGTGTAGGCTCGGACCCGATGCGCTTTCGCCAGCTGCTCCGCGACTCGGCATCGGTGCACGCGAGCGATCTGCTCGCTGGCCTACGGCTCGGGTCCCGCGCGCCCTCCGGTCGGCCGTACACGGCCGCCAACTTCGCCGCCAGCGCGGACGGGCACGCCACCTTCGCCGGGCGCTCGCGCAAGCTGGGCGACGACGGCGATCGCGAGATCTTTCACGGTCTCAGAGAGCAGCTCGACGCCGTGCTGGCCGGGACCGAGACGCTGCGCACCGGCTCGTTGACCAAGTGATGACCAGGGAGCCCTACGCCTCCGCGCGGCGCGTGTTCTGGATCGTCGACAACGGATCCTCGCACCGCGGGCAGGCATCCGTCTGCCGGCTTGAGAACCGCTGGGCGAACCTGATCCTCGTGCATACGCCGATCCACGCCTCGTGGCTAAGGCGAGTAGCCGGGGGGAATCTCACCCCCCGGCTCTCTCAGATCCCGGCGTGAA
>ODAK010008397.1_pt1 | contig 10328 bp, 6 predicted proteins | sample 1539591 | NCBI WGS metagenome assembly ODAK01 (sample SAMEA3539303, study PRJEB22396) | soil metagenome | biome: tundra; feature: field; material: soil | place: USA | collected 2010-05 | depth 0.15 m | reverse complement strand
CGTGACCAGCCTGCGGTTGGGTGTCTGCTGGATGCTGACCGCGGCGGACAGCCGCACGGACGGTCGTCATCTCGCGTATCTCGACAATCCCGCGAAGTTCCGTTTCCTTCGACCACGAATTGTTCGACTGGTTGCGGCAAACAATGCATCAGTATCCAGACCGACGAGGTGCCCGTATCGAAGCCGCCGGTTTATTTTTCGGCGCTGTGTACTTCACACAACTCCTTGCTGACGGCCATGCACACAGGAAAGCCTGGTTCGCCAACTGTCTCCGGCAACTTGAGGGATGCGACATGGTCTTTTTCGACCCAGATAACGGGCTGGAGCGTTCCGTGGCTTTCGGACGCAGGCACTCGCACAAATTCCTCCATTGGACGGAGGTCCGTGATACTTTCTCGACGGGAACATCGGTGCTCGTTTACCAGCACTTTCCACGCGAAGATCGCGCTGCCTATATTGCGCGTCTGGCTGACCGCTTACGGGCCGAAACTGGGGCGGCTGCCATCTTCTCGTTTATCACCCCGTTCGTGGTGTTTCTCTTGGCCGCTCACGAGCGACACTCAGCGTCATTTCGCTATGTAGTTCGCAAACTGCCTCTTCGCTGGCCCGAGAAACAAATCGCAGCAAGGGAAGTGTAACCCGCCCAGCGATTCTCGCGCTCGGAAACGGCCTGTAGCTAGCCCGATCGAAGGCCCTTCGCTACAACAAATACCTAACAATATGGGCGGATATCGCGCTGCGCGCTGCCCTGGCGTCAGCTCACGTGAATGACCGGGCGGCGTTTCGGGTCCTGGATCGCCCTGTGCAGGACCTCATGCGCGATCGGTGCGACATCGCTTCTCTCCGAGAGCCAGGAAACGGAATAGATCCTACCGGGTGACCTTAGTGCCATTTGAAGTCACAGTGGGGGAGTTCTATGGGAACGCGCAATATGTGCTTTTAGAATCGACTCTGCTTAGGTCCGCTTGCGCGTCCGTGGCGGAGCGGGCAAGCGTCCAAGCACCACCTCCACAGCCATCCCCAGGCCCAGCAATTTGTCATCCTCATCCACGAGCCCATCTAATTCCAGCCCAACGGGTAATCCTTGCGAAGTGAGCCCGGCCGGTATGGTCAGTCCGGGGGTTCCCAACCCGGGCGCCATTGTCGTGTTACGGACCAATACTCCGCTTTCCGGAAATTGCCTTCCGTTAATTTCCAGAACATCGCCGGCTTCATCACCATTGACGCGGATCAGCGGAGCCGGCACGGGCTCGGTCGGAAACGCGATAGCGGCCAGACCGTTCGCCTCAAAGAATGCGGTGTACTGCTGGAGAACGTTCCGTCGCGCCGTCGTGCGAGCCTCTTCCGCCTGCGCTGTATCCACCTTTGCCTCCCGAAGCCGCAGCAGGCCGGCCTTCGTGGTCTTGGTCAGGGTTTGGGCAATGAGATCGTCGAAGGTAATCTCCGGAGCATTGCGGGCCAAAAAGGCCGCCAGATCGCCGCTGCCGGCGCGGCCCAGAGCGGCATATTCCTGTAGTGCGAGCTGATGAAATTGTTTGAAGTCGAGGTCTACGAACGTGACCCCTGCCAGGCGCAGACGCGCCAGCGCCTGGTCCATGACCTTCGTCACCTCCGGGTCCACGTCTTCCCAGAAGTCAGACCGGGGAACGCCGACGCGAAGACCTCCCAGCGCCGCAGGCGACGGCATTGGCCGGCCTGTGATAACCGCATTCAGCAGCGCCACGTCTGAGACCGTCCTTGCAATGGGTCCGATCGTATCGAGGTCGAAAGACATCGGCACTACGCCGTCGTTGGAGTAACGTTTCCGCGCGCCCGCCATTGAGGGCCGCAGACCAGCGACGCCGCAAAATGCGGAAGGGATCCGAACCGACCCGGCCGTGTCCGTCCCAAGACCGGCGGGTGCGAATCGTGCTGCCACCGCCGCGGCTGTCCCTCCGCTCGACCCGCCAGGAATGCGGGCCGGATCGTATGGATTCCTGACAAACCCGAAAGTGGGATTGGTGGACGTGCCTCCGCGGGCCAGTTCATGCATGTTGGCTTTAGCCAGCAGAATCGCCCCGTTCCCGAACAGAGTGTCGATTACCGGAGCATTATTCTTCGGAAAATATTTCTTCAGTGCGGTGTTTCCCGCTGAGGTGGGAAAACCGACAGTGTCGATATTGTCTTTAACGATGAGCGGCAGCCCTGCCAGCGGACCCAACGGCTTACCGCGCGCCCGCGCCCGATCCACTGTACGGGCACTCTCCAGAACGCGCGCCTCGTTAATCCACGTGACTGCATGCAGACTTCTGTTATCGCGGAAATTCTTCAGCAGCGCCCCGGCATAGTGCTCGGCCCGAAGACTTCCGTCTTTGATGCGCCGCACGACTTCGCCTGCAGTCAAATCTGTAATCTCCGACGGGGCCGCGGCACCAAGACCGCTCCCCGAACCGGCCAGCAAGCCCGCGGACGCTGGTATTGCGCCAGCCCCAATCCTGAGCAGGTCGCGCCGGCTTAGCGAGCAATTGGTTCGTTCCACGATACGAGAGCTCTTCGTTTTTCAGACAGCCGGCATCTATGCCGAAATCGACTTCCAGCTCTTCACCAGGTGGTCAGCGGTGCGCCAGGCCAGAGCCTGGATGGTCAGGGTGGGATTCCGCGCGCCGCTGGTTACCATCACCGATCCGCCTAAAAGGCCGAGGTTAGGCGCTTCGTGCGAGAAACCCCAGCGATCGACCGCACTGGTTTCGGGGTTGTTGCCCATGCGAGTGCCTCCATACGTGTGCGTGCTGGTCCCGGCGCCGTTGACAGGCGCTTTGGTTACTTCAACAGCGCCAGCCTCACGAAACCATTGCTCCATTTTGGTCTGCGCGTATTGGATCGCCCGCTGCTCGTTCTCCTTCACCCCGCCCGTGGTGATGCGAACCACAGGGTCGCCGAGTGGATCTTTCACTTCCGGGTCCAGATCCAGATAAGAGGTCTCATACGGGAAACTGGAAGTCTGCAGATATACCTGCGCGAGGCGTCCCGCATTTTCGTGTATGAACGACTTCCATTCCGAACCCCAGCCCGGAGCCTTCCCAAACGTATTCATGGCCGCGGATTCAATCGGGTGACGTTCCGTATGCACATGCAGACTGGTGCCACCGATGAATCCCAGCCCCGTATGGTCATAGTTGTCGTCGGCAAAGTCGTCGACGGTCACGCCCTGCGCCGGCAAACCGTACCAGATGTTCAGATCGTATGGGAATAACGCGGTCACCGCGCCGCCGGCCTGGGTATCGTAATGAGCGAAATAGTGTTTGCCTACCTGCCCGTGATTGTTGGCGAGGCCGTTTGGATAGGCTTTCGATGTGGAGAGCAGTAAACGGCGGGAATTTTCGTACGTGTATCCCGCCATCAGTACGACTTTGGCGGGTTGAAAATACTCCTGCCCGTCGCGGATATAGTTGACGCCGCTGACTCTGCCATTCGAGTCCGACACGATCCGGGTCACGTGCGCGCGATCGAACACGGTCAGATTCTTTGTCTTCACTGCTGCCGGAATTGTGGTTACAGCCGTGGAATTTTTCGCGCTGATGTGGCAGCCACCGCCACTGCAATAACCGTGATAGGCACAGCCCGGCCGTCCCTTGTAAGACTGCGAATTAATGGCTGCCGGTGGATGAAACGGGTGCCAGCTGAGCTTTTTAGCCACATCATACATGTGATCGACGAAGCCGGTGCTCCGCAGCGCGGGCATGGGGTACTCGCGCCGGCGCGGCCCTTCGAATACGTTGCCGAGCGGATCCAGCTTTCCCTGAATATTGCCGGCTTTGCCCGAAACACCCACCTCGTACTCAATCGTGTCGTAGTATGGCTCAAGCTCGTCGTAAGTGACCGGCCAGTCTTCGAGAGTGGAACCCTTCGGAATGGCCGCGGCACCATAGCGCTTCACGGTCTCGGTGCGAGCCAGAAAGTCCCAGGGCTTTAGCCGCCAGCTCTGTGCCCAGTAGTGAATGGAGGTGCCGCCTACGGCATTCATCATCGGGAAGCCGCCGCGCCGTACCGGCTGGGTGGGGCTGTTGCGGAGCGTCGGCAACTCCAGCAGGCCCTTCTTTGAAGAGTTCACCAGCCGGCGCACATTGTTATAAACCTCGTCGGCGCGGTAGGTGTGGGGGTCAATCCACGTTCCGGCTTCGATCCCAGCCACTTTCAGACCGGCTCGCGCCAAAGGCAGCACGGCCACGCCGCCTGCCGCGCCCAGGCCAACTACCGCCACGTCGACAGGCTTCAGATTAGTGGCCATCCTGGCCTCCATAAACGGACGCTCGGAACGGCTTCGGCGCACTGAGCCCCTGATCCGCGGCGGCCACAGCGAGACGCGGGCCGGGGTAGCGGATGAGATCCCACCCGGCGAAGTTCTTATTGCCGCCGTAGTGCGGATCGCTGAACATGCCTTCCAGGGTCAAACGACGGACCCGGTTGAAAAAAGCTGCGGCGTTGGCAAATCCAGTTGCGGCATTGCTTTCCAGCGCCTTCAGGACGGCATCTTTCTTCTCCCCTGGCAGTTCGGCGAAGACGGCGCCCTGCGCGCTGCGGGCATAGGCATCGAGTGCGGCGAGTCCTTCGAGAAAACCTGCGCGCTCTCCCTCGTTGGGGCCGGCCAGAACCTGTTCGATGTAGTTGACAGCCCCGGAATCGACTGCGCCGGGCCCTAATTTGTCGGTTGGAATGAGGCGGTCGGCAAACGCATCGAGAATGCTTCGCTCAGACGCCGAAAAGGTCCACGGCGGAGCCGCGTTTTCCTGTGCCGCGGATCTGATCGCTGCGACCGGAATGAGCGCAGCGGACGCGATTACTGCCCGCCGGGTTATACCGGGCAGGCTGTCGTTTTCCACCATGAGAAGGTTGATCCTTTGCCGGAGTTGGCCTCCCGCCGCTACTCACGCAGAGCGGCAGCGGGAGTTTCAGAAGCGGAGGGACTACGCGCCGCCCCGGGATATTTTTCCTTTGACGATCTTCTTCGGATCGACATCCCGCGGGACGATGACGTTAAACCACGGCACCATCATTTCTTCGAACGTCTGCTCACCGCCGTAAACATCCTGCGTCGGATCCGGATTGAAAGGATTGTTTGACGAGTTATCGTAATGCGCGTCAGCATGGAATTTCGATCCCTTGGGCACCATCAGTGGTTTCTCCAGATCGTAGCCAAGCTGCCATTCGAAGTTGTAATGCGGCACGTTGAGGATAATCTGGGATTCACCCGTTGGATACGTCAGCGTATACGTCATGTCTTTCCCGCGCAGGTGCATGTGCGGCATGAACCACGTCATTTCCACGTCTTCCAGGAACGTCAGGTCCAGCGGCGGACTCGCCCAGTTTCCGTCACCCGGCGGAATATGGAATTTTTCGCGGTCGCCGATCTCAGCCGGCTGCTGCACGAAAGTAACGACCTTGCGCTGGGGCTCTTCTTTCGCCACGGTAAAGCCGAATTTCGTCACGTCCGTAACTGCCTTGCCGTTCGGGGTGTAATGCATCTGGACCACCAGGTCCGCACCCGCCGGAACCAGCTTGGCTGCATTGTGGATACGGAAATCCATCGGCGGGATGCCGGGCACGTAAAGCGCTTCGAGCGTGCCGCCACCGGTCAGTTCCGTGTTAGTCATCGTGACGATGTTACCGTCAGCGTCCACCAGCTGCCGTTTAGTTCCCCGCGGCGCGTCTTTCAGCGCGACACCTTTGTCATCACGCGGTGTGTCATACCAAATCGGCCGATTGTAAACCGTATCCGGTGTGTGCGGCTTGATGTAGAAAACCACGTGGTGCACCACGGACGGATCGCCCGGACGGATCTCGATCGACGTGATCCACGTGTCTTTGGTAAAGCCGCTCGGAATCGTGATGTAAGTCCATTCCAGAACACCCTTCGCCGGAACCTGATACGGCGGCATCGAAACCACGACGTCCGGTTTGATGGTCCAGCCTTCCGGCCACTTCACCGGAGGCGGGGCATCTTTAGCTTTTCCCTCGGGCGCGCCCGCGTCGACCCACTTCACGATCGTATCGATCTGGCTTTGCGTGAGCGACATGTCGTTCTTGAAATGTCCATAGCGTGGATCGGCAAACCAGGGTGGCATCTTGCGGCTCGCCACTGCGGTTTTGACTGCCTTTGCCCACGGGCGAGTGCTCTCGTATGTCAGGAAAGACATCGGCGCAACTTCGCCCGTGCGATGACAATTCTGGCATTTCTGCTGCATGATCGGCAGCACATCCTTATCGAACGTCACCTGGGAAGACGTGGAAGCTGCGGCCGCCGCAGCGGCTACGATCAATCCTGCGGACAATAATTTCATCACCGACATGAAATCTCCTTGTGTGCGGTTCGGGGGAAACCGGGGACGCCGCCCAAAGTTCGCGCCCATCTGCGGACGCGAAGTTACGCCGCGAATGTATCAACGCCATTAGCCGGAGTCAAGCCCTCCTGCGCGCGTTCCAGTGAACCGTGATTGAGGGTGGAGTGCATCTACCGGTAGATATGCGGGGTGTATATAAAATGTAAAGATCAACCAGGAATACCCGACATGACGTTCGCCCGCCATCCGTTATTTGGAAAACACGATTGACTCCGAGTTAAGTGTTGTGTATAACTGAACAACTTGAATCGGGGTCATGGTCTTCCGTCCGTCCCTGTGTCCGAGGTCGTGATTTTTCCAGGAGGCACCAAATCACACGTACCTGTTTCTCCTGCGCTGTAACACGCGGCAGCGTCGGCAAACTGAATCAAGTTACGAATCATCCGTTACACGGGATCTTCGGAACAAAGTCCGCAGCGAAGTTACTCCAATTCGAAATATTGAGGGGCATATGAGGGCATCAGCATCGGGCATTATCTGCATTTCCATGTTACTTACACTAAGTTGCGCGGAATTATGGGCGCAGGGTTCGACTGCCCAGATTAACGGAGCTATCCGCGACGCTTCCGGGCTTGCCGTACCAGGTGCCGAGGTCAAAGCCACGCTGACCAGCACGGGGGTGGCGCGCACGGTTACCAGCGGGGCGGACGGAGCCTACATTCTTCCGGCCCTGCCTGTCGGCCCATACATGCTTGAAGTAGCAAAGGAAGGTTTCACAAAGTACATCCAGAGTGGCATTATCCTTCAGGTGGACAGCAACCCGACGATCGACGTCGCTTTGAAAATCGGCTCAGTGAACGAGCAGGTCACCGTGCAGGCCGACGCCAATCTGGTGGAAACGCACTCCACGGGAATCGGAACCGTTGTCGATCAGCAGCGCGTGACGGAAATGCCGCTGAACGGACGCCAGTTGACTCAGCTGATCTTTCTGGCCGGCGGAGCCACCAACAGCGGCCAGACGGCGCTGAATTCGAATCGCAACTACCCAACCGTAGTCATCGCAGTTGCCGGCGGCCTTTCCAGCGGCGTCACATTCACGCTCGATGGCGGCTCGCACAACGATCCGTTCAACAATCAGAACCTGCCGCTCCCCTTTCCCGACGCTCTCCAGGAGTTCAAGGTTGAAACCGGCGCGCTGTCCGCACAGTACGGCCACCATTCGCAGGCCGCGGTGAACGGAGTCACCAAGTCCGGGTCCAACGAGTTTCACGGCGCCGCGTTCGAGTTTTTGCGCAACGGAGATTTCAACGCCCGCGACTTCTTTGCCACCCGGCGCGATTCGCTCAAGCGCAATCAGTTTGGCGGCACGATCGGCGGACCGGTCATGAAGAACAAGCTGTTCTTCTTCGCGGGATATCAGGGCACGCTGCAGCGCTCCGACCCGGTTCAGACTTTTTCTTTTGTCCCGACGCCCGCGATGCTCAAAGGCGATTTCACGGCGATCACGTCACCTGCCTGCAACAACGGCCGTCAGATCGCTCTGCCCGCCGCGCAGGGCTTCACCGGCAACCAGATTGCGCCGTCGTTGTTCAGCCCGCAGGCTGTCAAGCTGGCAAGCTTCCTCCCGGCCGTGGCCGATCCCTGCGGGAAAGATTTTTATGGGCCCAAGAACGATTCCGACGAGCACCTCGGCCTCGTTCGCGTCGATTATCAGGTGAATTCCAAACATTCGGTGTTTGGCCGGTACATTCTTTCGCGGCTGGAACAGCCTGCGTCCTACGACGGCAAGGATCCCAATTCGATCACGACGGCGATAGCGTATGACCGCATTCAGTCGTTCGTGCTGGGCGATACTTACCTGTTAGGCGCGGCAACGGTAAACTCCTTCCGCGCCACGATAAACCGGGCGCGTATCGACAAGACCCAGGTACCGTTCTTCAGCCCGCCCGACTTCGGCACGCCGCTGTCGACGCCCATGCCGACGCCGTACACCTATCTGAACGTAGCCGGCGGCTTCCAGCTTGGGCCCGCAAGCGCGTTGCCCGGAAACTGGGATACCACGACGCCGCAGATTGGAGACGACGTGAGCCTTGTGCGAGGTGCACATCAGATTGGGTTTGGCGTCAACTGGGAGCGCCCCCAGCTAAACACCAACGGCTACCTTTATGCGAACGGATATCCCAACTTTACCGGTCAGGTGACCGGTTTGGGCCTGGCCGACTTCCTTTTGGGCAAGCCGACGACGTTTCAGCAGGGCGCCAACACGACCGGCTTCGACTACCAGCGCTATCTGGCGCTCTATATTCAGGACGCCTGGAGAATCACGCCGCGTCTTACTATCAACGCGGGCCTGCGCTGGGAGCCCTACTTTGCCCTGGGCACCAAACACGGGCAGACACTGCACTTCGATCAGGCTGCATACGCGGCCAACCAGCACAGTTCCGTGTACGTGAACGCGCCCGCGGGCCTGACGTTCCCGGGTGACGCCGGCTTCTCCGGCAATAACGTCAGCAATAACAAGATGACTGATTTTGCGCCGCGGCTTGGAATGGTATGGGATCCCACGGGCCAGGGCAAGATGACCGTTCGTGCCGCGTATGGCATTTTCTACGATCTGCCGAACCTTTACTACTATTACGGAATTACGGCGCAACCGCCATGGGGCACGACCATCAGCGTTACCAATCCTCCAGGGGGGCTGGCCAACCCCTGGCAGGGTTTTCCGGGCGGTAATCCATTTCCGATCAAGCTCTCCCCGAACATGACATTCGCCACCGCCGGTTCGTATTTCAACGCGCCAATGACCCCGAAGCCGACGTATCTCAATCAGTGGACGCTGAGTATACAGCGGCAGGTGGGGACTAACTGGCTGTTTTCCGCGAACTACATCGGGAATAACGTCATTCATATGTGGGCCATCCAGGAGGGGAATCCGGCTGTGTTCCTGGGTCTTGGCGCCTGCACCATAAACGGCGTGAGTTATCCGACTTGCTCGACTACCGCTAATACCAATCAGCGGCGGCAGTTGACGCTGCAAAATCCGGCGCAGGGGCCCTACTACGCAACGGTTGCCACTGCCGACGAAGGCGGCACCGGCACTTACGACGGCATGCTGCTCTCCGTGCAGCGACGGCTCGATCACGGTGTCACGATTCAGGGCAACTACACCTGGTCGCACTGCATCAGCGACGCCATCGTGTACCAGCCCAACGCAGGCGGCACCGCCGCAACGCCGGGAAACCGCCGTGCGGACCGCGGCAACTGCGCCACCACGGACCGGCGCCAGATCATGAATATCTCCGCCGTTGCAGAGACACCGTCTTTTAACAACAAGGCACTCCGGCTCCTCGCCTCAGGATGGCGAATCTCAGCCCTTATCAGCGCCCAATCGGGGCCGTTCATCACTATCCTGTCAGGTATTGACAACTCATTGACGGGCGTCGCAAGCCAGCGGGCAAGTCTGCTGGTGGCCGATCCTTATGTGGCTAATAAGGGTGTGAACGGATGGCTGAATCCCCAGGCTTTCGCATCCCCCGCGGCAGGAACGTTCGGGAATCTGGCGCCAAGCAACATCGTCGGGCCTGCCAGCCTGCAGATAGACATGGGGATGTCGCGGCTTTTCCGCGTGCGGGAGAAGCAAACGCTCGAACTTCGCGCCGAAGCATTCAACTTGCCCAATCTGGTAAACCTGAGCACGCCGACGGCGACATTGACCAGTGGAACCTTTGGGAAGATCACGAGCGATATCAGCGGCTCTGCAGCTTCGGGCCAGATTGGAGATCCGCGGCTAATTCAGCTAGCGCTCAAGTTTGCGTTTTGAGCGACGTTTGCGAGGGCACAGAGGGAGAGCTCCGATCTGGGCGTAAATTGCGGGGCTGGTTGCTCAGCTTGAAAGTCTCTGCCCACCAGAGCTAATGTCCTGATAGCTCCCGATATTGCATAGGATTCTATCCGTGGTGCTCCGGCCGGATAATTCTTCGGGGGTTAGGTAAGAATCGTGCCGGTGCACTG
>ODAK010008396.1_pt1 | contig 10328 bp, 10 predicted proteins | sample 1539591 | NCBI WGS metagenome assembly ODAK01 (sample SAMEA3539303, study PRJEB22396) | soil metagenome | biome: tundra; feature: field; material: soil | place: USA | collected 2010-05 | depth 0.15 m | reverse complement strand
GATTCGCGGCAAATTTATCCTGGTCACTGCGACCACGCCGACGACTTCCGGCGAGGGCAAGACGGTGGTTTCGATAGGCCTTGCGCAGGGCTTGGCGCGCATTGGCCGCAAGTCCATCGTCACTTCGCGCGAGCCATCATTGGGGCCGGTGTTTGGATTGAAGGGCGGCGCTGCGGGCGGCGGGATGTCGCAGGTTGAGCCGAGCCAGAAGATTAATCTGCATTTTCATGGCGACTTTCACGCCATCACCGCTGCGCACAACCTGCTCGCGGCGATGCTCGATACGCATCTGTTTTTTGGCAATGAGCTCGATCTTGATCCGGCGCAGATTGCGTGGCCGCGCGCGCTTGATATGAATGATCGCGCGTTGCGGCGCATCGTGGTGGGCGTCGGTTCGAAGGGTGACGCGGCGAATCGCGAGACTGGATTCGTGATCACAGCGGCTTCAGAGATTATGGCTATCCTGGGGCTGGCATCGAGCCGCGCCGATCTTCGCCGCCGGCTTGAAGCGATCGTTATCGGCGTGACGCGCGCGGGACGGCCTGTGACTGCGGCTGATCTGGGAGCGACCGGCGCGATGATGGCGCTGCTCAATGACGCCATTCTGCCTAATCTTGTGCAGACCACAGAGGCGACGCCGGCGCTCGTGCATACCGGGCCGTTTGCGAATATTGCGCACGGGACAAGCAGCGTGCTTTCGCAGCAGATGGCGATTCGCCTCGCTGATTATGTTGTGAAACGAAGCTGGCTTTGCTGCCGATCTTGGAGCGGAAAAATATTTCGACATCGCCATGCGGGCCTCGGGCATTGAACCTGCGGCGGCAGTGCTTGTAACCACAGTGCAGAGCCTGCGCGCACAGGGCGAGGGAACATTGGCGGCGGGCTTCGGCAATCTCGCGCATCATGTGAAGACGTTGCGCGGCTATGGCGTGCCGATTGTCGTTGCCATTAATCAGTTTCCGGCCGACCAGCCCGCAGAGCTTGAAGAAATCGCCGCGGAATGCGCGCGGCTTGGTGTCGCCTGTTCGATTGTCGAAGCGTTTGGCAAAGGTGGCGCGGGCGCGACGGACCTGGCTGAAAAGGTTGTGGCCGTAATCGAGGCGGATGCTACGCCGAAAATTCAGCCGGTGTATTCACTCGAAGACGCGCTCGAAGAGAAGATTCGAAAAGTGGCTGTGCAGGTCTACGGAGCCGACGGTGTGACTCTGAGTCAATCGGCGCGCGCCGATTTGGAGCGCTTCGCTGGGTGGGGATTCGGCGGGCTGCCGGTGTGCATTGCGAAGACGCAATATTCGCTGACCGACGATCCCAAGCGCATGGGAGCGCCAACCGGATGGACCCTGAATGTGACTGACGTGTCGCTGTCGGCGGGCGCGGGATTTGTAGTGGCAATTGCCGGAAACATGATGCTGATGCCGGGACTGCCACGCACGCCGCGCGCATTTTCGATTGATGTCGATGCGAATGGGATCATCGTCGGGGTCTGATCCGCGATTGCAGACGCGGTCTTGTCAGGCGCGTGCGGCAGCGTTCAAAGCTGCTTCGACATGACGATGCAGTGGCACACGACGCCCGGCTTGAGTGGAGTCGACGGGACGAATTCTTGGGTGCCCGTTTCGACGAATCCCATGGGGCGATAGATTTGCAATAATTCCGGGCGAAGGTTCAGCACGGTAATGTCGACGGCCTCGCGGCCACGTTCGCGGAGGCGATCTTCGGCGGCGCGCACGATGCGGCGGCCCAACCCCAGGCCTTGATGCACGGGATCGACGGCGAGCATGCCCATGTATCCCCGAGAACCGCGCAATTCAGTGAAAACCGAAGCGAGGACGCGGTCTGTGTCGTCTTGCGCCACGATGATCTCACCTTTTTTCATCATGGCCGAGAGACGCTCCTCGTCAGTGCGCGTGCCGTCAAAGAAGGTCTCGACTGAGAACGCGGAATTGATGAGTTCGATGAGGCGCGGACGGTCGGCAGCGGTGGCATGGCGGAAGGAAAGTGAGATTTCGGAGTTGGATTTCGTTGGCGTCATGCAGATTCTCTAACTTCAGAATAGCTGGGTTTGGCCATTCCAGGGATCGCTGGAATTCGGTATAACGGTCGTGAACGGAGTGCGCATGTTGGAGACGGAAAAACAGGAGATATTGCTCGCGTTGAGTCGTGGACGAGACGCGCTGGGCGCGGCAGTGGCTGGGGTGAGTGATGATTTGGCCGTGCGCAAGCCGATCGACGGTGGCTGGTCGATCCTGGAATGCGTTGAGCATGTGGACGTTTCGGAGAGGTATCTGCAAACCCGGTTGAGTTCGGCCACGCGCGTTGAGCGGCCCGTAGCGAATCGAGTAAGGGAAGGCAGGATGCTGGAGCGAGGCGTGGACCGTTCGCGGCCGGTGGCATGTCCCGAGGGAGGCTGGCCAAGGGGACGGTTTGGGACGATAAGCGCGGCGTTGGCAAAGTTCGACGAGGCGCGTGCGGAAACGGTGAAGTTTGTGCAGTATTTCGACGATGATCCGCGCTGCTGGGTGACGGATCATCCGGTGATTCCGGGCCCGGTGAATCTAATGGAGATTTTGCTCACGATGGCGGTACATCCGGCGCGGCATGCGAAGCAGATTGAGGAGATTCGGACGGAAATAGGCGCCAAGCACGGGGCGCATTGACGCGGGGGGTGCTGCGCCGTAGGCTCATAGTATGGAATTTAAGGTTAGCGAACTGGAGCGGGAGCCGATTGAATTTGACCTGGAACTGGCTCCGGGCGCGGTCGATTTGGGCGAAGAGGCCCAGCAGGAAGGGAACCTGGCCACTTCGGGACGAGCCGAAGTGCTGCACGAGCACCGTGGCCCAAAGGATATCGTGGCCGATATTCGGCTCCGGGGGCGCTTTGCGGGCAAGTTTCAGGTGCCCTGCGCGCGCTGCGTCGAGCCGGTGGACGTTCCGCTGGAGGCCGATTTTGACCTGATTTTCCGGCCGGCGGGGGCCGATTCCGAGGCTCCGGAACGGTCGATTACTGCGCCGGAAACCGAAATCGGTTATTATCAGAAGGACAGTCTTTTGCTTGAGGATGTGCTGCGCGAGCAGGTGCTTTTGTCCCTGCCAGTCAGAACGCTCTGTAAGCCTGACTGCAAAGGACTTTGCCCGCGCTGCGGTCAGAATCGCAACAGCCAGGAATGCTCCTGTGAAGTGGGTCCGAGTGACCCCCGCTGGGAGGCTTTGGCTGGGCTCCGCGGTCGGATAGGGTCCTGAGAAAAATCAACCCCGATAAAGTTCAGGGTGTGCCGCCTGTGCCGGAATGCAAGCAATACGTACGGTCTGATTTTAGACCGCAGCGAGCGGGCGAGTACACGAAAGGAATTGCACCATGCCGAATCCGAAAAGGCGCCATTCGACGCGCCGTACCGCCCTTCGCCGTTCACACGATTTTTTGACGCCGACAGGCCTCTCTGAGTGCCCCAACTGCCACGAGAAGAAGCTGCCCCACCGTGCTTGCGCCAAGTGCGGAGAGTACAAGGGCCGCGCCGTTGTGGACGTCAAAGAAGCAGCCAAGTAGACTGGGCACCTAAGACAGGCCACCCATGCTAATTGATATTGCGCTGGACGCCGTAGGTTCCGACAAAGCACCCGAGCCCGAGATCAGGGGAGCGATCCTCGCCTGCCGGGCTTTTCCTGTGCGGGTCCATCTCGTTGGGCCGGAGCCCGAGCTGCGCGATCTGCTCGACGAGCACCTCGATAACGAAGATCTGCCCATCGTCATTCACCACGCCTCGGAACGTATCGGAATGGAAGAGAAGGCAGTGCAGGCGGTACGCAAAAAGCCTGACAGCTCAATGCGCGTCGGCCTCAAGCTTGTGCAGCAGCGCAAGGTAGCCGGCTTTGTGACTGCCGGGAACACCGGCGCGGCCATGGCGACGGCCAAGATGGTGCTGGGCGCGCTGCCGGGCGTGGATCGGCCGGCGCTGGCCACGCCCATGCCCAGTTCAACGGGCAATCCGTGCGTGCTGCTCGACGTGGGGGCGAACGTGGATTGCAAGCCCCACAATCTGGAGCAATTCGCCGTGATGGGCGAGATGTACGCCCGGAGCGTGCTCAAGATCAACGAGCCGCGCGTCGGCTTGCTCTCCATCGGCGAAGAAGAAAGCAAGGGCAACGACCTCACTCGTGAGGCTTTTCCGCTGCTCAAGGCTTTGCCGATTCGTTTCATTGGCAACGTGGAGGGCCGCGACATCTTCAGCGGGCAGGCAGACGTTATCGTTTGCGATGGGTTCGTGGGCAACGTGGCACTGAAGACCAGCGAAGGGGTAGGCCGGTTTGTGCGCGATGTGCTGCGCGAATCGTTGACCCGCACCGTGACCGCTAAAGTCGGTGCGCTGCTGTCGCGACAGGCGTTCAACGAATTTCGCCGTCGGCTTGATTATCGCGAGTACGGTGGTGCGCCGCTGCTCGGCGTGCGGGGCGTTTGCATTATCGGGCACGGTTCCTCCAATGATCGCGCCATATTCAACGGCATTCGCGTGGCGTATGAATTCGCCAAAGCAGGAACGATCGATCGCATTGAGCAGGAATTTGCCGCCAGCGCCAATCGTCAAGCCGCCGGCGCATCTGACAAGTCGGACGCAATCATTCACTAGAGGCATACCCAAGTGCCCTCGGACCTGAGAAACTTGAGAGCCATCGACCAATGGGCGGCACAGCTGGCCTGCCCGTCGTGTCTCGGCACCTTGCGACTGGATGAGGCTAATGCGACCTGTGCGGACTGTGGTCGCAGTTATCCTGTGGTCGACGGGATTCCGGTATTGATAGCGGAGCGCGCACAGTTACCGATTGCGCAATAGCTGAACTGATTCCCCGTGTGCCAAGTTTCACCAGGCCATCTCACTTCAGAACCAGCGCATGGATGGCGTACCGCATCCAAGCCGGCATTGGGACAAAAAACTGCACTTCAATTCCCCGTACAGGTCGAGAGGATGCGCAGATACGCCACTCCCTACGCAGTGCGTTGGCTGATGGCATTGGGGCGATCCGGGGTTGTTTTCGATCCCGATGCTAAGGCTTTCGTGTTGAACCGTGCCGGTCGAGGCTCGAACGACCGATCGAGCGCGGCTGAGGCTTGGCCAAATTCCTTCGTTGCATGCGTGCTCTCAATTCTTGTTTTTTCGCAACTCACCGGTTGCACGGTCGCAGGAGTGAGAGTTGCGCCGACCAATGTCTCATGGTCCGGCGTTCCCATCGGCTTTACGGGAAATCCGAAAGTCGTGACCCTCAGCAATGTTGGAACATCCCCGATCTCGATCGGCAGTATTGCCATCGGCGGTTCAAACCCCGGGGATTTTAGAATCCTGAGCCAAACCTGTGGGTCGCGTCTTGAGGCCTCTTCAAAATGCACTGCAACGGTAATCTTTGGGCCCATCGCGACGGGCAATCGGTCAGCCACGCTCAACTTCCAGCATTCTGGATTGAATGCGAGCCAGACGGTCGCGCTCTCAGGCACGGGCACAACACCGCTCAGCACCTCCTTTTCAATGCAGCCGATCAGCCCCACTATTGTGGTGAACCAGGCGCTTCAATTCTCAGCCACGACGAATGTATCCTGGACCGCATCCTGTGGCACGATCGCCAATTCTGGCATCTACACATCTCCGCCCTTGCCCGGCTTGTGCACCGTCACTGCGACCTCTACTGCCAACTCTCAAAACGCAGAATCAACGCAGGTGACGATCATTCAGACACCGGCGCTTGGCGCGCTGGCGGTTTATCCCGACTCGGCTGCGGTTGTTGCTCAATCCGAGCAGGTGTTTCAGGCGCAAGTTGGCGGAGTGCCGGATGGTGACCCATTGACCTATACGATCGACGGCGTCGTCGGGGGAAACGCGACTACCGGGACGATTTCGAACGGTGGCGTCTACACTGCGCCCAGCGTTGCCGGCGCACATTTTCTGGCGGTTACAGATCAGTCCCTGGGAATCACGGCGACGGCGACGATCGATGTTTTCTCTGCGATCACAGCGGACTTCGGCTCGCGATCAACGAGCAGGTTTGCGATACCGGCGAACCTCATTGGTGCCGAGCGCATGGAGTCATTGCGCACCGATGCGGACCTCGAACTGATCAAGGCCGGTGGAATCAGCTACGCGCGCTTCTATGCACTGATTCCGTCGGTCTTTGCCACGAAGACTCCAGACTGGACCCAGATCGACTACAACGTACAAAGGATCAGCGCGGGCGGAGTACGCGTGATGCTGCAGATGTATGGAACTCCGTCCTGGCTTCAGCCCAATCCAAACCGATGCGGCGCGGGAGTGGAAAGTGCGCGGGTGCTGCCCACGGATTTAAATACGTGGGGCGCGATTGCAGCGCAGTATGTGAAGCATATGGGCGAAACGTTCCCCGGCGTGGTGACGGACTACGAGATATGGAACGAACCAGATAGTGCATCGCTGTGCGTGCCTGCCGGGACATCGCATTTGATTGAGTATATGAAGCTTTATGCCGCCGCTGCGCCCTTGATGCGAGCCCAGGTCAAGGCTGACCGATCGACGGCACGCGTTGGAGGACCGGCCATCTATGGTCTGGATCCGCAATGGGTGGGAGCCATGCTGAGCGATCCAACAATAGCGCAGAACATAGATTTTCTCAGCTATCACCACTACACCTTCGGGCTGGGGCAACTTGTCGCGGAATGGGATATCTACCATGGCGGCATGTCAGCTTACCAAGCGACGCAGGATAGCGATCTGTCGCCGATGGCAATGTATCTGCTGGCCTCGGAACTGGTGGCCCAGGGCAAACAACCGCAAGGGAAAAATCTACCCATCTACGACTCGGAATTCAATTTGAATTGGGCTTATGCGAAGGACTGCTGCCGCAATGATTTCACGTTTGCGCCTGTGTGGAATGCGATGTACGTTGCGGACGTTTTAAATGCGGTGTATGCGGGAGCTCCGCATGCGATGGGCCACCTGGTGTACTTCGCTGCATCGGCGCAGCCATACTTTTGTCTTGCCGGAGAGATCAACGTAAACATGGATTGCACCTATCCAACTGCGAGTCCCCTTCAACCGTATCCGCAGTATTTTGCGTATCAGTTGCTGGGTGCGCAGGCTTATCTGGGGTTGCAGAACGGCGGGTTTATGGCGAATTCTATTTATCCGCCGACGCTAGGGAATGGCCTTGTGGTCACAGCGTTTTATACCAAAGATCTGGATGCAATTGTGGTGATCAATCCCAGCCAATATTCCTATCGCAGTGTGACGGTGAATGCCGTTAACACCGGATTCGCGTCACCGCTGGCAACTCTGTATGAGATCAAGGATGGAAGGTCAATTCAGAATTCGTCGCTGCCATTGCAATCGCAGGGAAACGGTTCCTACTCGGCAACATTGCCGATTGGGCCGTATTCGGTGCAGGCGATTTCTCTTCACAATTGACCCGTCGGATACTACTTGAAGAGATCCGCTAGTTCAGACATATACAGCGTTTCTTCGGTGAACGTGAACGTTTCATCATCGATGACTTCGCGCGCGGCATGAAGGAAAGCGGTGAGCGCGGCGCGGCTGAAGCCCGAACCGAGGCTGATGCGGCGCACTCCCAACTCGCCGAGTTGCTTGACGGAGAGTTGCGGCGCCCCCTTGATTCCCATGAGCACATTGACCGGCTTCGTGACTGACGAACAGACGGTGCGAATATCTTCAGGGCGCGTGATGCCGGGCGCGTAGAGCACTTCGGCGCCCGCGGATTCGAAAGCCTGAAGGCGGCGGATTGTGTCGTCTAAATCGGGGCGGCCGTGGAGGTAATTTTCTGCTCGTGCTACGAACATGAACGGAAAGGGCAGGGCGTGGGCAGTAGCGGCCGCAGCGGCGACGCGTTCAACGGAGAGGTTGAATTCATAGATAGGATGTTCAGGATTGCCGGTAGCATCCTCGATGGAGCCGCCCGTGAGGCCAGCGATTTCGGCAGCGAGGCGAATGGTCTCGGCCGCGGCTTCAGGCGAGTCGCCATAGCCGTTTTCAAGGTCGGCTGCGACGGGCAGGTCGGTCGCCTCTGCGATCGATTTCGCGTTTGCCAGGGCCTCGTCTCGGCTTACGCTGGCGGTGCCGTCACGCCGGCCTAATGTGAAGGCGAGACCGGCGCTGGTGGTTGAGAGCGCGAGAAACCCGAGGCCAGTGAGGATGCGTGCAGTACCGGCATCCCACGGGTTGCCGATGACGAAAGGTTCAGAACGCTGGTGAAGGGCTTTGAAGCGGGCAGCTTTTTCGGCTTGGGTTGGCATGGATTAGGCCTCGGGCCTGCGCAGGAGCAATGGTTCATCGACGATGGTAGAAGGGAAAAACGATCATCAAAGCGAAGCCGATGGCGGCGACAAGAGCGAGTGCAATCAGGCTGTAAACCAGGGTCAGATTCAGCGCTTTGGCAGGTTCCTCTACGATGTCTGGATCTGCGGGGCGGGCCGGTTTTATTTTCTCTGAATCATTCATACTTGAGTGCCTCGACAGGATCCATTTGTGCGGCTCGAGTAGCAGGCACGGTTCCAAAGACTACACCGACAATCGTTGCGGAGGCGAGGGCGATGAACACCGACGAGTAGGAGATGGGCAGCGGGTAGTCGGTGAAAAGGCGTACCGAAAGCGGCACGGTCAAGCCGACGATGCAGCCGACAATTCCGCCGGAGAGCGAAATGATAACGGCTTCCGCGAGGAATTGCAGCTTGATTTCGCGGTACGTTGCGCCGAGGGCTTTGCGGATGCCGATTTCGCGAATGCGCGCACGCACATTGGCGAGCATGATGTTCATGATGCCGACGCCGCCGACGGCAAGCGTCACGGCCGCGACCATGACCAACACAGCGGTAAGGATGTTGGAGATTTTTACGGCGGTGCTGAGAAGTTCCCTAAGGTCGAAGGCCTTGTAAACCGAGTTTGGCTTGTGGCGAGAACTGATGATACGAATGATGTCGCGGCTTGCGTCCTGCACTTCGTCCATCGAGCGGATGGAGAAATAAATCTGCTTCACGCTGTCGGTGCCGGTGAAGTAGCGCGCCACTGAGTAAGGAATCAGGATGGTGTTGTCGGTGATTTCAGTTTCACCAAACGTGTCGACGCTCTCCTTGAAAGTTCCAATGATCGTGAACGGAACGCCCTGGATAGAGAAGTCGCGGCCGATGGCGGCCTCTGAGCTCCCAAACATTTCACGGGCAAACGGCACTGTGACGACAGCGCACTTGATGTGGGCCGCCTCATCCTCATCGTCGAAGTAGCGGCCGGCGAGCACGATGAGATTGCGCACGAATCTGTATTGCGGACTCACGCCGAGGACCAGCGTATCCTTCACTACGCCGCCGCCAAAGCTGATGCGGTCGTGGCTCTCAAGCACAGGCGATGAGTTGAGCACGCTTGGAACCTGGGCGATGACCGCCTTTTCGTCTTCGCGGGTGAGAAAGTCGTTGTAGAGGGCGTGTTCAGCACCGGTGGCGCCGCCGCCCGAGTACTCCACTTCAACCTCGTTGGTGCCGATCTTTTGAATTTCATTGAGGATGAATTGCTTTCCGGTGAGGCCGATGGTGACGACCAGAATGACCGAGGCCGTGCCGATGACCATGCCCAGAGCGGTCAAAGCGAAGCGCAGCTTGCTAGAGCTAAAGCTGTCGATGGCCAGCTTGAGGATCTCGCTCAGCAGCATGGTACGGCGGGCGCTCAGCAGAGTCTGCTGAAAAGCATTTTGGCGGGCCTGAGCCTGGTCGATCGGATTCATTGGAACCTATACAAACAAGATGCGCTAAGGTGCCTTGCGGCTTCGACAATCATGAAAAGAAATGGAACGATGTTCTCGGATCATTTGTCATATTTCTCCAGCCATTTCAGCTCCTCACGGAGTTTGATGTAGCCATGCCACGGATTCTTGCCCAGCCCGTGGCCCTCGCCGGGAAACACGAGGAACGTATGCGGAATGCCAAGAGACTGCAGCGCCCTCTCCATGGTCTCCCCCTCAAGATAGCTTACGCGGATGTCGGCGCCGCCCTGCACGAGGTGGGTGGGGGTTTTGACCTTGTCGAAGCGGAAAAGGGCCGCTTCACTCTGGTAAAGGGCGGGATTTTCCCATGGCTGGCCGCCGAGATACCAGGCGTCGTCCCAGGTTTCATCGTCATTACCCCAGTTGGCGGCGTGCTCCACCGCTCCGGCGCCGGTCACAGCAGACTTGAAGCGCGTGGTCTGGGTGATGAGCCAGTTGGTCATGTAGCCGCCATAGCTGTAGCCGCCGATGGCGAGACGATCGGGATCGGCGATGGCGTCTTTCACCAGCGCGTCGACGCCTTCGAGAATGTCCTTGCCCGGGCGCGAGAC
>ODAK010008394.1_pt1 | contig 10329 bp, 15 predicted proteins | sample 1539591 | NCBI WGS metagenome assembly ODAK01 (sample SAMEA3539303, study PRJEB22396) | soil metagenome | biome: tundra; feature: field; material: soil | place: USA | collected 2010-05 | depth 0.15 m | reverse complement strand
TAATGACGCGAAAATTCACGCTGCCGTCTGCCGGCGCCGTGTTGGTGTCAACTGGCGCCAAGAGGATAACGGTGCTGGCAAGAGTTCCAGTTGCAACCACCGTGTACTGCGACCCGGACTTAAAGCTAACCGGGCTGGTTTCGCTGAAGACCGGGTTGGTGGTTTGCCCGGACACAAACCCTGCGACCGTGACACTACCCGAAGGCACACTCACATAGGTTGACCCTGAAGTGCTAGGAAATGGATCGATGCCAAAAGCCTTCGTTCCGTTGAAATCGATATCCAATACATTGGTTTCATCCGGGATGGCATTGACGAAGCGAACCTGCGAGTTGCTAGAAGTGCAACTGGTGGTAATGAGGGTCAGGCCGACAAGAGCCAACGTCACAAGGGCCAGGGTAAGGGGCAGGGCTTTCAACGAGCGCAACTTCAACGAGCGCAACTTTAACCAGCACAACATGGCATTCTCCAAAAGGCAGTTTTGGTGGTGGGTAACCACATGGGATGCAAGTATCGTAATCTCAGGTTTTACGGGCGTGTGTAAAATTTTGTATTGATAAGTCTAAGTTAACATGTTTTTCCAATAGGCATTGGCCGTGAAGCGAAAAACTCAACCGAAGACATCGCGAAGTTCGGGAAGGACCCTGCTGGACGATAGGCGTGCACGCGTGGTGCGCTGCATTCGCGCTTTGCCGGCGGGGACGGTGTCGAGTTACGGAGCCATAGCCAAAGCTGCGGGCTGGCCCGGAGCTGCGCGCCAGGTGGTGAGAATCCTGCAACAGGTTCCGGGATTGCCCTGGCATCGCGTGGTTGGATCGGGCGGGGCCATCAAGTTGACGGGAGAGAATGCCGCGGAACAGAGATTTCGGTTGCGCATGGAGGGCGTGACTTTTCGCGGGGCACGGGTGGATATGAAGCGGCACGAGTTTCGATTTAAGCGCGCACGCAGTTTGAAGTGATCGCAAAGAGCGTTTACCACGGGGTACACAGGGAACACGGAGGGATCGTCGTTTTCCTCCGTGTTCCCTGTGTACCTTGTGGTTAAAGGTTTAAGTGTGCGGCGGCAAATTTCCTTCCAGCAGGTCATACAGCCGGTTTGCGGGGCATCGCAATCCGATATAGAAGCTGCCGAAGAGCGCATACACGGCGCTGACGTGGTCAAAGCGCATCTCGTAGATCAGTTTTTTGAAAACCAGGGGATCGTCGGCGAAGAGGTCGACGCCCCACTCCCAATCGTCGAAACCAATCGAGCCGGTGATGATTTGCTTCACCTCGCCGGCATAGCGGCGTCCGACCAGGCCGTGCTCGTTCATCTGGCGCTGCCGTTCCTCCATGGGGAGGGTGTACCAGTTCTTGTGTTCCCCGCGGCGGCGATCCATGGGATAAAAACAGAGATAGCGGTTGGGCGGCATCTGCGGAAACAGGCGTGGCTTCATCGCCTTTTTCCATTCTTCCGAATGGGGTTCCACGCCGCGATCGGCGAGCGCCTTGTATGTCTTCAGGGTGGATTCATAGAGGCCCAGCTCAATCACCGATAAGTACGAAGTCGTGGGCTCCATGAAATCATGCAAGCGAAGGCGCGCCAGATCGAGCTCGGCCTGATTGAGCTGGTCGAAGCTCTCGCGGAAGTGGACCAGCATCAGGTCGCCTTTGTGTCCAAGCAGCGAAAACAGCGCAGACTGGCCATCGGATTTCGTTTCCATCCCGGACAACACTTTCGTGGCCTCGCTCGCGATCTCACGCCGTGTGTTCTCGGGAGTAGAGCGCCAGGCGGTCCAGCGGAAGCGCATCATCTGGTGCAGCGTGGCGTAGCCTTCGATGGTCAGCGGCACAGCGGGAAGTTGGCCGGCGGCGACCGGGAGAGTTTCAGGGTGCGTGGGATTCATGGATTTATTGTATCGGGTGATCGGGCCATCGGGTGATCGGGTGATCGGGTCATCCAAGGTCAAAGGCATTTGAACTTAGATGGCCCGATCACCCGATCACCCGATGACCCGATGCCTCACACGGGTATCGTGGCAGCTACGGGCTGCGGATTGCCCCAGTGTGTCCCGGTGTGCTACAAGCAAGATATATGCGCAAATGGATGAACGAGCCCCTGAAGCGCCGCAAGAAGCCCGCAGAGGGTTCCACCGCCGCCCAGGAAACAGCCAAGGCGCAAGAGCCCTTACAGCCTCGGTTTTATGATGATGAGCCTGCCTCGACGCCGCCTCCCGCTGAGGTTCCGGCGGCGGAATCGCGTCGACCGGCGAGACCGGCGCCTGTGCCCGCACCTGAGCCGGTGTCGGTAACCGGCGCAGCCTCCGCGACATCGGCACCTGAGCCCGGCTCTCGGACAACGCGCCGTCGTCGCAGCCGCGGAGGTCGTGGCCGATCTCGACCGCGGCCCGCAGCAGCTACGGACCCATCGGCGGCGGAACCTTCGTCTGGCGAAACACCAGGATCGGAACCCTCCCCATTGGACCAGGCACTTATCGGGCAGTCACCGGCGGAAGCTACTCCGCCTCAAACACGGGCCGTCCCAGATGCTCCTCCTCACGCCCGCGTTGCGTCGACTCACGCGATACCGGCGCACGCGTCAGCCGGAGCTGGGATGGCGGGAGCAGCTGCGGTTCCGGCGCGCGCCAGTAAGGGAACCGTAGTGCTGGCGATCGGGCTGCCGGGATCGGGCAAAAGTTCATGGTTTAAACGGCACAACATTCATCCGCTTTCCAGCGATCTGCTGCGTGAGCTTCTTTTTGATGATGCGCAGGAGCAGCGTTTTCAGGACCTGGTGTTCTCGAACCTGCGGTCGATGCTCAAGGCGCGGCTGATTGCGCGGCGTCCCATGAACTACGTGGACGCTACCAACCTTACCCCGCACGACCGGCATAGCTGGATCAAGCTGGCCAAGGATTATGGCTACGATGTGCAGGGCGTGTTCTTCGACGTCCCGCTGGAGGTATGCATGGAACGCCACCAGCGCCGAGGGCGCGCGGTGCCGGAAGATATCATGCGCAAGATGGCCGGCAAGTTAAAGGCGCCGACGTTTGACGAGGGGTTTTCTAAGATCACGGTAGTCCGGGTGAAGCAGAAGGAAGCAGCGGCGGAGTAGGAGTCAGTCGTTAGTCGTTCGTCGTTGGCAAACCCTCCGAACGACGAACGACCGACGACCAACGACTACGACCGCGGACGGAATCAGCTCTCACCCCTTCAGATACGGCAGCAGTTCTCGAAACGCGGGAGCGCCCGACGAGCGCAGCAGTTCGTAGATCATCATTTCGGTCGACGAAAGAATGGCTCCGGCAGCGCGCATGCGATCGAGGCCGATCCGCCAGTTTAATTCCGTTCGCGAGCTGACTGCATCGGAAGCCACGTGTACCAGATAGCCTTCCCGTAGCGCCCCGAGTGCCGTTTGCATCACGCAAATATGCGTCTCCATGCCGCACAGCAACGCGGTTGTCCGTGGGCCGGGCAGGCGTTTCAGCAAGGAGCAGAATACATCGCTGCCGAAGCAGGAGAAGGTCAGTTTGTCGATGGGCGGACTGTCGGGCAACATGGACGCAATGCCGGGCACCGTGTTACCCAGGCCCTTCGCGTATTGCACTGTAACCAGCGATGGGATCTTGAGGATTCCAGCCAGGCGAATCAAGAGTTGTACATTGCGCACCAGCCGTTCTTTTTCCCAGATGGGCGGCAGCAATTTTTCCTGCATGTCGACGACGATCAGAGCGCATTGTTCGGCCTCCAGTGGACGACGCGCCATCTCGGCATAATCGGTGTCGAGGGGCATGGTTTCGGGAAAAGTTTGGCTGCTCGGCATGGCAACTCCTTTGCTTGGGACCGCTGCCAGAGATTCTAACGCCTGGCTGTTGTCTTTCGCGTCGAGACGGCCGTGGCTTTGTGGTGAGCGGTTTTGCGGGGGCCGCAAAATGATTTAGAATCGCGGTACAGCCCGGTCGTTCAACGGTAGGACTGCAGCCTCTGGAGCTGCGTATCGGGGTTCGAATCCCTGCCGGGCTGCCAACCTTTCGGCATCGAAATCCCTCCGCCAAGATCCGCGGGACTGTGATGTGTCTTCAGCTCTATCTCTGCATCTTAATTCAGAGGCGCCTGGGACGGATCGGTCAGGGCGATCAATTTTCCGGGTGGATACTCTTCCGGGGTGAGAGGAGTCTCCGGCTCTGGATTGACGATGGTCAGCACCTTGCCGCTGTGGATTCCCCGGATGACAAGGCGGTCCCCTTCGATGGCAACCACTCGATATCGCTCTCCGAAGATCGACGGCGGCTTCTCCATGGCAATGGTAAGATGCGCGATTTCATAGCGACGGCGATTGGCTATTTTGAATGGTTGCCAGATCCCTGGGGATCGCCCGGAAGATACGAAATGTCCGTCCAAGGCACGTCTTGCACAAGATGAGACGGATTTCCGTGGGTTGGGACCGATTTCAAATCCACAGTTTGTTTCTTCTCCCGAACCGAGAAGACGGTGAATCTGTCGTCTTTCCCTCGCGCTGACACAAGGGCGTTTTCGACCGGGTAGGATTTCATGCCGGAATTATACAACGTAATGTACGGTAGCGCACACTCAACCGCCAGCCATAAGATTATGGCGATGGCTCCCCCTACACTCGGATTACTTTTTGAAAGACGACGATGGCGACGAGGAAGACCACGACCAGGCGAACGAGTGTTGGCACGGCGACGACGACAACGATAAAGTTTGATACCAAGGTGCGGAAGGTGACCCGGACGACGACGCCGCGGGGAATGGTGACCGAAGTACATACCCGGTATGTGAGGTCCGAGAAGGCTCCAAAGTCGAGGATCTGAGTTTTGTGGATGGCGTTGCACGTGGCCTTGGACGGTGAGGTGCGCACATTCCGCGCTCTCGGGCCTCGACCCTTTTCCGAAGTCGGGACGGATGAACCACTCCAGCTCGCCCCGCCACCACACAAGCAGTTCCGCTTAGCTACTCGTGCCCGCGCTTGCCTTGATTGCTTTCGTGAACCCCCATGGCGTAGGAGGGAAGTCATGGGTCAGGCCCGGTTGGGTCGCATTAGTTTGCCGATGGCCGCAGGTCAGGCAGATCGCTCCTACTGAACGAATGTCGGTTTCTTTTGAGATTTCGTTCTCGCGCACCGCAGTCGAACCCGCCACGACCGGGCCCGCACACTGGTCACACGAGTAAGCGGAGAGATGCAGATACTGCCTTTTCATTTTGGTTCTCCAGACTTAAGCGACGATCTACGCCATGCGGGGTCCGCTCACCAGCTTAACCACCAACATCACCAGAGCTACCACCAGGAGCAGATGGATCAGACCTCCGGCGACGTGCAGGCTGAAACCCAGAAGCCATAGAATGATAAGAACCGCGAAAATTGTCCACAGCATGACGACATCCCCTTGATTTAGGGCCTGGAAGAAACTCATCTATGGTTCGTTGATCGGGTCGCTCAAACCGGAGCCAGCGATTTGCCGCACTCCAGGCAAGAGGTCTTGGACCGCAACGTGATCAGACCGCAAAATGGACACATCCTTTGCGACGCATAGCCGCGAACCGGGGGCGTAACCGACGCAAACACCTTGGAGACGGAAGAGACGATTCTGGCGAGCCGCCTGCGAACACGATCACGCCACTGACGAAACGCGCGTTCCATCGGCAATCCACCTTTCTTGTCCCATACCGGATGGCTTCGCTATGAGGCGAGTGGCCGAGGCACTCCTGGGGGAGGGTCTTACGTTCCGCATCTCGGCCCCACTCGACCATGACAGACAGGGGCCTGCACAGTCTGAGCAAGATTGCTCACATCTGGGAGGCGGTCTGGGAAGCAGAGCGAAAGGCCCGGTTTTGTGAGTCCTGCCCCCAAGACCTCAGAATCGGCCGAGATGAGCAATATAGATCAGGCGGACGTGGTGTGGCTTCGTGCCGTACGGCGGATGGGTGGAGACGTGGACCTCGTCATGCTGGTCATGAACGACCGTGGTTTGCAACATCTGCTTTCCAGCAAGTTCGAACTGACGGGTGAAGGTTCAGTCGCGGCAGGCCCGGTTGGGCGGCACGCTTCTGCCGGGACCGACTGGAAGATGAACACAGAGTTGCTGACCTACTCGCGCTCCAAAGGCGTGTTTGCGGGCTTGACTCTGGAAGGTGCGGTGGTCGAGCAGGACAATGACTCGACGCGCGCCATTTATGGCAAGCACATGACCTTCCGCAACATCCTCTCGAGCAAGGCGTCAACCCCCGCCAGCGCCGAGTCGTTTGTGAATGCTGTGTCCAATGCGGGCCATCAGGCGCGCATCCGAAGTCAAAGAAGACAAGTAATCACTTGATAATCCTTGGGGAACGAACCGTGGTTCCGCTGGCCGAAATCGTGCACCGGTTTCGGCCAGCTTTATTGAAGAATCCTCGAAACATGTTGACATAATTGACAATGGCTGCCGACAAGCTTACGATTGAAACTGAGTCAGAACCTTTTCTTATTCTTTCAGGTCTTCTTAGTTAGCCTATCTGAGCACTGATCTCCTCTTTGATTGCTCGGGGGGGAGTCTGAGTCACGAACTGCCGATCGGCTGGGATCTTTCCGACTCCAAGCCAAGCTGATCTAAGTCCATCTGGCAGCGATAAGACAGATCGAAGAACGAAGAACCTGGAAGGAACCATGAAAAACATTAAGTTTGTTGTGAAAGTAAACCGCGGCGGCGCCCACGCTCCCCAATACGTGCTGCGGATCGACCGGCTTCCCATCCAGACGACAACCAACCGCAAGCTGGCACTGGTGATGGGAAGGTTTACGGCGGAAGACGCGGTTAAGTCGATGCAAAATTCCCACTGCAACCCGGAATTGGTATCGGTACGGGTTAGCGCCTAGCATTCCCAGCTGGATTAGAGAATCAATTCTGTTGGCTCGAAACGCACATCCCAGTGTGCTCGACCCCAAGTGTGCGGTCGCTGTGCGGCTTTTCTACGGTGGTAGGAATTGGGGTTAACGCCTTGAGCTGGTCGAGTTCTGCCTGCAGTTTTTGCGAATCGATTTGGTCCTTCTTCGGGTCGCTCTTGATTGTCCCAGGCGAGGCGGAAGCCAGCGGATGTGAATAAAACTCCAGAATATCTGCACGCAACTCGGTAGAAGTGCCTTCGAACTTTTTCTCAGTCAGCTGGTGCAGCAATTTTGCGTAAGTCTGATCGGCCAGAGAATATTCCCCCGCCTGCGGTATTTTGCCATCGTCAAGATCGCAATTCTCCAGTTGGAGCGAATTCGCGCCCGCCTCGTGCAAGAAGGCCCGGTATTGGTCGACGGTCGAATTGATGCTCTTGAAATACATATCTTCGGTCTGCGGCGTCGGGTTAGTAAAGCCGAGTCCTTTGAAGGGGCCAATTCTGGGCATGAATCGGAACAACACCGCCAGGATGCGGGCTCCGATCCCCGGTTTGGTATAGTCCTTCCCCCACTCCTTTTCATATCCCGACCGCGAAAGGTGGTAGAGGAACTTTTTCTTTGCGAAGTCGGGATGCTCGCGGATCATCTCTTTCTTATGGGTCTGGAGGGCGACGCGCGTCATTTCCGGAATCAGGCGGCTTACGGCGAAACGATAGGAGCCAATCGCTAGATCTTCGTGAGCAATGACATCTTTCAGTTCCATCCCGTATATGACCGGAAACGTCCGATCGAGCAAGGGCTTTGACACTTTAAACCCGATGAAATCGTGGTACTGCTGCGAGGCGTAACGGTTCTTCGCCACTTGCACGGTGTCGAAGCCGAACTCGGTTTTCAAGTGCGCCGTTTTGTCCTGGGCATAGGTCACAGACTTGCCATACTTGGCCCGCAGCTTCGGATACTCAATGGCCACTGCCTGGTTTACGGCGGGATGCCCGGTGATGTCGGACGAATAGTGGGCCAGCGCACCCAGCGCGAAGGCGTACTCATTCACATCGTTGCTTTGCCGCAACAGCTCGCGAACAAAATCGCCGCTGCGAACGTAATGCGCCAGGTCGCTAAATTCCACGCTGCCAAACGGGTAATAGCCCAGGTCCTGGACGACGGCGCCTCCGTAAGCGTAGGCGTGCGCCTCCTTGATCTGATCGTCGGTCAGGCCAGGGAACCGCTTGAGCAACAGCGGTCGGATGTCGTCTGACCAAAGCAGGTCCACGATTTCTTCGTGGGTCAAAACAGAGTACGCGAGGGAACTGGCGCTGCACACTATCAGGGCCACAAGAAGAGCTCCTGCGCGCATCGCCCTCCCACGCCAACGGTTACTCGGGCGGGACGATGATGATAATTTCGCAACGCAGGTCACATGGGCGGCGCCACTTGAATCAAGGCTAGTCAGATCGGAGCTTGGCATCAATTTTGTATCGCTTAACCCGAATTACGTGCAATCTCCAGAACACTGTGACATCGATCCCATTGCGATTCTGATCAAGAGTGTACATTAACGGGCCAACCTTTCCATGCATCCTAAGGGAGTATGCCGATGCGTGCTCCGGTTTCTCTGCTCATTATTCCCGGGGTCATAACCGCTCTGCTGGTGGTCACTGGGATGTCTTGCGCCCCGAAGCAGACCCGTGTTTCCGAGGTGGTTCCCGCTGTTCCAGTTCCGGTGGAGATGGCGCATTTCGAACATGTGTTTGTGGTCGTCGAGGAAAACGAGAACTACGACGAGGTGATCGGAAACACCAAGGATCTGCCCTACCTGAACGCGCTGGCTGCAAAGTATGGACTGGCGACGAACTATTACGCCAATACCCATCCCTCGCTGAACAACTACTTCTATCTGACAGCCGGGCGCAGCGGCACGCGATCGCCTTGGGTCGGCGGTCTGGCCGACTTATTTCCGGGGGAAGTGGCGGGAGAGAATATCGCCAGCGTTCTGACCGCGAACCGCAAGACATGGAAAGCATACGCGGACAGCCTGCCTCGGGCTGGCTACCTGGGCTCCGATCAAATTCCTTATGTGAAGCGGCACAATCCATTCGCGTATTTTGAGAACGTTCGGCACGGCAAGGTTGCCTCAGGACAAGCCTCACAAGCGGCCAATATTGTCCCTTTTGACAGCTTTGCCGACGATTTGAAGCACGACACTCTGCCCGATTACTCGTTCATCGCGCCCAATCTCTACAACGACGGTCACAACGACCCCGTAACCCGGCGAAGCGCCGTTTGCGGAGATCATCAAGCTTTGCAGGGAGCCGATGCCTGGCTGAAGACCAATATGGAGCCGCTGATTAAATCGGACACATTCAAACGCGGCGGCCTGCTGGTAATCGTCTTTGACGAGGCATGTGAGTCGGGTCCGAAAGCGGATTGGAGATTCGATCCAAGTCGGCCCGGTATAAAAGGCGGAGGGCATGTTCCCGCGCTGATCATCAGTTCGCGAACCCCCTCCGGAACGACCCGCGACGGCCTCTATCACCATGAGAGCGTGCTGCGGTTGTGCTTGCGCGCGCTGGGAGTGGAGCAATTCCCGGGCCGGGCAAAAACAGCTCCCGACATGGATGGATTTTTCAGCGTCAAGACAGAATGAGCGCGAGCCTTGATTCGGCCCGCGCCAAGAGCTATCAGCGTTGGTATCCGCCGTTCAAACCCGGCCGAGAACCAGGAGAATCACAACGATCACGAGGATCAGTCCCACTCCTCCGGTTGGAGCATAACCCCAATCTCGACTATGCGACCATCTGGGTAGCACACCAAGAAGAGCTAGGATCAAAATCACGATCAATATAGTTCCAAGCATATTTCACTCCTTTTTCTCTCGCACTGAGACGAGGTTCAAACGTCACTTTGACGAAGCTATTCTTTACCTCCAGGACCTTTCTTCTCCGGACGAGGAGCGCTCTCGGAGCGCGCCTCAGGGCGGGGTGCAGCCTGGGGACGTGAGGCTGGCTGCGTATGAGCAGCAGGCTGGGCATGAGCTGCGGGCTCCGTTCGAACTGCGGGCTGCGCATGGGCTGCGGGCTGCGCATGAGTCGCAGGCTGCGCATGAGTTGCAGGCTGCGCGTGAGCAGCAGGCTGAGCATGAGTGGCCTTGGTCTCATTCGAACGGGTTGCAGCTGCCTTATTCGCGGCTGCCTTGTTCTCATTCGAACGGGATGCAGCGGCCTTGTTCGCGGCTGCCTTGTTTTCATTCGAGCGGGATGCAGCTGCCTTATTCTCGGCTGCTTTGTTCTCGTTCGAACGAGTTGTGGCGGCCTTGTTCTCGGCTGCCTTGTTTTCATTCGAACGGGTTGCAGCTGCCTTATTCTCGGCTGCCTTGTTCTCATTCGAACGGGATGCAGAGGGCTTATTCTCGGCTGCCTTGTAAGGTGCTCCCGCCTGCCTGGCGGCAACCACTCCATGTCCGCTAAACT
>ODAK010008393.1_pt1 | contig 10329 bp, 9 predicted proteins | sample 1539591 | NCBI WGS metagenome assembly ODAK01 (sample SAMEA3539303, study PRJEB22396) | soil metagenome | biome: tundra; feature: field; material: soil | place: USA | collected 2010-05 | depth 0.15 m | reverse complement strand
TTCCGCCACCGACGGCCGCCGCTCGACCGGCGGCGGCACGTGGCGCAGCTCGATGCGTCCGCGGATCGTGCCCGGGCGCGCGGCGGCGGCGCCCGCGGCATGGCCTGCGGCGCTCACCAAGGACACCATGGACACGAGGAGAAGACGCGTCATCAGAACCAGAACACGAGCTGTGCCGCGGCGAGGTTCAGCGTGTGAATGCGTCCGCCGTCACGCGAGTTGTATTGATAGGACAGTTTCAGCACCAGGTTGCGCTGCAGCGAGTAGCCGCCACCGACTTCCACGCGCGTGACCGGCGCGTCCCACGTGTCGGTCACGGTCAGGCCGGTGATCTCGCTGAAGCCGATGTGATCGACGCGCGCGGCCGCATAGAGGCCGGGCTGGATCCTGTAGCGCCCCTCGACGGACGTCGAGAACGCGCGCAGCGGCATATCGAGGTTCGGCGCCCGCACGATCGGCAGCGTCCAGTCGCTCAGAATCGTCTCGACGCGGACGACATAGTGGTCGCGCGAGTACTCGACGTCGGCGCCCCACGCGGTCTGCGTGAAGCGGCCTTCGCTGCCGTCGCCGACCGCCACGCGCGCCGCCGCCCGGCTCACGAACGGCCCGCGCGCCGCCGATGCGCCGAGGACCAGCCCGATCACCGGACGGAACGCGAGGCGTCCGGCCACCTGCTTGCCGTCGTTGTCGTCGTGGAACAGGGGATTCGACACCGTGCCGGCCGTCACCGAGGCGGTCGCGTCGACGCGGTCGCTCGCGGCGTGCACCTGGACGCCGGTGTCCCAGGTGAACGCGCTCACGAGCGGCACGCCGCGATACGGCGTCTGATCGCCGATCGAATAGCTGGCCAACCAGCCGCGGCCGCGCATCTTCAGCAGCTCTTCGGCGCTCGCCGGCACCGAATCGGGCCGCAGCGAGGTGAGGTACTGATACGCGAGCGGGTAGCCGATCAGGAAATTGTCCGACGCGTAGGTGCGGCGGGCGAACGCGCCGAAGGTCGGCGGAACGCGGCCGATCTGGATGTCGAGCGCGCGATGGGTCCACGGCCGGATCCGCGCGTAGAGGGCATAGGGGCGCGGGCTGCCGACGTTCTCGCTCCGCAGGTCGGCGAGAAACGACAGGTGGTCGTCCGCTTTGAGCGCCGCCGTCAGGTCGATGCGCAGCATGCGCAGCGTCGAATGCTCGTAGTCGGTGTAGTTGAAGAATCCCGGATCCCGCGGCGCGAAGGAGACTGCGGCGTCGCCGCCGATCGTCAGCCGGCCGTCGCCGAACACAATCGGCTCCGACGGCAGCGTCTGCGCGCGCGCCGGCACGCTTGTCGCCGCCACGATGGCGATCGCCAGTGGAGTCGCCGTCAGCCACGGTGTCATGCGCTCTGAAATTATAGTCCGCCCCAGTGAGCGCCCGGCGCTGCCGCAGGCCACGTCGCGCGTCAGCGGATGCGCGCTCCGTCCAGGACAAATCGCACGATCAGGGTGCCCGGCTCGAGAGCGGTGAGCGAGACGTTGGGATAAGGCGAGACGAGCGTCACCGACTCGAAGCGGCCGGCGTCCTGGAGCCAGCCGCGGGCGACGTTCGCGCGTCGGCCGCCGTAGAGGCGCGCGAGCGCCGATCGGTCCAGGCCGCCGACGCCCCCGAAAACGTTACTGCCGCCGAACGCCTCCAGCGCCCCCACGGCGTCGATCGTCCAGCCGCGCGGTGCGACGTCGGCCAGCGGGCGCGGCGTCGCGCAGACCTCATAGCGCCCGAGCTGTGGATGCGCCGGCGTGAAGAGGCGGGTCAGGACGGGGTCGGCCCGGCACGCGGAGATGGTTCTCTGCTGCGGCGCCATCGCCGCCCCTTTCAGGGCGGACGCCATCGTGAGTATCATAGACAGCGCTAACGCTTCCATGGCCTACATCATCTGCGAACCGTGCATCGGCACCAAGGATACCGCCTGCGTCGACGTCTGTCCGGTTGACTGCATTCACCCGCGCAAGGACGAATCGGAGTTTACGGCGGCCGAGATGCTCTATATTCATCCTGACGAGTGCATCGACTGCGGCGCCTGCGTGCCGGCGTGCCCCGTCGAAGCCATTTTTGCGCTCGATGAAACGCCGCAGAAGTGGAACGACTTCATCCCGCGCAATGCGGGATACTACGATCGCGGCTAGGGGCCAGGGAGAGACCATGGGTCTGATCGACCATCGCTTCGAGGACAACTTCATCACGACCAGTATCGACCGCGTGCTCAACTGGGCGCGCGAATCGTCCATCTGGCCGATGGGCTTCGGGCTGGCGTGCTGCGCGATCGAGATGATGGCCGCCGGAGCGTCGCGCTTCGATATCGCGCGCTTCGGCGCCGAAGTGTTTCGCGCGTCGCCGCGCCAGTCGGATCTGATGATCGTCGCCGGTACGGTGACCAAGAAGATGGCGCCCGTGCTGCGCCGCCTCTACGATCAGATGCCCGAGCCCAAGTGGGTGATCTCGATGGGCAGCTGCTCGAATGCCGGCGGCCCCTTCCCGACCTACAGCGTCCTCCAGGGCGTCGACAAGGTCGTGCCGGTGGACGTCTACGTGTCGGGCTGCCCGCCGCGCCCCGAGGCGCTGCTCTACGGCCTGATGCGCCTGCAGGACAAGATTCGCAAGGAAGGCACCGTGCTCAGAAAAGAACGCGTCATCATGTCGGGCGACTCCGAGCCGACGCTGATTGGCGAGCGCGCCTAAGCCATGCAAACGATCATCACCTTCCTGAAAACCATCTTCCTCGTGGACCTGCTGAAGGGCATGTGGGTCACGTTGAAGTACACGCCGCAGCCGGCGTTCACGTTTCAATATCCCGCGGAGCGGCGGCCGACCGCGCCGCGCTTTCGCGGCGTGCTGCGCTTGCAGGTCGAGCCCGCCACCGGCGCTCAAACCTGCATCGTCTGCGACCAGTGCGCGAAGGCGTGCCCTGATGATCTGATTGCGCTCGGCGGCCATCGCGAGGCGGGCCAGAAGATCAAGATTCTCGATTACTTCGACTTCAACCTCTCGCGCTGCAGCTTCTGCGGGTTGTGCGCGGAGGTGTGCCCGACCAAACCGGTCAAAGCGCTGGTCATGAGCGAGGACTACGAGCTCGGCAGCTACAGCCGCGACACCCAAGTGTTGCGCGTCGATCAGATGTACGACGGCGTGGCGATCGAGCAATACACCCACTAACATCCGGCGGCGCAGGAAGGGGCGGTGGACCGCATGACGAGAGGTATCCGCGTCGTCGCCGTCTCGGCCGCCATCGTAGCGGCCACCTTTGCCATTCACGCCGATGTCCCCTCGAATCACGCCATCGACATTCAACTGCAGCTCGGGCGCCTGCTCTTCGAGGACGGACGCTACGCCGAGTCGCTCGAGGCCTACCAGAACGCGCTGACCGCGGACGACTCGGTGCGTCTGCGCGCGGCGCGGTTTGGCGTGATCCAGTCGGCGCTCCGGGTGGCAGAGTTCGACTTCGCGCGGCGCGAAGCCGACACGCTGATCAAGGCCTCGCCGCGGGATCCCGAGGCGCTGTCGCTGTACGCCGACTCCCGCTGGGCGTCCGGCCTCTTCGAGGAAGCCGAGGCGAGGTACCGCGACGTGCTGGCGATGGCCCCCGCGCAGGCGCGCGCGCACCACGGCGTGGCGCGATCGCTGATGGCGCGCGGCCAGCTCGATCACGCGCTCGATGAGGCACAGTGGGCGCTGAAGCTCGCGCCGCGCGACCTCGAGATTCATCACACCGTCGGGGCGATCTACGAGCGGATGCACAAGTTCGAGGAAGCCGCTTCGGCGTTCAGCAACTACGTCAACCTGCTGCCGAACAAGGACCACAGCGACAAGGCGGACTGGTCGCGCGCCGAGATCCGGTTTCTGCGCTCGTTCGGCCAGAGGGTGCCGTTCGACATGGATTCCAACGCCGACGACGCCCTGCACACCGTGCCGTTTCGCCTCGTGAACGACAAGGTGATCATCCGCGCGAAGGTGAACGGCGGGTCGGCGCAGGATTTCATCGTCGACACTGGGTCGGAGAGCACGGTCCTGTCGCACCAGACGGCGGAACGGCTCGGGGTCGCGCCGATCACCTACACGGTGAGCGCCGGCGTCGGGGAGGTGGGCCTGCGCGGGCTGCAGCTCGCGCGCATCGACACGTTCGAGATCGGCGCGCTGAACACGCTGAAGCTGCGCAACGTCCCCTGCATCATCAAGAACCCCGCGCTGCGCGACATCCCGATGCGCGAGGCGGAGAGCTTTTCGCCCCTCGCGCTCGGCTTCTCGATGACGATCGACTACCAGCGCTACCAGCTCACGATCGGGCGGCACCTGCCGGAGGAGCCGGCCGACGTCGAGCTGCCGCTGCGGCTGTACCGGCTCGCCACGGTGCGCGGCGTGGTCGACGGCGATCACGAGGCCGACTTCGTGATCGACACCGGCGGGGAAGTGATCTCGATCAGCCAGGCGACCGCCACCTCGCTTGGCCGCCCGGAGCCGGCGCACAAGATTGCGCTGAAGGTGTACGGCACGTCGGGCTGGGATCGCGGGGCGTTCCTGATGCCGGGCGTCGATCTCGCGTTCGACGCGATTCACTACACGAACTATCCGGTGGTGGTGTTGAATCTGCGCGCGCCGAGCGCGCTCGTCGGCTTTCAGCTCGGCGGCATCGTCGGCCACCGGTTCCTGAGCCGGTACCGCGTGGGGATCGATCTCGAGAAAAGCGTGCTGCGGCTCAAAGCGGCGTCGTAGACCCCGCGGGCGGGATCGCTTCCATCTTCCTTTTCAACCGCTGCGCCCGCCGCCGGTGGGCTTCCTCGCAGACGCGTCGTTCTTCGTCGGTCTCGACGATGAGCGGCGGCACGAGCACGCGGCTGCCATCCCGCGCGATCGCCACGAAGGTGAGGTAGGCGCGGCTCGTCAGCTGGCGCGCCCCCGTCAGCGTCTCCTCGGAAAACACATCCACCTGCACTTCGAGCGACGTCTTGAATGCGCACGTCACGTGCGACTGCAAGATGATCAGATCGCCGACCTTGATCGAGTGCAGGAACTGCAGGTCGTCGACCGCGGCCGTGACGAGCAGGCTGCGTGTGTGGCGGTGGCAGGCGATGGCGCCGGCGATGTCGATGAGGTGCATGACCGTGCCGCCCAGGATGAAGCCGAGCGGGTTGGCGTCGTTGGGCAGCACGACCTGCACCATCTCGGTGGCTGATTCGGCGGAGCGCTTGGGCGTCAGGTCCATGTGTCAGGCGATCTCACGCGCACCCGGCTCATCCAGTTCCGCGCAGCGACCGCGCAGTTGCTGGAACCGTGTCAGCAGATCGGCGGCGTGACGCGCGGCATCGAACTCCGCGAAATACCGCGTGAGCGCGAGATCTTCCTCGACCGAGATCGCCTGCGAGACCATGGGAAAGACGTTTTCGTCTTCCATCCGGATGTGGTTGCGCATGAGCTCTACGTACTGGCGGGCCACCATCGCGCACCCCGCCGCCGCATTCGGGTCGCCTTGTCTCAGCCGCTGAAGTTCGCCCCGTAGGTCCCACAACTGGGACCGCCCGGTCTCGTGATGATGGAGGAGCGCACTCACGCTGCCGCCTTCGGCCTGGACCCCACGCTCGATGACGATCTCGAACAGCCGCCGTTCCTCCTTGGTGTGGTGGAGCGCATCCACGTACTGTTCGGCGAGGTCAACGAGATCCATCAGCAACCGCGCTGGCAAATCGCCGCCCCGATCGAGGCGGCCCGCCAGCCGCTCGAGCAGAATCAACATTTGTTCGATCACCCGGTGTTCGGCGGTCAGTCGGTCGATCGCCGTCACAGGCATCGGGTCTCGGATTTGGCCCTGACCAAGGCGCTCACCCCATTCTGCCAGCCGCTAGAAGTCATATCCAATCCAGACGGCGAACTGCGGTTTGCGGAAGGTCGCGCTGCCGCCGGTACTCGCGAAGACCAGATCCTCATAACTCTGGTTGAACATCGTGCGCCACGACCAGTCGAAGTGGATCGGGAAGCCGAGCGCGAACGTCTCGAGGCCGATGCCGTAGGAGGCGCGGCCGCTCTCCAGCCGGAATCCTGAAACCAACGTCTGCGGACCGTAGACGGGCGTGGCCGCGCCGGTGACCGGATCGGTGTTGTAGCTGGTGATCGGCGTCACGACCTCGTCCTTACTGGTCGCGAACCGGAACCCCTGATTGTCGAACCACGCGGCGCCGATGTCGCCAAAAAACACCCCGCGCACGCCGCCGACCACGCCGAAGGGCGTCAGTGCTGCCTCGATGATCGGGAAGCGTAGCTCCGCGTTGGCGAACAGGACGTTCTGGCCCACGAAGCTGAGGTAGTCGTAGCCGTGCATCTCCGAGTTCCCGCCCATATAGGAGAAGCCGGGGTAGTCGCCGAAGCTTCGAAAGCCGCGAACGCGCGTCGCGAGCACGCCCGTGCCGGCGAGCCGCAGATAGTAACGCGCATCGCCGTCGAGCGTCTGCCGCGAGAGTGTGTTGCTGATTTTCGGCGCCACGTCGTACGCGAGACGCATCGTGCTGCCGGCTAACGGTCCGAACTCACGGAACACGGTCGTCTCTTGCACGAAGGCGACGCCGAACGGGACGAGCGTGCCGTTGTTGAACACCTGGTGGCCGAACTGTGCCTGCTGATACGCTGCGGCGAGGCTCTGCAGCGTCGGATCGTTGTACTGCTGACTCAGCTGGACGATGCCAGCGGTGACCTCGAGGCGATGGAACCGATCGAATGGATAGATGCCGAACACCGTGCCGCCGCGCGTTGTACTGGTCGCCGTGGCGAGGCTCCGGCTGATGAGCGGCGTCAGGCTGGGGTCGTAGAAGGCCCCGCCCTGGCCGTAGAAAAACTGCGTCTGCGAGAAGCCCTGCAGCGCGAACTGGAAGCGTCGCGACAGGTTGACGTAGGACGCCGAGATCGTGCGGTACTGCGAGATGGAGGCCACGAAGAGGTTGAACTGCTGATCGCCGAGCACGTCGCCGAAGCTGATCTGCGTCCCGCCGAACAAATCGCCGTTGCTCGTGACACCAACGTTGATCGGCGGCCGTCCCTCGAGGAACATCTTCTCGAAGGTGCCCTTCTTCTTCGCGTTGGCCTTCACCAGGGTGTGCTGCAAGGGCGCCTGGAAGTCGATGATCGGCCCGGGCGCGCCGAAGTCGGACGTCGCGGCCGTGTGCAGCGGCTCCTTGCGCTCGATCGTATGGATGCCGTACTCGCCCTTGTAGTAGGTGACGAAGGCGATCTTGTTGGTCTGGCCTTCGTTCAGCACCACCGCCGACAGGTTGCCGCCGAGCGCATCGGTGTACTGGCGCAGCTCGCCCGTCTTCATGTCGAGCGTCCAGATGTTGTAGATGTTGCCGTTCTTGGCCACTTCGGGCTCGATCGGCACGGTCGGATCGGTCGCCGTCGACGAGAAGACGAGCGTATGGTCGTCGATAAACTGCGCGCCTGTTTCGTCGAACGTGCCAAATGTGAGCTGGGTCTTCTTCTTCGTGTCGAGATCGAGGCGGAAGAGCTTCTGATTCCCGCTGATCCGCGCGTTGTACACGATGAACCGGCCGTCGGGTGAGTAGGTGGGCCCGAAGTCGGCGAAGTCGTCGGTCGTGAGGTTGACGACCTCTTTCGTGTCGAGATTCACCGTGTAGATGTCGCCCACCGCGCCGCGCAAGGCCGCGAAGGCGATCGACTTGCCGTCCGGCGAGAAGCACGGCGACTCGGGCTCGTCGACCGACTTCATCGGAATACGCTCTTCAATCTTCCGCGTGAGGACGTTCTCGATGATGAGCGACCGTTCTTTCTCGGTGCGCACGAAATACGCCAGGCGATCGCCTTTGGGCGACCACGCCAGCCACGGCATCGTGTTCCATCGCTCGCCGAGGAGCACCACGTGATCGAATCCGAGATCTTTGTCGAAGCCGGGCGTGAGGTTCCGGACGACCGAGCCATCCTTCGCCGAGAGCAGGACGATGTCGGCTTCGCGGTCCTTCTGGTTGAGCGTGACGGCCGCGATCAAATCCCCCGACGGCGAGGGCGAAATCGAGAAGGCTTCGACAAAATTCGTCTTTTCCTTGTTTGGCGCCAGGTCGCGGCCATAGTCGGCCGGCCGCTCCTTGTCGCGGAACGGCTTGAAGCGGTCTTTCAAGTACTTGTCGAAGGCCTGATCGAACTCCTCCTTCTTCATTTTGAACGCTTCTTCGTAGGCGTCCTCGCCGCCTCCGATGACGCTCTTGCGCAGCGAGAACATGAACTGGCGAACCCCTTCCTTGCCCCATCTCGCTTCTATGAACTCGTACACCGCGTGTCCGAGGTTGTAGATGAGACGTGGGTTGTTCGTGTTGCCGTAGCCTTCGAGCTCGCTCATCTTCGGCACGATGTCGGCGACCGCCGCGTCGCGCACCATCATCAGGTCCAGCGGATCCCAGATGCCGCGCTCGTAGTCGGCGCCGCCTTCGTTGACCCACAACGGGACGCTGCGGCGAATCAACGACTGCGGGATGATGTCGAATTGAAAGATGTGCGTCAGCTCGTGCGTGATGAGGCCGTACAGCATGTCCGGCGGATCGTCGATCGGGAGCAACATCCGGTTGCGCTCGGGCTCGGCGAACGCGCCGACGCCTTCCTGCGCCTCGCCCGGCGCGACGTTTTCCTGCTCGAACTCGCTGTGGGTCTTGAAGATGATCAGCGGAATCTTGAACGACAAATCGTGTTTGAGATCGGCGCTGACCTGCTGATACGCGCTCTCGGCGTAGCCCGCCACGCGCTCGAGATGACGTTCGAGATCCGGGTAGTAATAAATCTCGAAGTGGTCCGTTGTGTAGACATGCCACTCGAATTTGTCGTAGTGGATGTTGTTCTTGCCGAAGTACGGGATAAACGACGTTTGCGCGATGGCGGCGGCGGAGTGGCCAACCGCGATGGCGAACGCGAGGGCAAACAGTGCCAGTGAGGGCACAGGCGAGCGCATAGGCAGTACCTCGGAATGGGACGGACCCGACGAAAACCGCTGCGATCTTACCGTGACGCCCGGGCCCCTGCAAATGATACGCCGCGCCAAATCGCTAGGCATCACGCCGGCCTGTCCTCCAGTCGAGCCGCCGCCTGACCGGTTTGGGCGACAGCGCTATACTGCGGACCTGCGAGACATCCGCCGTAAAAGCGGAATAAATGAGCATGCGCCAGGGTTTACGTCAACAGGCCGCCGGGTTCGAAGCCGAGGCGCTGGCGTTTGTCGATAGCCTCTATCGCACCGCCCTGCGCCTGACGCACAACCGGGCTGATGCCGAAGACCTCGTGCAGGACACCTATCTCAAAGCCTTTCGCGCCGCCGATCGCTTCGAGCCCGGGACCAACCTGCGGGCCTGGCTGTTCACCATTCTCCACAATACGGCGAGAAATCGCGCGCGCGACCACGCGCGCGACGCGGTGATGGTTGACACGGACGTGGCTGAACATGCCGCCGATCAGGTCGGCGGGGTCGCCCGGCAGGCCGCAGCCGGCGGCGCCGGTGGTGATGACACGCCTGAGTCACGGCTCGTGCGCGACGCGCTCGCGCCCGACCTGCAGGGGGCCCTCGACGCGCTGCCCGAGGTGTTTCGTCAGGCGGTCTGGTTACGTGACGTGGAAGAGTTTTCGTACGCCGAAATCTCGGAGATGTTGTCGATCCCGGTCGGCACGGTCATGTCGCGCATCTCGCGCGGCCGCCGGCTGCTGTATGAACAATTGAGTGCCACTCGCCATGCCCGACTGCAAAACGCTTGACCGCTTCGTGACGCCGTACGTCGACGGCGAGCTCGGACGCGCCGACCGCGATGCCGTCGACGCCCATCTCGCTCAATGTCCACCCTGCCGCTCGGGCGTTGCCGCCGAGCGGGCCGTCCGCGATCTGATCCACGCGCGGCAGGGGGCGCTCACGGCCGGCGAGGCGCCGGCGGCGCTGCGCGCCCGCTGCTGCGCCGCCGCGCGTCAGGCCACGCCCCTGGCGACACTGTCGCCCCTGGCCGCGGCGTCGATGCAGCGCCCGTCGTGGCGCGCGCGTGTCACCTCCTACGCCCTCGCTGCCTCCCTCGTCCTCATCGTCGGCGGCGCGTTCGTGTATGCGCTCACGGATCGATCGGCGCGCGTGATGGCCGCCGAGCTCACCGCGGATCACATCAAGTGTTTCGGCGTGAATCGGGTGCTCGGCACGCACGACGCCGCGGCGGTTGTCGAGAGTTCGATCGCATCGAGCTTCGGCCTGCGACTCGGCCTGCCCGAGCGGCCCGACCGCGAGGGGCTCGAGCTCGTGGGCGAGCGGCCGTGCCTCTACGGCGAAGGCCGCGTCGCGCACATCATGTA
>ODAK010008392.1_pt1 | contig 10330 bp, 7 predicted proteins | sample 1539591 | NCBI WGS metagenome assembly ODAK01 (sample SAMEA3539303, study PRJEB22396) | soil metagenome | biome: tundra; feature: field; material: soil | place: USA | collected 2010-05 | depth 0.15 m | reverse complement strand
ACCGGGCGATGACGTTCTTGGTGTCCATGCCCAGCTTGATGACCTTGAGCGCGACCTTGCGCCGCACCGGTTCCTGCTGTTCGGCCATATAGACCACGCCGCAACCGCCCTCGCCGATTTGCTGGAGCAGTTTGTAGCGGCCAATGCGGTCGCCGACTTTTTCGAATACCGGAACCATGCCGCTGGTCGAGGCGAAGGTATTGGCAAGAGTTTCGGCAAGTTCCGCAGCCTGCGGCTTGACGTCTTCCGTTGGTAGGAAACCGCCAGCCTGTTCGTGAGCGCGGATCAGCGCCTCAATGCGGGCGCGCAGGTCGGCATCGTCGCCGCACGCGCCGTCCAGGTAGGCGGCGCGCTCCGTCGGCGTCGCCTGCTCCAGTGCGGAGTTGAAGATTTCGATTTCTCGATTTGCCTGATGGCCCATGTTTTTTCCTTCGCGCTAATTGTTCTTACCATGCAAACGAGATTTAGGCGAGAAAAGTGCCAGAAATCCGGGAATATCTTGTTGACGGAACTTTGAACGTGAAAACCGCAGTTGACTTGCCGCAAAAAAGCATAGCGCGGCGGAGCCGCAACCAGCAGAGCGCGGACAACATAGTGGCACGGGCGTCTCGCCCGTGTGTTTCAACCAGCGTGTCAACGGCTCCAGAAACGCACGGGCGAGACGCCTGTGCCACTACGTTTGCCGGAAAATCTTCGCGACTCGCGACGAAGTTGGGAGATAGCACTGCAAAAGGCTCAAAAACACGTCTGATTTTCCCGTGGTTACGGTGCGCGAGTGCTTCAGCCGACAGGTGAAGTAAAAACCTGCCGCTGAACGCTGAGATTTCTTTTTTATTTGCGCCTTTTGTGCCGCTTTGCGGCCATTCCTCTTGCGGGATTAAGCATTATTTATGAACGGCATAATGCCACAGACTGACTTCGGAGCCGGAACCATTCCATAGGAAAGACGGTTGAAAGACCGTGCCATTTTGCCCCGTTCCGGCGTGTCGTTTTTTTGTGTCCTGCACCGATTCGGGCTGGGTCTGGTTCAGGTCCAGTCTGGGTCCAGTCCAGGTCTTATTCAGGTCTTATGAGCGGTTGGAGCTTGTTTTGGCATTTTTCAGCCTGGTTTTGTCTGCTTTTGTCTCTCGCTGAGGTTGTGGCACAGGTGCCCGCGAGGACCGGCAGCCTCGATTTTTTGAATCGGGGACAGCGCGGGGATAAGGCGGAAATTGGAAGTGCTGAAGACGCCTCCCAATTGCCCGTGTCCCTCCGTGGTTATTGGTCGTATTTCTTCGCGCAGCTTTTTTTGCCGGGGCGGTGGCAGGCATTCCCGTCACCGGATTGTTTTATTTATCTGCTTTACCGGTCGTTGTGCTAATGTAATGCTTTAGTTTTAGATATTATTGCATCTACCCATGAACTTGATTAACTGTGCCAGGCGAATGAAAACCCAATGCTGGATTCGGCGGACGACGCGGCCGTCAACTGATTCGCTGACCTATGCGACCGGGTTGATTGCCTTGGTCATCTTTTTTATGTCGGGCGCCGCGATGGCCGCCACCAACATGACCCCGGTGGCGGTCACCGGTTTTAATCGCGATCTCGTGATCGAAAAAACCGCCGCCGGTCCGCCTTACACCAGTTACGCCGTCGAATTTAATCCGGGCGAAGGCACCGCGTTTTATCAAAGTGGTTTGTCCGGGAAAACCTACGGCCTGCCGGGCGCCGGCTCATTCACCAGCGCGTTCGGCGATGGCACGGTTTTCCAGTTTCAGTCCTACGCCAGCAGTAACGCCCTGGTGTTGAGCAGCGCCACCGGCCTGACCTCCGGCAGCCTGACGCTGCTGGCGCCGAACACTTTCAGCCGCATTGCCATTCTGGCCAACTCCGGTGCCGCGGCCTCGACGAGTGTCGGCACGCTGACCCTTCATTTCAGTGACGGCAGCACGCTAGTCACCAATTACAATGCGCCAGACTGGTTTTTCAATCCGGGTTTTGCCTTGCAGGGAGTGGACCGCATCAACATCGGCAGCGGCGGCACGGACGGCGGTCCCAACGGCGATCCGCGTTTTTATCAAACCACGATCAATCTGGCCGCCGCCCTTGGAACGAGCAACAAGCCGCTGGCCAGCCTCACTTTTGGCAAAGCGTCCTCGGCGAACGTCACCGCTATTTACGCCGTCAGCGGACTGCCGACCTCGGCGATTGCCCTGCCTGCGGTAACCAATGTGCCCGCGATCAACCTCCAGGCGAATGCGGCCACACTCGGGGGACAGGTCACGGCCACCGGCGGCGAAGCTCCGGCGGTCACGCTCTATTACGGGACCACGGATGGTGGCAGCAATGCTTTGCTTTGGGCGCAAAACCTTGCCCTCGGTTTGCAGGGTGGAGCTTTTGCGCAAAGCGTCACCGGACTGGTGCCGAATACGATTTATTATTTCACGAGCCGGGCAGTCAACAGCGCTGGCACCAATTGGGCCAGACCGTCGGCCACCTTTCACACTCCGCCGCTGACCGTTGCCGTGGTGACGAATCAGCCGGCCAGCGCCATTCAAGGAACTTTCGCGACGCTCAATGGCCAGGTTCTTTCAACGGGAGGTGAAGCGCCGACCGTGACGCTGTTCTACGGCCCGACGAATGGCGGGACTACTCCCGGTGCGTGGGCGCACAGCGTTTTGTTGGGGCAGCAGAACGGTGCTTTTGCGCAGACGGTCACCGGACTTTCACCCAACACGCTCTATTACTTCACCGCCAACGCGACCAATTCCGCCGGCATTGTCTGGGCCGCGCCGTCGCGAGCTTTCGTCACGCAGGCAACGAATTCTCCGTCTTCCTTAGTCGCCGTCTGGACCCAGCACAACGACAACGCTCGAACTGGAATGAATCTGAACGAACCGTTTCTGAATGTCACCAATGTCAACACCAACCAGTTCGGCCTGGTGTTTAGCCGCGCCGTGGACGATCAGATTTACGCCCAGCCGCTGGTGATGACTAACGTCAATATTCTTGGGCGCGGCACGCACAACATCGTCCTCGTGGCAACCGTCAACGACACGGTTTACGCCTTCGATGCTGACAATGCCTCGGTGACGACGCCTTATTGGACCACCAGTTTCATCAACCCGCCCAACATCGTTGCCCCGGCGAACACGGACATGAGCGCGCTCGGAGCGTGCGGCGGTAACTACCAGGATTTCAGCGGGAACATGGGCATCGTCGGCACACCGGTGATTGATCCGGCGGCGGGCACAATTTACTTGGTGGCGCGCACGAAAGAATTTGGTTCCACCTATATTCAGCGGCTGCACGCGCTCGATGTCTCTACCGGTGCCGAGCGTTCCAACAGTCCGGTGGTCATCACCGCGACCTATGCGGGAACGGGGGCTGGCAGTGTGGGCGGAGTAATCACCTTTGATCCGGCACGCCAAAATCAGCGTCCCGGTCTGGCGCTCGTCAATGGCACGGTTTATATCGCCTGGGCCTCGCATTGCGACAATGGTCCGTATCACGGCTGGGTCATTGGCTACGACCAAACCACGTTGCAGCGCGTCGCCGTTTACAACGATACTCCCAATGGCGTGGACGGTGGCATTTGGATGAGCGGGCAGGCACTGGCCGCCGACGCGAGCGGTAATCTTTATCTGGCCGTTGGCAACGGCACTGTGGATACCGCCGGGGGTCCGAACCGTGGCGAAAGTTTCCTCAAGCTCGCCCGCAGCGGCACTAATCTCACGGTGGCGAGTTGGTTTACTCCTTACAACTGGCAGGCTCTGGAAAACGGCGACATAGATCTTGGCTCAGGCGGACTGCTGCTGATCCCCGGCACCACGCTGGCTTTTGCCGGTGGCAAGGAAGGCATCATGTATCTGGTGAACCGGGATAACATGGGTGGCCTGACCAGTTCCACCACGACCAACAACAACATCGTGCAGAGCTTTCCCGTCACGCCGGATGAACTCCACGGTGGCACGGTGTGGTGGGATGGTCCGGGTGTCTCCTACGGCTATGTCTGGCCGTCCTCGGTCTATCTGCAGCAATACGTTTTTAATCGTGGCACCGGCAAATTCACACTGCCCACCTTCGCCCAAAGCCCGACCTCCGCGCCCGGCGGACAGCCTGGTGGCATCCTGTCGCTTTCCGCGCAAGGCACTAATGCCGGCAGCGCCATTGTTTGGGCGGTGCATCAGTTGGGCGGCGATGCCAACCAGCAGGTGCTGCCCGGCATCCTCCATGCCTATCGCGCCCAGAATGTGGGAACCGAGTTGTGGAACTCGGAACAACTTAGTCCGCGGGATACCGTCGGTAAGTTCGCCAAATTTGTTCCACCTACCGTGGCTAACGGGAAAGTATATCTCGCCACGTTTTCCAACCGCTTGAATGTTTATGGACTGCAGCCGCCGCCGCCAGTGAGCATCACCGTGTCGGGCGGCAATCTGGCCATCACCTGGCCGACGAACACGCCTGCCAGCTACTCGCTGCAAACCACCACCAACTTGGTCATAGGAACCTGGGTGGCCGTCACCAACAGCGTCGTCGCATCAAACGGCGTTTACCAAGTCACCGTGCCGGCGACCAAGCCGACCAGTTTCTATCGCTTGAAGCTATGATGGCACCGGTCGCGACAATTCGGCGTGCCGGGCCGCATAATTTTCCCGCGCGGTAAAGGCTCTTGTATCGCGTCTTTGCACCATGAGTGTCAGATCTAAGAGCGTGTCTGAAAAATGGGTGGCGCGGGCGACTCGCCCGCTCCGGTCGGCGACCCGCCGACCGGAACGAGGGAGAGCAAGGTTACGAAAGAGCCGTTTCCATTGGCTCGAAGCGTTGTTCCCGTTCCGCCCGGCGAGTCGCCGGACGACACAGGCGGGTCGCCTGTGCTCCCCAGAATCAAATTTTCAGACACGCTCTAAGTTATTGCGCAAAGAACCAGGCGGCTTCACCTTGATCGAGCTGCTCGTGGTCATCGCCATCATAGCCATTCTGGCGGCGCTTCTGCTGCCGGCACTCGCGCGGGCCAAGCAAAAAGGACAGCAGGCGGTCTGTCTTTCCAATCTCAAGCAGATCGGTCTCGCGTTTGAGATGTATCTCAACGACCATGAAAACCGATTTGGCGACCGGCGCGATTTGAAATCGAGCCTGTCCGGTGGCTATCATCCGTGGACCAGTTGGCCGCCCTCCGATCCGCGCGGCGGCTGGGCGGCGGTTGTTTTGAAGGAGGAAGGCACGACCGACAATCTGTGGTCTTGTCCGGCGTCCATCAATGCGCCGGCTGGAAGCGTCGTGCAATCGCTGCAAATGGGTTCCACCAATGGAATCGGCACGGCGGTGCGCTACTGGCTCTGGCGCTTTGACCGGCCGGATGATCCAGTGGGGCTGGAAGACTTCTGGGGGAAAACGGAAACGCAATCGGTTGCTGATTTGCGGGCGGCTAATGATCCGACCGTTGGCCTGATCAACGGCCCGGCGGATGTGGAACTGGCGGTGGATTCCTATTTTCCAAACACGATCCCAACGGTATCGCCCGAATTGAAAGGCCGCACGATCCATGCCGGCGGCCGTTGCCGGGTGTTTCTCGACGGCCATGTGCAGTTCATCAAGGATTCACGGACGCCGCTGTGATTAAGAAGCGCGCGAGAAAGCCGACCGTTGCCGTTTGGAGCGCGGGTCTGTGACCCGCAGCGGCTTCGCCAAAGCGGGACGTTTGATAAATCGGATCCGCATCTCACAGCCACCGTGCTGCGGGTCACAGACCCGCGCTCCGTTCAAATTCCCCGGCTGCTGCAATTTGAGATAGTCCTTAAGGCAGTTGGAGAATCCGAAAATAATGCGGCCCGGAGGACGGCACGTTCGTGACCGTCATGGAAGCGCTGGCGGCGATATTGGTATTGGCGGACTTCCACGAAAGGAGATTCGTCGAAGTCTGAAGCAGGTTGGTTTTGCCGGTCGTCAAACCGGTGACATTGAACAGAAACTGGCCGGCGGAAATCCTCGGCGCGGCCAATGTCACCGGCCCGACGCTGCCGACGGTGATGGTGATGGCATTGGTGGCTTGCGCGCCGCGCGAATCCGTGGTCACGGCGATCAAGAAGTAAGTTCCTGCCGGCAAGTCCGTCACCGTCGTGCTGTAAGGTGCCGTGAAAACATCCTCGAGGGCGTTCGTGCCGTCGCTCGTGCCGAGATAAAACTGGACGTCCGAAACGTAATCATCGGCCGTGTCCGAAGCGGTGGCCTGCAAATTGAAGGTGGCCGGCGCGGACAGCACCGCGTTGTTCGGCGGATTCGTGATGGTGACCGAGGGCGGCACATTGACAATCACGGCGCCATAGTTGCCCCAGTCGCTCTGGTAATTGTAGGTTCCGGGTTGTGACGGGAAGGTGACTGCCTGCCCGTGAAGGTTTCGCAAAGTGAAAGAGAACGAACTGCTGAAGGTGATGAGCACATCAAAGCCATACGGGTCAACATTCCACCACGTCACCTTTTCGCCGGGACCGATCACCACCGTGCTTGGGGAAAATCCATTGTCGAAGTCCCAGTAAACTGTGGCGTCCGCGCGGACTTGAACGGTGAATGAAAGAAACAGTCCGGCGAAGAGGAAAATTGTGGCAATTCCTTTTTTCATAAAATCGAATTATACTTGCGCCGTCGAATGCGTCAATCGTTAATCAGCTTTAGGGCAACAATATACTTGACACACCTGCGGCAAATGATTTAGGATGGCCGAAACCTAAACGAAAAACAGCCGTGACGCTGATTATTGGAATTATCTGCAAAGATGCGATTGTTTTGGCTGCCGACAGCCAAACCACGAAGGGCACTGTCAAGCAATCCGGCACAAACAAGATCAGTGAGATCAAATTTACAAACGGCAACGCACTTGTTGCGGAGGCGGGTTCGGCTTCGCTTTCAAATCGTGTGGTGGAACTTTTCAAGAGGGATGCCGTAGTAACCGATATTGTTGACGACTCAACGATTTCAAAATTGCTACAAAAATGTTTGAGGGAGGTCAGACACGACCTGACAAGCCTTCACGCCGGAAATATATCTCCAAAAGAGCAGCAAGAATATTTTTTGGATGAAAACAATTGTTTTGAATTGATGCTTGCGTATTACCAAGGCAGCAAGCCTCGCATTTACAAATTCAATCCCCTTTGGTGCATACCGTCACCCGCAATCACCTACTTTGAAACCAGTGGAATCGCTTCCGAATTGGCTAATTATATTCTGCGGGAGCATACGGCACCTGGAATGGATTCAAAGTTTGCATCCGTTATAGCCATCAAGGTTGTCAAAGACGCAATTGACTATGTTGAAGGATGCGGGCCACCGATTAGGCTGGCAACTGTTCACAAACCATATCGTTACAAGCCAATAAAACGCGATGGTGCCGGGAAGAAGGTCTATGGTGATATTTGTGTTCAGTCCAGTCGCGTTGCTGTTTGTCCATCAAATGTAGTGGAAGAAATTGCAAGCATTATTTCCAAAGTTGAAGAAGAAACCAAAAGCACGCGGAACAATAAAATCCACAAGGCATTAAAGGATCAAACTGAATCAACCGTTAAACAGATGCAAAAAATGTGGGCGGTTTTGAGGAAGAAAGACCCCGAATCTGCAACCGAGCTTGAATCCATATTAAACAAAAGAATACAAAACCGTCTCCTAACGCGAAAAGATTCGATTGTGCCCCTTGATTTTACAGGGGAATATTGCCGGTCTTCACGAAACACGATTTAGAATATTTGCATGAATGCGCACGGGTGCCACTACGAGCGAGGCTGTCTCCAACAGATGCTGTCCCCCAGTTTCACAAGAATCCTGGGAAATACGCCTGATCCGGGCGTGCCAGGTTCCGGAAGTTACCCTTGGCTGTCCCATAGCGGTCGAGCAAATCCCCCAGGTCGATTTTTGACCACAACACCGCGCGGAGAATCGTGAAGAGTCGCGTGAAGCTATGCGCCCATTTCGACACATAACTCAGGTAACGCAGCAGCAGATAGACCAGCAGGGCCATCCAGACCTGCCACCGCACGGCGTTGGCGTTGTGGCCGAGGCAGTCAGCCAACTGCAACGTCTGCTTGATCTGTTTGAAAAAGACCTCGATCTGCCAGCGGCACCGGTCAAGGTCGGCCACACTGCGCGGACTCCATTGGAGGTTGTTAGTCAAAAACACCATCGCGCGCTCCACGCCGTCGATTGCCACCAGCGCCACGATCCGGCGCATCAACTCCGGTGCTGGCTTGTTCGGGTGGCTCAACCGGATGATCTCATCCCGAAGAATCTTTTCATCCTTGGATTCGGGCATCGACTGGAGGACTTCATAGGCCATGTTATCTTTGGCCCGCGTGACCCAAAACACGCCCCGTTCATCCAGATCCCGCAGATGCGCGAAGTCCACATAACCCTTGTCAATCAACACGATTTCACCGGCCTTGACCCCGGCGCACAGTTCCCGCGCCCGCTGGTTGTCATGTTCACCAGCGGTGTCGATGATGACGAAGTTGGGCAGCAGGTTCTGCAAGTTCAGCCGCATATGGGTTTTGGCGGCGGCTTTACGCCGCCGGTGCTTGGCCCAGTCCATGCAGTTGGCCACCAACTCCATCACCGTGGTATCCACGACATGAATGGGCCCCTTGAAGCGAAACGCCGCACCCCGGCGGTGTCCCGCCACAAAGCCCGGCGATTGCTCGCCCAGATGACCCAGCACCGCCCAAAACAGTTGTTCGGCCATCGCCGCCGGACGTTCGCGGTTGGCGGTGGAAAATCCGTTGCGGCTCGGTGCCGTGGCCCCGCGAACACTGGCCAGCGGACCCGAGTGCAGGCGCAGCGAATCACAGACGTCATTGAGGCTGATGCTATGGCTCAGTTGGGCATAACATTGGGTCACGACATGACTCCACGGCTTGAAGGTTCGCGCCTGGTCCTCCACGCCCGTAACGCGGGCAATTTTAGAAACCAGAGGTTGCGGTATGAGGTTGCAAACCTGTCGCAAAATGTTGAACTTGGAACGTGTTGGTTTGATGGGTTGTTTTTTCATCCCTGCCTTGTGGCAGGGCTACACCGTCGAGCCAACACTTTTTTTGTCAAAACCAAAGGATGCTTCTGAAAAGAATACAAGAAATAGAAGTTATTGAAGAAACCGAACAACATGAATATGAATAACGAATTTCCCACAACACTGATTGAAGCCGTCCGCCATTTTGCCAACCCGCAAACGGCATTTGACTTCATGGTAAAACTGCGCTGGCCTGATAAAGTGAAATGCCCGCGATGCCAAAGCGAAGAAGTCAGTTTCATTTCCACGCGTAAAATCTGGAAATGCAAATGCTGCCAAGCGAAAAATCAGTTTTCTATCCGCGTCGGCACCATTTTCGATGGATAGCGCATTGCCGCTGGACAAGTGGCTTGTGGCGATTTGGATGATTGCCAACGACAAGAACGGAATTAGTTCTTACGAATTGCACCGCGCGCTTGGCGTCACGCAAAAAACCGCTTGGTTTATGTTGCAACGCATCCGGCTCGCCATGCAGACCGGCACGTTTGAAAAACTGGCGGGGGAAATTGAAGCCGATGAAACTTATATTGGCGGCAAGGTTCGCAATATGCACATTGACAAGCAGCGCAAACGTGGGCGCGGGACTGGCGGGGTTGGCAAAGCGATTGTCATGGGACTTTTAGAGCGGCACAGTAAAGACAAGGCAAGCAGGGTAAAAACGAAACACGTTCCAAACGCCAGACGCCAGACCGTTCAATCAGAAATCCGCGAACACGTTGAAGCTGGCTCGCAAGTTTTTACAGATGCCCTGCCATCTTACAACGGCTTAAATCAAGATTACATTCACGAAGCGATTAACCACGCCGAATGTTATGTGCGCGGGAATGTCCACACAAACGGGCTGGAAAACTTTTGGAGCCTGCTAAAGCGGACGCTGCGCGGAACGTATGTCAGCGTCGAACCGTTCCACCTTTTCCGTTATCTCGACGAGCAGGCGTTTCGTTTCAACTTGCGAGAAGAAAACGACGCCACGCGGTTTCTTAAAGCTGTCGGTTCCATTTTCGGAAAGCGGTTGACATATTCACAATTGCTTAACGATGCAAGGCCAGCATGAATGACAAAACAAAACCGGGGAAAACGCCGTTCCAAAAGTTCCAAGCCCTAGCGCAAGGATTGATTCGGGTTCCCAAGTCGGAACTGGACAAAAAAATTAAGGAACAGCGAGCGCGGAAACGCGCCAAGCAATAAACCGATCATGTCGGCAACAATCCAAAACAGGCGCAAGGTGAGTGAAATATATTATTGCCCTTTCCCGGGTGGCCTGGCTGCAAAGTGATCCCGCCGTGGCCGAGGTGCTGGGGG
>ODAK010008390.1_pt1 | contig 10332 bp, 10 predicted proteins | sample 1539591 | NCBI WGS metagenome assembly ODAK01 (sample SAMEA3539303, study PRJEB22396) | soil metagenome | biome: tundra; feature: field; material: soil | place: USA | collected 2010-05 | depth 0.15 m | reverse complement strand
AGGGTGCGGTGCTGGTGATGGCCAGGTGGCAGCGGTCGAGGCCGATCTTGGCGCGAAGCAAGGCGAACAGCGGCTGCGCCCGCTCCACCACGGCGGCGAGCTCCGCCGGAACCGGCTGCCCATCGCGCTTCAACCGGTACGCCTGCATTGAGGCGGCCAGCGCTCCCTGCGCCATCTGCCGATTCTTCTCGTCCGGCTCGGCGGCGAGACCTGCATTGATGCCCGCCATCAGCTTCTCCCACACACGAGGCACCCCGACGAACGCGGTCGGCCTCGCTTCCAGGAGGTATGGCAGCAGCTCCGCGGGATCAGGGCACAGGTAGACCTCGTGCCCGTTGTAGATGCTTCCCCACTGCGACGTGAAGCGCTCGGAGACGTGCGCGAGCGGCAGGTAGCTCAGCAGGGTCTCGTTGTTCAGCTCCAGGACCTGTCGCGCCGACTCCAGCGTCCAGACGATGTTGTTGTGCGAGTACATGACGCCCTTGGGAGGCCCGGTGGTACCCGACGTGTAGATCAGGCTGACGGTGTCCTCGGGGCCGATGGCCCGCGAACACGCTTCGAATGCCGCCGGGTCGCGCTCGTAGGCGGCGCGCCCCCCGGCGACCAATGACTCCCAGGACAGCACGCCCTCTGTAGGCTCGCCGTGGATGAGGATCAGGTGGCGCAGCCGCGGGGTCGTCCGCTGGATCTCGAGGAACTTTGCGAGAAAAGCCGCATCCTCCACGAAGGCCACGGTCGCCTCCGAATGGTTGGCGACATACTGGATCTGTTCCGCCGGGAGCGTGTTGTAGACGCTGATGGCGGTGCCGCCTGCATGCACGATTCCAAGGTCGGCGATCACGTGCTCGGGCACGTTGCGCGCCATGATCAGGCCGAACTGCCCTGGGCCGAATCCCAACCCCTTGAGGGCCATCGTCACCGCGGCGACCTCCGCGCGATAGCCATTCCAGTCGAGGCTGTGCCACTCGCCGTCCCGCTTCCAGCGCAGGGCCGGACGATCGCCCCACTTCTTGGCCGCGTCGGCGAAGATCGTGCATACCGTCTTGCCCGAAACGGCGGCGTCGATGTCCGCCCGTTGGGTCATCACATCCATGTCACCCACTCCAAATGGTTGCGCCCATGCGCTCGCTTGGTTGCGCGCACGCGCTCCTTCCTTTGACACCCCGGCTGGGGGGTCCAAACATCATGCGGCTCGCGGCCGTCCCCTGTCACGGGCGCGCCTAAACTAGTCCCTGGTGGGGCCACCATGATCTATGTGCGATCGCGCCGGTCGATCGTGACCCTCGGGGCCTCCGGCCTGGCCTTTGCGGTCCTTTTCGGCCTGCTCGCCGCGGGCGCGATGCGCCTGCCTGGCGGTTGGGTGGCTGCCGTCGCCCTGGCCGCCGGCTCGATCGGCGCCGGGCTGGTTGCGGCCTCGGCTGGGCTGCAGCTCCGATCGTGGCCGCTGGGCAGGCTTGGCTTGTTCCGCGACCGGATGGTGGTCATCCAGGGCCGGCATGAGATGAGGGCTGTATGGAGCCTGATGGAGACGGTCACCCTGTCCGACCCGGGCTCCTGGCCCAAAGTCCGCCTCACCGACCGCCTCACGATCCACTTCCGCAATGAGCCACCCCTCGGGTTCAAGCCCGCGCAGTTCGGTCTCCAGCCCGCCGCCTGCCGAGACCTCATTCTCCGGCTGCGCGACGACGCGGGACTGCGCGCCCGACTCCCCGAATTCGACTCAGCCCGCGACCTGGCGGTCTCGCCGGTCGTGGCCGGCGAGCTCAGCGAACCGCGGCTGTAGGTCGCGCCACCATGATCCCCTCCGTGGGTGCCTTATTGGGCCGCGACTTCCTCGACGTTGCCGACCTCGACGCGGCCGAGCTGCGCGAGGTGCTCGACCTCGCTCACGCGATCAAGGCCGGACGCTGGGCGGAGCGGACTCTCGAAGGCCGGCACATCGCATTGCTCTTTCAAAGGCCGTCGCACCGGACTCGAGTCTCGTTCGAGGTGGGGATAGCCCGCCTGGGCGGGACGGCGACCATACTGACCGAGCACGACGTCCAGCTGGGCGTCCGGGAGACCGTGGGCGACGCGGCTCGGGTCCTCGACCGTTACGTGGACGGGATGGTGGCGCGTTTGCGCACACATGAGGACCTTCTCGAGCTCGCGGCGGCGGCCGAGAAGCCGGTGATCAATGCCCTGACCGACCGGTCGCACCCTTGCCAGATCCTCGCCGACCTGATGACGCTGGAGGAAAAGGGCGGTCCGCTGGCGCAGCAGCACATCGTCTACATCGGCGACGGCAACAACATCACCGCCTCGCTCATAGAGGCCTCGGCGCTGCTCGAATTCCCCCTGACCGTGATCTCGCCGCCAGGCTACCACCCAACGCCCGCTGTCCTGGATCGCGCCCGCGATCTCAATCCCAGCGGCCTGAGGGTTACGCTGAGCACCGATGTCGCGGATGTCGCCAGGGCGACCGCCATCTACACGGACATCTGGGCGTCGATGGGACAGGAAAGCGAGCGAGAGGTGAGGCGCAAGGCGTTTGCCGAGTACCAGGTCAACCAGGCCCTAATGGACGCCGCGCCCGGTGCGGTTTTCATGCACTGCCTTCCCGCCCATCGAGGCGAGGAGGTGACCGACGAGGTCATCGACGGTCCGCGATCGGTCGTCTTCGATCAGGCCGGCAACCGCCTGTACGCCCAGATGGCGCTGATGGCGGAGGTGTTCGGAGCAGAAAGGTGATCCAGCTGATCCAGGACTTCTTCCTGCAACTGCAGGAGGTGATGCGACACCTCGGTTTCGGCGAAGTCATTGATGTCGCCGTGGTCGCTTTCGTCCTCTATCAGCTCCTGCGGCTGTTGCGCGGCACGCAGGGCACCCAGATCCTGGTCGGGCTGGTCCTGCTCGCGGTCGTCGGGGTGCTGGCCACCCAGTTCAACCTGGTGCTCCTGAGCTGGTTGTTCAAGAACGCCGGCTTTTTCATCCTGATCGGCGTCATCGTCATGTTCCAGCCCGAGCTGAGGCGAGCGATGGACCAGCTCGGCCGTCTGGGCAACCTCGGCAACCCTCTCTCCGGCTACAGCACGCACCTCTACAACCAGGCCATCTCGGAGGCCATCCGCGCGGCCGAGCGCTTGAGCGCCCGCCGAACCGGCGCCCTCATCGCGTTCGAGCGCGACGTCGGGCTGGAGGACTACGCGGCGACCGGCGTCCGTATCAACGGCGAGATCTCGGCCGAGTTCCTCCAGTCGATCTTCTATCCCAACTCGCCGCTTCATGACGGGGCAGTTATCGTGCGGGGCAATCGCGTCGTGGCGGCCGGCTGTCTCCTGCCGCTCCCCGAAGAAGGTGTCGTCCGCGAAAGGCTGGGCACCCGCCATCGGGCGGCGCTCGGTTTGTCGTTGGCGTCGGACGCATTGGTTCTCGTGGTCTCTGAGGAAACGGGGGCCATCTCCGTGATTGAGGAGGGCAAGATCACGCGCAATCTCGACGCCGACGGCTTGCGGCGGGCGGTCAGCATCAAGGTGCCGGGCCCGATGTCGAACGGAAACGGGTTCCTGGGGCGACGAAAGTGAGCTGGGTCACCGAAAGCTGGCGTCTCAAGCTGCTGGCTCTTGGGTTGTCGATGGTGATGCTGGGGGCCGTGGCCTTCGCTCAGAACCCACCAACGTTCAAGACGTTGACGGTGAATGCCTTCGAATGGACCATTCCATCCGGGCTGATCGTCATCAACGCGCCGACCAAGACAACGGTCAGGGTAAACGGGCTGGCCGACACCATCCAGTCGATGACTGCTGACAGACTCCTCGCCACCTTCGACCTGTCGAAAGTCAGCCCCGGCCCGGCTGTCAAGGTGAACCTCGTCGTCACCCCACAGCTTACCGGTGTCACCGTCCAGAACCCGTCGGTGCCGTTCGTGCTCGATGTCGATCGCGAAATCGTCGTCCCGCTCATCGTTCAAGTGCGACCTCCGCGGGCTGCCGCCGGGTGGGTGGTGACGAAGGCCGAGGCCAGGTGTCCCAACTCGCCATGCGTAATCCACTTCGACGGGCCTGCCGGCTGGGAGAGGGACAGCATTGGCAAAGCGAACTTGAATGCCTACGTGGATCTCGGCAGCCTGGTCGCGGCAGACAAGTTTGATATCGGCAACCTAACTGTGAGCCTGGAGCAGAACGGCAGGCCTCTCGACGCCGCGAACTTCTCGAAGACCGTGCCGCCATCCGGCCTGGATGTCTCCGGAGTGGGGGTCCACATCGAAGCCAAGACGGCCATCATCAGCAAACAGGTGGTCCTGATCGACTCGGCCCCGTCGCACGGGCCGCCGACCGGCTACCGCGTGACGGCGATCACGATCGATCCGATCGCTGTCGTCATCAGCGGCAAAGCCGACGTCCTGGTCAACATCCTGAACCTCATCCTGCCTGCGGTCGACCTGAGCGGCCGGACCTCAAATTTCACGTTCAGGGTGACAATTCCGTATCCGAACGGGGTCGCCGGGTCGGTCGCGACGGCCCGCGTCACCTATTCGATCTCGGCCAACCCCAACGTCCGGCCGTCTCCCACCCCGACCTAGCTTCTGTAACCTGATTCAAGCCGTCTCCGTTCAACGAGGCAGCCGTCGAAATAACCCCCGGGTAGGAGTTCTCTGTTTATGTGTGGAATCATCGGCTACCTCGGCGACCGCCAGGCGACCCCGATCCTCATGGAGAGCCTGAAGCGCCTGGAATACCGCGGCTACGACTCCGCGGGAGTCGCTGTTCTGGAGATGCCGAAAGCGGGCTCAGCCCGCCGGACGAGCGTGACCAAGTCCGAGGCCAAGGTGGACGTGCTGATCGACAAGCTCAAGGCCAACATGCCGACGGGCAAGCTTGGGATCGGCCACACCCGCTGGGCGACCCACGGCAAGCCGACCTACGTCAACGCCCACCCTCACACCGATTGTCACCACCGGATCTTCGTCGTCCACAACGGCATCATCGAAAACTTCGCGGAGCTCAAGGCTGAGCTGCAGGCCGCCGGCCACGAGTTCACGTCGGACACCGACACGGAGGTCGTCCCACATCTGATCGAGGCCAACTACAAAGGCGATTTCCTCAGCGCCGTGAGGGCCGCCCTGCGACGCATCCGCGGCGCATATGCGCTGGCCATGTTCTCGACCGACGACCCGGAGCTCCTCGTCGGGGCGCGGCTCAACGCGCCGCTGGTGGTCGGCCTCGGCGATAACGAGTACTTCATCGCGTCAGACATCACCGCGATCATCCCGTACACCAAGCGCGTACTGGTGCTCGGCGAAGGCGAGGTGGCCGCTGTCACACCACTGGGCGCAGTGGTCTCCACGCTGGATGGCGTCAGCGTCGAACCGAAGCTCATCCACGTCGATTGGGACGTGAGTCAGGCGCAGAAAGGCGGTTATCCGCACTTCATGGTCAAGGAGATCCACGAATCGTCTGAGGCCGTGGCCAATGCGATGCGAGGGCGGCTGACCGACGGCGGCAGCGTCTTCTTCCGCGAGTTCGATGTCCCCGACGAGGATCTGCGCCGCTATCGCGAGGTGCTGCTGCTCGGCATGGGCACGTCACTCCATGCGGCCATGATCGGCGAATACGTGATCGAGGACTGGGCCGGAATCCCGGCCAAGGCCATGGACGCCTCGGAGTTCCGATACCGGCGCCCGACCTTCGGGGAGGAAACGTTAGCGGTCGTGATCACCCAGTCTGGGGAAACGGCCGACACACTTGTGGGTCTCCACCAGGCCAAGGAGCGCGGGGCGTTGACGGTGGCGGTCACAAACGTCGTCGCCAGCTCGGCAGCTCGCGATGCAGACGGCGCCATCTACCTGCACTCCGGTCCGGAGATCGGGGTCGCGTCGACGAAGACCCTGCTCGCGCACCTGGTCAGCCTCTATCTGCTTGGTCTTCGAATGGCGACGGTCCACGGACGCGTGTCACTCGAGCGCCGGCATGAGCTGGTCGCCTCTCTGCGCGCGCTCCCCGATCAAGTGCAGGCGATCGTCGAGCGCGACAAGGAGATCGCCGAGGTCGCGCATAAGTACAGCCGCTATCGCAACTTCATATACATGGGGCGCGGACTCGGCTACCCGGTCGCGCTGGAAGGTGCGATCAAGCTGAAGGAGATCTCGTACATCCACGCCGAAGGCACGACCGGCGGCGAGCTCAAGCACGGTCCGATCGCGATGCTCGACAAGGACTTCCCGGTCATCGCGATGTGCACTGCGAGCCCGACCAAGGACAAGATGGTCAGCAACGTCTACGAGATCGTGGCCCGGGATGCCCCGGTTCTAGCCCTGGTGACGGACGGCGACCACTCCCTGGACGGCGTCGCCACCGACGTGTTCGTGATGCCGGCGGTGGAAGAGGCGGCCGGAGCCATCCTGAACACGGTCTTCCTACAACTGTTCGCCTACCACGTGGCAGTCGAGCTGGGCCGGGACGTGGACCAACCCCGCAACCTGGCCAAGTCCGTCACCGTCGAGTAAGGCTGCTGACGGTCCGGCTGGCGCCGGACCTCCCCGCGCTGAAAGCGGACGCGTCGAGCGCCCCCACCCCCTCCCCTCGGGCTGGGAGGGGAGTAGTGCTATCCAAGGGCGGACAATGTGTCCGTGCAGAGAATCGGGGTCGATGCCGTTTCCGTAGACCGGGTGGCGCTCGCGGTGAAGCGGTCCGGCCGCGGCTTCCTGAACAAGGTCTACACGCCCGCCGAGGTCGCCTACTGCGCGGGCAACTCCGAACGCCTCGCCGGGCGCTGGGCGGCCAAGGAGGCGGTGATCAAGTGCTTCGACGGCACCGGCATCTGCTTCCCCCGCCGCCGTATCGAGGTCCTCCCAGGCGCCAGCGGCGCCCCGCGGGTTCGCCTCCTCGGTAACGACCGCGGCGCCCGGGTCGAGGTGAGCATCACCCATCACAGCGCTCTGGCCGTCGCCACGGCCCACCTCGAGATGCCGGAAGGGGACGGCTTGCTACCTGCGCCTGAGGCGGTCCTCCTACCCGACCGGCCCCGCGACGCCCACAAGGGCACCTTCGGCACCGTGGTCGTCCTGGCCGGCAGCCTGGGCTTCACCGGCGCCGCCTACCTGGCGTCCACGGCCGCAGCGCGAACGGGCGCGGGGTTGGTGAAGCTCCTGGTCGCCAGCACGATCTACCCGATCCTGGCGGCCAAATGTACCGAGGTGATGGCGACCCCAGTCCAGGAGGTCGCTCCGGGCGCCGTCGGCCACGCAGCCTACGACTCCGTGCTGCGCCAGCTCGCAACTGCGGAGTCGGGCGTCATCGGGCCCGGGCTCGGTCGCGACCGCTCAACCTGGCGCCTCGTCATCGACCTGGTGCACCACGTCGCCTGCCCCCTCGTCCTTGATGCCGACGCTCTCAACGCCCTGTCCGACGCCCCGCGCTCCAAGAACAAGCTGGGCAAGAACCGGGTCCTGACTCCCCACCCGGGCGAGATGGCCAGGCTCACCGGGAAGACCATCGATGCGATTGCCGCCGATCGTGCCGGGGCTGCGCGCAAGGCGGCCAAGGAGTGGGGCGCGGTCGTCGTCCTCAAGGGAGCCAGGACGGTGGTCGCGCACCCGGACGGGCGCTGCAGCGAGGACCCGCACGAGGTCCCCGCCCTCGCGACCGGTGGGACGGGCGACGTCCTGTCGGGAGTCATCGGCGGTCTGATCGCGCAGGGCTCGGATCCGTATGCGGCCGCCGTGACCGGTGTCTACATCCACGCCGCCGCCGGCCGTCGCGTCTCGCAACGCCTCGGCGATTCCGGGCTCCTCGCCAGCGACCTTCTCCTCGAGATTCCGCTGGTGATGAACGTGCTGCGGCAGGGCGGGCTCTGACCACCGGACTGCGCTGGGCCGACATCGACCTGCACGCCGTGCGCGGAAACGCGGCGGCGATACGGGCCCACCTGCCCAGGAGCGCGAAGCTGTACGCGGTCGTCAAGGCGAACGGGTACGGCCATGGCGCCGTCCAGGTGGCGCGCGCGGCCCTCGACGGCGGGGCGTCGGGCCTGGCGGTGGCGACCCTGGAGGAGGCGGATCAGGTGAATGGCCTGGTCCCTCTGATCAGCGCGGACCGGGTCCTGGTGATGGGCGGATTGACTCCGCAGCACGCGGCGGCCGCCGCAGCGAGTGGCTGCAGCATCGCTGTGTCCAGCGTCGAGCTCGCGAAGGCCCTGGGCGACCGCGACGTGGTGGTTCCGGTTCATCTCAAGATAGACACGGGCATGGGTCGCTTCGGCTGCGCTCCGGCGGAGGCGGCCGCGCTCGCCAGCTTCATCGACCAGGCACCTGGGCTCCTCCTTGCCGGAACCTGGACTCATTTCGCGTCCGCCGACTCGGACGAGGCGATGACCCGCAACCAGTTCGACCGCTTCATCAAAGCGCTGGCCACATTCGAGGTTGACCCCGGCCTCCGTCACGCATGCAACTCGGCCGGCGCCCGCCGCTTCCCCGAGTTCGCCCTGGACGCGATCCGCTCCGGCATCGCGCTGTACGGCTGTGAGTGGCCGGGGAACCGGCCGGCAATGGCCTTGCGCTCGGTCATCACGCAGATCAAGACGGTCGGAGTGGGGGACACGGTGGGCTATGGGGCGACATGGCGCGCGGCGGCGAGAACACCGGTGGCGACAGTGGCCATCGGGTACGCCGACGGGGTGCACCGGGCTCGCTCCAATCGAGGCCACGTCCTGGTGCGTGGACATCGCGCGCGCCTGGTCGGCACCGTGAGCATGGACGCGATCACGATCGACGTCACGAACGTGCCGGGCGTTCAGGTCGGCGACGTGGTCACGGTGATCGGAGAAGACCAGGGTGATCGGATCACGGCCGAGGAGGTGGCGGAATGGTCCGGCACGATCTCCTACGAGGTGCTCACGTCGATCGGCGCGCGTGTGGAGAGGCGCTACTCGGAATAACAGGGCCCCTGCTTTCGATTCCAGATGGCGCAAGGCAGGTGTACGTAAACTGGCACTTCTGATGGCGGAGAGTCCGGCGCGCATTGCCTTCGCGGAAGAGGCATTGACACATCTAGACACGTTGTACCGGGGCGCGCTCCGGCTGACCCGTGATCCCGACCAGGCGCAGGACCTGGTCCAGGAGGCTTACCTGCGCGCCCTCCGTTACCAGCACAGCTACCAGCCGGGCACGAACATGAAGGCCTGGCTCTTCGCGATCATGCGAAACCTCTTCTGGGACCGCTTCAAGGGGTCTCGCAAAGAGGACGTGAGCCTTGACGACGTCGGTGAGTTCGTCCTGTACGACAAGCTGCGGGACGAGGGCGCCAAGCCGGAGGCCGACGTCCTGGACAAGCTCGCGGCGTCCGAGGTCGTCTCGGCGGTCGAAAAGCTCCCGCCGCTGCACCGCGAGGTGGTCCTCCTGGTCGACGTCGAAGGCTTTTCGTACAAGGACGCGGCCCAGACGCTGGGCGTCCCGATCGGCACTGTGATGTCTCGGTTGCACCGGGCACGGCAGCAACTTCAAAAATCCCTCTATGACTATGCGGTCGAATCCGGTATCGTCCGCGCCAGCGGCACCAGGCAGGTGCCCCAGCCATGAACTGCAACCACTGTAAAGAGAAGCTGGACGGCTACGTGGACCGTGAGTTGAACAACACGGAGGTCCTCGAGTTGAAGCTGCACCTGGACGGGTGTCCTCCCTGCGCAGATCAATACGAGTTCCAGGCGCACCTGAAGCGGCTGGTCAAGGTCTGCTGTGACAAGGACCAGGTTCCGCCCGCTTTCCGGGAGAAGCTCCGCCAGATCCTGCTCTAGGGCCCTTGCGCCGCCGGTATGCAAGCGCTGAAAGTCTTTTGCAACGGCTGTCGCCAGAATCCAACTACACATGGCTCAGCTCGCCGACGTCAATCGCGAGATCGAGACCTCCGACCGCGTTCGGCGCCTGCAGCGCTCGGAGAATGACCGGCTGAGCGCCATCATCCGCGCCATCGACGAACTCATGTTCTCCCTCGAGGAGCTCAACCTGCAAGGGATCGACCGGGTCCCGGCCCGCCTTCGGGAGCGCGCCGGGGCCCTCATCGAGCTCGTCCTGGCCAGGTCCGCGCCCGCGGAGGTGCGCTCGGACCCCTATCGGATTCGTTACCGGGTGGTTCCGATGATGGACGTCCTGTTCGAGGTCCAGGAACGAGTCCTGCACCAGCGCAACCCGATCAGCATCTCAGACCCCGAGGACCAGCAGGAGAGCGCTTAGATAGCACGGCCCGCCTCCCGCTTGGGGGGAGGTGGCGCGCAGCGCCGGAGCGGGGCGTCCGAGCTTGCGACCACGGCGAGACGGTTACCTTTAGCCCGCCACGAAAGACCCCCTCCTTCAGCGGCTCC
>ODAK010008388.1_pt1 | contig 10334 bp, 10 predicted proteins | sample 1539591 | NCBI WGS metagenome assembly ODAK01 (sample SAMEA3539303, study PRJEB22396) | soil metagenome | biome: tundra; feature: field; material: soil | place: USA | collected 2010-05 | depth 0.15 m | reverse complement strand
ACAACCAGTGGTTCGCCATGACGCTCCCAGAGGAGATCACCAACCTCACACGGCTGCATACGGCAATCCTCAAGTGGGCTGGGGTCGCGGAAATGGATCTCCAGGGCTTCCGGCAAGAAGTGGAAAAACGGCGGACTCCGCAATGGGATGAGTACGGCTACGACCCGATCATCGACGAAGCATTCATGCTTCTTGGGACAGAGCGAGTGATGTTCGCCAACCTTGGCGTCAGCATCGCCGCCTGTGCGGAAAACTTCATTATCCGTGTCTGTAAAGCACGAGAGGTCAACTGCCTCAACAAGAACGGCCAGACAGATTTCGGCATCGCATGTCAGTGTTTGGGATGCTCTTTGAAGACTGTCATCTCTGAATTGCCGGGTTACAGCGGAAATCAACGGGCGAGACTGCTTGGCAACTGCTTCAAGCACTCCGAGGGCAAGACGAATGACCGATTCGTAGAAAAGTATGGAGGAGTGGTCGGTGAAGAGATCAAGTACGAGAAGGAAGACTGGCCTTCGATGATCGCCGACACAAACAGGCTTCTTTCCGAGATCATTGCCAAACTCGGCAGTTGAGGAATCACCATGCCGATCACATTCTCGAACGAGTCGGCACCCGCCGTAAACGGCGGGGCTAATACCGCTTCGCGGAAAGGCCCGTGAATGGGCCTAGAAACGCAATCGTTCAGCCATGCCGGGAGGGACAGAAATGCCGGATCCCCTGGAGTGATACCATGCTGCAAGACATCGTGGAAGCAGTCCCCCTAGAAGATTATCGCCTGCAACTGCGTTTCGAAGACGGGGCAACCGGAATTGTTGATGTGGCCCGATGCGTGAGTTTTACGGGCGTGTTTGCGCCGTTGCTGGACCACAAGGAATTCGCCGCGGTGCAAGTGAACGCCGAACTGGGGACGGTCTGCTGGCCCTGCGGCGCCGACCTTGACCCGGATGTCTTGTACGCCCTTGTCACCGGATCGCCCGTGCCGTCGTTTGCACAGACCGCAAAGACAATGGAAGGAATGACCCCATGAGCACAGCCACTTTTGCCAACCCACTGGAGCGCATCGCCAATGATCCGCTTTGGGTTCGCCGCTGGTCGGTCGCGGAATACCATCGAATGTTCGAGATTGGCGTTCTGGATCCAAGCGAGCGCGTTGAATTATTGGAAGGATGGATTGTCAACAAGATGCCGCAAAACCCACCCCATAGCGCCTCTGTTGGCCGTATCAACCAATTCCTCGGCCCGCTTCGCCCAAAGAATTGGACCATTCGCGTTCAATCCCCCATTACGCTAAGTGATAGCGAGCCAGAACCGGACATTGTTTTCGCGCGGGGCGAAATTGGAATATATGACTACCGGCACCCGACACCAAATGACATTGGCGTTCTAATGGAAGTCGGTGACTCCACCTTTTTGGACGACCGCCGATACAAAGGCGAGCTGTATGCGAAAGAAAAAATTCCCGAATTCTGGCTCATTGACCTCGTCAACCGAAAGCTCGAAGTCCGCACCAAACCACGCGGCGGCAAGTATCAGAAAAAGGTCGAATACACCGAGAGGCAAACGGTGCCGTTCATCCTCGACGGCAAGAAAATCGCGGATATCCCTGTTCACGAGTTGATGGCCAAATCATGATCTACCTCGACAACGCCGCCACGAGCTTCCCCAAGCCCGAAGCGGTTTACCAAACGCTGGATGCTTTCGCGCGCCACGATCTGGCGAATCCGGGCCGGGCCGGGCACAAGATGGCGCTCGCTGCCGAGCGGGCGCTCGACGATTGCCGGCATCTGCTCAATCAGTTCTTCCACGGCGAAGGGCCGGAGCGGTTCATCTTCACGCTCAACTGCACCGATGCTCTCAACATGGCGTTCAAGGGGGTCCTCAAGGACGGCGATCACGTCATCACGACCGACCTCGAACACAACAGCGTCAGCCGGCCCTTGCGGGCGATGGAGCTGGCCGGCAAAATCTCGCTGACCCGTATCACGGCGGACAAGGGGGGCACCGTCGATCCCGACGCCATCAAGAAAGCGATCACGCCGAAGACGCGGATGATCGCCCAGACACATTGCTCGAACGTCCTCGGAACCGTGCAGCCGATCCAGGCCATTGGTGAAATCGCTCGCAAGCACGAAATTTTATTCCTCGTCGATGCCGCCCAGACCGCGGGCGTCATTCCGATCGACATCCAAACGATGTGCATCGACCTGCTCGCCCTGCCGGGCCACAAGTCGCTGCTCGGACCTACGGGGACCGGCGCCCTCTATGTCGGCCCGTCGGCGATCGTCGGCGCCTGGCGTGAAGGCGGCACCGGCGGCGATTCCTCGAGCGAGACCCAGCCACGCGATTATCCCTACTTCCTTGAAGGCGGCACCCCCAACGTCCTCGGCGTCGCCGGCCTCGCCGCCGGAATCAAGTATGTCACCGCGCAAGGTCTCGCCAAGATCCATCAGCACGAAGTCGAATTGGTCGAGCGATTGTGGAAACGCCTCGACGAGATCGGCGGCTACGAGGTGTTTGGCCATCGCGACATGAGCCGGCGCGTCGGCACCTTGAGCCTGCGCAGCGAATCGCTCCCCGCCGCGGAGATCGGCGGCATCCTCGATCAAGCCTTCGAGATCGCCATCCGCCCCGGCTTGCACTGCGCCCCGTACATCCATCGCGCCATAGGTACTTTTCCTGATGGGGCCGTGCGCATCAGTCCGGGGCCGTTCAATACGGTCGAGGACATCGACACGCTGGCGAATGCGCTGGCGGAGATCAAGCTGTAGTCTTGATTGCGAATGACAGCCACAGCTTACCGACGGGATACCCATCTCGGCGGAACTCCGCGGGGCCTTCGTAGATGAACGGCCGATCCGCGGTCCAATAGACGGGTTCGGGAATCAAGACACGGTAGACCGGGCCTTGGAGAACACGCAGCGGATACGCGATTTCGACGGTGGTCACGCCCGGGCAGCGAGGCCCCATCAACCGGCCCACCACTTCCACGTCCGGCGGCAGGTCGGCGAACTCTAGCCGTAGGTCCGCCAAAATTGGATCCAAGCGGTGAATCCGCATCTGATAGGTCGGCAGCGGGTCAAGCGGAATGGGATCGGTCATCGGCTCCTCGTCAGGGCAGAATCAGCATCGCGTCTCCGTAGCTGTAGAAGCGATAACGCTCGGCTATCGCCGTCTCATACGCTTCGCGCAGCAGATCGACGCCGGCGAACGCCGCCACCATCAATAAAAGCGTCGTGCGCGGCAAGTGAAAGTTGGTGACGAGACCATCGACGACCTTGAACTCATACGGCGGATAGATGTAGAGATCGGTTTCGCCGGACCAGACCTGCAAGGGGCCGAGCCGGGCGGCGCTTTCCAGGACGCGCACCGACGTCGTGCCGACGGCGATGACGCGCCCGCCGCGCGCCTTGCAGCTTTGGATCGCTGTCGCCGACGCTTCCGGCAATTCGGCCCACTCGTGGTGCATCGGGTGTTTTGTGTAATCGTCGACCTGGATCGGCTGAAATGTGGCGAGGCCGACGTGCAGCGTGACGTATGTCCAAACGATGCCACGGTCTTGCAGTTGTTGAAAGACCCGCTCGGTAAAATGCAGGCCCGCCGTCGGGGCGGCGACTGCGCCGACTTGTTGCGCGTAGATCGTCTGATAGCGATCGCGATCCTCCGCGCGGGCGGCGCCTTTGCGAATGTACGGCGGCAGCGGAATGTGGCCGAAACGATCGAGCAACTCGGCGATGTTGCCGGGCAACAGCGGTTGGGCTTGCCAGCGTCCGCCGGGGAGGCGACGCAGCATACGGAGCGTTAGCGGAGCTGGCTCGATTTCGATGATCTCGCCTTCAGTTAGCGTGCCGCGCGTCTGACAGAGCATTTCCCAGGTTGCATCGGGAACCTGGCGGAGGAAGAGGCCCTCCCACTTTCCGCCGGTGTTGGCGCGTTTGCCAAGTAGGCGCGCCGGCAGCACGCGCGTGTCATTCAAGACAAGCAGATCGTTGGGTTGCAGCAGGTCCGGCAAGTCGTGAAAACGGCGATGATGAAGCGTGCAATCCCTGCGATTCGCCACCAAGAGCCGGGCGTGATCGCGCGGTTCGCACGGTTCCTGGGCGATCAGGTCGGGCGGCAGGGTGTAGTCGAAGGGGAAGGTACTCATGGATTCTTGCAAACTCAATTCATCCAAGAGCGGTGAGCATTTGTTCCAACACCCCAACGAGCTCTGCCTCTGGCAACTCCACTTCAAAAACCAATTTGCGTTCCGCGGCGATACGGTGCGTCTCGCGCCAAAACTCGAGAGTAATAGTCAGGTTCTCTCGGTCCCGAAATACATGCCCACTTATGTTGTCAGTGATCGGCCCCCATACAGGGAACCAGAATTGCTCACCCGAACCGTCGTCAACGTCGATCAGACGTCGATGCGTCGCGGCCGGCGACAGCGCCGGGAACGGCAATGTCAAATCACACCCAGACCGCAGCCAATTGACCGTGGCCTGCACGTTCATCCTGAGCTCGGGGACAAACGCAATATTGTCGTCGCAGGTCAACCAATGGCCGCCCGCCCATAAATCTACACGACGGAACTCTAGGTATCCCGCCCAGAATTCGCCGATCTCCGCCGCAAATCGGTTCCTGTCCCCGATAAGCTGTCCCATCCGGTCGCCTTCCACTCGAACGAAAACACTTTATTTGAACGCCTTGATCCAGCCGTCGAAGGCTTCCTTGTTCTTCGCCATCGTCTTGGCGGGGCCGGTCAGCGTGATGAAATACGCGCCCTTGTCGGTGTCGAAAATCACGTTGAAACGGCGGAAGTTCTCTTTGCGTTCTTCCTTGGCCGTCGGCGAGAACGGCGGGTTCTTCGACTTGAACGTCCCCGAAATATCGAGGGCGACGACATCGGCCCCTTTGCCGACCTTGTATTTTTCGAGTTTGGAGGCCTCCTCCGTGGTCTTGCCTTCCGGCGCGATAAACTGGCCTTTCCAGCGTGCAATGTTCTCGTCAGTCCCGCCGCCACCGCCGGCGCCGAAGAAGAAGATCACCAGTTCGGCGTCTTCCTTGTCGCCGTCAACCTTCGGGACCGCCGCCTGATACATGCGCAGCTTGCTCTTCGGCTCTTGCGGCTTCCACGTGGCCGGAACCTTGGACGTGAGGCCGCCGAGCTCGACGTCCTGCCCGCCGGCATAAACGAAGTTCAGGCCGACCAGCACCGCGAAAGTCGCCGTCATAACATTGATTTTTTTCATGGGATCGCTCCTGGGGGAATACATTTCGGCATGTTTGTGCCAATTCTATGCAATTTCGCTGGAGGGGCGAGCGCGGCAGTCCGGACGCGGTGGCCGTTTCGTCTCATCCATCTCACGACACACACCGAAAATGAGACGCGTTGAGACGAGTTGAGACGTAAATAATACCATGTGATACGCGAAACTCGTGATTTAGAGTGCCTAAAACAATAAACCACGGATAGCACGGATGTCACGGATGGGAAGATCTCGCGACGCCTTTCAGCCCCTACGTAAGCCGTGAGGCTGCCGACATTCCTTCTTTTCTAATCCGCGTCATCCGTGCCATCCGTGGTTTATTTTGTTGGGCGCTCTTAGGCATAGCGTCCGGTCAGTGCCCGGACAAATCGGCCAGGCTGCCGCCGAGGAAAATCTGATGCCACAGTTGCGTCGTGACCACGCCAACCAGGCCCAGCTCGATCTGAGATTTCTGGAATCGGCCAAGTTGTTTCTTGCGAACCTTGTCGCGCCAGAATTGCACCGCTTGCACATTGAAGTAACCGGTCTTGCGCAGGGATTCCTCGCTCAGCAATTGATCGACATAGGCCGGTACCTGGTGATCGAAAAAGCTGTCAAGCGGGGCCCGGAACATCCCCTTGGGGCGCCAGGCAACCTCGCGAGGCAAATAGCGTTCGCCCAGGACGCGCAGGATGTACTTGTCCTTGAAGCCGCGCAACTTCCAGCGCGGCGGAATGCGGGCCAGGAACTTGAAGACCTCCTCGTCAAGGAACGGATAGCGCGTCTCGACCGACGAATTCATGGCGACGCGGTCGCCTTTCAACGAGAGTAGATGCCCCGCGAGATGGATGCGGCCGGCCCAGAAGAAGGCACGGTTCAGCGGATGCCAGCGTTTCATGCGCTCGAAGTTCGGCTCCAGTTCGAGATAGGGATGATAATCGCGCAGCGCCTCCAGCGTTTGCGGGCTGTAGTAGCGAAAGCGCGACATCGCCATGATGCCGTAGATGTCCTGGAACGCGGTGTGATGGCCGAGCGTGGCCCGGATGCTGTTGGAGAATTCGCGCGACTCAGGCGGCGCGCCGGTGATCCGCATCGCGCCGCGGCGCAACCACGAACTGAGCGGCAGCCCCGGCAGCATGTCGAACATGCCGAGCAGGCGATCGACCTTGAACCAGGGATAGCCGGCGAGCCATTCGTCAGAGCCTTCGCCTGTCAGCGCGACCTTGTAGCCATGCTGATGCACCGCGCTCGCCAGCCGCAACAGGGCCGTGCAGGAGGTGTCGATCACCGGCGCCTCGGCCGCGCGAATCAGCTCGGGATAGCTTTGCATCACCTCCGCATCGCCGACTTGCACGATGACCGGCGTCGAACCGATGTGCCGTGAGACGACGGCCGCCTGGCTGGTCTCGTCGAGCTTCGGGTCCATGATCTGGATGGTGAAGGTCGGAATCGATTGGCCCCGGATCTTGGCCGCCATGGCGACGACGATGCTGGAATCGATGCCGCCGCTGAGATACGAGACGACCGGCACGTCGGCACGCAGCCGGCGCTTGACGGCGCCAAGCAAGACGCGGTCGAACTCATCGACGAGCGCCTTCGGACTGGCAGCGTAGTCTTCGTGCCCTTGGTCGGGGAAATCGATCTGCCAGTAATACTTCCGTTCGACATGGGCCGGCCGTCCTGCCTCGGGAAGCTGGATCCGCATGTACTGGCCAGGCTGAAAACTGGTGACGCCCGCGAAACAAGTTGCGGGGCCGGGCACCGCGAAGAAGTTGAACATCTGGTCGATGCCGCGAAGATCGGCCTTCGCTTCGATCCAGCCGGATGCGAGGATCGCTTTGATTTCGGAGCCAAACAAGAGCCATTCGCCGCCCTCGCGCCGCTGTGTAGAAAAATACAGCGGGCAGATGCCGAACTGGTCGCGTGCCAGGACCACGCAGCGCCGCCGGCGATCCCACAGCGCGAGTGCGAACTGCCCCTTGAGATGCTCGAACATTCCCTCTTGGTAATCTTCCCAGAGATGTGGGATCAGCTCGGTATCACAATGCGTGCGGAAGCGATGCCCCTTGGCTTCGAGCTTGACTTTGACTTCGGGATAGTCGAAAAACTCGCCATTGAAGACGGTGACGACGGAGCCGTCCTCGTTGGCGATCGGCTGTTTGCCGTCCGCAAGGCCGACGATGCTCAGGCGCCGATTGGCCAGGCCGATGCCGGGTTCTTCGAGGTAGCCGTCTTCATCCGGGCCGCGATGGATAATAGCGTCCGCCATGCGCTGCAAGAGGCCGGGCGGGATGGGACGAGAGCCGGAGAGATCGATGACGCCTGCGATGCCGCACATGGATTTTGCTCAAAAGTTTAGCCGGCGAGCTTGCTCGCCGTGGAGACACCGCAGCCGCGGCGAGCAAGCTCGCCGGCTAAACGAACACTCACATCCTATGGAAATTCACGTCATACTTCCTATCTTAACAGCAACCCCGGTTGAGAATTGATGCCGATGCAAGCCACCTTGACTGAGACCCCCTGCCGCACCATCAGCGACCCGGACATCCTCCGGCAAGTGAATGCTCTGCGCCAAACTGACAATGTGACCAACTGGTATTACCTGGCCCGCGAGTATCTATTCGCCGCGTTCGTCATCGGCGGCGCCATTGCTCTCTACGAGAATTTCTGGACCGGCCTTTGGTCGCTCGTATGGTTGCTCCCCATGCTCTTCGTCGCCAATCTCTGCGTCGGCGCGACCCAGCATCGACTGGCGACTTTCACGCACGAAGCCGCTCACTACGTGCTGTTTCACAATCGCCTGTTGAACGAACTCGTCTCCGAGTGGTTCTGCATGTTCCCGGTACTCGGCACCACGCATCCTTACCGCGTGCAACACATCGGCCATCATCAGTATCCGAACGACCCCGAACTCGACCCCGATTGGACGCAACTGCGCTTGAGCGGCCATCGCTTCACGTTTCCGATGACCGTCGGCCAATTCCTTTGGCACTGCTTCTTCAAGCAATTTCTGTGGTCGCCGAACCTTTTGCGCTACGTGCTCGTTCGGGCCAGCTTCAAGGTCGATCAAGGTTCCGCGTCCTACCGCATGAAGCGCCACGCCACGCCGATCCTGAAGCTGATGGGGCTCGGCTATCACGTCGCGCTGGTCGGCGTGTTGGTCTGGTGCGTCTGGCAGAACGACTTGCTGTTGGCCGTCTGGCTCCCCGCCGCCATGCTAATGACAATTCTCGGTATCCTAACTTTTGCCCCGGAGCGCTGGTTTGCGGATTACGGCATCAAGAGCGACATCCCGGTGCGCTGGCAGGGCGCCATGCGGATCGCCTTCAACACGATGCTCTGGACCGGCCTCACGCTCCTCTCGCTTGTGACCGGAAAGCCTTGGTGGGGCTATTACTTCGTCCTGTGGATGGTCCCGCTCGGCACCTCGTTCGCGTTCTTTATGATTCTGCGTCAGATCGTGCAGCACGGCAACGCCGACCGCGAACGCTTCACCAACACCCGCGTTTTCCTCGTGAACAAGCTCATCCGCCTGGCGGTGTTCCCGATCGGCAATGACTATCATTTGCCGCACCATCTATTCATGATGGTGCCGCATTACAACCTCGCCAAGCTTCACGAGTTGTTGATGCAGACGGAGCCGTATCGCAGCCAGGCGACGGTCGTCACGGGTTACTTTTTCCACGCGGAACAGCCGCCCGAACATCCTACGGTCGTCGATCTGATGACGCGGGAAATGACGACGTCGGCGTCCTGAAAAACACACTAACCCGACGCGCTAGCGAGGAAGACGCATTCGACGTGCTATTCTTCCTCGCTGGCGCTTCGGGTTGGTATGAATGGGAACTCTGAATGTCCGCGACCAAACTCAATCTCGTCACCGGCGCAACCGGACAACTAGGCAGCCATATCGTCGAACAGCTTCGCGCCGCCGGCGAAACGGTGCGCGTGCTGGTCCGACCGGGCCGCGACCTCAGCTTCCTTCAGCAGCAAGGCGCCGAGATCGTCGAAGGCGACTTGCGCGACTCCGAGGCGGTGAAACGAGCCGCGGCCGGAGCATCGATCGTTTACCACTGTGCCGCCAAGGTGAGCGATTGGGGAGCCTGGCAGACGTTCGAGGAAGAAGCGGTCACGGCGACGCGCAACGTTGTCGAGGCGTGCGAATCAGCGAATGTCGCTCGCTTGTTACACGTCAGTTCGATCTCAGTCTACGGGCATCCCCGACCCTCACCCCCGGCCCCTCTCCCAGGAGGAGAGGGGAGAGAATGGAAGATCACCGAGGACACGCCGTTGGGGCAACGGTTCTGGATGTGGGACTACTACCCGCAAGCCAAGCTATTGGCCGAGCAGATCGCCAAGGACTATCCGGCCACGACGGTGGTGCGTCCGAGTTGGCTGTACGGCCCGCGCGATCGCATCTCGATGCCGCGCGTCATTCCGGCTTTGTTAGAGCGGCGTGCGCCGATCATCGGCAGCGGCGAGAATTATCTCAACATCATCTACGCTGGCGATGTCGCGGCGGGAACCATCCTCGCGGCCAATCATCCGCAGGCGGTCGGGCAAGCCTACAACATTTGCAGCGAAGGCGAAGTGAAGCAAGTCGATTTGCTCAACACGTTGACCGATGCGTTGTCGTTGCCGCGCATCACGAAGCATGTGCCGTACGGCCTCGCGATCCGCTTCGCCTTTATGCAGGAAGCGATCGCACGGATGCTTCGGCGCGCCAAGCCGCCGACGATCACCCGGCGTGCGATTTATCTGATCGGACGCTCCACCCAGTACAGCACACAAAAAGCCCGCACCCAACTCGGCTGGAAGCCCAAGGTCGATATTCAAGAAGGCGTACGGCGAACGTTAGAGTGGTTCGTCAGTTTGCCGGCGTACCAGCATCTCCAGCTCAAAATGCCGGTACTGAAATGACCCCGTCCTCGTTTAGCGTTCGCAGGATCATTCGGTTGCCGAATGATCCTGCGAACGCTAAACGAAGACCGTTATTTCCACTTCATCACCGCGCACAAATACTGTTCCTTGTTCTTCAGTAACCCCTCATAGGTCGCACCTAACTCCTCCGGCTTGATCCGATGGGTGATAAGCCCGTTCAAATTC
>ODAK010008387.1_pt1 | contig 10334 bp, 7 predicted proteins | sample 1539591 | NCBI WGS metagenome assembly ODAK01 (sample SAMEA3539303, study PRJEB22396) | soil metagenome | biome: tundra; feature: field; material: soil | place: USA | collected 2010-05 | depth 0.15 m | reverse complement strand
GCACGCCGGAAAGCAGGCCGCGCAGCCGCGGCGGAACTTTCTCCATGGCCAGCGAGGCGCCCACGCCCCACTCGCCGCCCATGCCGATGCCGAACAGCGCGCGCAGAATCAGGAAGACGCGATAGCTGGGCGCGAAGGCCGTAGCCACTTCCACGATGGAGTAGAACACCAGGTCCAGCATGAGCGGCAGACGGCGACCGTAGCGATCCGCCATCAGTCCGAACAGGAACGCACCTACCGGGCGGAAGGCCAGAGTCAGCGTGATGGAGAAAGCCATTTCGGCATCGGAACGATGGAATTCCTTGCCAATGGCGGTGAGGCAGTAGACCACCAGAAAGTAGTCGAACGCATCCAGCGTCCAGCCCAGAAAACCGGCGGTGACGGCGGCATTCTGATCCGAGGCGACCTTTTTTGCAACTACGGGGTTTGCAACGCTCACTCGGACGATTGTATCGCCCGGCGCCGGAGCCGTGCTTTGGAGCTCGGAGGGGCGGCTAATCCCGGTTGTGTCCGGAGAAGATCGCTTACTAACGAGAGAAGAAGTGCCGTTTACTGCGTCAGTTAAACGAGCATATCCCCGGCACAATCGGATGGTGAACGCAAGGTGGATGGCACTGGTGGTGGCGCTGGGAGCTTGCTCCGCGGCGCATGCGAGCACGTCGTTTTCGTTTCAGAATCTGAACGGGGGTGCTGGTCAGCGCGGGCGAGGCCATCAGTCCCTATGCCGGTACGCTCGGCGGGACAGCGGTGACGCTGTTTTGTGATGACTTCAATGACGATGTGCCGATGCCGTCTACCTTCAATGTCAACATCTCCGCGCCCAACGGAGGTGTTTCCAATATGCGCTTCGGCACCACAAACTACAACGCGGCCTATCCGTCCGGCACCGCCCTCTACGAGGAAATTGCGTGGCTGTTCACGCAGATGATGGGGAGCGGCCAGACACAGGCTAACCAGATTGGCATTCAGGAAGCGGTGTGGCACATGACCGCTTCGACCCCTGGCTCGGTCTCGACGACCTCACTTTCCAACACCGGCTCCAACCTGACTTATCTGCAGTGGATTACTGATGCGGCGAGTGACTACCGCAAAACGGTGAACGGATTCACCACCCCCGACTACACGAACTGGATGATCCTGAGCGACGTAAACATTCAGACCCCTAAGCTAAGACGCAGGGCACGGGGTATCAGGAGCTTTTCGCCTACTACACGTCAAACGGCACGCCGCCAATCGTCACCAAGCAGACTGGTGCAGTACCGGAGCCCGGCACGGTCAGCATGCTTACTATCGGCTTGGGACTTATGCTGGCGGGCTTGAAAAAGCGCCGCAGCGGCACGACAGCCGCGGCCGAATTCGGTCCCCGCGCCTGATCGCTCGCCTCTTATGACACGTAGTTCGCAAGCTCCTCCAGCCGGGGCGGATCGGGGTTAACACCCGGTCCGCCCCTTTCCCTTTTCCAGCCTTGTCTTCGACGCCAGGTGGCGCCGATTGTTCCGCATTATCCGCGCTGGTAAACCCCTCCATAAAAGCGATTCTGGATTTGACGGCCGCAAGGCGTTCCCGCAGCGACTGGATGCGTCTGCGGATGGCTGAATCCTGAGTCATAGTCACCGGCGCTCAATTTCCATCTTGATCCAGTTGCACCAGGGTGCAGCAGAAAACCCCATAAGTAATCCCTCAGGAAATTACGCTACATTTTCCGAGCAACTACTCAGGGTGTTAACTTCCCGGTGGATGTACCGGTACGCCAGCGGTTGAATCTGACGTATATGCCCTCTACCATCGGTCCAGAGTTATCGAGCAAGGAGTTAACCAATTGAGACTAATGATGGCGGGGGCTCTGGCCGGGATCGTGGTCCTGGCCGTGACACTCAGTTTTCGGGCACGAATTTTACCCCCGCAGTGATCGCGGGCGGGGCGTTTCTGCTGGGAAGCGCGGCGGTTCTCGCGCTGGATCAGGACGGCATTTGAAAGACCGGAGAGCAAAGCGGGCATACAGTTCCATACAGGTAGATTTGCCCGCTTCGCAGCACCACCGCGCAGCGTGATAGCATGCTTCTCAGTCCTTTGCGGCGACTGCAATCGCTCTCACCGTAAGGCAAAAATCCCGGCAAACGGGTGCAGATAAGGAAGGTTCACATGCGCGCATTTGGAATCACACTGGCAATAGCCGCACTTTCGGCAACGGGTCTCATGGCCCAGGGGCGCGGCACGCCTCCGCCTACCAAGTTGTATTCGTCATCTTCGGATGTCGCCGCATTAATAGCTGAGGCAAAGGCCGAACACAAGGAAGGTCAGCCGTTGCAGACGAAGCGGCTTCTCAGTCTCAATCCCATTGCCGCGAATCTGGAATATCGGACAGGGGTGGCGGTGGCGGCGGTGCACGAGACGGAAGCGGAAATGTTTTACGTCATCGATGGCTCGGCCACAATGGTGACGGGCGGCAAGCTGACTGAAGAAAAGCGCACCAATCCGGAGAATCTTTCGGGCGCCGGTATTGAGGGCGGCAACGCGCGGGAAATCGCTAAAGGCGACTTCGTCATCGTGCCCCAGGGGATGCCACACTGGTTCAGCAAGATCAATGGAACGCTGGTGCTGATGGCGGTGCACGTGCCTCGCACGACGGGAGAAGGCAAGTAGCTAATCAGCGTTCAGTTCAGAAAGCGGCAGCGGCTTCCGCGCCACGGCCGCGCCCCGCCGGTGTCTCCACTTTGATGCCTGCCGGCACGGGCAGACGCACTGTGTCGACGGAAAGTGTCTGACGGTCGATCTTCAGGTCGGCCGTCACCATTTGATCCACCTTCATCACGATATGTGAGGGCAGGGTATAGCCGCGCAGCTTCAGGTATTTGTCGAAGGAAGTCTCGAGCGTAGACTCGCCGTTGCGCGTTTTGGACACGATCCGGGTTGGCAGTTTCGTGCCCGTGTCGGCGTAGAGGGTGTAGGTTATGCCATCCACCGTAAGGTCCACCGCGTCCTCGTTTCCTTCGGTTCTCTGGTTGCCGAGCTTGGAATTCCTGGCGAAAGCCGCTTCCAGAAACCCGATCGGATACTGGTAAATCTCTTCGCGCCGGTCACGCACATCCTGGTCGGAGAGACTGGCGGCGGTGCCTTCGGCGTTCACATTGAAGGCCGTTTTGCCGTAAACGCCGCGCACCACAATCTGCGGCGCGGCGTCGGACTTAACGGCACTGGCTTTGGACGCGGCGGCTTTTGGGCCCTCGTCTTTGTGGGTCTCAGCCACCCGTTCCTCTTCCTGCCGCCACTGCCCGCCGCGCTTGAAATTGAGCACGCGCTGGAAGGATTTCACTGCGTACTTCGCACCGGAGGCCGGATCGTAGACTGTCCCGCTGCCCTCCATCGTGATGCTGCCCACGACGGTGAGCGTGGCGGGGCTGCCCGACATGGCATTGGCGGCGTCGCGCGCGAATTGCTTTTGGGGGTTGGCGGTACATCCCACGAGTCCGAAGACAACGAAAGACACTACGGCAATGCGCATGTTGGTTCTCCTCAAAATGTCGAATCTCCCGGCCCGTTACGAGCCGAGGTTAGCGGTCATCACCGGAATTGCTTCCGCGACAATGTTGCGTTGCCGTTCGTGCGACAGCCAGCGCGCGATGTAGTAATCCACGGAGAAGGAACCGGCGCCGAGGAACATAATCGCCAGGCCCATGCCGATGGCGAGGGTGTGGTATTCATAACCTTCCGTGCCGAGGGGCAAGGCGCCGTGCCAGTTCATTTCATAGCCATAACCTGGAATGAGGTGGCGCGAGACGGCGGCCGTCGCCATGGTGCAGGCGATGCCGAAGGCGGCGATGCGGCTTAAGCAGCCGAGCAGAACGCCAAGGCCGCCCAGAAATTCACCACAAGCGCCCAGTACCGCAAAGAACGGCGGGATGCCGATGTTGTCGCAGAAGTCGATGAACCCCTGCATATTGGTGAATTTTCCGTAGCCGTGCATCATCATGGCAATGCCGAGCGGCAGGCGAATCCAAAACACACCAAAGCCGGCGTTGGTAGCGAAAAATTTCTTCAGCATGGTTACTCTCCGCGGCCAAATTTATCACTTTCTCAGCCAGGCGGCAACGGGAGGGGCGCGGGGCGGTTCTCATCCGGCACTCATTCGATATATGATCGATGGTGCTGTTTGAGAAGAAGGAGAACCGGGGATGAAAGTTGTAAAGACACTGCTGGCCGCCGGCGCGGCATTGCTGCTGGCATCGGCGCCCGTGCTGGCGCATCATTCTTTTGCCGCGGAATATGACGAAAACAAACCCGTGAAGATAACGGGCACCGTCAGCAAGGTCGAATGGAAAAATCCTCACATCTGGTGGTACGTGGAGGTGAAAGACGATGGCGGCAAAATCACTACATGGGGTTTCTCCGGAGGCCCTCCCGGCATGCTCATCCGGCGAGGCATTACCAAAGAGGTTCTCAAACCGGGCGACGTGATTACGGTTTCCGGGTTCCGTGCCAAGGACGGCTCGTTTAACGCGTCAGGCGGCTCGGTGGTGTTTGCGAAGGACGGCAGAAAAGTCTTTACCGCCGGCGCCGAAGACACCGTGCCGAAGAACTAAACGCGACCTGAGCCAAAACAAATGACACTCCGTCCCGCTCTGATTGCCGCAGCCGCCACACTGATTGTATTTTCAGCACTCCCGCACGCTTCGGCGCAGGAGCGTAAGAGCATCCCGCGTCTCAGCGACGGCAAGCCTGATTTCACCGGCGTCTGGGCCGGCCCGGGATTCACCCACAAACAAGAAGGGCCCGGAGATACCGATACGCCCTCGGTGACGCGGTTCGACCGGAAGAAAATGTCGCCGTTCCGGCCGGGTGGTGAAGCCCTGATGGCCCGCAAAATCAGCGGCAACATTCTGCAGGACGACCCCACCGCTGTCTGTCTGCCCAACGGCCTGACGCGGCAGATCCTGTCGCCCTACTCGCAGCAGTTCATTCAGAAGCCCGGGCAACTGGTGATCCTTTACGAGTACATGCATTTTTTCCGCGTCATTCCCACGGATGGTTCGCCGCACGACCCCAACGCCGAATCCACGTGGATGGGCGATCCGGTGGCCAAATGGGACGGCGATACCCTCGTCATCGACACCAACAATCTGAAGGATTGGATGTTCGACGCCACGCACAACCAGGATGGGGAAGGATCGCGCTGGCACAGCGATCAACTGCACGTGATCGAGCGGCTTCACTACCTCGACCCCACCACGGTGGCTTACGATATGACCATCGACGACCCAAAGATTTTTACCGCTCCGTGGACGCAGAACTTCCAGATGAAACTGCACCCGACATGGAAAATTTTCGAGTTTGTCTGCGAAGAAAACAATCGTTGCGAAGCGGGTAAATGCACACCCTCCGATGTTCAGCAAAAGAACAACAGCGCAGGGAAATAGCAAGTAAACTACCGGATCGGGCTCCGCCGGGACGCCGTCGGGTGTAATTTTCTGCACCAAATTCGCGTCCGGTGCTTTATTCTTGGGTTTTGGCCTGAGAAATAAGTGAATATTGATACACTAGCCAATCGCTCCGCGCGAGGGGGCCGGAAACCGGAGGGGTCTTGGTCACTAGCAGAATCAGCATTTTGCGGGCATATGTCGGGCAGGGACGCCTCTCCACGCTCCTGTGCGCCGCAGCTTTGTCGGGATTATTCACCGGCATCGGCTTCGCGCAGCAGCCGGTGAACTGTGCCAGTGCGTCCGGTACCGTCGCCCTGGTTCGCAGTGAAGGCAAGACGGAACAGGTTGGCGACTACCTGTTTAACTGCACGAACGCCAGCTCCGTGGCGGCCAGCGCCAATATCACGGTTACCTTGTCCGGCGGCATACCAGTCACCAGCAAGTTGCTCAACGCTGTCGGCGGCGTCACCGAAGCCGCCGTCGTCGTCACCGGATCCTCCACTACCCAGCAGGTTCTCGGCACCATTTCCGGCAGCGTAGTAACCTTCGCCAACGTGCCGATCGGCGGGAGCCTCAATGGTTTAGCAGGATTCGTTTTAGATATCACCAACATCCGCGTGGACCCGTCGACGCTCGCCCAGAACACGTCGATCACGGAAACCGTGAGTGTGACCGGCACCGGTATCCAGACGTTCGTGCCTGGTCCCGTGTCCGTCGCGCTGACGAGCTTCGGACTTGGGACGCAGAGCAATTCGGGAGTCCTCAATTTCCCGGTGTGCAATGCCATCACGGCCTCTGCGCCCGCGTTCAGCCTGAACTTCGGCGAGTCGAGTGCAATTCCAAATGCGTTTAAGACACAGGGTGGCGCGACCAATACGGCGCTTCTTTCGTGGTTCTCCAACAACACGGAGAGCGGCTATTTCGTCACCACGCAGGTCGCGGGAGTGCCGGTTGGAAACGCGGCGAATTCCGGCACCCGGATTCGTGTGATCTTTACCAACATACCTGCTGGCCTCAGTGTATATGTCCCGCTGAACCTGGCCTCGAACCAGGTGTCGAATAACGGTTCGACCGCCACGATGGTCCTCACATCTTCGGAATCCGGACCGTTTTCTCCCGTTTCGGCCGCTACCCCGCCCACCGGATTCACAGACGGTGGTTCGCTGGGCCTGCTGACGGTAACGGGCGGCACCGCGGAGGCGGTTTACGAAGTCACGAGCGACTCCCTGAGCGCCCAGGAATTTTTCGCCTTGCCCGTCTATGTGTCCGCGGCCGCGGGAACGGTAACTGCCTCGGCGAACCCCATCATCACCACCATGAGCTTTGCCCCGGTGGGCGCGGCATCCAACATCCCGAATTTTGCCCAGCTTGCCAGCAGCAACGCGCTGAACAACAGCGTCTTTACCGCCTGCCTGGGTTTTTCCACCGGCATTTGGCCCGCGGGGGATCAGGGCGTGGCTTACAGCCAGGCGGTGCTCGCCAGCGGCGGCACTGCGCCCTATACCTACACCTTCGTAAGCGGAGCCGTGCCGGCCGGACTGACCTATAACACCTCAACAGGCGCCATAACCGGCGTACCCACGGCCCCGGGCACAGCCAATTTCACGATCAAGGTAACCGACAACGCGGCCGGTACCGTAACGCAGGCTTTCACCCTTACCATCAACCCTCCTGTCGCCGTCAACCCCGCGACTCCGGCCACGGGAGCGGTAAACGAAACCTATTCGTTTACTCCCGCGGCGACCGGCGGCGCGGGTTCTTACACCTGGAGTGTCACCAGCGGACAAATTCCGGGCGGCCTATCGTTCAACACCAGCACTGGCGCCATCACCGGCACGCCAGCGGTGGCGAATACCTTCAACTTCACCCTGACAGCCACAGACCTCATCGGGTCGGCCGCCAGCCAGGCTTTCACGATTACGATCAGCGGCGCCCTCACCATTACAGTGCCGCAGCCGACCGGCGTCCAGAACGGCCGCTACTCTTCTCAATTGCAATCCACCGGGGGCACGGGAAACAACGTATGGGTGCTGACCGGGGGCACCATCCCACCCGGCGAAACATTCAGCTCGTCCGGGGTTCTCGATGGCACTTTAACTACCGCCGGATCATTCACGTTTTCCGTTCGCGTCACCGACAGCGGCGGCGGTGTGGCAAATCAGTCGCTCACTATAAACGTGAATCCGCCGATATCCATCTCCACCACTTCGTTGCCCGCCGGCACGCTTGGCATCGCCTACAACCAGACGTTGACTACGTCCGGCGGTCTTGGAAATACTAATTTCTGGACCGTTTCGTCGGGCTCCCTTCCGCCGTCGCTGAGCCTCGACGGCCCATCAGGGGCCATCACGGGAACACCCACTACCGCCGGTTCCTATACCTTCACGGTCAGTGTAATCAACAGCGGCAGCGGCGTTACGGCCACGCAGCAACTTACCATAACGGTCAACGGCTCGCTTACCTTCGATTTTTCCACTATTGTGGCCGGCACTGCGCCGCTGGCATATTTCCGGCTGGACACATCCTCCGGAACCAGCCAGACCAGCAGTTATACATATAATTTCTCGGGTACCGGTGCCGCCATCATCCCCCACGCCTCCGCCGCCCCGATTGGTGTGCCAAATAACCAGGCGGTTGCGCTGGATGGTGTCAGCGGGGATGTGACGACCAATTTTTCCGGCGGTATCACTACAGCAGGGTCAATCATGGCGTGGATTAATCTGACCCAATTGCCGTCTTTGACGGGCCACATCAATTACATTGCCGGAGAATCTACCAACGGTAATGATTTCGATCTGGAGATCGAAACCGACAACGTTCTCAGGTTTTTCACCACCAACGGTAACCAGAGCCTGCAATACGCGCCGAGTACCAACGGGCTTGCCGGCACCTGGCATTTTGTCGTGGCGACGTTCGACAATACAGGCAGTAAGCGCGCGATTTACTGGGACGGGGTTCTGGTAGCCAGCGATAATACTCAGTCGCTTACTAACAAAACCGGCAATTTCGAGATCGGCGCCAGTTCTGTGTTTGCGGGGCGCTTTTTCTACGGCGGCATCGACGAAGTTGGCGTCTGGAATTATGCTCTGTCGCCGGCGCAGGTAGCGCAGTTTTATGACACGCCGAATTTCTCCCTGCCGCCTGGCGTCCTGGGCCAGTCATACGGCCCGCTGATCTTTGCGCCGAGCCCTGGATCGGGTAGCTATAGCTGGTCGGCATCGGGATTGCCCCCGGGCCTCAGCATGAGTACTGCCGGGATCCTGAGCGGCACTCCCACGGCGGCTTTCAATTATGCACCCAGCATCACGGTCTTAGATACAGTAACGGGCCAACAGAAGATCCAGAACTACATCATGACGATCGATGCCGCTATCAGCATCACGCCGCTGATCAGCGCCGGCATTCAGAACGTCCCTTATTCTCAGGCGCTGGTGGCCACCGGCGGCACCGGGAGCTACCTGTGGAGTGCCTCGCTGCCCCCTGGACTGACCATCAATTCCTCCACCGGCACGATCAACGGGACGCCCACCACGGTTGGCTCATTCACTTTCAACGTGCAGGTCACCGATAGCGGGGGAAATACCGCGCAACAAACGTATACCGTTGTAATCAACTCGCCGAACAGCGTCATCCAGATAAGCGGGGCGGCGTCGATCATCAACATCAGCGGTACGCAGTATGGCGCGGCCAGCTCCAGCGGAACCAATCAAATCTTCTGGCAGCAGCCGTTCAGTACCAGCGGGCCGTTGCTCGAATACACGGTGCAGCCGGGAACTTACACCTTCCGGGTAATCGATCCGGCGGACGCCGTTGCGATCTTCCCCTTTCTCACCACGGCCCAGACCAACAGCATCTTTACTGCCTGGACGTACAACTCCCCGTATACCACCGCTGCTCTTGTTTTCGACAGTTCCGCCGTATCCAACCCAAGCCAAAACCAGCTCTTTTCCGTTGCGGAATTAGCCGGTTCGGTGACTACCCCGCTGGCAGCCTACACCCTCGACGTTTCCGAGGGATTTTATCACCAGATTTTTGTGGGCTCGCGAGGTGCGACGCCGCAAAACACCTTCACTTTCGCGAACCCCACGACGCTGATTTTCGCCGTGCCCGATAGTCAGCTCGGCGATAATGCGGGCGGCGTTTCCGTTCTGATCGCGGCAGTTGCGCCGCCGCTTTCGTTCCCCGCGACATCGTTCCCGGCAGGCAACATCGGCTTCGGCTACGGGCCATATCAGCTGACAGCTACCGGCGGCTACGGCACCTATGTGTGGTCGGGAACCGGACTGCCGGCGGGCCTGAACGTGGGTGCGGCCGGTTTCATCAATGGAACGCCGACGACGGCCGGGACTTACCCTCTGGTGACGCTGACCGTGACGGATCCCGTGTCAGGGCTCTCTGTCTCGCGGACCTTTAGCATCACCATCAATGCCGGCGTTACCCCGGTCTCCATAACTACGACCTCGCTGCCGAACGGCACGCAGGGCACGCCTTACAGCCAGACTTTGTCCGCGGCCAACGGGACGCCTCCCTATCAGTGGGTCATTATCTCGGGCGCCGTACCACTGGGTCTGTCTCTCAATGCTTCCACCGGCGTGCTCAGCGGCACGCCCAGCGTGAGCGGCAGTTCCACCTTCACGGTGCAGGTGCTCGATAACAACCTCGCTACCGCGACGCAGCAGTTCACTATCGTCATCGGTGCCGGCCCGCTGACCATCACCACTACTTCCCTGCCGAACGGGTCACCGGCGGTGTCTTACAGCCAGTTTGTAGCTGTTTCGGGTGGTTCAACACCTTATACCTGGAATCTCTTTTCCGGCACACTGCCGCCCGGTCTTTCGCTGAATTCGACCACCGGCCAGATTTCCGGCATTCCGGCCGGAGCCGGCTCGAGCGTCTTCACCATAAAAGTGATCGACT
>ODAK010008386.1_pt1 | contig 10334 bp, 10 predicted proteins | sample 1539591 | NCBI WGS metagenome assembly ODAK01 (sample SAMEA3539303, study PRJEB22396) | soil metagenome | biome: tundra; feature: field; material: soil | place: USA | collected 2010-05 | depth 0.15 m | reverse complement strand
CATTCAATATCGAGGGGCCGATGGCGAGGAGTTGGACCTGTGCATGGGGGGCGAACGAAGGACGACTGACCCCTTGCATGCCAATGCGACCCTTTTCACTTCGCTGACGTCCGCCGGTGACTGTAGGCGGTTTGATTATTGGGCTTTCAATTTGCCGGCGTCCGAGCGTGACCGCCAGTAATTGCTGGCGTTGCTAAAGACGAGCATTATGTGCAGTGCAGGGGTTCATCGTCCTGTGCGGCCACATTGCCGTGGAGATCGCTCAGCTTTAGTTGATTGTTTCTCGCAACTCCAATAAATCGAGAACGATTGCATGGTGGACCGTCAACGGCGCAAGCCTTCCCTTCGTATCCGAGTAAATCACTATCGGTTATCGACGGAATTCGTTTCGCGAAGAGTTCCTCAGGGCTATGGATCAACTAACTCGACAGGGCTTCGCCTGCTTTATCACCGGACTCTCTCAGTTTGTCCATCGCTTGATGGCCTTGTTCAGCGACTGCGTGACTACCGTTAATCACCGCTCTTGCGGCAACCTCTTTGGCTTTGTCTTTTGCCGAACGAATCGTGTCGTCGGTGTATTCTCTGGCCTTCCGCGCAGCCTTGTCAACAGACTTATTGAGTTTGCGCTTTGCTTTACGATTCAGAGATTCGGAACCTTCTTTGACTTGGTCCGCAACCTCGCCTGAGAATTTGGCGGCCTTTCGCATGGCCTTGTCCACGACCGCCTTCGCCCTATTGTTCGCTTCCTCGGTAATTATTTCAGCGCGACGTTCAGCCTTTCTCATAATCTTCTTGGCTTTTCTTTTCCGTGCCATGTGTGATTCCCTCCTTCTCATTGTTCGTAGCCGATGCTCCCCAATACTTTTTTCAATTTCAGATGAAATACTTGGGACGAATGACCTCTCGCAAAGCCTGCATTTGTGGCGAGTGTATCGGTGGTTCACTTGCGCGTCAACTCAATGAACCCCAAGGGCGCAGCGTATTTTCGCGAAGCCGGATTCCGAAATGTAGAAGTGAAGGGCCGATCTGGAGATGGATCCGACGGTGAGGATTTTGGGTTGCGATTGGATGAGGAGTAGTTAATCTTCTCAGACGAACCGGTGGCCAACTTTCTCGTCGCGATTCACCATTAGGTCTGCTTCCAATCATTGGAGAATGATTAACCGAGTTTCCCTAAAACTGAAAAAATCTGGCGTCGTCCGTGACCTTTTGTCGTCCTCTAACTAATTTAGTTTGCTACTTGACAATGCATGGTAACTGGCGTACTCTAGTCGGGTGACTTCAACCCACGATCCACAGCTCTTGAAGGGCGTCTTGTCGTTGCTGCTTCTTCAGATGCTCGCGCAACGCGAGTCGTACGGCTACGAGCTCGTGCAACGGCTCCACGAGATCGGCTTGTCCGATATCTCTGACGGAACGGTCTATCCGGCTCTAGCCAGGCTCGAACGCGAGTCCCGAGTGAGCGCTCGATTGGTCTCGTCGCATTCGGGTCCGGCGCGGAAGTACTACCGACCCACAGTGGCCGGCTGCGCAGCGCTCGCGGAGGGGGTCACCGGTTGGCTCGCTTTCGTCGAAGTCACCAGCCCGGTGCTGTTACAACCGATCCCCAACCAACCCGCCCCACCCACAGAGGAGTTATGAGATGACTGAAACCTTGACCTGGACCGACCGAATTCGAGTCGAGCGTGCTGTGTGGACCCTCGACACCTATCTGCAAAATCTGCCACGAAAGTCTCGGATTGCCAAGCGACGTGAACTGAGGGTCAACCTTCGCGCAGCGTCTGCCGACGTTGGTGCCCACGAAGCACTTCGGCGTTTGGGCAACATTCGCACAATCGCCGCCGAATACGTAGTCGCTGAGTTCGGCGGACCAGCGCCTTCCTTGACCGTCGCGATGTGCGTGATGTTGCCTGCATTCGCATTGATGTTCTGGTTGTCAAACGCTCGAATCGACGCCTTTAGGAGTGGCGCGATCGCGGCCAACCCGCACCTCACGGGCATGTTCCACATGACCGGAATCGCGTATGTTTTGACCAACGATACGTTGACCTTCGCTAACGGGAAAATGACCGAAGTCGGCGGTACGTTGCTGCCACTCGTCTATGTGTGCATCGTCGCGTTAACCGTGCTGGCAGGACGACTCTGGCGCGCCATCCCCATTTTGCGTCGCCGGCGCATGCTTGGCACAAGCAGTGGATGATTCGAGAGAGCTTTGCTCAGTCCGTCGGTTGCGACCCTGCCATAATACGGGTCCAGAATCAGAGCGATACAGCAACCGCCTTCAATGGGAGACAGTGCAACGACTCGACAAACGTTTGCGAGTTCTTCAAATTTTCAATTGAAACGTCGCGACCGTTGGGATTCACGAGCGCGAACGTTCAGTTTCTTTCAGTGGGCTATCAGTGGGCCGCCCGGGTCTCGATCCCGGCACCTTGAGAGTGTTTCCAGAACGTCCACGGACGTCCATCAGCGTCCAGATTTGCTGGCCGGACGAAGTGCAATGTCCACCAACGTCCACTGAAGTCCTCTCACGTTTGACTTCGTGGCTAGACAATTGGCTAGACCCAGGCTCGTTTCAAGGTCAAGTCACTATTCAATTTCGAGAGACCGATGGTGAGGGGTTCGACTTACGACTGGGGGAGGAGTAGACGATCGTCTCAGACGGTCCCATGACCGACAGAATCGTCGCGATTCAACGTGACCAACGGACCCGTCGCCCTAATCAGTGTGACCGCTTCACGATCTTCTCTACTTTGAACAAGAGTGAAGTGGACCTATCAAGGGAGTTTCGAACTAATCGAGTCCTGTTGGATCCATTGGTCTTCCTATGACGCTCGAATCGCACGAGGTGAGGTCTGGCGAACTGCTGGGATACCGTTGCGCTGCTAGCGCACAGAGGGAGGTACGCCAATTTATTCGGCAAAATTTGCTCTGACAACTGCGAGGGTAGTTATTTAAACTCGTCGGTGCTTGCTCACCACATATTCGTCAACCCAAGCCCGAGAACTCCGCCACTGACCGTCCGGACCTTTCTGTGCGCGGAGCCGTCCGCGTTCGATTGCTGCTCGGAGCGAAATGACGCTCCGCTCTTTCGTTGCCAGTGCAGCAAGAGGAACCAATCTGTTCGGTCCGGCCACGGCAGGAACAACGAAGCGGTAAAGGTTGTCCGTAATCGCGCGCGCGATCAACTCACCAAGAGGGCCTGGGTCGTTACAGTCAGCGCGCTGCAGGGATCGAAGGTACTTGCTTCGATCCCTTTTGTAGATGATCACCGGTGGGTAACCCATGCGGACCAAGATGAGGTTTAGCAGAAGGCGTCCGGTACGTCCGTTGCCGTCGAGGAACGGGTGAATCCTCTCGAAAGCCGCGTGTGCGGCCGCTATCGACTCGATCGGGTCTTCCGTGGAGCTGTTAGCTGACAACGACTTCACCCAGTCCGCTACTGCTCCCTCAACTTCGACCCAGGAGGGAGGTGTCATGCCGCCGGGGAATGGCTGAATATCGTGTCGTCGAAAACTGCCAGGCTGTTCTTTCTCTGTAGCGCTGGGGTGGGGAGCGACGTTCCACACTGGTCCCAGGGCAAGTTCGTGAACGTGACGGACTTCTGTCAGCGTGACTGGAGCGTCAGGGGCCCATTCGCCGGGATCGAGTGCCTGTCCATAGACCCATTTCGCGGCGTTGGCGTAACCGGTCACTTCCATGTACTCACGAAGTTCCTTGTTGCCGACCGCGAGGCCCTGGGCCAGGAGAGCCTTAACTTGCTCAATTACGAGTGTGTTGCCCTCAAGAGCGGTCGATTGGTGCGCCTCTTGATACCAAATCGATGTCCAGATATCCTCAGCTTCAGTCGGCGAGGGCAAGCCCCCCATACGGTCGCGCAACTCGGCGACCGCCTCGTTTAGTCGCTGGTAGATGGACTGGCGCGGCGGGCGACCTCGACGAGAGTTGTTGAGTTGCATGACAAATAATACTAACACAACAAATCACCTTTGTCGTGTTAGTATTATTTCTTTGTAGACTCAACAAATAGTTTGATGTCATACGATTTGGCTTATCGCTGAGTGTCCACGACGGGGGAGCGTTCGAACTGGAATGAACGATGAAGAACTCCAGATTGTTGACGAACTTCGCCACCAAATCGCGGAATTGCAGCGAGAGAATGACCGGCTGGCTGAAATCCTCGGAATGCAAACCCCCGCGACCGCTAAGCGTCTGGAGATTAGCCAAAGCGTAGAAACGCTGCTCGACTCCACGCTCTTTCAGGTGGATCGCACAGCGTCACCTGAGGCGAAGGTTGAATTCTTCCGCGCACTCTTCGTGGGTCGCGACGATGTTTACGCAGCGAGGTGGGAAAGTGAACGGACGGGCAAGCACGGTTGGTCGCCTGCGGTGCACGGCGGTTTCGCTAATGCCCGGTCACCAAATAAAGAGTATCTACCGCTGACGCAGAGCGTGATCGCCGATCACCTTGCCGGGAAGATCCACGTCGGGCTTTATCCGCTACTTCGTGACGATAGCTGCCGGTTGATTGTGTGTGACTTCGACGGGCCGGGCTGGGCGCTCGACGCGCTCGCCTACTTCAATTCAGCGCAGTCGATGGGAATAACTTCGGCACTAGAGCGTTCGCGGTCGGGCGACGGCGCACACGTCTGGATTTTCTTTCGTGAAACTGTGCCATCAACGCTTGCTCGACGACTTGGCACTCTGCTACTCCGTGAAGCGATGAATCTCCGAGGTGAGTTGGATCTCGCGAGCTATGACCGATTGTTCCCAGCGCAGGACTTCATGCCGAAGGGGTCATTCGGCAACTTGATTGCACTCCCATTGCAGAAGGAATGTCGAGATCGTGGGACGACCTCATTTCTTGACCCTGGCACTATGAAGCCAATGGAGGACCAGTGGGCCTACCTCTCAACAATGAAGCTGGTCTCGCGGGCCGAAGTCGAATTGATTCTCGAGACCGCGCCAATGGTAGGAGCGGGACCCGAAGAAAGGACGTTTCAGCGTTCTCGCGCAGTCGCTTCCGTCCCGATGCCCGAAGTGGTGGTCGGCGTCGCGGCGGCGATGTTGGAGATCGAGCGATCTGGTCTCCCACCGGCGCTGCTTGCGGCCCTCAAGCATCTGGCCTCACTGCACAACCCGGCGTTCTACGAGAAGGAGCGACTCCGATTCTCAACGTGGGATACGCCGAGGATGATCCGCTGCTATGGACAGACACTCGAGTCCCTGCTCATTCCTCGGGGTCTGTCCGAGAAGGCAGCCAAAGTGGTGGCGGAGGCGGGAAGCCAATTGCTGGTTCACGAGAGTCGACCGGATCCCGAGCAGATCAATTTCGTGCCAACCTTTGAACTTCGTGAGAATCAAGAGGCTGCGCTTCACGCACTTAGCGCACACGAACTCGGCGTACTCGTGGCCGCGCCCGGTGCCGGGAAGACGGTAGTCGCCTGCGCACTAATTGCGCACCATCGACGACCTACTCTGATCATCGTTGATCGTAAACCGCTGGTGGAGCAGTGGACTGAGCGATTGGTAACTCATCTGGGTCTGGCCGCGAAGGAGATCGGTCAGGTTGGCGGAGGTCGGAACAAGACCACCGGCATTGTCGACATCGCGATGGCGCAGAGTCTCGCTCGACGCGAGGATCTCGACGAGATGTCGAGCCATTACGGCTTCGTCGTCGTTGACGAATGTCACCACGTCCCGGCCGTGACTTTCGAGCGATGCGTCAGGCAAATACGCGCCCGGCGATGGCTTGGACTTACCGCTACGCCCTACCGACGTGATGGGCTTCAGGGCTTGATCACCATGTACTGCGGGCCGATTCGCCACCGGATGGATGAGAAGGTTGACGCTGGGAACGACTTCAGCAGAGACCTCATCGTGCACCAGACGAGTCTTGAAGTGAGTGATGACCTCACGCAAATCCAGGAACTATTTCGCGCGTTGGTTGATGACGAAGCTCGAACCAAAGCAATCTGTGATGACGTGGCCGCTGCAGCCGCCAAAGGCAGGAACTGTCTCATCTTGACGCAGTGGACCGAGCATCTCTCGTCCGTCGTCTCTGCGCTCACTGCGAGGGGAATCACTCCCCTCGTCCTTCAAGGTGGAATGGGGAAAAAGGCTCGTGCCAAGGTCATGGCGGACTTGGACGACGCGTCCAAGCGTGGCGGACTCGTCCTCGCGGCGACGGGCAGCTTCCTTGGCGAGGGTTTCGATTGTCCGCCGCTCGATACGGTGTTCATGGCCTTTCCAATCGCGTTTCGGGGAAGAGTTGTCCAGTACGTTGGCCGGATCCTACGACCCTTGGATGGCAAGTCGTCTGTCGAAGTCCACGATTACGTCGACGCTAAGAGCCCAGTGCTCGCACGGATGCACCGAAAGAGACTCCCAGGATATGCCGCTCTCGGTTTCGACGTCGGTACGGATCGCAAGAATCGAACCGTCGCCAAATAGCGAATCATCGGTTGGACCAACCAGTCGAATTTGGTAGAGAAGTCCGGCGTCGCCCCTTTTCAGTCTGGTCGGACCGCGTTCTCGTTGGCGTTGACAAGTTAATCCACTAAGAGGGCTGGGCGGCGAAAGAATTTCTTTCCAGCTTGTAAGTGTTGCGACCGTTGGGATCCACGAGCGTGAACGTTCATAGTCATCTGGTGGGCCGCCCGGGTCTCGATCCCGGCACCTTGAGATTAAAAGTCTCCTGCTCTTCCCGATGAGCTAGCGGCCCGGTGGATGGAGATTCGCATTGAGAAATGCTGACTCCCCGGAGTTACGAGATTAGTCCATTGAAATGCTTGAGATCTCCTTTCGGTTCGGCGGAAATGCCGACCTTTCCATCGAGTCGGTGATAAAGCCGAACCCCCAATCGGTGTCGATGAATTTTGTCGACCGAGGCGTAGATCGCATCAATACGCGAGCTGTTGCCAATGGATCCTTGCTCCACCCACAATATCGTCGTGCTGTGTTGGATCGACGATTCGTCAACCTCCGTGGGGGTACGCGGCCGAGACGCTGATACGAATCAATTGGGCGCACCGGGGTTCGTATCAGAGGATGAATGACTCGCCGTCAAGCGGTCATTGTTCGGGCAGACTCGCGAACTCACTCTTCGTCCTCTTGTACCAACCCATGCCCTTGATGGGGTTCTTCCAACGACCCTTCATCTCACTCAAGGCGCGTTCGTGTGACGTGTCACCACTCGCCACCATGTCTTTGAGGTGTTGATCTTGCGCCTTGATGATTTCGTCAGCGGTCTCGCCCTGGTGGGCCAAATCGCACGGACCGCCTAACTGCTTGCACGTCATGGTCTTCATGATGCTCGTTCCCTTCGCTTCGTCGGCTACTGCTATCAAAGCATTGAAGTGAGGCGTGCCTCGGCGACTTCGAACTGGCCCCGACTCGATGAACGTCAAGGGTAGCGAGTATCTCGGGGTCCGCGATAAGTTCGACCTCTCGAATCAGGCTGCTCTTCACTGAAAACACGAAGACCACCTTCAATGATCCGGCCTGAAACCAGGCCGCTCCGAGCTCGCCGTCAATCGTGGCGGGCGTCGCTCCTCGGGCGCCGCTGAATCTCGCCGCGACGGCGGATGCGCCTTCGTACAACGGTTCGGTCCCCATCGCCTGTCCAACCACGTCCGCGGCCATGACGGCATCGGGCGCGAGTAGCGACAAGAGGGCCGCGAGGTCCCCGCCGCGAGCGGCGGCGAGGAACGCAACGACCACACGACGGTGGTCGGCGTTGGCGGCCCCTGGACTTTGCGTCGCGCTCGGCTTGTGAGCTGTCGCACCGCGCTTCTCGAGCGGCCCATTGCCGTGCTGATCTCGTCAAAGGCAAAGCCGAGGACGTCGTGCATGACGAACGCCACTCTCGGCGGGTGACAAGGTGTCCAGGACGACCTGCATCGCGTCGCCATTTGCTCGGCAAGCAGCGAGTCGGCATCAGTGTCGATCGCTACGGGGTTACCCGAGGCCGCTTTCTCGGCCTGTGCCCGGGTGCGTTGCTTAAGAAGGTGATCCAAACACAGTCGCGTGACCACCGTGGTGAGCCACGCGGGCACGACCTCGATGTCTTTAGTGGAAGAGAAACGTAGCCAGGCATCTTGTAGGACGTCGTCCGCATCAGATTGCGATCCAAGTATGCGGATGGCGAGGGCAGTCAGCCGCGGCCGCTCAGCGTCGAATTCGGTCAACTTTTTGATCACACTAACTTGACGTCGCCAGAACGTGGAATGTGACTGACGTTCGTCGCCACCGCCGTATGCCAATGAAATGGCCATTATTCTCCTTCCGCCGGTGGCCCAATTGGAGAAGACTCGTAGTGCGAATGTTCACACCACGCAGGTGCGGGATTGATTCCTGAGGGCGCCACGATCGTCGTTTACGTGCATTCCCAAGCTTGACCACCGCTGAAGTGGTCAAGACAGCACCTCCCTTGAACGGGGGGTCCCTATCTTCTCAGGGATTGCCAAATGAACGTTCGGTCTCCGGCCACCAACCGGACGAGGCCCAAATTTCCGAGCACGAAGGAGGGTGGGTGATTGTTGACGACGTTCTACGTCTGGGGGCTCTCCGATTCGCATTGACCTGTGGGCAGACGAGACGAATGTTGTCAATCAGTGGACGACTCGGGCACGGTTCATTCGTCGGCGACGATGGATCCGACGCGATCGCCAATTGCGGGGTCACGCTTCACGAGGACGGACGCGTAGATGACCGCGAGGATGACGACACCGAGCGCCATGTACGGGTACCAGCTATAGGGCGCGGACTGCCCCGGCTTGGCGAGGTAGTAGAGGGGAACCAAAATCCACAATGTTCCCAACACAGGTAGCAGCCCGTGGCGGACACTGTTGTAGAGCTCGGGGTGGTGCTTGCGGTAGTAGAAGGGAAGCGCCAGATTGCTCATGCCGTACACGAGGAGAAGCAGAATGGTCCCGAAAGTCGACGATTCAACGAACATCGAGAGGGCACTCATGTAGTGCGGGTTGCCGTTGCCTCCCACGATATGACCAAGCCCCCATATACCGATGATTGCCAAGCCGAGTCCCAAGAAGACCAGCAGGGCGTTGATCGGGGTACGTCGCTTGGCGTCCACCTTGCCGATCAGTGACGGAAGGAGCCCTTCGCGACCGGCGTTGAAGATCAACCGCGCCTGGGAATTGGTGCCGGCGATCAACGCGCCCAGGGTCGAGGTCATTCCCGCGAGAAAGGCGAAGAAGAGTGCCACGGCGAACGCCTCTTTGGCGATTGAGAGGAAGGGAACTGCCGCGCCGCTTAAGTTGGTGACGTTGTCCTTAAAGCCCACCACGGTGGAAAAAGCGAAGAAGGTGTACGCCACCAGCATGATCAGGATCGAAGTGAAGACCGCGCGCGGAACATTCTTACGTGGGTTGTCGGTCTCTTCGGCGAGTGCGGCCGAGTTCTCCCAGCCGATGAAGAGATAGATCGCGAGCGGAAATCCGGCGGCCAGCCCCTTGAAGCCGCCCGTGATGTTCTTGGGTTCGAAGGGTTTGAAGTTGATGTAGCCATGGAACTTCACCAACGTGATGATGCTCACGATAATCATGATCGTCATCTCGAAGGCGAAGAAGAATCCCGCCAGCTTGGTGGAGACCGAGATGCCTCGGATCATCATGAATGACGCGAACGCGAGGAAGATGAGTACCCATACGATCCACGGCACGGACTCGAGACCCTTGACGTTGTAATTCTGGAGGAGCGTTTGGAAGAAGCCGCCCACGATGGCGATGACCGAAGCCATGGCCGCGATGTAGCCCGCGCCCGTCAAGATGGCGGTGGTGACCGCGGCGCGTCCGCCGAAGGTCTTGCCGATGAAGGAGATGAATCCGCCCGTGGAGGGTAGGACCTTGGTGAACTCCGACAGGGTGTTACCGAGGAACAAGATAGCGACGCCCGCGGCGATGATGGTGAGCGGTGACGCCAATCCCGCGGTGTAGGCGAGGTAACCGAAACCAAAGTAAAAACTCATCGCCGGGCCGATATTTGCCATGGTCGCCGCGGAGATGTCGAGCAGACCCAAGACGCCTTGTCGCAATCGCTGGTGCTCGCCCGGTACTACCTCGAGCTTCGCACCTAAAGATTGTGGAGTAAATCCTTCGCTCATATTTCCCCCTGTTCGTCTGCACGATTCCTCGTTGAATTCGTGACGACTCTGTGACAAGAATCTAACGAAGAACGACACGACTCGCTAGCGGTACACTCAAAAGTTTTTGCGACGTCGTCGGTGCAACTCGATCCAGTTTCGCCTCGAGGAAGTCAAACTCACTCTGGAGGGCGAAAGCCGTGATTACTCGACGGATTTCATCCGCTCGGCG
>ODAK010008385.1_pt1 | contig 10334 bp, 10 predicted proteins | sample 1539591 | NCBI WGS metagenome assembly ODAK01 (sample SAMEA3539303, study PRJEB22396) | soil metagenome | biome: tundra; feature: field; material: soil | place: USA | collected 2010-05 | depth 0.15 m | reverse complement strand
AGTACATTGTCGGATGCAAATACCAATCGAAGTTACCTGGTTTTTGAAACAATCTCCAAAACAAACTGGCATATCTTTTTATCTTTCTGTATCCGATGATGGGCCTTCTCCTGACCTTGGTTTTTTCCACCTAAACACAATTGAATCAATATAAAAAGTAAAGTGATTTTTTTCATATATCTTATTATTAATTTCCGTACAGTTTGATTAAGGAAAAGAAAAAATTAACGATAAATTCTCGCTGCCCATCCGCCTCCGGGTGCGAGGTGAATAGAAAGGTGATCGTTAGTTGAAATAATGCTCACTATTTTCTCGTAGTCCGAACCATTATGATCCGCATTGACCCCATCCTTAAATATTTCAATATTCCAGTGGCCTTGTTCCAGGAAGGAAAAATCTAGTGTAATATCCCTGGTTGTCCAATCAGTCATAGCACCAACAAACCATTCATTTCCGTGTTTCCTCGCTAAAGCAATATATTTGCCCACCTTTGCTGCCAATACTTCTGTCATATCCCAGGTGGTCGGCACTTTGCTTATAAAATCCAGGCATTCTTTTTCTTTTTCGTAAGCAGTTGGATTATCAGCAAGCATTTGTAAGGGCGCTTCATATACTACATACATGGCAAGTTGCTGGCAACGGGTGCCCAGACTCATGGGATTTCGCCAAATAGCAGCAAAATCCTGTAACTGAGCATTGCGCATGGCCCCTGGTGTATAATCCAAAGGTCCCGCAAACATTCGTATGAATGGAATTGTCACCGCCATATCAGGCGTAGCAATATTATTGCTCCATTTATCTTGTTCAAGCCCTGGAACACCTTCAAAATTAACTATATTTGGAAAAGTCCTTTGTAATCCCGTCGGTTTATGCGCTCCGTGAAAATCAACCAACAAATGCCTTTTTGCAGCTTCGCTTGCACAATGCCAGTAAAAATCCACAACTGCCTGGTCATCCCGATCCATAAAATCCACTTTAATCCCTTTAATTCCCAATTGCTGGAATAGGTTTAATTCCTGCTGCATTTGGTTCTCTAGAGTTCTCCAAACACACCAAATGATCACGCCAACATTTTTCTTCATTCCATAATCCACAATTTCTTTCAAATTGATTTCGGGGATTATTTTCGTCAGGTCCCCAAAATCATACCAGCCTTCGTCTATAATAATATATTCCAACCCATGGCGTGCAGCAAAATCAATATAATATTTATATGTTTTAGTATTCAATCCACTCTTAAAACCCACGCCGGTAATATTCCAGTCATTCCACCAATCCCACGCTACTTTACCCGGTTTTATCCAACTGATATCGCTTAGCTTGTTAGGTTCTCCCAATTTGTATACGATTTGATTAGTCAATAATTGCGCATCACTATCTGCAATAGCTAGTATTCGCCATGGAAATGTTCGGTTGCCTTTTGTCCTTGTCAGGTAGCTATAAGTTGATTCTGGAAAAAAATCTCGGTCCCATCCGTCCTTATTCCGGTCATTAATTTTTTCTGTTTTTACCGCAGGCGGAAAGATACCCATCAGCGTATTATTTTTATTACCTGAAAAATATAGACCGGGATAATCGTATAAATCTGCTTCTGTAAGCATTAATTTAATACTTTCCTTTTCTTCACAAATCAACATAGGTAGCTGGTTAGTTTCCTGTTCATTTAGACTGTCTAATGGTTCATAATGATAGGTATGTTCATAGCTATTCATCCACCGGGAAGTACCCTGGTAATAAAACCAGGAGCTATCGGGTAATTGGAGGCTATATAATTCATTTACCACATTTATACTGTCAGTGAAATGTGTTACAAAGCGATATGCTAACCCATCATTGTAAACCCGAAAATTTACCTCATAATTAGGTTGGAATTGCAATATCAACTGATTGTAAACATCAGGAATTGAAGCACTTTGAATATGCACCACAGGGAATATCACTTCATTTACTTTCGCGGTTTTTGATTTTATCAACTTTGCATTTTTCCCCAACTTCTGACCATTATCAAGCTCCATTCCAATGAGAATTGAAGGCACAATAAGTTTTTTGTTTTTACGAATATCAAAACTTAATTGTCCGTCATTCCCCTGAATATGGATACTCACATCTGTCTTTTTATCAGGAGATTCAATATGAAAGTCTTGTGCATACAGTTTCGAAATTATACCACCTATAAAAAGGAATATTAGCAAAATTGTTCTTTTCATTATTTATGCTTGAGTAAAATGGTGAGTGATTTTGAACTAAATTTTATCGCCGATAACTATTAATAATAATCAATAATGCCATTAAAAAAGAAATCAGTTTTTAACCACAAAGTTATAATATATACCAGTGATTATTGAAATAATAACAATATTATTGATAGCTGTTTATTCTTAAACTTTTTATTTGGGATTATAAATTTTCCTACGTTTAGTCTTCACCCGACTTGCCAACAACATAATAATCCCGAATAACACAAACACTATCCCGCAGAATAAATTGATAGTCCCTTTGTTTGATATTGATATCAAATAATACACAAGTACTAACAAGCCTACAATCAAAAAAAACAACCCGATCACAAACCGCAGGTCAAATAATTTATTCATGACAAAATAGTTTAGAAGAAGATAATATTAAAAATGATTGTCACCAGCAAGACAAGCATACCCAGCCAAAGCGGGTTTTTATACCATACTTTACTTTTATCATACTGCTTAGGAGTCAGGCTATAAACCAATCCAACCAGTTCTTCATTTGATTTGGGTTTGGTGGCAAGACTTATCAGTGCTGTTACGATAAAGCAAACAATAAACGATATCCATGCAATAGTAAATGCCTGGCTGGTGCCGGAATAAAACTCATGGATGTTGGTGATCCAACCGCCTTTTCCTTCTGCTACCGTTACACCATGGGCGACAGCCGCAGCAGCGGTACCAGATAACAATCCCCAGAAAGCGCCATGACCTGTTGTACGTTTCCAGAACATGCCCAGGAAGAATGTTGCAAACAAAGGTGCATTTACAAAACTGAATACCAACTGCAGCAGATCCATGATGCTGTTAAAGCCTCTTGCTACATATGCCGTAGCAATGGAGATCAGTATGCCAACAATGGTTGTGGCTTTACCAACATACAGGTAATGTTTTTCTGAAGCATTTTTTTTGATATGCGATTGATAAATATCAAAAGTCCAGACCGTATTAAAAGCCGTAACATTCCCCGCCATGCCACTCATGAATGATGCTATGAGCGCTGTGATACCAACACCCAATATTCCATTGGGATAAAGTTTCTGAAGCAACAATGGCATCACCATATTATAATCTGTTTGGCCATTGGCATTAACGGGTAGTTCAAAACCACTGTATTGTTTTTGCAATGCAAGCAATACAATACCGGGTAAAATAACAATTGCAGGCATCAGAATTTTTGGGACTGCGGCAATGATCGGTGTTCGTTGCGCTTCATTCAGGTTGCGGCTGATCAATGCTCTTTGTACCACAAGAAAATCCGTGCACCAATAACCAAATGCCAGCACGAACCCAAGCCCGAATGTTATACTGAACAGGTCAACACCCATCGGGTTATGCGATGGGTTATCCAATCCTTTCCACACATGCAGTTTCGCATCTTCCACATGCTGTACAATGCCTTCCCATCCGCCTGCTTTTATCAAACCAATATATACCAGCGGTGCAATGCCCAGCACGATCAAAAAGAACTGCAATACTTCATTATAAACAGCGCTTGTTAACCCACCTAAAAAAGTGTACACGAGCACCACTCCTGCTGCCATCCAGATAGACACATCAAAATCCCATCCCAGGATAGTTTGCATCAGCATCGCCAATGCATACAATGAAACACCCGAAGAAAAAACTGTCATCACTGCAAAAGTGAGTGCATTGAATGTTCTTGTTTTTTCATCGAAACGCAGTTTTAAATATTCGGGTACGCTGCGTGCTTTACTGCCGTAATAAAATGGCATCATGAATATGCCGAGGAATATCATGGCAAGCGCTGCACCCAGCCAGTAAAAATGCACCGTATATAATCCATATTTAGCACCGTTCGCCGCCATGCCCAGCACTTCCTGTGCACCAAGATTGGCGGATATAAATGCAAGGCTCGTTATCCATAAAGGAATGCTGCGGTTGCTCATCAAAAAATCATTGCCCGTTTTTATTCTTCGCTTTAGCAAAAAACCAATCCCTATTACAAATAAAAAATACACAGCAATGATGGCATAATCAATCAGCGCTAATTTCATGGCAATCGTTCTTTTTTTAATTAGCAAAAATTTTATTGCAGATACTCTGTTATAATTTTATCTTTTATGAACCCGGCTTTTGTTTTTCATAGCAGCTTCGTTGCGACGCACTCTTCATCTATACACATACCATCGGGTGTGAAATCTGGTTCAGTTATTTTCACTACAATTCTTTCATTGGAAATATTGCCTGTCTTTAATTCGAAATCATACGCTTTAATATTATAATCGAATGAATCAATATAATACAGAGTAGTATTATCATTTGACCAGCATATGCCATTTGATACACTGATGCCATCCAATTTCTTTTACAAAGAACCATCATAACAATATAAGGTACATTCATTGAACCTTGCTTCCACATGCATCGTACCGATCCATAAACGTCCTGCCGCATCACACTTGCCATCATTGCAGCGGTTCCCTGGTTTATCAATTTCTAAATCAGCCAGTTTTTTTCTTTCACCCGTTTCAAAATTCAATTCTTCAATTAATCCCTGCAATGCAACAATCAAATTGCCATTAGTGGCAGGTACAACTGTGCCGATCCTTTTATCTACATTTCTTTCTTCAGTTATTTTAGTAACCGCATCAATGCATCCAACTTTGCGGCCTTCAATATCTACATACAAGAACTTTTTCCATTCAGCATGCCAATGCGGCCCTTCACCGAGGATCAGTTCTGTTTTATAAAGTAGTTCAGCTTTCCATGTTTGCATAGTAAACCCTCCTAAATCCTCCCTGAAGGAAGGATTTTAAAACACCCTGATTTAATTTTTACTTTCAATATTATTAAGGTCTTTAGCCTTACTCTTCTTTAAGCGTTGGGGGCTTCGTCCTGCATCAACGCACTCCTACCACCATCTAATAAATAAGTTGTACCACTTGCAAATGCTGCATAATCACTTGCAAGAAAAACACACCATGCACCTACTTCTTCAGGTGTTCCAATCTTTTTCACCGGGTGCATATCAATCGTTCTTTGTCTTTCTTTTTCAGCATCGGGAAAAGAGTTGAACCATTTTTGATTACCTGGTGTATCAATAAATCCTGGTGATAAACCGACAGTGCGAATAGTTGGCCCCCACTCTATTGCAAGGCTTCTTACCAAACCTGTCAATGCCGTTTTGGTAACATTGTATGGAAAACATCCGGGAATGGTATTGTAAGCATGATTGGATGTCATGATGATGATGACTCCATTGTTTTTCTCCAGGTATGGTTTGCATAATTTTGCCAGCCGCCAGTGCGAAGCAAGATTCAATTCCATATTTTGTTGCCAATGTTCTTCATCGCAATTGGCAGCTCTTTCAAAAACATTTCGTCCTGCATTGGAAACAAGGATATCTATCCGTCCGAATGTATGTACAGTTTGCACAACAACTTTTTTCAGGTCTTCTTCTTTGGTAACATCGCAGGCAGTGTATAATGCTTTCACATCTTTCTTCTCTATAGCATTTATAAATTCTTTGTCATCTGCTGCTGTAGCGCAACCGGAAACATGGGCACCAGCTTTTGCAAACTTAGTTGCCACGGCAGCGCCAATGCCCGATGAGACACCTGTGATCAATACAACTTTATTTTTAAAATCAATCTCCAAAGACATAATTCAACCTCGATTTATTTAAAACTTACACTCCATTGGATATCCTTGTTCTGCCCGCAATCAATGGTCAATGAAATTAATCCATTTCCTTCGTTAATATTTTTTATTACAACATTGCCCGCATTGACCTTTACTTTTTTCGCATTGAAACCATTTGTTGCAATCACAATGGTATAAGGATCATTTTCCACTACTGCACTCACACCACTCAATGTTTTATTTTTTGCATCCCATTTTACATCTTTCAAATCAATATAACCCTGCATAATGTGGCGGTTCGTTGAAATAAATTGTGGATGATCTTCTTTGGCATGCACTGACATCATTCTTGCTTCACCTGCTCTCATCTGCTGTTCTAATTGATCATTGCCATTGATCAAGCCAACAAAACGATCATTCCAGAAATCATATACATAGTATAGCTTACCGGCATCCAGGCCCAATCCGCCTTCATTCAGGCTTTTACTTAACCACACACTGATCCTGTTTTTCTCGGCAGCCATTGAGTCAAGGTTGTAGTTATAAAATGTGAGTTGGTGCCAGGATGGATTTATTGCAAAATCATACACCCGTGGAAACTTTACACCTGCATCAAATGCATCAATGGGCCTTGCACTCTGCGTTTGCGTATGATAAGGGAAGGTGCGGCTCATATCATGCAGTTGCGCTTCAGACAATTGAGAAAAACTCGGGGCAAGCAAAAATCTTCCACTGGTGACATAACACATGGTAAGCATGCAACGGCTGCCATCGCTATTAGTTTTGGGATAACAACTTTCCGGGTCTTTTGAATCCATGTCGTAATTGATCACCACGCGGTTCTTATACCAGCGCAAACCACAACGGCTAGCCATCTCCGGTGTAAAAGCGCTTGCATCATCCCAAACACGTTGCGATTCTATTAAACCAAGCGTAACATCCGAGCCTCGGGTTAAATTGCGTTCCTGCAGCATTACATCTTTTCCCAATCCTTCATCAGCCAGCTTAAACATATTTCTGTATGCCCATGCTGTGGTTGCATATTTATTGTCAAACCCTCCTTCAAAGGCCCATGCAGTTGACTCAGGATAATCATAAAATATCCCTTTTATACCTGCTTTCTTCAAATTGGCATACACAGCCTGCATATGTTTTATAAAACCGGTATCAGTAAAATCATAACTCCACATGTGCTTATCGCTCCACCAGTTGCGTGAATTACTCTCTGCAAATTCACTGGGATAACTGAGTTCCTGGTAAAACCTCTGCGGGGCAACAACAATTCTGTAGGGGTCATTAAACAACATCCAGTCTGGGTGAAGCTTTACAAAATCTTCTGACCTACGGCCTGACTGTATATACGTAAACGGGTAACCTCCTCTATCAATAATAGCTTTTGACCAGCTTTCGGTGGTAAGATAGGGCGCCGTATAATTTGCCTCGTCAGCCGAACCTTTGTCCCCCCATTTAGCCCAGTGTTCATCATCCCACCAGCCTTGCTGGTTATTGGGACCATAAGCATCAGGCACCAAACGAATAGCCACTTTGGTATATTTGGTAATTCCGCTTTTTATGGCATTATCCATCTCTTCTACTGCTCCCTTTGAGTCATTAAACTTTCGCCGGTTTTTATCTATGCTATATACATTGGCATACCATAAACATTCTGTAGGAAAATCATAGTGGTTTAAATCTATTTTTTGTGCCTGTTTTAAAACACCTGCATATTTTTCCAGTGCTTCAAACGGATTTTGATTGTTGAAACAGAGATAAAATTTTTCATCCAGCCAATACTGCTGCCCGGCATCAATGCGTTTACCCACCGGGTCTTCGCTGTATAATTGCAGTTGCAGCGCATCTTTTGTTCTTGTTACTTTTACAAATTTTTCAAACTCCCGGTAAGTTGCACCACCGGCTACCAATATCTCCGGGTTTGCAGGTTCTCCAAATTTTACAAGCACATTATTAAATGAACGAAGCATAGTTGTGTCTGTTACCCATGTTGGGCTGCCACCACCATTCCCATCCAGTATGCGGTAATTTATGGAATTGTTTTTACCTGAATAAACCTCCTTGCTCGCTAACGGATAAAAACTCATCAGTTGATAAGGTATTTTTGTATCGTTATTAATACCCATATTAAAAATGAAATACTCCCTGGCATCATACAAACGCACCTGCCATAAAATATCCGCATAATTTTCAAATGCAATTTTTATGGTTAATGCCTTACCCGTACCCAATTCATCATTTACATCTTCAACAACCCATGTTCTTTTCTCACATGAATCTTTGGATTGTAAACCACCTGCCTGGAAATAAGCATTATTCACCACCTTTTCCCCTTTGCTGTTACTGAGATAAAAAAGGCCGTTATTGAGATTGAATCCCAACTGCACAAAATTATTTTCAATAGATACCCATTGTTTCTCTTCTTTTACAGAAACTTTCTGCTGCGCAAAAAGAGGAGTGCCCCACAATATCATCGCAAAAAATACTGGTAGCGATTTTCTTTTTCCCATATGGCTTTTAATTATTTGTTTGTTCCGGTTGTTCATTATAATAAAAATTTTGTTGATTACAAAATAATGCGACAATTTAAAATGTGCCCATTTATATGTTTGAAATTTTGACGAATGATTTATTCAATACGCTCTATTCATGATCTTATACATAAAACCCATTTCTCGGGATTATTACACCCGGGTGCTTTTCCATTTCTTCTTCTACCAGATCAACACCCAAACCAGGGCGATCACTTAATTGCAAGTGACCATTCTTTACCATATCTTTTATGGGGTTTGTAATCACTGTATCTCTCCAGGCTACATCATTAAACATAAATTCCTGGCGGAAGAAATTTGGCACTGATGCACAAACATGGGCGCTTGCTAAAGTTGATAATGGCCCGTTAGGATTATGCGGCGCTAATAGAACATTATACGCTTCCATCATGGTTGCCATTCGTTTCATTTCCGACGGGCCGCCGCAACGGGTGATGTCGGGCATCATGATGTCACAAATATTTTTCTCTAATACCGGCCGGATACCATGACGGGTATAATGCCTTTCACCCACACAGATAGATACATTAGAAGGAATTCGTTCACGCATGGCCCGTAAAGTATCGGCACTTTCAGGGCCTGCAGGTTCTTCATACCAGGTTATATCCAGCTCTGATAAACGCTGAGCCATTTTAACTGCCACACGATAATTAAGCATGGCGTGGGTTTCGATCATGATATCAAAGTCAGGCCCCACCGCATCACGAACAGCTTTGCTAACATTAAATGCTAAATCCTGTTGTTCGGCAGTCAATGTTAGGTTAGAAGATAAATCTTCGCCATATAAATAATTGGTATGTGCAAACGGATCAAACTTCAATCCTGTGAAACCAGCGTCTTTTACTTTTTTTGCCTGTGCAGCATAATCACTTTTATTATGCCCGCCACCGGTGAACCAATAATTGGCATACAACAAAATATCTTTTCTGAAAGCCCCACCCAGCAATTCATAGCAAGGTGTGCCCAATACTTTTCCTTTCAAATCAAGTAATGCCATATCAATACCACTGATGGCACACATGCTGGCACCAAAAGGCCCCATCCAGTTGAGATCACGATACAATTTCGTCCAGATGAAATCTGTTTTCATTGGGTCTAAACCAATGATGCGTTCACCAACATGCTTCGCTGCATGATACACAATGGGGCTGCCGGGCCAGTTGGTAGCTTCACCAACTCCGGTATGGCCGATGTCTGTATAAATTTTCAACAATGTCCAGTTGTATTTCACGCCTTCTACCAACCAAACTTTTACTTCTGTGATTTTCATGTTATATCTTTTATTGAGCGAATGCAATTTTTATTTCGTCCTCTATTACATCATCTTTTTTTAAAGGCTTATCCATAAGTTCGGCATGGCTGCGGAAAAAACCTTCGGCACCCATGTTGCTGTAGCCAGCTATCAATAACCTTATTTTATCACCGTCTATCCAGGAACGGGTATGTTGTGCACCATTGGAAGTTACTTTCAATGTATTGACGTTATCTGACAGGGCTACTTCATAAATATTCATTTTCGTAGACCGAAAATCATTGCTGCCCAAACCATTCCTGTCAAGCAACCAGGCAGTATCTGGTTGACTAAAAGGGCCTGCCGTACCTGAAACAGGATTACTGTTTATAGCCTTTGCTGTGCCACTTAACCGGCCAATATGATCTGCAGGATAATCATTCCGCTGACCTTCTCTTTTCCAGGATAAAGTGTTGAAATCAACGGGCAAAGCAAAAACCAAGCCCCACTGACGTGGATTAATTTCCTGTTTCATTTGGTAACGGTAATTGATTTGAACGGTTCTATCAGGATTGAAATGATACATCGTATAACCTTTAGTTTGAATCCCTACAGGACAATCGATGCAATGAATGTTGAAGAAAAATACAATGCTGCCCCACTTACCATTCACTACTCACCACTCACTATATT
>ODAK010008384.1_pt1 | contig 10334 bp, 8 predicted proteins | sample 1539591 | NCBI WGS metagenome assembly ODAK01 (sample SAMEA3539303, study PRJEB22396) | soil metagenome | biome: tundra; feature: field; material: soil | place: USA | collected 2010-05 | depth 0.15 m | reverse complement strand
TGGTTGGCCGCCACTCGGACAAGACGCGCGAACGGCGCTGGCACGTGATTGTGCCGTGTATCGTCGCGGCCATCGGTTTTGCTTTGTGCACCCAGGGGAATGGCAACCCGGTCCTGGTGGCGATCGGCATGAACATGGCGGTGGCGGGCGTGGTGACGGCCGTGCCGATGTTCTGGGCGCTGCCAACTTCTTTTCTTGGAGGCACGGCCGCGGCTGCCGGCATCGCTCTGGTGAATTGCACGGGCAACCTCGGCGGGTTCTTCAGCCCCGCGATTGTCGGCTACCTGAAGACCCATACCGGAACGTTGAACTCAGGGCTGTATCTGATCGCCGGATGCATGCTGGCATCGTCCATTCTGATTGTTGCGCTGGTTCCGGCGAAGCTGGTGAATCGTTGATTGCGACGGATGGGGTAAGATTTTTTGTGCTGGCTCAGGGGGAATCTGGTATGCCCGGTAATTTTGCGACGAAGCTTCCTTTTCGCTGGTTCAGCTTGGCTCTTCGCTCTCTGGTTGGCGCGGCCCTGCTGATGGCATTCGCGGGAGCCGTCGCTCAGCAGCCGGCAACCGTGCAAGGCCCCAGTGCACCGGGGTCTCAGACCGGCAACAACACCTGGACAGCGCCGCCGGGCTCGCAGATCACTGTCGATCGCCGGTCCGGCCGCTACAGCATCACCCTGCCGATCCAGCCGACCGACGGCTCGCGCGAACAGGCACTGCGTTTCGCCGACGGGGCCGCCCACCCCTATGCGGGCTCGGGACCGTACCCAGCCACGCGCGAGGAGCCGGCCTCGCTGGCGACGCACACCGTGTACAGGCCGGCGGACCTGGCCAAGACGGCAAAGCTGCCGGTGGTGCTGTGGGCGAATGGCGGATGCCGAAACACATCGGTGGAGTTCACGCGCTTCCTCGGCGAGTTGGCATCGCATGGGTATCTGGTTATCGCTGTCGGCCGCAGCAACATTCCATTCCTGGTGATTCACGGCAGCATCGCCGCGGTGGCGGACCAGAAAGACGCGAACGGAAATCCGCTGATCATCAGCGATCCGGCGTATATGATCAAGGGCCTGGACTGGGCCATCGCCGAAAACGCGCGCCGGGACAGCCCGCTCTACGGCAAGGTCGACACCGCGAAGGTCGCAACCATGGGGCAGTCCTGCGGTGGCCCGCAGGCCTTCAAGGCGGCCAAAGATCCGCGTGTCACCACGGTGGTCGCGCTGAACAGCAGCTTCCCCACGCGTAGCGCTCCTGACATGATTGGCCGGGTGGACGATGGCTGGCTGGCGGAGAAGCTCGCCATCCCCGCAGCGCTGTTCAATGGCGGTCCGGCAGACGGCGGCTATGCCGGGGCCGAGCAGTGCTACAAGGCACTGCCTTCCACGTTGCCAGTGCTGAAAGCCAGCCTGACGCCGGTCGGCCACACCGGTGCGTATCCGATGCCCGACCTTCGCTGGTCCACCGCGGTGCTGGCATGGCTCGACTGGCAACTGAAGGGCGACGCACGGGCGGTGCACACGTTTGCCGGGCCGGACTGCTCTCTATGCAAAGACTCAGACTGGTGGATCGATTCCGAGAACATTCCGTAGCATTCGATTGGGACGGTCAGGACGTTGAGAGGGAACGAGAGAATGACAAAGGGCTTGTACAAAGGGCTGACCAGTTACGGCGACGCCGACTTCTCCTGGTTTCTGCGCAAAGCCTTTATCAAGGCCGCGGGGTATTCCGACGACGCGCTCGATCGCCCGATCGTCGGCGTGACCAACACCTACAGCGACTACAATCCGTGCCACGGCAACGTGCCCGACCTGATTGAGAGCGTGAAGCGCGGGGTGATGCTCGCCGGCGGGCTGCCCATGGTGTTCCCCACCATCTCCATCGCCGAGAGCTTCGCGCATCCCACCTCGATGTTCCTGCGCAACCTGATGGCGATGGAGACCGAAGAGATGATCCGCGCGCAGCCCATGGACGCGGTAGTGGTGGTCGGAGGCTGCGACAAGAATCTCGCTGCGCAGGCGATGGCGATCGCCAGCGTGGATCTGCCCGCGGTGGTGCTGCCGACTGGGCCGATGCTGGTCGGCCACTACAAAGGCGAAGTGCTGGGCGCCTGCACCGACTGCCGGCGGCTGTGGGCGCAGCATCGTGCCGGCGCAATCGACGTTGCCGAGACGGAGTTGATCAGCGGACGGCTTTGCCCTTCGGTCGGCACGTGCAGCTCGATGGGTACGGCGAGCACCATGGCCTGCCTGGTCGAGGCGCTTGGCCTGGCGCTGCCCATGAGCGCCACCGCGCCCGCCACGCACGCCGATCGCCGGCGCATTGCCGAGGCCAGCGGCAAACGCGCCGCCGAGATGGCGCTCTCCGGCGCGCCCAAGCCAAGCGACCTGATCAGCGCTCGATCCGTGCGCAACGCCATGATCGTGCTGCAGGCGATTGGCGGATCCACCAATGGGTTGATTCACCTCACGGCAATCGCGGGCCGGGCCGGCGTGAAGTTCGATCTCGAGGCCTTTGACCGCCTGGGGCGCGAAGTCCCGGTGCTGCTCAACCTCAAGCCTTCCGGCGCGCACTACATGGAGGACTTCCACCACGCCGGCGGCCTGCCTGCGCTCATGCGCGAGCTTGGCGGGCTGCTTGATCTCGACGCACCCGGCGTCTCCGGCGGGACTCTCGGCGACGCCATTGCTGAGGCGGAGCAAGTGCCGGGGCAAGATGTGATTCGCGGCCTTGCGGCGCCGCTGAAGAAAGAGGGCGCCATCGCAGTGCTGCACGGCAACCTGGCCCCGCGCTCGGCGGTGATCAAGCACTCGGCCGCGTCGCCCAACCTGTTGCGCCACACTGGCCGTGCGGTGGTGTTCGATTCGCTCGAAGACATGGCTGCACGCATCGACCTGCTTGACCTCGACGTCAACGCCGACGACGTGCTGGTTTTGCGCAACGCCGGGCCGAAGGGCGCGCCGGGAATGCCCGAGGCGGGCTATCTGCCCATCCCGCTGAAGCTGGCCCGCCAGGGGGTCAAGGACATGGTGCGCATCTCCGACGCGCGCATGAGCGGGACGGCGTTCGGGACGGTGGTGCTGCACATCGCGCCGGAAGCGGCCGTGGGCGGTCCGCTGGCAATCGTGCAGACGGGCGACCGAATTTCGTTGGACGTCGAAGGCCGCCGCATCGAACTTCTGATCGACGATGCGGAGCTGCAACGCCGGCTGGCCGCGTGGAAGGCATCGCCACCGCATCGTGAAAGGCCCGCACGCGGCTACGCGCGGCTGTTCGAGGATTGCGTACTACAGGCCGATCAGGGGTGCGACTTCGATTTTCTCCAGCGCGAGGGGTGCGGCAAAGCTTCTCCGGCGCGGGAGGAATGCTCTAGACTTACCCCGCCGGCGAAATCGTAAGAGCTTTGATCCGAAGGGCAAACTCCGCATGGAAATCTCACGCCGTCTTCTCCTCGTTGGTTCTGCCGTCCTGGTTTGCCTGGCTGCGTCGACTATGGCTGCGGCACAGGGTGCGCCCGCGCCTGCACCACTGGCACCGCCCGTCGATTTGAAGTTCGACTTCAGCGCCGGCCCAGCCAGACCGGGGTACGTGCGGGTGGTTCCGACGGCGGTTTACGCGGATGCAATCGGATATGGATACGAACCCGGCGCGCAGGTGGCCACGGGCGACAACGGCCAGACTACGACCAGCGATAAGCCGTTTATGTTTTCCGCGAAGGCGCCGGAGGGCAACTTCAATGTGACGGTCACGTTCGGCGACTCTACCACCGCGACCACCACGACGTTCAAGGCGGAGTCCGGGCGCTTGATGCTGGAACGTGTTGAAGTCGCGGCGGGCCAGGTTGTAGAGCGCACCTTCACTACCAATGTCCGCACACCGAAACTGCCCAAGCTGCCGTTGAACGCAACCGGCCGCGAAGAGGTGAGTCTGGACCAGTTCGACGGCAGCAGCTCGCGCGATTGGGACGACAAACTGACGGTGGAAGTGGTGAGTCCGCACGCAGCGTTGCGCTCAATTGAGATCACGTCGGCGCCGAATGCAGCGACGATCTACATCGCGGGCGATTCGACGGTGACGGACCGGGACGGCGGCGGCGACGTGAGTTGGGGACAGTTGCTGCCGGTGTTTTTCAAGCCGGGGGTCGCGGTTTCGAACAACGCCCAGTCGGGCGAGACGATGAAGTCGTTTATGAATGCGCTGCGCCTGGACAAGATGCTGAGCACGATGAAGAAGGGCGATTATCTCTTCATGCAGTTCACGCACAACGATTCGAAGATCAGTTGGCCGCAGACCTACGTGGACCCGGAAACGACCTACAAGGCGTATTTGAAGGTATATATTGCCGAGGCCCGCCTGCGCGGCGCTACGCCGGTGCTGGTGACGGCGATGGATCGCGGCGCTCGCGGCACCGGAGCGCCTACGCATGGCCATGGCGGCTATCCGCAGGCGATGCGCGAGGTTGCGCAGGAGGAGCAGGTGGCGCTGATCGACCTGTACAGCATGAGCGATACGTTTTATGAATCGGCCGGTGCGGACGCTGGGAAGGTATTGGCGGATGGGACGCACTCGACTGCGTACGGCGGCTACGAGTTCGCCAAGTGCATTGTGATGGGGATCAAGCAAAACAAGCTCGACCTCGCCAAATTCATCGTGGACGGGTTCAAAGACTTCGATCCGGCACATCCTGACAGCGCCGCGGCACTGGACCTCGGCCCGCTTTTCAGCAGTGGCGGAGGCGGGCGTGGACCCCGACCCGGCGGCGCAGGGCCCACGGGAACTCCAGGCTCCCCGAATCCACCTGCCAATGCGAACCCCGGTCCGGGACCGCTCTGAAGCTCAGCCCGCCGAATCGTTGCTATCCTGAAGCAGAACGGGAATTGACTATGAAGCTCGACCATACCGCAAAAGGCGTTTACGCCATCGCTGTAACGCCATTCACGCCGGACGGCGCGGTCGACGTCGAGTCGGTGGATCGCATGACGGATTTCTATCTGTCCTGCGGCGTCTCCGGGCTGACGATTCTGGGAATGATGGGCGAGGCGCCGAAGCTTGATCCGGCTGAAGCGTTGGCGATCTCCAAACAAGTTGTCGGCCGGGCGAATGTGCCGGTGGTGGTCGGTGTCTCCGCTGCGGGCTTTGCGGCGATGCGTGCGCTGGCCCGCGGAGTGATGGATGCGGGAGCGGCCGGCGTGATGATCGCGCCGCCGCCCGCTCTGCGCACGGACGATCAGATCGTGAACTACTTCGCGCAGGCAGTGGCGGCGATCGGGACCGATATCCCGTGGGTCCTTCAGGATTACCCGCTGGCGCTGACGGTTGCGATGACGCCGAAGGTGATCCGCCAGATTGTGACGGACAATCCGTCCTGCGTAATGCTGAAGCATGAGGATTGGCCGGGCCTGGAAAAAATTTCGGTGCTGCGCGGCTTTCAGCGCGACGGGTCGCTGCGGCCGCTCTCGATTCTTTGCGGCAACGGCGGCTTGTTCCTGGACTTCGAGATGGAGCGCGGCGCGGATGGCGCGATGACCGGCTACGCCTTTCCGGACATGCTGGTCGACGTGGTGAAGCTGGCGCAGGAAGGCCGGCGCGAGGCGGCACACGATCTGTTCGACGCGCATCTTCCGCTGATCCGGTATGAGCAGCAGCAGGGGATCGGATTGGCGGTGCGCAAATATGTGCTGCAAAAGCGAGGCTCTATCGCGCATGACACGCAGCGCGTCCCGGCGGGCTGCCTTAGCGCGACGGCAAGAGCCGAGATCGACTATCTGCTTGGCCGGCTCGCGCGCCACGATCCGCGTGCGGGGTTTTAGCGCTACTGTAGGCTGAGAAGCCGTGCCGGATTTACCTTCGACATTTGATCGATGTCGGCCTGCGAAAGGCCCTGTTTCTTGAGGCCATCGAAGAGTAACTGCAATCCGTCCGGGTGGAGCGGGTTGGCGGGTTGCCCCATGTCGGAGGACAGGATGCAGTGCTCCACTCCGACGGCGCGAATTGCTTTCGCGTAGTCGGAAAAATCGAATTGCTTCGATGCGCCGATCAGGCCGTTGTAGACGAATTCGATGTAAGCGCCGAGCTGCGCGGCTTGCTGCATCTGCGGAATTGTCATCGAGGTTGGGGCCAACATCGCATGAGTGACAACCATCTGCTTGACGCCCTGCCTGCGCGACTCCTGAATGAGCAGCAGATCGTCCTCGGGCGAGTTGTGCCCGGTAGCCATCACGAGATCGTACTTGGCGATCATGGCGATGACGGCCTTCGTTTCAGGAAGAAGTTCGCCGTTGCGCGAGACGGCGACGTAGGGGCGGTCGACTTTCGAGGCGATGACCTGAGCGCGGGTGTCGTAGGTCGCCATCCAGACCAGCTTGCCCAGATGCCCGGTGGTGAGCGCCATCTTCTCGACCGCTGCGGGGTTCATGCCGCCTACGCTGAGGTTGAGGTCGATGCCTCCGAAGACCTGGATGCCGGGAACTACTTTGTGGACAAGATACGCATCCGACGCGGTGGGCGCGAAGTGATTCTTGAGGACGATGGCACGCATGCCGCGGCTTTCGGCGAGCTTCGCCAGATCGATGGCGTCGATGCTTCTCGGGGTTGAGTCGGGAGCCGTATGAACATGGATATCGATGACCCCGTCGAGGGGCTGGTTCTGGGCCGGCGCCTTGCAGGAGAGGAGAGCGCCGCAAATCAGGATTGCAACTGGAAGGGATTTCATAGCTGCCTTTCGGTAGAAGAGCAAAATGGCTAGATAAACTGCATATCACGGTGGACCTTATATTGGCGAATTCGAAATGAACGACTTTGCTTTCGCTATACTTTTCTGGCCTGTTCATTTCTGAACTCCGAGGGTCTCAATGTTTCTATTCAGCAATGGTCCGAATCACAAGCTACAAACCGTACGACGCCTCTCGCCGTGCGGGGGCGCCATCCTTTGGGTTGTCTGCACTACGATGGCCGTTGCCCAAGCGCCTGCGGCGCCCCAGCCAGGCACGCCACCGGTGCGCTCGCAGTTCCATGAGCCGGCCGGGATGGACTTTAGCGACCACACCGGCTTCACGCAGATCTTCGACGGCAAGAGTCTTGCGGACTGGGAGGGCGATCCCACGGTTTGGCGCGTGGAAAACGGAGCGATTGTTGGTGAATCCAGCAAAGACAACGTTGTCTACAACGCGTACATCTGGCGCCGCGACCTGGCAGCGAAGGACTTCGACCTGAAACTTGAGATCAAGTGCGAGATCGCCGGGGGCAGCGGCATTCAATACCGCAGCCAAACCGGCCTGCCCTGGACCAAGCCGCTGCACCCAGGAGAAAAGCGCAATCTGGACTGGATGATGACCGGCCCACAGGCGGATTTCTGGTTCCCGGTGAACCCGCTGCATGCTTCCTATTCCGGCCAGTTCTACTCGGAGAACACGCCGCTCGGGATCGTCGCGTGGCGCGGGGAAGTAGTTAACTCTGCTGCTGGGGCAGGTCCACAACTCGTCGGCGCCATTGGCGATCGCAGCGCGCTGGGAGGTTACGTCAAGATCAACGACTGGAACCAGTACGAGATCATCGCGCGCGGCGGCACCATGATCCACATCCTCAACGGCCAGTTGATGGCGGTACTCATCGACGACGATCCGGCTTCCTCCAACAACCAGGCGGGCAAGATCGGTATCGAACTCGAAGGCACTCCGGCGAAAGTCTCCGTGCGCAATGTCTGGATCAAGAAGCTGAACTGAATTGGGAGCGATGCCGGTTAAAAGTGCATTCCGCCGCCGCAGATCAGGACTTCGCCGGTGACGTAATCGGACAGTGGGGAGCAGAAGAAGAGGACCGCGCCGGCGGCCTCCTCAGGAGTACCAAGGCGTCCCAGGGGGCAGACACTCTTCAGGGATTCCAGCAGGGATGGCTGAACGCCGAGCCGGATGTCGTGTCCATGCATCTGCAGGTTGGCATTGGGACCGTCCAGGGATTGCACCAGCCGGGTCTCGATGAGGCCAAATCCAACCGCGTTGACGTTTACGTTGTAGCGGCCCCACTCCTTGGCCAGGGTTTTGGTCAGGCCGATGACACCGGCCTTCGCTGAGGAGTAGCCAGCTTGTCCGGGATTGCCATCGGTCCCGGAGATGGAGGTGATGTTGACAACCTTGCGCATCACCCGCCGGTTGTTCGCCGCCTCGCTTTTGGCGGCTTCGCGGATGTAGGCGGAGGCCGCGCGCAGGATGCGGAACGGCGTGACCAGATGGATGTCCAGCATGGCCTGGAACTGCTCGTCGGTGGTCTTCTGGATCACGCTGTCCCAACTGTAGCCGGCGTTGTTGACGATGATGTCGATAGCACCAAATGCGCCCAGAACGGCCTGCACGACCGCCTCCGGCGTCGACGGGTCAGTGAGGTCTCCGGTTACGTGGCGGATGCGGTCTGGTTGGCCGAGATCGGCTTCCGCCTCCAGCAAAAGGGCTTCGTCCATATCGTTCAGCATGACGTTGGCGCCTGCCGCCGCCAGGCGTTTCGCAATCGCGCGGCCAATGCCTCGGCCCGAGCCGGTGACAAGTGCGGTCCGGCCCTGCAATGTGAACGGCGACTGCGGTGCTTCGGCAGCTACGGCCGGCTTGCCACTCACGGGTGCGGTCCGGTCTTCCAGCGTAATGGACATCTCTTCGGCATTCCCCCTTGTCGCAGTTGCCCGCGACAGCAAACTCGGCGCTGTGGTCCTGCACCGAATTATATGCACTGCAGCATGCTCCGTATATGCAATGCGGGAGACAGCCTAACGGTCTCCTAGGGAAGCTTCGCGGCGAGTTTAGCAGCCTGGGAAGCAGCTTCCTGAGGGCCGGGAAGGTTGGCATAGCCCCCCAGATAACGCCCCTTGCGAAAGATGCAGATACCGTCCAGATACGGCGCCTTTGCCTGGAATGCTTGGTCGCCGACCGATGCGGTGGAAGCGCCGTCAAAGCGCTCGCGGAGCTCTTTCAAGACCCCTGCGGCGGTTTCCGGTGTAGCCTCCGGCACGATGAACGCCTGCCCTTGCTTGTAGGTGGCCACGTAGCCGCGTTTGAGCTGCTTGAGGCCCAGCACACTTTCGGGGACCAAACGGATGGAGGCGAGGTTCTCCTGGGGAAACCAGGCCAAGGCCTCCGGGGGAGTGTCACGACCTTCAAGGCGCTGCTCTATGCCGGTTACGAAAGCCCTCAACTCCGCGGTGTGGTCGCCGCTCGGATTGGAATCGATGGCGACCATTTCAACGTAGTACTTGCCCTTGGCGAAGAGAGCGCTCTGGGGTTGAATCTGGCCGCCCATCCCGATCCTGGCGATGGGGAGTCTGGGGTCAAGGTTGGAGGTGAAGACGCCGTATGCCGAGTCGGCGTCGCTCATCTGAGAGACGTCGATGGTCAGCGTGCTCGCTCCCGACTTGCAGGTGATTCCGTCCATGCGCACGAAACCGTAGATCAGGTAACCTTCTGCGCCGCCGTCCTTATAGTCGTAGAGGTTGTCGGGGGTGTACTGGCGCTTCGGCTCGGACTGTGCCCAACCGGGCGCGAGTTGGCAACTGAGGCGGTCCTGAGCGTGGGCCACTCCCGCGGCGAGCAGGATTGGCAGCAACGCGAGTTGGCTGGCCCTCATGCGAACAATTCCTGTGCGCGGGCCATCCGGCTCGACACCTGGACGCCGAAAGGACACTTCACCGTGCACTCGGTACAGTCACTGCAGCGGGCTGCGGCCTGCGTGGAGGGTAACTCGAGGAATTTCTCCCGCCCGAGGGCGAACTGGCCGTAGCCATCGGCATAGGTGAGGAAGCGCAGCACGTCGGCGACCGGCAAGCCCTGCGCGCAGGCGCCTTCGCACTTGCCGCACATGCGGCAATAAAGCGGCTGGATGAGTTCCAGGTGCGCGGCCAGCAGCTTGTGGTCGTCGTCGGAGAGCGGACTCCCCATGGCCTTGAGGTTCTGCTCCAACTGGTCCATGTCGGTCATGCTGGGGACGGTAGTGGCGACGTTGGGATGGTTGACGACCCACTTCAGCGCCGCCAACATGGCGCCATTCTGCGCGAGCTTCCGGTTGCGAGAGCCTCCGGCCATGACCTTCATCGCGACCACGCCCATGCCGGCCTTGGCGGCCGCATCGATGGCCTGCTCCATGGCTGGATCCATGGAGAAGTTGAAGGCGGTCAGGACCACGTCGAAGACACCCTTCTGCGCCATCCAGGGCAGCAGTTGCTGCTGGCCGCTGTGGGTGCTGATGCCGACGAAGCGCGCCTTGCCCTGCTGCTTAGCGAGCTCAAGCGCCTCGATCATGTCGTCATGAATGTCGGCCGGGCTGTTCTTGCCGTGGAGATACCAGATGTCGACGTCGTTCGTG
>ODAK010008383.1_pt1 | contig 10334 bp, 7 predicted proteins | sample 1539591 | NCBI WGS metagenome assembly ODAK01 (sample SAMEA3539303, study PRJEB22396) | soil metagenome | biome: tundra; feature: field; material: soil | place: USA | collected 2010-05 | depth 0.15 m | reverse complement strand
ACCACCGAGATCTACACTCTTTCCCTACACGACGCTCTTCCGATCTATCCCATCGTTTCCGGATAAAAGTGCGCGCCTGACATGCCGTTGAAATGCACGAAGTCAATTCCGGCTTCCCTGGTCCGGTCGCTGAAGATCTCTTCCGGCGTCGGCGGCAAGGCGAACGCACTCCCGCGGCTGAGAGCCGAAGCGGCTCCCATCTTGACGAAGCCGCGGCGGCTGATGCGATCGCTCATGACGTTGTTACCCGGAACTCCCTCACTGAACTCAAAAGCCGCACCTTATATCTCTCTGCCGGAGGTCGTCGGCACTGGCAAAACTCTCATCATCGCGATGCACACGGCGATTTCGCGTTCCGAGCCAACACGTCTAGAATAGCTCCCTTGTGGCGATTTGTTTTTGCATCGTTCTGAATTGCCTCCCGTTCAGATCTCCTTTCACCTGCTTCGCACTTCAGAACGTGGACGAAAGTCCGTGCGGCGGCGGAGAAGTCGCCGCCAAAAAGACCCGCAACAGGAGAGTGGCATGTGACGCCACCTGAGCTGAATACTTCCCTGCCTGGAACTGCACTTCCTCATGCGTCCACAGGTTACGTGCGTGCGCCGGGCTTTCATGAAGCTGAAGATCACTGGTGCTGATCGTCGCAGTCGCTTCCGACGGTCCCAAGTTAACTACCGCTACGGCAACTCCTCCATCTGCCAACGGCTTGATCCACGTCTCGAGATTTCCCGTTCGCATAGGGGAGGCCTGTTTGCCCAACGGGTCCTGATCAACCGCGATCACTTCTTTGTTCAAGAGGGTGGCCTTCGTCTCCTCTGTCATCTTTTGGAGATCGTTGCCGGCCAGCAACGGAGCGGCCACGGTGGCCCATAGACTCATTTGCGTGCGGTATTCATCACGAGTCATGCCGCCGTTACCGATCTCAAGCATGTCTGGATCATTCCAATGTCCCGGACCGGCAAAGCGAGCGAACGCCGCCTGCTTGTCGAGATTGCCGATCATGCTGTCCCAGGTGTCGCGGATATCGTCGGTTGTGCGCCACAGATTGCCACTGACGTCGGCGCCCCAATTTTCAACATCATCTCTGCCGTATTCGCATAGGCTGTAAACAATCCCCCGGCCGCTGGCCTCAAGGGCATCTCCCATCCTCTGGTAGACTGTGCGGATCTGGTCGTCCCGGTAGATCTTTTCTGCACTGCACCAGTCGTATTTAAGGTAGTCGATGCCCCATTTCGCGAACGTATCCGCATCTTGCTGCTCGTGACCATAGCTGGTTGGATATCCCGCGCAATCATAAGGTCCCGGCGACGAATAGATGCCGATTTTCAATCCCTTTGAGTGGACATAGTCGGCAAGCGCTGCTATGTCCTTGAACTTCTTGTTTGGCAGCAGATGTCCCTCGCTATCGCGACTGCCTTCCCAGGTCCCGTCGATATTGACATAGATGTAGCCGGCATCCCGCATCCCGCTCGAAACCAGCGCATCGGCTACAGCCCGAATATCTGCCTCGCTTACATTCTCCCCGAAGTAATTCCAGCTATTCCATCCCATCGGAGGAGTCTTGGCAAGTCCGTTGTATGGCAGCTTGTGAAGCGGTGGGGGTGCGATGTATTCAACCTTTGGAATCTCGTCTTGCGGTAATGCAACCTTTGCAATGAAAGGGCGCCCGAACATCAGCCCCTTCAGTTCTTCGTCAGCCACATCTCCAATGAGAGAAGGCGTTCTTTGGTCCCATGCAAAGATTTCGAAGTGTTTTCCGACCATTGTTCCGTGTATGTTTGTTTTTCCGGTCAGACTCTCAAAGGTTCCCGAGATCTGGCTTCCTTGCTTATTCAGCACAATCACTGCCTGTTCGCGCTGGCCATTCCACAATTCCTTGCCATAGGTAACCCACCGGCCAGTAATGCCTTGGCCATAGGCACAGCCGATGAACAGCATTGATCCGAGGGACAGGCCACACACTCGAAGGCTGGCCCCGTACCCCTTATCCACGATTCGCCAGTTCTTTTTTCTCACCATCTTCCTTTACCAGCAAGTCAATTTAGAAATGGCCGTGCCCGCAGCGAACTTCTAGTGATAAACCCTGATGTAATCCACATACATGTCCACAATGTTGCCGTAACGGGACAGATCGCTGGGCCACCCGCCTCCAGTCGCCAGATTGACCATGAAATAAGTTGGGTCCTTGACAGCAAGAGGCGAAGCAGGCACTCGCAGCACTTCGACGTCATCGAGATAGAATACGAATTGGTCTGGCTTTACGAGCAACCCGTAGGTGTGAGGCGTATCCGCCCATCCGCCGCCTGCGCCGGATTTTCGCATATCGATAGGATTTGCCTTATCAACGATACCAGCGGATTGATATCCCCACATATGTGGAGTAACCATATAGGTTGTAGGCGCATTGGGACTCTTGGGACCGTCGCCGCCGTATGCCTCGATGATATCCAACTCGTCACTCTTGTCGCCCCACTTGCCGTCTTTGAATTCATCGGTCATCGTCCACCACGCAGGCCAGGTGCCAATCGCATCCGGCGCGATGAAGCGGCACTCCATGTAATAGGGGGCCTTTACTGTAAACCCGGTGCCGTCTCGCGAATTCACCGAAGAGATCAGCCCAGTCGTGTTACGCAATCCATTGGCGCGGATGATTAGGTAGGAGTCCCGCTGGTAGAACGGTCCGTCTGGCGTAGGATCGGTAAACGGAATCTGGCTGAAGTCGAGGCCGTCCGGCTTATGGGCCCCGTATCGTTTTCCGAAACCCGTGCCAGAGATCGAAAGAGGACCATCAAAGTCGTCCTCGAACACAAGCGACATGCCGGCCGCTCCAGGTGGGCTTGTTTTAGGGACGCCTTCGTTCCAGACGATTCCACCTGTGTTGTAGAGCTGAAGATAGCAGGTATCGACGTAGCCGTCAGCAAGACGTGTTCCGGCAATGCGCACGGTAACTGGTCCATGCGGATACCGGTCCGCTTGAAAGTCGAAAGCCCCCGTTCCTTTGCTGTCAAGCGGAACAGCGGCAACATTCGAATCAGTGCCGTACTTGCCGCCAGGCAGCCAGCTTTTTACTTGGAGAGGACTGCGATAACCCGGTGCGCTGACGTGGATGGTCGCGGTTCCATGCACGTCGGACCGATAGTCCGGGGAAGTTACGCCAATCAATTGCGCCCCGGCTTGCGGCACAAGTGCAATCGTTGCAACCGAAACGATGAGATCGATTACCCGAATTGTCTTACGCATTGGATGCTCCTCGAATTCCGTCGTGCGTCAGTTCGTTAGCCCTCGGGCGTTGGGGCTCAGTCCTTTGCCGCAAAGAGCGAGAAACGCAGCACCCGCGGTGAAGCCAGTCGAGCGCCTGCCTCTCGACTCAATGACTCTCGTTGTGCTCCTTCGGTTGATTCCAGGTTCCAACGAAACTGTGCTTGCCTGCAGGAATCGTCACGATGATTGCCCCGCCTTCTTCCATAGCGGGTTTTGTGGCGCGGCCATCAACCGTCATCGTCGTTGGCCTGCCCGCAAAATCGTGGATGGTCACATTGGCTGGCCTGAGGGTGTCGATATTGAACGATAACGAGACGGACTCCGAACGGTAGTCCCGGAACACCACTCCCGCGTTCGCTTCAATTTCCATTTTGCCGTCACGTTCGATTGCCGTTCGATTCGGTCCGATCGTGACTCTGTATTGATGGCGGTCCCATCGAACATTCGAAAGAACCGCCTCTTTGGGAGGATTCAAGGCGCCGAATCTCAGCCCATCCCAGGGAGTTTCATCAATAAACTGTTCCAGCGGAATGAGGCACAATAGTGTTCCCCATGTGTAGTGAGGATCTCCGCCGGCGGTTCCACCCCATGGGGAGTAGTTTTCATCGCTGTGCTGGTTTCTCTGCCAATCGCTCTCAAACAGGTCATAGCTTTTCTCTGCGAATTCGAGTGCTGTCCCATCCTGACCGTAGCGATTGAGCCCTTCGTAGACCAGGTAATTTGTCGGACCCCAAATATCGCCGCGCCAGTAGTATTGCTCCTTGAACGCTGGGTCATTTCGCGAGATTGTCGGAATGACGTACTGCCCCCAGAATTCATCCGGATTCAGCAGGTGGCCTTTGATCATTCGTTCTGCTTGTTGTGGAGTCGCCACACCGGCAATCAACGGATAGAAGTTAGTCGGCGAGAGGCGTCTTGAGAATCGGCCGTCCCAGTAACGGTTTTCGAATATGCCGTCCTCGTCGTTCCACAACTTCTGGGTCGCTTGTTTTATCCTTGCGTAGTCAGCGGCGAAAACCCGCTGGTCTTCCGGCTTGCCCAGGATTTCAGCAATTTTCCCCATGCATTCTGAATCGAGCGCATAGAGAGCGCTCAATCCGACATCGTCAAGATCCATCGTGTAGGTGCCCGGATCGAAGCGGACGTCATCGTACATTGGGCTGTCGTCCATGCCGCTTTCGTATTTGGCGGTCTGGAGATTGCCCCGCCCACCTAGTGCAGGCAGAGATCCTCGGTCGCTGCCCCACTCGAGCAGTCCATCGCGGTTTCCATCTCTCTCGGGTTGCCCATCACCGCGGTCGCGAAACCACCACTCGTGCCATCGTTTCAGCCGAGGGTAGGCCCACTCAAGAAGATTCAGGTCCCGATTCTTCTCGTAGTTCTTCCACACAACATAGGAACCAACAGGGGGCTGAGAGCGATCGGGGCTTGAGCCCGATCCACCCACCACATTTGGTACAACGCCATCAGGACTTTGCGACCCCAGAATCGCACGCACCGCGGCTGAGCTCTGATCCGCGTCCTCCAAGTTCGTCAGCAAAGCTCCAAAGAAACAATCCCACTCGCCAACCACCCACCCGCCGAAGATATGTGCCCATCTGCGACTGATGCTTGGAAATTCGAGATCGAGGGACGGCACATAGAGCGTGTTCCAAAACATTGTGTTGCCGATTGGATCGGCCGCACCACTGAATAGCCCCTCGACATGCGGCCGCGACTCTTCGTACCGCCTGGCATTGTGCTCCAGGATCTCGTCGATTCTGCCAGGAGCTAACAGGTCCTTTGCCCGGTTGGACAATTGCAGCGAATCCCAACCCGCCGCAGCCACAAAATGGACCCGCGAGCCGTCTTGTCCTTCAATCTCAATGCCGGCCGCGCCATTGAGCTCAGCGTCGCCGATTCGATCGGCTTCTGTGTCCGACGTGACGGCGTGCTGGCTGTTTGCATTTGTCAAATCGCCCGCATCCATCAGTGCTCGAATCTGCGCCACGTCATGAAAGGTCGCAGCCCCAAGAAGAGGACGATCGGCTCGCACAAGGAAACGGGCGGCGGTGCCAATGTGGCCGTCGATGTAATGCGCGCCGGCAATCTCGCTCTTGTCTGCCCCTGTATGGAACAGTGCCGTGGACGATGCTTCAAAGGGAGAATACGCCTCGATCACCAGGCGTGTTCCGGAGCGGGCAGTCAGCCGGCCAACAACCGTGGTTTCGTCAACTCGTGCCCACTCCAGAGTAATGGGCGAAGTTTGCGGCGCGTGTCGCCAGCTCACCGATGCGTAGGAACTATCCGGCGCATGGGGCCCTACCGCGTCTACGGCTTCAAAGACGCGATCTCCATCAATGAACGATCCGCTCTTTGATCCCACCCGGATCGCAAACGTAAGCCGTTCGTTATAAGCCGTACCGTCGAAAACAATGCCATTCCACGCGTCCGGATCGAATGCTCCGACATGGATTGTGTCGAATTTGTCCTTTGATTTTTGAGCGTGCCCTGCAAGATTGGGCGCAGCGATGAGCATTACGAGAATGAACTGAATCAGCGTCTCGTGACCGCGAGAATGATTACGACCAACCATGATCTTCAGCCGCGTTATCTTCATTTCATTGCTTCTCCCGACATCGACGGCGGTGCATCTGCCAGAGCGCTTCCCCACTGCTTGTTGGGGTGGTCGCCCATTTCGAGAACAAGAGTTCCGCCATGGTCAATTTCAGAGTGTAAAAACCATGGCCTGCGAAGCGGCTTCCCATTCAGAGTGGCTGACTGGATGTACTTGTTCTGAGCCGATACGCGATTGGCGACGATGGTAAATTCCTTGCGGTTGCCCATGCGAATGACCGTTTTGGCGAAAATAGGGCTGCCGATCTCATAGACCGGACTGCCGGGGCAGACCGGATAGAAACCCATGGCGCTCAACACGTACCAGGATGACGTTGCGCCGCCATCGTCATCGCCTGGGATTCCCAGCGGACCGTCTCCGTACCAGACATCCATGAGCTGGCGCACTCGCCGCTGAGTCTTCCATGGCTGCCCGGAAAAATCGTAGAGATAGGGGATATGGAAGCTCGGTTCGTTGCCCTGCGCATACAAGCCGATCAAGCCGGTTGCATCAGGGAACTGGCCGAGAAATTCATATTTCGAGTTACCATACTGCTCGACAAACAGTTGGTCGAGCTTTGCATTGAATTGATCGCGACCGCCAAAGAGCCGGATCAAACCGGCGACATCGTGTTGCACTCCGAAGGTATAAATCCATGCGTCGACCTCGGTAAAATAATCGCGGCCGCCCAGTCCGCCACCTCGCTTTGGATCGAAATGCGCAACCCATTCACCATCTTCGCTGCGAGGGGCCATAAAACCAATCCTGGGATCGAAGACGTTTTGATAATTCGTCGCGAGCTTCTTGAAATAGGCGACATCCTGCCCCTTGCCAAGCGCGCCGGCTAACTGCGCAACCGCCCAGTCGTCGTAGCTGTTTTCGATCGTGACGGAGACCCCTTGGCGACGTTCCCAGCCAACCTGCGGTATGGTCTCCTTCTCGCCCCATGCCAAGGCTGGAAAGAACCCTTTATCCAAGTAAACCCGATCGACGCTCGTGAGCGGCCCGCGGCTCCATGGGATCATAGTTGCCTCTGTAGCGTTCTTGCGCATGGCAGAGTACGCTTTATCGACATCAAAGTCGTGATAGCCTTTGGCAAACGTGTCAAGAATCAACTGAGCCGCATGATGACCGATCATTACTGCTTGCTCCCCCGCCACGGAGGGGAATGAAGGCAACCATCCGCTTTGCTCATACATGCAGAGATACGAGCGAACCATGTCCTCCTGCTGATGCGCATTGAGAAGGAGTTGGAGCGGATGCAGCGATCTGTATGTGTCCCACAAGCCGTCGTCGACATAAAAGTCGTGTCCATCCGCGTCGTGGACGGCATGATCGTAGCCGCTGAAGTAACGGCCATCCTCGGTTATATCTGTCATGCGGCCAAGCGAGCGGTAAAGAGCGGTGTAGAAAATGGTGCGCTGGCGATCGCTTCCACCTTCGATCCGGATGGCGCCTAATGCTCGATTCCAGGCGGTGCGGGCCGCGGCCTTGACACCGTCGAAATCCCATCGAGGAATCTCCCGATCCAGGTTGCGGTGCGCCTGTTCGACACTTATATAAGAGAGGCCAACCCGAACGCCGACCTGCTCCCCAGGAGTTGTGGCTCGGTCTGCGATGAACTCGACGCGGTCGCCGGATATTTCCTTATCGTGCACAACCTTTCCATCTTTCAAAGTTTGCCAGGAACTCAGCGGCGTCGAAAACTCTGCATAAAAATATGCTCTCGTTTCCTTTCCCGTCTCCGGAGCCGGGCCAATCGGCGGATCGACCCTCTCGCTACCTCCGACCGCGCTGTCGCCAAAGACAATCAGATTGGCCTTCTTTGTGAGACTCAACAGGAGCTGCGAATGTTTACCGGCGGGATAAGTGAACCGGTAATATGCCGATTCCGGCGTCGCGGTCAGTTCAGCCTTGATTCCCCAGGTGAGGAGATCTGCCTCGTAGTAATAAGGCGTCGACACTTCAAAGTCGTGATCAAATTCCGATGCGAAATCATCGGGAACAGTACTGGCCTGTCCCTCGGAGGCCATCAGAAGCGCCGGCCCGACTGGAAAACCAAATATCTTGTCTGCGAGATATCGGTCCGTAATCCCCGGCGTTGTAACCGGGGCAAGGCTGGCCATGCCATGCGGATATTGAACCAGCGGAATGGTCGCGGAAAGTAACTGGCCGATGGTGCCAATGTTCGGTGCAATGTAATCGACAGGTTCTTTCACACGCTGCGCAGTTCCTGATAGGGTAACGCCGGCAAGAGTGCCCAACATAACCAACGCAACTACCTTTTGCCTCGTGGTCATTACTTTTTGTCCCCTCGTATGAGACTGAGTCATTCGCCTCTAGAAAACTCCCGGCAACTTAGCCGAGTTTTACGGAAAGCTAGCCATGCCTGCTGGTCTCGAGACGTGTCAATCGCAAGGACGGCAAGGTCACTTGGCTCCGATCACTTTTCTGCAGGCAGCGGACCTCCAGTGCACGGACCGCAATGGATTTGGATCCACCTTCCTGGGCCAGAGATATGGCTTCTTGACCAAATCGCGCCAAAAACACTTCTCCTCAAGTGCGGATCTCCTCACCACCGTTTCCGTCGCCGACAGCTCATTCTCAGCTCAAAGTACATGCGGGGTAGGTTCCACATCTATCGGCTGGCCGAAGTCGGCGTTCCAGCATCAGGGCGAATCGCGCCCGCTCGAATGGACCTAATGCTGACGCGACTCCGCAATTTCAAGGCGACGCAGCGCAGGATACATTTGTTCAATCCACCTTGCGGCAGCGATCATGCTTGCTGCTCCGGCTTGGCGTACGGTTACCCACTCAGGTTTGTCTCCAAACGGTGAATGGGAATTCTCGGCGGTGCAGCCAATCGAATTCCAGCATGGACTCGAAACGTCGCCGGCGCCTTGTTCGTCGATGATCTCTCTCGCCGTGCGAAGGATAACCCCTCCGTACTGCTTTGGATTCAAAGGAACAACAAATTTGCCCCACCAGTAGCACCCGAAGCCATTTACGTTGGTGTCGAAAAGGTTCATCACTACCGTGCCCGATCCCTTGGCTGCTTTTTCCACATAGCCGTCAGGATAGATGCGGGTAAATGCATCCGCTGCCCGAACAGCCCGGGCTCTGAAATCTCTGAATTCAGGATTGACCTGGCTGATATCGCCTCCAGCCTTTTCCGCCTGCTCAAACATTGCATAGGCTGCGGTCATCATCATATGGGGCGAGGTAAACAGGTCGTGCTTCAGTGTGCATTTGGCGTCAGAAGGCGGCGTCTTGTCACCAAATCCAAAGTTGCATTCTTCTTCGAACAAATCCCGCGCAACGCCGAATTCGGCCCCTGCGATGTTCAATCGTCCTCGGCCGGTGCTGTGGAGATAGTTCTCAACAAAGTTGTAGTACTTCGATGCGATCACGAGGCAGGTTTTTGCCTTCTGGGCGTCAATAGCGCGCAGCGCATCAAAAATGCCAAGAGCGCCAATGATCTGAGCAGCCATGTAAATGGAATAGCGATCCTGGTGGTCGTAGTACATCAATCCGCGCGAATTTCGTTGAAAGTCAACGGCCCACTGTTTGTCCAGATTGATCAGGGTTTCGTACGCGACATCGAGGAATCTTTCTTTCCGGGCATACTGATAAATCTGCAAGTACAGATTCACGATCCAACCGGAGTCGTCACACCAAATGGAGAAATGAGAAGGAGGCTTTCCGATCGACTCATGCTTCACCAGGTCCCACCCCGGCCAGGTCTGACAGAGCGCCAGGTTGTCTTTCCCGCTGTATGTGTGCTCGATCCAGTCAGAAAACTCTGTGACAACCTTCAGATATCTCTGTTGACTGGTGGCCTCGTAGTTGATGATGGCGCTCTGGATCGACTGGGTACCTTGCCAGCCGTTTTGGTCCGGAGTTAGTCCTGTATCCTTTGGGTTTCTCCAGAAATCTACGCCGGGCGGCTGACAGGTAGAGTTTGAAACCAAATAATCGAACACGCTGTCCGCAGCGGAATCGATCGAAATCGAAGCAGAAGTTTTTGGCAGCGACGCGGTGCCGGCGGGCGCCGCACAAGTTGCCGCTCTCGTCAGATCTGGCACCTTTAGCAGGTAGCCTACGGAAAGACACATAGCGGTCCGAAGGACTTTGCGGCGCGATAACTCGGACATGATCACCCTTGTATGAATGAATTGATAAAACCGTTAGGGGATGGGATCAGAAAACGATATGGAGGAAAAGTCGCGGAGGGGCATATGAAAGCCCCCTTTCCAGCTTCGAATCCCCGAAGAAAAGCGTGTCCCTTCATTGAATTGCTGGGCAGGGTCCGAGCGTCTCCATCGTGTACACGCTCCCTGCCGTCAAGCTGTTGACCGTATTTCGGTAGTTCCTGACTATTAATCTTCGAGAAAAGGACGGGCGCCGTGCTGCGCCCGTCCAATGGTTAAAAGATCACAAACTACCACTCGAACCGCGCGGCGAGCTGGCCCACGCG
>ODAK010008382.1_pt1 | contig 10335 bp, 10 predicted proteins | sample 1539591 | NCBI WGS metagenome assembly ODAK01 (sample SAMEA3539303, study PRJEB22396) | soil metagenome | biome: tundra; feature: field; material: soil | place: USA | collected 2010-05 | depth 0.15 m | reverse complement strand
ATGTCCTTCTCCCGGAAGCGTCCCGAACACCACTGGTTTGCCCGGCTGAATGCGTGCCCCCGTCATATGAAACTCAGCGCCTTCCGACGCAAGCACCTGCTCCACGAGATCATATTTCCCCATCGACACGCCGCCCGAGAAGAGCAGCAACTCCGCCGACTTCGCTTCGTGTATTGCGTCGCGGATCGAATCTTCGCGATCGCGAGCAATCGGCAACACCAGCGCCTCACCACCCGCCCGCACCACCTGTGCTGCCAGGGAACAGCTGTTGGAGTTGCGGATCTGCGCCGCGCCCGGCCGCTCGCTCACCTCCACTAACTCATCGCCGGTGGCCACGATGGCGACCACTGGCTTGTGAAAGACCTTAAGCGCATCCTTGCCCACCGAAGCCGCAATTGCAATTGCTGCCGGATTCAAGCGGCTCCGCGACGCCAGTAGTAAATCCCCCGCGTGTGCCTCAACTCCGCGCGGCACGTAATTCTCACCACTCTTTACCGCACGCTCGACGACAACCGATGCGCCATCCCGCCGCGTATATTCCACCATCACGATCGCATCCGCGCCCCCAGGCAACGGTGCGCCGGTCATGATCTCCACCGCTTCTCCCGATTGCACATGAGAAGCGCTCGCCGCTCCCGCCGCGATTTCCCCAATCACCTTCAGCTTTCGCGGAACGACGGCGACATCGGAAGCGCGCACCGCAAAGCCGTCGCGAGTCGCTCGCGCAAACGGTGGAAAGTCTCGATCTGCGTGGATCTCTTCCGCGAGCACGCGCCCATCACAATCCAGCAGCGTCATCTCTTCGATATCGGGTAACGTCAGCTGGGATGCGTATCTCTCGACGAGCGTGCAAGCCTCCTCGAATGAGAGAACTTTGGAGTTCGGTTCCATGCAAAATTCGATTCTAGACCTTCTCTACAACTTCGCTCACAGCTCCGCATTGCAAAAAGAAAAGAGCGGCCGCGGCCGCCCTTTTCTAGCCCAACCAAATTTACTTCTTAACCGGCTTGCCCGACTTCTTCTGCGAGCCGTAGCTCGTCGTCACCGGCGCGCCAATCGTCTGCAACATCTGCTTCGCCGGATCGGCATACTTCCCATCCGGAGCCAGTTCCAGGTACTTATTAAAGGCCTCCGCGGTTCCGGCTGGCGCTTCGAACTTGCCATCTGCACCGGTCTTCGCCTTGCCCACCATGTTCACGCCCTTCCAGTAATAGGCATCGGCTTTCGTCGGGTCCGCGGCAATTACTTTGTCAAACGCCACAATCGCATCATCCACCTTGCCCGTATTCGTCAGCACCGCGCCTTCATTGAAGAAGTACGTCGACGCGCTGGCCGGCTCCAACTTGGCTGCCGTATCGTATTCGGCGATGGCCTTGTCCGTCTGGTTCGATTTCGCCAAAGCTTGCGCCATGTTGTTGTGGTAAGCCGCCTTGTTCGCATCCAGGGCAATAGCCTTGTTGTAGGCATCGATTGACTCAGGGTACTTTTTGGCTCCGAGATAGGCATCTCCCAATCGGCCGAACAGCAGATCGTGCGTTTGGTCCTGCTGCGTCGCCTGCGTCAAAACCTGGATCGCCTGGTCCCAGTTCGGCGGATTCGCCGTCATTGCATCATTCGCCTGTTTCAACATCCCGTTGAGGTTGCCGATCTTCGCGTTCTCCGCCTTTGCGGCCTCAACCTTCTTTACCTGCTCCGCATTCTGAGGATTAGCCGCCCGTTCTTTCGCCAGGTCAACGTTCAGGTCAGGATTGTCTCCGCCCGCCACCGGATACTTCGGGATCGCATAAAGCGGCTTCCCATCTTGCGTGATGGCGACCTTGTATGTCCCGATCGGTACGCCGATGCTGAAGAAGTTCCCGCTTTTGTCGGTCTTTAACGTGACTTTGCGGCCGTTGTCGAGATTCTGCATGTCTACGACCGCGCCGACCACCGGCTTTCCAGCATCGTCCTTCACATATCCCTTGACGGTACCGGTTTGCGCCAGCGCGGGCAGCGTGAACCCGAGTACCAGCGTGAAGAAAAATAGGATTAGAGCTTGCTTTCTCATGTCCGCCTCCCAGCGAGACTCTTTCTCTGATTCTGAAACCTGCTACTTGTTTCCGGCCACACGAGGTGCGTACGGCACCGGATCTACCGAGCCCGCGCCTTCAAAAGCCCGGAGCCGCAGCACACAGCTGTCACAAACCCCGCATGCGCAGTCCTCGCGGCTATAGCATGACCACGTTAAATCGAAGGGTGCGCCTAGTTCAAGGCCAAGGCTCACAATCTCGTGCTTCCGGAGCGCGATCAGTGGCGTCACGATCTCGATGTCTCCAGCTTTGGTGCCGCGTCGCACTGCCAAGTTGTAAGCCTCGTAAAACTCCGGACGGCAATCCGGATACCCGCTGCTATCCTGCGCTACCGCCCCTATGTAGATCTTGGATGCACCCAGCACCTCGGCCCAACTCACCGCCATCGCCAAAAGATGCGCGTTCCGGAATGGAACGTAAGTCACAGGAATTTCGTGGCCGATCAGCTCTCCTGCATCTGGCACCGCGATTTTTGCGTCCGTCAGCGCCGATCCGCCAATTGCCTTGAAGAACGGCGTCTCCACCGCCAGCCGCGTCGTGATCCCGAGTCTCTCCGCCACCGCCGTGAACGCCCGCTTCTCCCGCGCAGCCGTGCGCTGCCCATAACTCACATGCAGCGCCCCGACATTCTCCGCCCCGTACTCGCGGACTGCCAGCGTTGCGCAGACTGCCGAATCCATCCCGCCGCTCAACACCACCACGGCGCGATTCGAATCTCCAATCTGTACTTTCACCGGCTGTGCCGCCGGTTCCACCGTCGTGCTCTCGTCCGTCCTCGGCTTTACATCCACGGAAGGTGTTAACACCAGCTAGCCCTCAAGGTTCTTCGTGCGTCTTACCACAATGTGGGTGCCACGATAAGGGTGAGAAGAGAAGGCGCTCATGCATCGCTTGCTGCCCCGTCAATACAGTGCCGAAGGCACGGAACGTAATAGCCCACCTCGTAAGAGGTGGGAAAGACGGGGACGAATCAGAGTCCCCTTTAGGGGACGGCACCCGAGACTAAACCCCTTTCGTCTCCGGTGCCCACACATACTTGTGCGTCTGCAATCCCAACCGCACGTCCAGCTTGTCTTCCAAAATCCAATTCGCCAAATCCTGCGGATCGACTAAACAATGCGACGAATCCCGCGCTCCCCGCGCATCCTTACGAAACGCCGGCGAAAAAATCACCGACGCCACCATCCCGTCCAGATGATGTTCCTGCGTCATGTCCCGGGCAAACTCATAGTCGGCGCGATCCGCGATCACGAACTTCAATTCATCGTGCGGCTTCAATGAATCCAGGTTCTGCATCCGAAACGTTCCGCCCTCGCCCGATCCAGGGCATTTCACGTCCACGATCTTGATCACATCGCTCGGTACATAGTCCAGGTTGCGTTCTCCGCTCGTCTCCAGCAGCAACTTGTACCCGCCATCGATGAGTCGGCGCATCAGCGGAACCATTTCGCGTTCCTGCAACATCGGTTCACCGCCGGTGAACTCCACCAACCCAAACGGCGATAGGCCGCGTACCTCGGCCTCCACCTCGTCAATCGACATCTTGCGGCCGCCGGTGAACGTATATTCGCTGTCGCACCACGAGCAGCGCAGGTTACACCCCGTCAGCCGCACAAAAATGCACGGCATGCCCGTGTAGGAAGACTCTCCCTGTAAAGACCGATAAATTTCCGTGATTTGCATGAAATATGTCTTGAAACCAGCTTCACTCGGTCTGTGATCGCGAAGGTCCCTCCTTTAGCGCTGATCGCGATCACTTCGGTCGAACGAAATAACTCGCTACGACCCTCGATGGAAGAGGAAAAGACGGGATCCTTCGACGAGCTGCGTGGCCGAAGGGCGCTTTTCTTTAGCCTACGGCGTCAGCCGTGGAAAACGAAGAAACGAGAACCTTCCTTGCTGCCGCAGGCGCCGTTCGATCGCTCAATGGCACACTACTCGTAATACGTCGCCGTCGTCGTATCCGTCTCCCAGATGGTGACGTCCTTCACCCGCACCCGGCCCTTCGTTTGTCCGGCCAGGTACTTGTTCGTCTCGTCGAAAAAATACTTCGCCAGATTTTCCGCCGACGGGTTTACCACGTCGAACGGCGCGATGTCGTTCATCATCTGGTGATCGAGGTAATCCACCACCGGCTTCATCACGACTTTCAAATCCTTGAAGTCAAGCAGCAGCCCTGCCTGGTCGAGCTCCGCCCCCTGCAGCGTTACCCGCACCTTGTAGTTATGGCCGTGCGGATTCTCGCACTTGCCCTTGTAATTGCGCAGGTAATGCCCCGCCGCAAACGTATCTTCCACCGTCACTTCGTACATAGATCCTGACCCGCGACCCCGCGCCATCCCAGCCGCTATCGCCGAAACTTCTATTTTAGCGCGCAGAGGAGGCTTTTCGCTGGGGCAATCCTTCACGTCTCGAGCACGTCTCGAGCGTGATGCCGTGGGTGATACAATGTATCTACGTGAACCGAATTTGCGTCACGGAGCAGGGAAGCGAATGAAAGCACGAATGTTGAAATGGGGGAATAGTCTCGCGGTCCGTATCCCCAAGCCAATTGCCGAAGAAGCCAGGCTGCAGGCAGGAGACGCGTTAGAGATCGAAGTCTCCACGGAAGGCACAGTCCGTTTGCAGCGTATCGGGAAAGTGCCGACCCTTGCGCAACTGGTGTCGCAAATCACTCCAGAGAACCGCTATCACGAGATTTCTAACGGCAGCGAGGTGGGGAAGGAAGATGTCGAATGGTGAGTCCGTACGTTCCCGAAGCCGGGGACATCATCTTTCTGAATTTTGACCCGCAACTGGGTCGCGAGCAGGCCAAGCGTCGCCCGGCGCTCGTTCTCACCGAAGCCCGCTACAACCGCGCCAGCGGTCTCGCGGTTGTCTGCCCGCTTACGAGCAAACGCAAGCCCTATCCGTTTGCGTTGCCCGTTACCGTAGATCAAGTCGAAGGAGCGGTTCTGGTTGACCAGCTGAAGAGCATGGACTGGTCGGCACGCCGCGCAGAGTTCCATTCCAAGGCCGCCCCTTCGCTCTTCAAGAAAGTCAGGCAGTACATCGCGGTCCTGCTCTCTATTCGAGAAGGCCAAAGCGAGTGATCCGCGTTTTCGACTGGACGCAAGGCGAACTCCTCGAAGGCCTCCTCTGCTATCGCGAAGGGAAATACTTCGAAGCCCACGAGCACTGGGAACTTGTCTGGCTGCAGGCCGTCGAACCGGAGAAGACTTTCCTGCAGGCTCTAATCCTGTTAGCAGGCTCGTTCCATCATTTCGGCCGCGGCAACAAGAACGGCGCACTCTCGATGCTGCGCAAGTCCCTCTCCCGTCTCGACAAGTATCCCGAAATATTTGGCGGGATTGCAGTAGGAACCCTGCGTGCCGATCTTCGCGGTTGGCTCGTGGCGCTGGAAACAGAGCTGGTCGACAAGCCCGCGGTCCCGCAGATCAACTTCGCATCGCCCTAGCGTTTCGTTCCCGCGGCCGCGGCCGCTTGCCTCGGAGGTTGGCGCAACGTCGCCCGCGCCCGCGTCATTCGAATGATTGTCGAGACGTTTGCGATAGCGATGATGGTCTCGAGCATCACGCCGCCAATCGATCCGCTGAGGATGTTGTTCGCCATCCAGCAAAACGTGCTCGCGAGCAGCACCAATCGCATCGGCACGCCGCGCATCAGGAAAAGCGCGATCGTCGCCAGGCAGCCGCCCGCGATCGGCAGCCATCCGGCTCGACTGTGAACCAGCACCCAGCCAACCGCGAGGTTCATCGCCAGGAACAGTACCGCGACCCAGCGAGAGCGTGTCTTCAACGACAAGAACGAACGCGTCGCCGACACGATCAGGCTTCCCATCGCCGGATAGTTCCCCAGCAACGCGAAGTGTGCCGCGTAGAAGATGCACTGGCTCCCGTTGAGAAACTTCAGGCGTCGGTCGTTCTTCTGCAGGAACGCCGCGGCGCCCAACGCAAACGCGACATAGCCGACACACTGCGCCGTGGAGAACGGATGGATCACGGTTTCAGTGTAGCGCGCGAGCGCCTAACGCGTGGCTTCTGCGCGCGCCATGCGAATTGCCGTCGCCTTTGACATCGCGTTGTAGTACCCAACAAAGCGTTGCGGCTCGCTCTGTTTGTACGGCTCAAGATTGTGCGCCCAGCGGAAGCCGATCGGCTGATACCAGAGTTCCGCCTCTACATGGAACGGCCCCTGCGCATTTCCTAGCGCGACGGAATAGCGCACCAGATCACCGCCTGCCGCGAAATTCGCGTCCTCGGCGGCATCGCCAATCACGGCGATATCGTGCGAGGCCGATTGCTTATCGAATCCCGAAGGCAGCAACCGGTCATCTTTGAGATAGTCGACCGCCTGCAGCAGTCCGGTTGTCACGTGATGGTTCTCGTCACCCAGAATGTCCTCAAAGATCTCCACCTGGTCGCCGCTGGTGATCTCGCGATAATAGGGTTCGAACTTCGTCGGATCGGCGTCGTTGTCGTTGCCTTGAATCGATCCGTCCGGATTCAACGCGCCTGATTGGAACACTTCGCGCCCATCCCGATCGCGCACCGTCACGTACAGCCAGGCACGTCGCGACGGAAACGCAGTCGGCAACTTATGCCCTGTGAGGTTTTCCACCTTCACATCGAGTCGCAATGTACTTCCGCTGACATCAAGATTCTGAATCGTCACCCGCGCCGCTTGCGACTGCAGGAAGTTCACTGTCCCTTCCGCAGCCGTAGCCATTTCCTGCGGTAACGCTTCCGTCCCCAGGTCGCCGCGATACTGGTTCAGCACCCGCTGCATGAAGAAGTTGCCGCCAACGAACACATGCTGATGCATGCCCTGTCGCAGCACTGGCAAAATGGCCGTGATCGGCGCGTCGCCGGCAACTTCCGGCATATGGCACGACTGGCAGGTCTGGTTCTTCGCCGGGTAATCGCTGTGCTTCCACTCGAGGAACGGCATCTGTTCCGGCAATACTCCTAGTTCTTTTCCACCCGCGCCCCGCGCCGTCGTGTACAGCGTGTGGCATGTCGCGCACAGCTCCGAGCTACGAATGTGCGAAGCCGCTTCCGGCTTAAACCCGCCCGTCGACGTCTGCATGATGTGTTGATGTCCCTCGTCGACCTGGAACGGACCGTATTCCGGATGCTCTCCCTTCGTCTTCGGAGCATCGACCACAAAGTTCCCGCTGAAACTCTCCTTAGTGCCGAGCTTCTCGTTGCTCACTTGGTGGCAAACCGAACAAGACACTCCGTCTTGCGCTTGCCTCGTGCCATTCGTATTCATCGGGAAGAAGGAGAAGATCTCGCCCTTCTTACCCTTCAGCTTGGCTTCATAGCGCGTGATCGGCATGTGGCAGATGGAGCAGTCGTCTTCCACCTCGTCCTTCGATTCGGGATGGTCGATCGCCTCGCGCCGTGAACTCGCCTGCCAGTACGGATCGCGCGAGGAATTCCCCATGATCGTGGAGCGCCAATCGATCCCGATCGATACGTCCTTGCCGCTCGGCGTAATCAGACCGTTGTGGCATGCAACGCAACGATCGGAGGTCTGAAACGCCGGCTGCGTCTCATTCTTCTGCCCGCCACGCACCAGCAGCGGCAACCAGAGTAAGAGTGTGAAGGTCAGAGCGACCAATCCGCGCCGCATTACCAGCCCTCCGTGATCTTGCCGTCCGCCCAATCCCACAAGAAGTAAAGCTCCAACTGCACCGGACGATGCGCGGTGTCGGTCATCGGAATCCGTACTCCCAGGTCCGCGCGAACGTGTTGCCGCGGACTCAACGTCACCTGCATCTGCGGAAGCACGTCCCAATCGGTCTTCGCGCCGGTCGTTAAGTCACGACTCGCGACGAACTCCACCATCGGCGACCACAACCGGCCGAGCCCGTGATCCGCGGCGAAGCTCTGCCCAATCGAACTATTGAAGAACACGTTCTGTGGCGCGATGTCCGTATGCACAGGCAGATTCGCGCCACCCTGGAATTGCAGGAAGGTATTCGTCCGGAACAATTGGTCGTACATGCCGAACATGCCAAAAGTCGTCGTGCCCGATCCGAATCCTCGTGTCCTGTTGCCCGTCGGAACCTGCACCTCGCCCTGCAGCGCGAAGATCGACCCCTTCGGCAAGCTCGAATAGAGCACACGCTTTACGCCGAACACAGTGTCGCCGACGCCGCCATACCAGGTGTGCGCCTGGTCCTGGAACATGAGCGGCACATCCACTTCCAACTGGTTCTTCATCCCGAAGCGCTGCTCGTGAATGATGTGATTGGTCACGCCGGGTGTTCCGCGCGCATTCACCTCCGCGGTCACCACCTCTTCATCCTCCGGATATGCCTTTTCCGTCGCAATCGCACGTGGCACGTTCAGCTCGCCGCGCGGCCAGTGCGCATTTGTGCAGAACGAACGCAGGTAACGCACCACCTCAGGGATCTGTTGCTGCGTGAGCGCCTTCGAGAACGACGGCATGATCTGCGAGAAGCCGCGATACGGTCCGCCATAAGTAATGGTCGCCTGGTAGGCGACATTCTCTTCCGCCGTCGTCTGGTCGCAGCGAGTAAAGTCCGGGAAGCTGTCAGGCTGCTTGAATCCAGCAATAGCCTGTGAAGTGCCCTTACCATCCGCCCCATGGCACGCCACGCAGGCGGAGGTGTAAATTCGCTCCCCCTCGCTCAATTGCGGAGCGCTGGAACCCGCGATGCCGGAGAGCAGAGCCACCGCGATGATGCAGGCCACGACCGCCGGAATCGCGGCGTACTTACCATTGAGTTGGGTGCAGATTGCTTTGCGCATGCCGAAGGGCTCAATCCGGAGACAACAAAGATTGGAAGCGGCACTCACAGGAGACGTTGCAGTTGCTCTTCGAACATGACGAAGAGTTCATCCTGCTACGTCGTAGCATCCATCGCCATGAAGAGATTGTTGAGGGATTCGCACAGCGTGGGGTGTGCGAAGACGCCATCGCGCAGCGCAGTGTACGGAAGCTTCGCCATCATCGCGACCTCAATCGCCGACATCACTTCGCCACCCTCCACGCCAAGCACCGCCGCGCCCAGGATTTGGTTTGTCTCACCGTCTACGACAGCCTTCATGAAGCCACGCGTCTCGTCGATCTCCAGCGCCCGTGCCACCGAACTCATCGGCAGCTTGGCAATGCGAATCTTGCGCCCCTGCTTCCGCGCCTCCGTCTCCGTTATACCCACCCGCCCCAGTTGCGGATCGATAAAGACGGTATACGGAACCATGCGGTCCCGGGTGCTAAGCGTCTTCTTCTCGATCAGGTTTCCGCGAATGATGCGGAAGTCGTCGTAGGAAATGTGCGTGAACGCTGGACCGCCCTTGATGTCTCCAAGCGCGTAAACGCCAGGCACATTCGTCTCCAACCGGTCATTCGTGGGAACAAATCCATGATCGTCGGTTGCAATGCCCGCTGCCGTCAGGTTCAGCGTGTCGGAGTTCGGCGTGCGCCCAGTTGCGACCAGCAGGTGCGATCCCGTGACGCTCTTCCCCTCGAGGTCGAGTTGAATCGCCTCACCCTGTTTGCCAATGCGCGTAGCTTTCTGCTTAAGAACAACCTCGATCCCGTCCTGCTCCAGAATCTTCTTCACTTCTTCCGCAACATCCGGATCCTCTCGTGACAAAAGCTGGCCGGTGGATTGAACGATAGTCACGCGGCTGCCCAGACGACGGAAGAGCTGCCCGAACTCAAGGCCGACGTAGCCCCCGCCGAGCACCAGTAAATGTTTCGGCACCGTATCGAGTTCCATGATCGAAGTGCTGTCGAGATAAGGAACGGCACCTAGGCCCTCGATCATTGGCCGCGAGGGCCTCGCGCCGGCATTGATGAAGATCTGGTCGGCTGTGAGCTCGCGCTCTTCCCCTTGTTTCAATCTAATCGCGACGGTCTTCGGCCCCGTGAAGCGTGCCTCTCCGAAGATCAGCTCGACGTTCTCCGTCTTCTCGATCTTCGTCTGACTTCCACTGCGAAAGCTTTCGACGATCTTCCGCTTCCGTTCGCGTATTTTGACCATATCGATGCTGATCGATCCGGTATGTACCCCATAATCCTCGCCCCGCTTGGCGAGATAAGCCACCCGCCCGCTGGCGACCATGGTTTTCGTCGGCGTGCAACCTTCGTTAATGCAGGTCCCGCCCACGTGCACCCGTTCAATCAGGGCGGTGTGCATCCCTGCCTCCGCCAAAGCCGCAGACAGTGGCCCGCCAGACTGTCCGGCGCCAATGATGATCGCGTCAAAATGTTGCGGTTTGCTCATGCT